>VFQQ010000894.1_pt1 | contig 49502 bp, 82 predicted proteins | sample 3512341 | NCBI WGS metagenome assembly VFQQ01 (sample SAMN10412373, study PRJNA504923) | tailings metagenome | isolation source: Relicate 2 Philex TSF1 revegetated site | place: Philippines: Tuba, Benguet | collected 2017-08-29 | reverse complement strand
CTTGCCTGGCCCATGAGCAGGTCGTAGGCTCCGTCCAGGAACTGCTGCATGTAGGCGTCCAGCTTGACCTGCCAAGCAAGGGGCCACAAACAATGGGTTGAGCATGCACAACTGCAACAGCCGCGATGTCTGCAGGCGGCAACCAGCTGCATAGCGGGGAGCCGCCACCACACTGCTGATTGCTGGCAACTTGCAATCGGCACTGGGACTGCTGGCATACCATATGTCAAACAGCACTGATAGCTCACCAGCAGCTCAGCGCCCAGCAGCGGGCGGGCGGCGGCCGCCGCTGCGGCGCCGCCGGCAACGGTGCCGTCGCGCTTCTGTGCCGCTGCCTTCTTTGCGTCCACCACTGCCGGCAGCTTGGGCAGCTCAGAGCTGCAAGAAGGGAACACAGCTTGTCACTTGCAAGAACAGGACAAACTGGGACAGAGCATCGTGCGGCTGCAGGACATGCGCCCGCTGCCACAGCGCTGAGCGGCGAAGCAGATGCGAGGCGGCCGCTACCAGTGCATGCAGCGCGCACCGGTGCGGGTTGTGCCGCACAACGATGTTGGCCGAGTGCTCGGAGTGGCGCCGCACGTACACCGCCCCTGCACGCGCAGCACCAGCAACATGTTTGCAGCTGATTCGCTTCGTCTGCTGCTGGTTTGGCTGTGGGCAGCAGCAATATGCACACTAGCAAGCTGCGGTGCAGGGAGGTGCGTGCCATCCACCCTGAACAATGTCCAGCAGCCCTTGCTCATTGCATGGCTTAGCAAGCAGCCCAGTCTGCGCCACGCACCTGAGTGGGCATGGCGGGAGGGCGCAGCCTGAGCGACGTGGCGCGGCACCTGCGGCAGCAACAGCAGTGAGCAACAATGCTGGGTTTCAAGGCTTACTGCATGGGCTCAGTCCAGTGTTGGTCAGCAACATCGCTCAACAGGACAGGTGGCAGGGCTGTTGTGGGTGCAGGCCAGGGCAGGCGGGGCAGACTGGACAAAGTATGCACAAAGCATGCATCCAGCAGGCAAACAACCTGCACGTCTCCATTCAGCTCAGCCACAGCACCCACCCCAGCCCCACCCACCATACTCTTGTGCATCACGGGCTGCCCCATCCCAGGCGGCAGCGCCGGCAGGCGCGGCAGGTGCGACGTGTTGGCCACTGCTGCCCGGGCCGCCGCTACGCCGCGCCGAGAAGAGCCACCCGCCCCCGGCTGCTGCTGCTGCCCCGGCCGCACAATGTGGGCTGCAGCTGCCGCCTTGGCCTTAGCTGCCTTCTGGGCGGCAGCAGCGGCCGCTCGCTTCTCTTCCTCCCGCCGCTGTGCCGCCTGGGGAAGTCAAGGCAAGGGCAGGTTGAGGGGTTTAACGTAATATGAGTGGCAGCCTGCCCAGAAGCAGCAGCCCGCAGCAGGGTGTTGCACCTGCAGCTGCACCAGCTGCTGCTGCTGCTGCGCCGTGACCCACGAGCTTCTTGCACACAGATAAAAAAACGGGCTGTTCCCACCTGTTGCTGCGCCAGCAGCTGGGGTGCGTCCAGCAGCTGCTGCGGCTCCACGCCCGCAAAGAGGTGCATGAAGATCTCTACGAGCACGGGGGCTTCCGACTTGAAGGGGCCCTGCAAAGAACAGGAACAAGGCCAGTCGACTGACTCAGCAGACAGGTGCATGGCAACTGAGAGCAGCATTGGAGGCCTCTCGCTTCGAGGAGGCGCATGTGCCAGCCAGCAGCAGCAACTGGGGCATCAGCAGCAGCGGCAGCAGCAACCGTACAACACCAGCACGCTATGCATGTCACCCAACGCCACACCGCAGCACAGCAGCCCGTCGCCGCTGACCTGCTGTGCGTGCTGCGCCAGCAGCAGCAGCACGTCCATCACATTATCCTGGAACAACAGAGCACAGCATAGCACAGCACAGCACCGACCTGCTGTGCGTGCTGCGCCAGCAGCAGCAGCAGCAGGTCCATCGCATTGTCCTGAAACGACACAGCATAGCACAGCACAGCACAGCATGGCAGTACCGACCTGCTGTGCGTGCTGCGCCAGAAGCAGCAGCAGATCCATCACATTGTCCTGAAACAGGCGCTCCAGCAGCCCCGCCTTGACGCGCCGGGCCGCCTCTGCAGATGTGCCGGTGGTGCCGCCGGCGGCGGCGCGCGCGGGCGCCGTGGGGATGGCAACCAGGTTCCTGCAATCGATCAGATTGTCGAGACGAGAGTGTGCGCCAACACATTTGGAACGCATGCATGGTAGCAGCCACAAGGTGTCTGCAATGGAAACAGCGTGCACGCACACGGTAAAAGCCGCAGCCCCACATGAGCCATTGCAATGTCAAGCGGCAAGCGCCCGGGGCCCTGTCTGCCCACAAACAGCGACACAAGCAATTCCACAAGCCCCCCCCCCCCAGTAGACCTCACTTGAGGAAAGCAACGACCAGCTGCACCAGTGCTGCATCTTTCTCATCCATGCGCGGGTGGCGGGCCAGCGGCTCTGCTAGCATGCCCACCACCGCCGCAAGTGCATCCTGTGCCAGGAAAGCCTCCCGCACCGACTGCACACAACGACCGAAAGTGGCACACAATTGAGAAAGCAAGGCACGGGGTTTTCAGTGGCTGCAAGGCGCAGGCGTGCATGTGCCGGGCTGCCTGGAATGGCATGCCGCACTGGTTGCCACCCACCCAGCCGCGCCGCCCGTGCCCCACAGCACTTGGTTTCGAAGCAACCCAGCCTGTTTCGCAATGAAAGCCAACCCTCCCTCCCCGCCCCACCTGCATGTGCTCCTCCTGCGCCGAGCGGTTGGTGGTGACCAGCGGCTCCGAGGAGGGCATGGTCAGGAAGGTGGCCACCTTGACTGCGGCACATGGGGGATTGGACATCAGAACAAGTTGGTCAGACGTTGGCCATGCCAAGGACAGTGGCCACCTTGACTGCGGCACATTTGGGCCCCGATCAGCAGGGAGAGAACGTGAATCCAGCGCCCTCCGAGGTGCAGGAAGGGCACCGCGCAGCCCGCAACAGCTGGCGGCAGCCATGCCACCGCCCAGCTTGCAACCCGCCCAGCATCTGGCCGCAGCATGCTGCCGCACGGTGCACAGCTGAGCGGTAGCATCCACTCAACACGCTCAGCTACTCATGCCGCAATACCCTCTTCAGCCAGCCACTCACGCGCGTTGTACACAACCTCATAGTCCTCCGGGTACGTGACGATGAGCGGCACCAGATCAGAGCGCGCAAAGTTGTACTTGGACACCGCAAAGAAGGCGGGCCGCATCTCGGGGTCGTCATATCGGAAGAAGCGCTGCAGGTCGCGCAGGCAGCCTGGAGTGCAGGGGCAGGAGGGCAGGGAAGGGAGGGTGCACGACGGCAACGCAGGCGGGCAGGCAGGCGGCGGCAAGGCTGTCGGCGGCTGCGGCGCACTGCCCGACAGGGCGGCCTGGGCCGCCTGCGCCTCACCGATACAGTCGTCGCTCTTCAGATACACCGACCGGCCGGTCGCGTCCTCCACCCAGCTCCCCAGGCCGCCAGAGGCGATGGAGGCCAGCAGCTCCGGGTCCAGATCGGCCGCCATGGTGCTGCTGCGTGTTATACAATGATGCTAGATTCTACTGAGCACGCTAGGGAGCGCGCTGGCTGCCGCCTCAGCAGCCACACATGAATGGCTCTGCTCGGCACGGCCTGCGGGCTGGCAGGCAACCCCGATCGCTGCTGCAGGCTTCGATGTGCGCCTTGCACTGGTTCCGAGCGCCTGGCCTTTCAATTCGGCAGCTGCTGCGCGTGAAGTGCGCCCAAGTGCGGCCCATTCGCAAGCTGGGACAGCCATCGCAGCTGTGCGTGACTACCCATCGTTGCAGGTCGACCAGACAGCACAGAGCAGGCCCCGAAAATAACACCACCTGCGCTGAGGGTTCGCCTGCCGATCGCTGGGCTGCACGGATCGCGCGGCTGTAGCAGTCAAACTCTTTTGGCGCCCTCAGGCGAGCCCCAGAGCCCTCCCTGGCCCGCCAATCGTTTGCCGCCGCCTGCCTGGGCTCCCACAGCCTTCATGCGCGCCGCTACCTGCAATGGGATGTCGTGCCGATACCAGGCAGCGCCCTGGAAGCCTGCTTCCCGACCGCCCGCCCCACCCGCCGCCACCCGCCGCGCTCACCTGCCGCAGGCGCCTTTACCTTAACTCGAGCAGCCATGGCAGACGCCACGCTGCAGAGCTTGCTGTCCACCAAGGCAGCGCTGGACCTGGGGCTCATCTCGCAGGTGTGCCTCTGGTTTCAGGATGGAATGCTGGCCGGTCCCTGCACCCGCCATGCTGGCCGCACCAACTGCTGAAGCCCGCCTCCCGCCTCTCCTGCTGCTCAATGCTGTTTGCCCTGCCGCAGGTCGACTTTGACGCGGTGAAGAACGCCTTCCTGCGGGCGCAGCAGATCAAGGCGGCGCTGGATGTGGGGCTGATCAAGGTGGGCGGGGCGGCGCCCGTTGGCACTTGCCTTGCGCTAGGGGGTGGCTGAGGGCCGGTGGGGGTGCATCGCTGGATGATGCCAATCATGATGCAAGCTGGCAATGCAGCTGCATCGTACTGAGGGTGGGCAGCGCATATTCACAGGCGCCGCAGAACTGCACATTCGTGCCCTTAACCCATGCTGCGCCCATCTGTCTGCCACCTGCCCGCAGCCGGAGGACTATGAGGAAACAAAGCGAGAGTTCCTCGGCGCCCTGGCTGGCGGCATCGCCCCCGCCAGCACCGCAGGCAGCAACGGCGCTGCAGCCGCAGCGGCCAAGCCGCCGCAGCCACCGCCCAAGCCGGTGTCTTGGTCCATCCCGCCACCCGCCCCGCCTCGCGAGCAGCTGCAGCAGCAGGCGGCCGCAGCGGCCGCGCCACCTGCAGCAGCCCCGCAGCAGGCAGCTGCACCTGCAGCGGCCGCGGCAGTGGCAGCGGCACCGCCGCCCACTGCGGCAGCAGCGGCGGCGGCACTGGCGGCGCCAGCGGCCGCTCCCGCTCGGCAGCCAATGCACCGCGTGCCCTCCAACCCAGATGTGCCAACCAACATCCCAAAGATGGGCGGCATCAAGCAGCTGAGCCAGGGGGTGAGCTGATGAGATGAGCAGACTTTTTGCAGTGTGCACTGCAGAGTCGGCGTTGCTGCTTGCCTGCTGTTGGGACGAAGTGCGGCATGTCTGCTGCATTCACGACAACTTGGCTGCCAACCCAACTGTGACTGAAACCCTGAGCGGCATCCAAACAGCCAAAACAAGCACTTGCTCTGCCACCTGAAGTTGCCTCCCATCCACCCCTTGCACAGACGTCCATGAGCGGCATCGCTGTCACTGAAGACGCCGTCAGCCCCCTCCCTGTTGCTGGATGCCGACTGAACCCCACCACCGCACCCCTCCCTCCCTGCCTACCCCTTGCACAACAGACGTCCATGAGCGGCATTGCTGTGACTGAGGACGCCGTCAACCTGTTCTATCTCATGCGCCTCAAGGCCACGGTGAGGATCGCTGGGAGTCTGTTGCTTTTTTGCCCCTTGATTGGCTCCAGGCCATTTGTGTTGCGGTCAGTGCTGTCGGCAACATGCATTCTACCTCATGCGCCTCAAGGCCACGGTGAGGCTCCGCTTGCCTGTGGTTTGTCCGCACCCCTTTGTCTGTCGTTTGTGATCCGGTATTTGCTCTTCTTGTCCATGCGCCTCAAGACAGCGGTGAGGAGCATGCATACCTGCTTTTGCCCTCCCGCCTACGTGCTGCCTTTTACTCAGCCGTACCTCCCACCCCTACCCTCCACAGTACAAGTGGGCGCTGTGGCAGGTGGACGACAGCGGGCAGTCGGTGGTGATTGCGGCGGTGGGAGACAAGCAGAGCGGCTGGGCCGACTTTTTGGCGGCGCTGCCCGACGCGGACTGCCGCTACGGAGGTGGGTGGGTGGGAGCCTGGTTGGGCAGGATGCTGTGGGCTTGTGATAGACTGTGGCTGGGGAGCATGTCGGGCCAACAAACCGCCCTGGACAAAGGCCTTAATCTGACCGGAGGTACAGAGGTAGAAGCAAGTGGATGCCCCGCTCCCGCTCGAAGCTGCATTGCTCTCAAACTTTGCTGTTTGTCCCCGCTGCGCACTCTGCCCCGCAGTGTTTGACTTTGACTTCACCACCGCCGACGGCCAGAAGCTGCACAAGATGATCTTCCTCAACTGGTGAGGTTTTCTGTGGGCAAATGTGGTGTATGCTGTGGAATGTGCAGTATGCTCCAGGCCAGTCAGCGGAGCTGGTAAAGAGTTGGTGATCTTCCTGAACTGGTGCGCTGCGGCTGTGCTGCAACTACAGGCGACTTGCAGCGTGCTGTGTGGGTGCTTTCAGTTGCGGTGTTGGGCAGCATCCCTCTCCCACCGCAAGTACACCTGGTGGGCTTGCATTGGGATATTTGCAGCGTGGCGTGCGGTGATGCGCAGTTGTTGTATGGTCCTGCGGATTGACACACGTTAACTTCCTCCACCCTGCAGGGCCCCAGACAGCGCCAGGGTCAAGTCCAACTTGCGGGGTGGCTTGCTTATGCGTTGGTTCTCTATTTTGTCTGTTGCAGGGCGCCCGACAGCGCCAGGGTCAAGTCCAAGATGATGTACGCCTCCACCAAGGACTTCTTCAAGTGAGGCATTGATGGCCTGCTTCATTGCCCCTGTGATGTTCAGCTGGCAGCAGTGAACGCTGTGCAGAGCCAGCCACCACGCTACACGACTGCATGATTCAATACCGTGAATTGCTCCTTGTTTTGCTGCCCGCAGGTCGCACCTGGACGGCCTCTCCCTGGAGTTCCAGGCCAGCGACCTGGACGAAATCAGCGAGCAGGTGAGCAGGGCGTTGGTGCATGGGATGACCAGTTTGAGATCGGCGCGCGTGCGGGCAGGCTAATGGCGCGTAGCACCATACGTTCATCGCCGTTGCATCGCCATGCCTTTGCTGGCCCGGTTGCCGGCTAAGCGTGCTGACAGCGACTGCCGCAGCGCTGCGGTCCATCTGCACCTCTGGCCCCTTTCTAGTCGTTCACCGCCTGCATGAAATGCACTCTTGTCAGTTGCTGCGGCTGGCGGTGCAAACTATCTGAATCCCTGCTTTCCTTCCCTCCGCTCTCCGCAGGAGGTGGGCGATGCGGTGCGGGCGCTCAAGCGCGGCTGAGGCCAGGAAATGGCCGCCGCTGCGCCACTGTGGAGCGCTGCTGGGCAGCACCGGCCAGCATTTACGGCACCGCGTAGTGCTTCCGCCTGCCCTGACCTGTCATGCAACTCACCGGCAATGTAACGCTGCGGCAGGCGCATTGGGGCCAATTGCTGGTGTGAGAAGCCGCCCTGCTGGTGCCGTGCCAGAGACAGGTGGTGGAACGAGCCGCAGAATTGCAGCCCGGCAGCTGGCTGCAACTGAACCTGGTCATTGACTCATGACTGACACCTGCTACGGGCCGCCGGCGCTTGGGGATTGGGGTGTGTTGACCAACACAGGCTCAGCTGCACAGCATCGAGCTGCAGGTGACGCTTGCCAGCTCTGCGCTGCTCGTGCAGGCAAGCAAAGGCAGCTCCAGGGCTTCCCCTGCCCTTCAGGCCGCTATTCAGCGCCTTGCAGCCAGGCCACGGCCAGCAAGACCAGCAGTTAGGTGTTCGAACAAACCCCAACGCCAGGCCACACGCCAGCCTCGGACGCCTCTGCCAAGGTGCACTGCCTGCTCAACTCGCCGTGCCACCCGCCTGGCGCAAAAGTGTTAGTGCTGCCTGCCGCCGCAGCCGCCACCGGCGACCGCTGCGGCCGCGTCCGCCGCCACTGCATCCACTAATTGCCTGCTAAATGCAACCAATTCTCGCCTGCCTTCACCCCATGCAGTTGCCGGCAAGCAGTGCAGCAGTAGTGCAGCATGGCGCAGGCAGCATCATGCGAGATTCCAGCCCTGGTGCAGCGCCTGCGCGGCAGCGGCGGCAGGGTGGCGCAGTTGCAGGCGGTGAAAGAATTGGGTGTCCTTCTGGACAGCAAGGCGGAGCAGCAGGCTGCGTTCATAGGTGCAGGCGGCATCCCCGCTGCGCTGCAGCTGGTGCAGAGCGGCTCGCCAGCGTTGCAGTTGGAGGCTGTTCAGCTGCTGGCCTGTGCGGTGAGGGAAAACCCCGACGCTTGCCGCGCCCTGGCGGCAGCCGGCGGCTTGGAGGCGCTTGTGCAACATCTCTCGCGCAGCATAGCCAGTGGCACAGCGGAAACGCTGCGTAAGTCGCTCACAACCCTGGGCCTTGCAGCATCGCATGCGCCGGACATCAGAGAGGCAGTTGTGGCAGCCGGCGCCGTGCCGCTGTGTGCCCAACTGCTGCTGCGCCGCAACGCCGGCCAAGTGCCAGCCATTGCAGCATCTCTGCTGGGGCTGCTGGGTGCTGCCAGCCCCAGCAGTAACGCAATGGTTGCAGCCAGCGGCGCACTGCAGCTTATTGTGCGGCTGGTACAGGAAACGAGCGACAGGGAGGCACAGCGGCAAGGGCTGACCAGCCTGGCCATGTTGGTCGACTGCTCTGTTGGGTGTGCATCGGATGCCGCAGCAGCGGGCGCCATCCCAACAGCAGTTCAGATGCTCAGCAGCGGTAATGATCAGACTCAGGTGGCAGCAGCCATGCTGCTTGGGTCTTCAGCTGAGGCATGCCCCCACCTGAAAGCAGACATCACTGCAGCAGGCGGCACGGCGGCACTCCAGCGCTTGCTGCCCATCAGCAGCGGCGAGTTGCACCGCTGGGTGGCTGATTCCCTGAAATTCATTGGGAACTTGGAAAAGGAGCCAGAGGGGCGCAGCAGCTGCTCAGCGAGCGGTAGTACAGCGCCCCAGCCTGATGCAGCCACAGCAGCTCACAACATGCCTGGCCAGCCCGCCCGTCCGGCTCGCATGTGCACCGCCCCCGGCTGCGGCGCCACCACCGGACTCAAGCGCTGCGGCGGCTGTGGTGCAGTGCGCTACTGTAGTGTCGAGTGCAGCTGCGCGCACTGGCGGGCGCACAAGGCTGAGTGCCGGCGCCTGCAGGCCGAGCGGGCGGCGGCAGCTGAGGCGGCGGAGGCAGCAACGGCTCCTGAGGTGGCGTCTGCTGGGCCAGTCATGTAGCTGTGACCACATGTGCACTACCTAGCGATGCTTTTCACCATGCTCCTGGCTCGTTCGCATGTAAATGCGGCTCAGGGAAGCAACAGCACATTGGCTCATGAAGGCGGCCGCCGCTGCCCACTTGGCGCCCTCATGCAGCCACCCAAGGCTGGCCCCTGCTGACTGTCGCCTGGACCAGACAATCGTCCTGAGCCTGCCAGCTGCCTGCAAAGCAGTCGGGGCGCACAAAACCTGACTCCAGCAAGTTGAGCACGACGCCCGCTCCACCCAGCTGCCCCGCAGGACCTTGGACAGGTGAGCTGCCTGCTCGACTTCCAGCACAGCGGCCCGCTCGCCCACAGCTGCCCCGCGCTTGCCGCCATCGTCGTCGTCGCCGCCGCCGTTCAGCCTTGCTGCCGTCGTTCTGCACTGATCGAGGCCTGTGTTGCACTGACTCGAACGCTCAACCTACCTCGACCTCCCTGACATGTGCACAGTCCAACCTTGCTGGCCGATGGACGCGGCCGACATCCCTGCGCTGGTGCGGCGCCTGCGCAGCGGCGGCAACCGGCTGGGGCAGCTGCAGGCTGCAAAGCAGCTGTTAGACGCCTTGATGTGGACTACCACATCCGGACGGCGTATTCCCGGTGCACCGCAGCAGGCGGCGTTTGCTGCCGCTGGTGGGGTTGAGGCGGCGGTGCAGCTGATGCAGACAGGCGCACCAGCCCTGCAGTTTGCGGCGGTCGATCTGCTCACAGAGGCATGCTTCGAAAATGAGCAGTGTGCGGAGGCAGTGTTAGCAGCTGGCGGTATTTCGCTCATGCTCAGCATGCTGCGGCCTGGCAGCTTGGCAGCAGGAGAGCAGCTGGGTACGGATCATAACAGGGTTGCGCGGGCACTGGCATACGCCGTGGGCGCAATCAGGGCAGCAGCCCAGGCAGCAGCAGAGGCAGGGGCCATTGAAGTGCTTGCACCACTGCTGCACGACCGCCTGCAACAGCCCTCCAGGCTGTGGAGTTCTGTGGCAGTAGCGCTGATCGCACTGGCCAAGCTTGGCGAGCAGCATGCGGCAGGCATTGCTGCACTAGGCGCTATTGAGGCGCTGGTACAGCGGCTGTCTGCTTGCGAGGTTAACGGCCTTTTCGTCCCAATCACAACCGCCGCCCTTGGAGCATTGGCTGATGGCTCCGCACAGCGTACAGCAGCAATAGTGCGCGCGGGTGCCGTGCCAGCACTGGTGCGCTGCCTTAGTAGCCAATGCTTGGATACACAGAACAATGCGGCTGCACTGCTACACGCCGTGCTGCCTGTGTGCCCGCAAGAGCGGCCAGCTGTAATTGCAGCAGGCGGCGACAGCCAGCTGCAGAAGCTGCTGGGCAGCAGCAGGTCTGATGTGTGCCAGCATGCAGCATACGCCCTTGCCAGCCTGGCTGCTGCCGGGCAACAGGAGGCAACTGCAGCCCAACCAGCTGCTGTAGCAATACATGTCCCAGAGCAGCCCGCCCGCCCATCCCGCATCTGTGCCGCCCCCGGCTTCGGAGCCACCAGCGGCCTGCGCCGCTGCGGTGGCTGCGGCGCGGCCTGCGCCGCTGCGGTGGCTGCGGCGCAGTGCGCTACTGCAGCCCCGAGTGCAGCCGTGTGCACTGGCGGGAGCATAAGGCGGAGTGCCGACGCCTGCAGGCGGAGCGGGGGACCGCTGAGGCAGGGGCGGCAGCAGCAGGCTCCTGAAACCGCCCGATGTACCATACTGGCAGTTGCTGCTGCCCTGATTGCCTCTTCTACGCATGCAGTCTCACTTTCATGTTATCATGTTAAATCAGCCGGTAATGCATGTGAATGTGGTTTGGGGAGCTGTGGAATGCGGCTTCGATGCGGTCCTGCCGCCTGCCGCTCCGCCGCTCGCCACATTCGACTCAGAACATTCAAATCTGCCCGCTTGAACACGCCGCTGCTGGCACATCGACCGCCCCAATTCGCACTAGGAAGCGCGTGCATCAAACGTGCCGCCTGTGCGGGCAACAAAGCCGTGGCTTGCTGAGAGAGCTCATCGACCGACCGAAAGACGTCGCCTTTCCCAGCACCCCTCTCCCAGGTGAAGCTACAACGTCTTTTAGAACCGTTTTGAGACCCACAGCGCGCCTTGCTCGGCGGTGCGCTGCTGCCGCTGCCGCCGCCGTCGCCGCCGCCGATCGGCGCCGCACAATTTATGGCCCTAGCTATCAATTGACATTGTGCTGTGCTCCCCCGCCACTTCCTCCCCGTGCTTGCCAGGGCCGCGGCAGTCCTCCCAGCGCGCTGGCCGATGATAGCAGCGGCCGACGTCCCTGCGCTGGTGCGGCGCATGCGCAGCGGCAGCCGGGTGGGGCAGCTGCAGGCTGCAAACCAGCTCTACGAGCTTTTTGTGCTGAGCGCAGCCGAGCACCTTGTGCCAGGAGCAGCAGAGCAGCATGCATTCGCAGCAGCGGGTGGCATTGAGGCGGCAGTGTGGCAGCTGCGGAGCGGCGCGCCAGCAGTACGGCCAGCGGCACTCAAACTTCTTGGCGGCGCATGTTTCGGCAATGCCCAGTGTGCAGACGCAGTGGTGTCGGCCGGCGGCATCGCAGCCATGCTCAGCTCGCTGCAGCCGGGCAGCTCGGCAGCAGCAGATTCGCCTGTTGTGGTGCAGGCGGCACGGGCGCTGGGGTGTGCGCTCAAGGCGAGCCCCACAGCAGCCCAGGCAGCGGCAGACGCAGGGGCCATCGATGTGCTGACGCAGCTGCTGACAGCCAGCCTGCAGCAGGCCCCCAACTTCGAATGCTGGGAGGGCTTGTGCATTGCGCTGGCTGCGCTGGCGCAGCTGGGCGAGCAGCATGCCGCAGACATTGCCGCGCGCGGTGCCATCCAGGCACTGGTGCGGCTGCTTGCAGCCTGCAGCTTGCAGCTGACGGCTCGCGATTGGAGCGGGCCAGCCCTCTCAGCCTTGACATCGGCCATTGGTGAGCTCTGCATCGGTTCTCCTGAGCGCGTAGCTGCCTTGGTGCATGCAGCCGTCGTGCCGGCGCTGGTGCGCTGCCTCAGCAGCCAGGCGGTTGTGGCGCAGCGCAATGCGGCTTTGCTGCTGCACCATGCCCTGCTCGCCTGCCCCAGCGCACGGGCAGCCATCATTGCGGCAGGCGGCGACAGCCAACTGCAGATACTGCTGAGCAGCAGTTATGATGGCGCGCGGCAGTGTGCAGCCGGTGCTCTCACCTGCCTGGCTGCAGCAGAGCAGCAGCAGGCGGAAGTTGCCACAGCCCCATCAGCTGCTGAAGCTGCGGTGCCAACCACCCCAGCACAGCCGGCCCGCCCGCCCCGCATGTGCGCAGCCCCCACCTGTTGCGCCACGAGCGGCCTGCGCCGCTGCGGCGGCTGCGGCACGGTGCGCTATTGCAGCGTGGAGTGCAGCCGGGCGCACTGGCGGGAGCACAAGGCAGAATGCCGCCGCCTGCAGGCTGTCAAGGCGGCAGCAGCAGAGGCGGCAGCATGTTGACACATGTAATGACTTTCGTTGCCCTCTGCCCTCTTGCAACCTTGTATGAGTGCACTCAATCCACTGCAACTCCTCTGCTGAATGCTATCCCACCTGGTCGAATCCACACCTTTTGTTATTTAAGGCGATAGCAGCAAGGAAGGCAGAGCAGGGAATCGCGACGCAACGGCGGAAATCACAGCAGCAGCGTCAATACAGTGTGCTCACGCAGCGGGAACGACCAGCGGCACAGCACAGCTCGGTACAAAGCAATGGAAATAGGGAACAGGCTCACGTCGCTAGCACTAAATTAAGGCACGCGTGTCTAACTGGCAAACTTGGGAACTTGATGGCCGGCCCCTGCCCTGCCTCAGCTGGCCTCCACAGCTGCTGCGGCTGCCGCTGCCGCATCCTTCTCAGGGCTGGCGCTGCCCAGCCGCTGCATGCGTCGCTGGATGGCGGCCGCCAGCTCAGAATTGGGGGGAGCAGCACCCAGCGGCGACGCGCCCTGCTTGCCAGCTGGCGCAGGCGTGTGCCGTAGCTGCACCAGCGGCGTGGGGGCTGCCTCGTTCTCGCCGCTGCCTGTCTTGCGCAGGGGCGTGGCATTCTCCTCTCCACCCAGCCGCCGCTGCATAATCTCCACTGCTGCCGGCGAGGCGGTGGCGGCCAGCTGGGGCCGCATGCCGGGCGTCATCTTGGGCAGTACGCAAGCGCCCAGCGCTGCAGGCGGGGCAGGACAAGAGGGTGGGAATGCACGCCAGCAGGTGCATGGTGCAACAGAGTAATGGCGGCATGCAAGGGTGGTATGCAGGGTGCTGCTGCTTCCCACGCCACGGCAGCATGCGCAGCATGCATACAGCAGCCACGGGCTGACCTGCACATTCAGCTGCCACATTAGTCAGCCATCCGATGCCAAACAGCACGGCAGCCGCAGCAGCACCAGCAGCAGCACTGGCGCAAAAATGGCAGCAGCAGCAGCTAAAGCGGGCAGCAGCTGCTCACCGGGGATGCCGCCCATGCCCGCCACTCGCTGCTCCAGGCTGCGCAGCTGCACCGCAAACGGCGTGCCCTCGCCGCCGCTGCCGGCTGCACCGGCGCCTGCAGGGGAGGCGGCATCAACTGCGTCGCCTGCCGCTGCTGAGGTCGGCTGCTCCTCCACCTGCGGCCAAGGGCGAGCAGGCGGGCGGTTTATGCAACCGCCAGCCAACTCCCGCGTGCAGCGATGCTTCGCTGCGCATGTGCTGCCACCCACCAGCACAGCGAACACACCTAGCACCCACCACAGTCCTCAGCAGGCTAAGCGCCCACCTTCAGGCCCGCCTCTTAAGCAAACCCATCTAGCTGCTGGCAGTTTTACTCAAACAGCAACTGAGCAGCCAGCACCCAGTTAAGCACTCACTGGCAGGCCTGCCTCTTCCACAAATTAGTCCAGCTCTCGCAGCTGCTGGCAGGCACCCGACTTCAGTAGAAACCCAAAGCCAGCACCCAACAGCGGGCAGCACCCACCGTCAGGCCCGCCTCTTCCGCAAACTCGTCCAGCTCACGTAGCTGATCAGCCATGAAGCGTGCCAGGCGGCGCCGCACGCCCGCCAGCAGCTCCGGCAGCGCGTCCCTGCAGCAGGCGGCAGCATGAAAACAATCCGTGCAGCTACAATCCTGTAATCAATCCGATGCACTCCTTACTGATACCAGTTGGCGTCGGCACAACTGTCCAGCCACAGCCCAGCACCCACCACCGCCCAGCACCCACCGCTTGGTCTCGGGCAGAGCACGGATGGAGCCCTCCAGCTCGCGCTGCAGGCCATCCAGCGACAGCTGCAGGTTGCGCAGGCACGCCGACACCTCCTCACGTGACATGGCTGCCAGCGGAACTGCGGCAGCGGTGGCAGAAGGCGGGCAGCCGCGCAGAGGCGTCAGCGTCGGCAGGTGGGTGGCAGCAGGGCAGCTTGGCGCGCGGCAACGCTGTGTGCCGCACGCTGCGGTTGCTCCGACAGCAGGGGCGAATGGGGGCAGCAGGGCGCCGCACCTGAAGCTGTTTCCCAACAGCAGCGGTCGAAGCAGGGTCAAGTGCGTTGAATGGGCTCAGCAAGTGATCCAGGCCGCTGTGGAGTGCTGCGGCCGCACAGACAGCTTGCCTTTTGAGCTGCCACCCGTGCATCTCGCCCATGCAGCCGCGGGGGTCGCTTGCAGGCGCCATCGCGGCTAGCCCAGCAATAACCGAGTGTGAAGAATTGACTGCTGAACCTGAACCGCCCGCCCACTCGCTCGCCAGCCAGTACACAAGCGGCTCTCCCAGAGACCGAGCCCACCCGGCCATCAGAGCTTCTTCAACTAACGCCGACAAGTACTGCGTTTGTTTGAAGCATCCACAAGGGCCACAGGGCACCGCAACCCGCAGGCAAGCTCCCAAGCACCCTACAGGGCCTGCTGCGCCGCCTCTGGCACGCTGCTGCGACACATAGCGTCCCACAGGAGTCGATGTGGACCGCAGAGCGACCCCCGGCGCTCGCGGCCTGTCGCCGCCGCCGCCGCTGCCTGCCGCCGCTGCTCTGTCGCCCGGCCCGCAGCTGCGCGTGCCTGCAACTTATTGGTAACTCCTCTCTCATGCGTGTGTCCCCCATATTGCCTGCAGCAGCAGCCAGCAGCATGAGCAGCTCACACCACGAGGACGCGCAGGCCATGGCCGCCACGGAGCAGGCGATGCAGATTGCCTTCCTGCAGGACTTCTACCAGGTGGGTGGGTGGGTGGGGGCTGCTTCCCATTCCTTTAGGTCCAGGTGGTGGGTGCTGGTTGCCTTCCTGCAGGACGTTTACTTACCATGTGCGTGGTTGGGGTGCCGCTGCACATGGTTGACTGCAGCGTGTGCGGTGGGGCGAGTGTGCCGGCTGACTTTGTTTAGAGACTGTCGCTTGCTCCTGGCGCTTGCTCCTGGTTGCAACCCTCTGCCTGCATGCAAAAGGTGCAGCTTGCGCAGTGTGCTGCGGCTGCGCCTAGCATCGCCCAAGCATCCAATGCATCTCCTCCCGGTGTACCTGCAGACGGTGCGCGACAAGTGCTTCGACAAGTGCGTCACCAAGCCCAGCAGCAGCCTGAGCAGCAGCGAGCAGCAGTGCCTGGCGCGGTGTTGCGACCGGTGCGCTGGGGAGAGGTGGGGCATGTGAGACACCGTGCAGCACGCACGCGCCAGCTTGCAGTGCAGAGAAGCAGAGATGCCATGCAGAGGCCTGCCGTAGGCTAGCTGCCACGCCTGGTTGTCGCCAGCCTGCCGCGATACCTCACGCTGTGTGGCACCCCTGCAGCTGCTTTCTCATGCCGATGCTTTTGCCTCTTTGTCGCAGGTATGCCGAGGCCACCCAGATTGTGACCAAGGCGGTGCTGGACATGAGCGGCCTGGAGTGAGCAGCTTCCAACTAGCTGCTGCAGCTCATGTGCTGATACTGCAGCTACTGGTTCCAGCAGCGAACTTGTCGCCTTCGCAGCATCGGATTCCAGCAGCTTGCACGATTGCCGCCAGCCTTCCGGCGTGAGAACGGCTGGGCGTGCCACTTGCCACAGCCGTTGGCTACGCGCCTTGCACGATGCACACCGGACCGCCCCATCAGCAGTGCACCTTTCGCTCTCATGTTTTTATAGCAAGCTGGCCAACCCCTTTCAGATCTCCACTCTGCCATGTAACCATCCCTACCCTGTTTGCCGCTCCGCATAATCAGCTGGGCAGTGCCGCATCGCTGAGCAGCAGCAGGTGGCTATTTCAAACACGGGTGGAAAGTGTACAGCGGATGGGTGATGTGCATTGAACTGAGGCAGGCCGGCACACCTGCAGGTGTCAACATGTGGGGTGGTGGTAAGCAGGCAGCCGTGCTGGGCAACACAATGGCCAGGCAGTCAGGAAGGGTCGGGGAACAAACGGAAAACATAGCAACTGAACATGTGTGGCGTGCAACTGCACTGAGCTGAGACGCTCAATGCATGCCTGCAGCACAGCCGCGGCTTGGCAGTCAGCTTGCACCAGTCTGACGAGAGTTGGGCTGTCCGCTCGCAGCTGGCGACAGGGCGCGATGCGGCTGGGCCCGCAGTAGGTCACGGCGGCTGGCAAAGCAGGTGGCTGCACCGATGCCCGCGTGCGCCAGCTGTCCACTGGCGCTCACATCTCCCCTGACTTCAGGATGCGCATGCAGCTGTTGCCAGCTGGCCTCGGACAAAAGGACAGGGTCCGCTGCAGCCGCCGCCGCAGCCGCTCACATCTCCCCTGGCTTCAAGATGCGCCCGCTGGCCTCGTCCAGGTAGGCTGCAGGCAGATAAGAAGAAAGCACAATTTCACACGTGTGCTCAAAGGCGTCGCGGGCAGGTCTGGCAAACTTGCGGTGTTGACTGCGCGCGGCACAGCGCACGAAACGTGGGCCACCGCTTGTTGCAGCAGCTACGTTACTTGCCTGCAGTCTTGAGGTCGACGTGGTCGAGGCGGATGGTGCCAATCAGGTGCTCCGGCAGCGTCTCGGGCGTCTGAAAGGAGCAGGGAAAGCGAGCAGCGACTGCGTGATGCTTGGTGGTGCAGATGAGCTAGTTGGGTGTGGGGCAGCCCTGCTGCCAACCTCGCTAGCTGCCGCCTGGCCCTTCTGCAGCAGCTTGCAGCCCTGGCTGTTGTCAATATGGATGCACGGAACTTGCAGAGCTGGCCGCCACCACCCAAAGCTGGCCGTGCTCTGTTGCTGATTGCTGAGCCCACACACCTGGCCCTCCAGCAGCACTCCCAGGTCCACGGTCAGCGACTTGGTGGCGCCTGCAGGGAACGAAGTATGACAATTACCAATCTTAATTAAGAATCATATCAAGCCAGTGTTTGTGCCAATGGCACGGTTAGCGAGTTGGTGGCGCCTGCAGGGGGCCAAACAATGAAATGGTAATGGCTATGGGGGTTGCACTGACGACGATTGATGAACCGTTGTTGCAAGCAGGCAGCGATTTGGTGGCGGCGCATGGGTGGTGGGCAGCAGTAGGACGCACAAGTCTGGCTCTGCCCCTCAAATCGTGGGCAGGCAGGAGCAGCGGGGGCAGCAGCAGTGGGCAGCAGCAGTGGATGGGGCACTGCCCGCACACCTGCCACCAGGTTGGTGATGTTGGCTGCCACGCTGCTGCTGCTGATGTCCACGTCGACCTGCAGCAATAAACGATGGAGGTTCTTTTAGGCTTACAAGTAGCCGCAGCACTGTGCAGAAAATGCGCTGCACGGCTGCCGCGCGCCGCACCTCCATCTAGTTGCCCCCCGGCTGTGCTTGGTGGTCAGCTTCTGGCCCAGCAGTAAAACAACACAGCAGCACAGCAGGCAACAAGGAAACCCTCTGCAACCCACCTCCAGGTAGTTGGGCCCCCGGCTGTACTTGGTGGTCAGCTTCTGGCCCAGCAGCACGGGGGTGGTGCCCACACTCTGACGGATGATCCAAGAGCCCTGCGGCAAGGTGAACAAACAGGAATTTGGGATTGCTTGTGACTAGATGGCGAGTTACCAAGCTCCTGGCGGATGATCCAGGAGCCCTGCAGCGGCCAGGGGAATGTTAGGGTCGGCTTGGACCGCTAGTTGCGCCCCTGCTTGGCGCAGCCATGAGCCATGACTAAGCGATCCTGGGCTTTGATGTTGCTGCATTCAATTTTGCGTGTGCTTATATGATGCGTGCCTGGGGGATGTTGGGGATGAGCTTGAAGCGCTTGTTGCGGCGTGCATCCGCCTCCTTGCCCTCCCCCTCCACAAACCTGTTCAAAAATGGGGAGCAGAGGGAGACCACGGTTGGGAAGCAGGGCGGCGCTCACCGGGGTAACTTCCGGGTTGCCCAGACACGGCACTGCACTTGCAAAAACATCCGGTGCTCATTTGGCGAGGCCATTGATGAACACACGTACTGGGGCGATCCACGCGGGTGAGTTGGGCATGTGCGTCAACACATGCCGCTGATACTGATGCAGCCCTCAAGAACCAACGTGCACACTTACTCGGCAAGGCCGGTAAAGAAGGCGCGCACAGAGTCGGGGGCGGGGCCCAGCTTGGCCTCGTAGTCGGCAATCAGCTGCAGACAGAGGCAACACACCGCATTGCGCTCAGTCAGCGGCAATCACCATAAAACCTACTAGGTCGACGTGCAGGTCATCACGGCATGTAGCAGCACAGGCAGGCTGCATATGGGCAGCAGGCTGTTGACGTTTCACCTGCTCCGGAGTGCGCCCGAACACAGGCATGGGGGCTGCCCTGCGGCAGGGAGGCGGGTGCAGCAGGCAAAGGCAGTCGTATGATGTCCAGGCGGCGGGACAGCGGGTGGCAGCCCCATGCACCCCAGCTGCATCTGGCCGGCATGCTTGCCGACATGAATTACTCAACAGCTCGCCACCAGCGAGATAACCAGTACGCATGGCAACATTAAATTCAAGGAGTCATGGCGATTAAAGAGCTCACCAGGTGGCCACCAGCGAGATGGGCGGCACGCACGGCACCATGAGCTGCACACAGAACAGGAAGGGCGCCGGGCTGTGCCTGCATAGGGAAAGGGCCAGGGCAGTGATATTCTTGAGGCACACCCAGTTGCAGATGAGCTTAGCACGCACAAAAGGAAGGGCGCCGGGCTGTGCCTGCATAGGGAAAGGGCCAGGGCACTTGATACTGTTTGGGAAGCCAGTTGCAAATGAACACAACGCAATGCAAAAGCGCGAGGCTGTGCCTGCATAGGGGGGCAGGATAGGAAGCACGGCGGCCACGTGAAAGCAGGCGTTGGAGTGCAACACAGGAAGCGTGCTGGGCTGCCCTGCAAAGGAAAGGGCCAGGGCAGTTGGGAGCGTGGCGCGCCAACAGGCAGTAGCAAGTGCGCACACAGAACAAGAAGGAAGCTGGATTCCATTCATTCCCACTGTCACGTCCCACTATGCACACGCCCACTCGATTCACATCACGCAGAGTCGATTTCAACTCACTGGACGGAGGGCAGGTAGCGAGCGATGTCGAACATGTGGTCCTCCAGGGACACCAGGTCAGCCGCCACCTGCATTCAGCCACGAGTGAATGACGGGGTCATGGTTGGGACAGTCCGATGTGCCCGGAAGCGATGTGCAACATGTGGTCCTCCAGAGACACCAGATCAGCCGCCACCTGCAGCAATTCGAGTATGAAAACGCTTTGTTGTTGGCGGAGGGCACGATTGGCGCAGACAATGTCAAGCATGCTGCGATATGGCAGATGTGGCAGTGCAGCTGTTCCCTTGCTGTAACCCTGCAGTGTGCAACCGAAGGACCCTTTCAACATTTCAGGCAGTGGCCAAACCTCCTGCGGCAGCCTGCAATCACATTTGCAAGACATGATAAGAGCAGCTCACCAGCTCAAACATGGGCGGCTGGGCCGGGATCTTCTTGCGGTCGCTTAGGTACCTGCAGCAAGCAAAGGAACTCGAACCGATTCAGAGGTGACTAAATGTGCCATGCGCAACAGGTTGGCTGCTCTGGCATCGTGTTGCGGTTGCTCAAGTGCCTGCAGCCGCGTCAGGTGCAGCACGCCAGTTGGTCGCCTGAACCCTCTCACTGGCCATGCGTGGCTGCCAGCGGCAGCACTGGCAACCTGGGCAAACTGTTGCAGCTCAAAGCACCTGCGCTGCTGGAACGACGCACTCACTCAGGTGCAGACAAACCATATCAAACCGCATCATCGCACTCACATGGGTCCCCGCAGCTTGAACCCGCCATCCCCGGGGCTGCTCCAGTACTGTTTGGGGCACGTGCCACACACCGCCCAGGCATTGGCTGCCTCCCGCTCCGCCGCCGCCGCTTCGGGAGAGGGCAGCTGCACATGGGTGTGGGGAGGTGACGAAGAGAGATGGGTGATGGACGGGCATGGCGGTTGGGCATAGCGTTGGTCGAGCACAGCACACATGGGGAGAGAGATCCAGAGCGCCGAGAAAGAGATCCGGCATCAGCCGTTTTAGAATCATTCCGAAGGCAGGCACGCCCATGCAGGCATGCAGGCATGCAAGGCAAGCACAGCTGCCGAGTCCTACTGACTCACCGCTGCCTCCCCTTCCTCAGCCACCGATGGCAGGCCGCCGCGCTGAGGCGTGGCCGCCGCCGCTGCAGAGGGCACATGGACGGCGGTTGAGGGAATCAAACGGCAGAGTGCTTGGCTGCTGGCAACTGCAAGTGACGCCCTAGGGCGTGTAGCACATGAGGCGGCAGCATGCATGCAGCATCATGCCTGGCCTCTCTGGTGATGGCAGCAGCACGCATGGCCGATCATTCATGGCATACATGCCGTTCATGGCAGCGGCATGCATGCCCGTTCCCAATATGGCTGCTCATGGCATGCCGGCCTCACAGCATGTCAGCGGCATGTGTGGGCAACACACAGCATGATAGCAGCATGCATGGCCGCCCTGCTCATGGCAATGCCATGCATGGCTATGCATGGCAGCGCTAAAAGGCATGCATGGCTGCTCATGACAGCAATATGCATGCCAGTTGCGGGCGTGGCAGTGCCATGCATGGCTGCTCTTGACACGGGCAGCGAAAACATGCCAAGTCTGAGCAATGAAATGCCATGCACGACAGCTCAGCGTGCATGGCCGTTCATGCCGGTGGCATGCATGGCTGTTTATGGAGGCGCGAATGAATGATGTCATTCGCGCCTCCATTAACAGCCATGCCCGCCCCAAGCATGAAAAGCCATGCATGGGCGCCCACAGATGACAGCGGCATGCGTGGCGGGCAACTGGCATGGCAGTGCCATGCAACGAAAACCAAGCGCAAACCCCTGGCTGCCCACCTGCTGCAAGCGCCTCCTCAGCCGCCTGCTGCTGGCTCACAGCCAAGGACACCTGTAAAGAGGTTTGCAAGGGCAATGTGCATGTGGTTGGCAGCATTGCAAGCCTGGACAGCGCTCTTCCAACTGGCAGCAATGGGCAATAGCACTGCAAGGACGTGCAGCAGCGCAATCCATGCAGCCATGTGATGCACCGCTCATCATGTGCCTGCCACAGCAGCCTCGCATCCACTCTCATCAATGCAGCAAATTGTCACATCAGCTTCCTCCAAAACACCAAAACGAAACAAACACACCTTGCGGTACGCCAGCATGGCGGTGGTGCGCTGCCGCACATCCCCACCCCATGCCAAGCGTGCCACCCATCGAAACTGAGAAGCTGGCTAGCTTGCACTCGCACCTTGCGGTACGCCAGCAAGGTGGTGGTGCGCTGCAGGCGGCGGCCGGGCGCCGCTGGTGCTGCTGCCGCAGCAGCCGCCTCCACTTGTGCCTCTTCTCCGGCCGTCATGGACAGAGGCCTGTGGATAAGGAGGGGATTTTAGACGACGGCGTGATTAGCAGATGGGCAGAAGGGCTACAGCCTCCACTTGTGCCTCTTCTCCAGCCGTCATGGGCAGGGGCCTGTGCGTGTGAAAGGGATTTCAGTCAAGTGGTTGTGAGTGAACAGGCCGGAATGGCTGCAGCCTCCACCTGCTATTCTCCAGCAGTCATGGAAAGTGGCATGTTGGGGAGGGAGGCAAGACCGGTCAGACCAGCGCTGCCATCCATGTTGATTCATGTGTGGTTCTCTGCGGGCTTGCTGTCCCTCTGCATGCACCCGGCAACCGTGCAGGTGAACACTGCTTGACAGCTCACCGCACAACAAAGCGGTCCTGCTCCACCTTATCACGCAGGATGACCACTGCAGGCAAGACAGAAAGGAAGGCGGAGACGGAGTGGGGTCAGGAAAAAGGAGCCTGCTGCAGTCAGGTGCACGGCATGTGAGGCAGGCATCCACTGCAGCTCGTGCCAGATGAAACAAACAGGTCTAAACCGCACCTGACGTCACCACGGGCTCCAGCACAGCACGCATGGCGGCCGCCCCCAGCGGCCCGCCCATCTTGCCAAACATGCTGCGCTCTGCAGGAGGGGAGTGGAGGTAAAGGGCAGTCGTTAGACACATTGGAACTGCGGCGGCTTTGAGGACAGGCGGACATTAGCCTGGGAGGGCAGGCGTGCAGCCTTGGCAGGCGGCCGGACACCGCAGCGAGAGTGTTGCGCATGGGCAAGCTGGGTAACCAGCCATACCTACCTGAGATGAGGCCGCCCATGTCAGCCTTGAGCACCAGAGTGACCTGGGGGTGTGGGCAAGGGCGTGGCAGGGGACGATGCAAATCGGTGAGTGTGGAGCAAAGCAGTGCACGCATGGGTGCATGGTGTCATTCGTGGCAGAACGGGCATGCCTTGAGCGTGCTCCTGTTTTGATCGATCTGCTTATCAGGCTGTCCGCCGCAAGGCAAGCCAGAATTGAGCCGCAATAGCCCAAGTCAATGCAAATGCCCACGGAAATGTGCGACTCACCAGGCTCTCCTGGCTCTCCTCGCCGCCCGCCAGCCGCACGTACTTGGACATGAGGGGCGAGATGGTGAAGCCCGCTGCCTGCAACAATGGAGCCAGCAAAATCACAAGCTGTCGTTGGGCAGAAGTTTTGTGGCATACATGCGCACAGCGAAACCCGCCACTTGCCGGCAGCGGCAAAGTGAAACCCATGAGGGCATCGAAAGTTAAGCAGCATGTGCACCGGACAGGAGGAAAGCCGTGCCAACGCTGCGGCGCCTCGCCATAACCCCGGTTCTCCTGGCGACGCAACCGCTTGACCCTATCGGGCCACATGCGACTAACACATTGCAGCCACTCGCCTGCACCTCCACACGAACGGGCGCATACCAGCCGCCACCACGCGCCCGCGGCACTGCGCGGTGCTCCACGCTCTGAGCAGGATGGTGGCAAGGGCAGGTTGGGGGTAAAGAAGGATGCCTCCAAATGACACAAGCACCATACCAGGCAACGCACCTTGTGCGCCTGGTCTGCACCCATCCAACATGTTGCATCCCGGCTGGCCAAAGCATGCAGACCGCAGCGAATGGAGTTGCAACACACCTGGTACAGCACAATATAGGTGCCGTCCTCGGGGTCCTTGCGCCAGGTGCGCAGCAGGACCACCTCACGAGGGGCGCAGAAGCTGTGGTAACAGAAGGGCAAGCATTGTGTGCATCTGGGAGGGTGGGCACATGCACAACATGCTGCAGAGTGCTCAACCGTGCCATGCAGTGCAAGCACAAGTAAATGTGCTCCCACGCAGGACGTACCCGCCCAGCGCGCCCGCCGCCTTCCACCGCTGTGTGATGACCTGCACACAGTGGCAGCCAGCGGTCGCACAAGGTCGATTTCAAGTGCATGCTTGTAGCCAGGCAACAGGCTCGTCCACTTGGTGATTGCGGACAGAACCACAACACAACCCAACAAACCACCATTGTGATGCCACTACCTGCCTGTGTGTTGGAGTCCATCGTTTCCACCCGCAAGCACGCCCACTAAATGGCCAGGCTACCACAAGCGGAGCGACAAATTGCCCTGTACTCACCTGCGTGTTGGAGTCAACCTGTTATCGACCAGCCGGGGGCCCATGAGCACAGCAACCAAGCGTCCTGGTACCAGAAGTGAAGCGGCACAACAATAACAGTCACCTGCGTGTTGGAGTCAATCTTCTCCACCACTCGGGCGCCCATGAGCACGCCCAGCCCCTCGCTCTTGCGCAGCTGCACCAGGTTCTGCAGAGGGTGAGCAGTAGAGCGGACGGTTGTTGTCGAGTTCAGTTCGATTGCGCCGTGTGCCTTCCAGATGCACCACTGATCGTCTACCTTGTTGGAGCGCCTCCTCTTACTTTGTAGGCAGCCACTCAACCCAGCAATCAACCATTCATCAACTTGTGTAGATGCACTGTTGGCAGTCACCCACCTGAAAGACGTCTGAGGTGGGGGCGCGCACGATGGCGCTGACCTGGCGCAGCGGGCAGGGCGGGGCATGGAGACTGCTTCAGAGTCAGCAGTTGTAAAGCTCATGCCGTGCACCAACCAGACGTGCATGGCAAGCAACCAGCGGTAGCACCAATGATTACCACAATCTCAGCCCCGCAGCAAGCCAATGGTGCCCACTGCCAACGGCCAAATAGCGCCAGTTCACCACTCGCCGTGATGGCCCAGCCCTCGCTGTCTCTGTCTCAAGCCGTCAGCCTGCTGTTCAACACTTGCACTGTACCAAGCATGCACAGCGTGCAAAGCAGGCAAGTATGGGCAGGCTCACCATGATGGCCCCGCCCTCCCCATCTGCGTCTCGCTCCTCATAAACTAAACATTGCACCCAGTGTGCAAAGGAAGCCACATGAAACAAACCCACCCACCATGATCGCCCCGCCCTCCCCATCTGCGTCCTGCTCCTCGACATACACGGCGATGCCGTTGACGTGCAGCACACTGCAGCGAGGGGCCAGGCAGGGTTGAGGTGTGTGAAGCACTCCCCGGCACTCTTCGCATGTACAAAGCAATGCTAAATGCAGCATGCTGCAGTGTGGGGCCAGGCATTGTTGGGGCATGTTCAGGTAGTGTACATACATACACATGTACATGCATGACATGCGGCACGCTGCAACGAGGGGGGCCAGGTTGGGGCAGGCTTGCACATGTGCACCAGCTGCCCCAATGCACAGCACAGCAGCCCTGGCGTGAAGCACGCAACGCATCAAGGGCATGAAGCTGCGTGCGAACGTCGCACACCCAGGGGCACTCATCACAACCCCAAGCTCGACCAACACCCCAGCCCACCAATTGCACTCCCCAATGCTTGCCTGGCCCATGCCCTGCTGCGCGGCGCAGATGCGCCGGCCTCTCGAGCGGCGGCCCGTGGTGCCGCCTTGGCCTGCTGCTCGTCCTCGCCGCCGCGGGGCGCTGCAGACAGAGAGATAAGATGTTTCAGCACAGCACACCCCGCGACTTTGGACACCAGCAGACCCACCCCCTCCTTCTTGGCAATGAACAGCCACCTACTACAACACCCAAAGCGCAATCAATCCCCAATGATGCCGCCTACAGCGCCTCCTGAGCAGGCAGCTGGTGCTGTATGCAATATGTCAGCATCGGCAAAATTATGCACCCTTGCTTACTTTGGAAGGCCTCCGCCTGCTGCACCTCCAGCACTTGCTGGCTGGGCGCCTCGGCCGCCAGGCTGCTCACGTCCGATAAGTTGGAGTCACTGCGGCTGCAGGCACAGTGGCAGGAAAGAGCAGACTCTTAACATGGCTGGGGTGGCGACGAAGCTCGTACGCATGCACGTTTGCTGCCGCTGGACATGTCTTGCTACAGGGGGCGGCTTTCTTGCCTGGGCTTGCGGGCCTTCTGGCGGCGGATGACGTCGTCAAACGCCGCCCGCCACTCCTCCGCTTGCTCCTGAAAGGACGGAAATAACAAGTGCAGGTCAGGTGCAGGCAGACGCAATGCAGACGCCGGCGGCGGAGGCGTGCTGGCGTTCTTGCTGACATGCATGTCACATGCAAGCACGTGCGCCCCAGCTGTATGCACGTTCAGCCACAGATCCACCCCACTACCAGTTGCAGCTTGCTTGCCTGTGTGTCAAAGGCCAGCTTGAGCGCGTCGCCGCCCGCTGTATAGCTCTGCCACACCACTGTGAAGCCAAACATCTCAACTTCATCGTATTTGCCTGCGGCAAGACAGCAGTGTGTGTTGTTGCTGTCAGCCTTGCCTCATGCCAATTTCAGATTAAGTCATGGAACAGCACACCGCCCGAGGTACCTGCCTGCGCAGGCTGCATTTCCCTGCCCAGCCCAAACAATGCGAGAAGAAGAAGAAAGGGCAGGTCCCTGGGGCTCACCTCGTGCCACAGCCATGAGTGTGGAAGTGCCGCGGTGCCGCAGGTGGTAGCTGCGATTGCAGAGAAGCCAGAGCGAGCATTCGAGTGGAGGCGCATGGTTGGCAGTGTGTGCAGCAACGGCAAGTGCAATGGCTTCAACAGCAGCAGCGGCAACAGCCGCATTAGCAAAGTAGCTGCAACACAGACAGCATGAGGTGGCATGAGCAGCAGCTGCATGACTGGCAACTTCAGCAGCAGCAGCAGCATTGCCCTCACCGCTGGCCCTTGACATCTGACACCGTTGTGTCGGCGGCGATGGGCCACACCTTGCTGGGGCTGTCATCTGCAGTTTGGAAGCGAACACAATGAACGGATGCAGGGTCGGCATGCGCAGCATGCGCAGCAAATGCCCCTGCTGCAGCGGGCTAAGTGGCTGCTCCCTCGGCTACAGGCAAAGTAACCGAAGGAAGCGCGCCTGTGTCGCGGCGGTAGGTCATAAACACCGTGGGGTACAGCGCCGCATAGCGCTTGTTCAGCAGCTTGTCCACCACATTGCTCTCGCTGCAGCAAGCAGGCAGGGCGGGGCAGGAAGGGCGGATGGTGAGCAAAGGGCCCACGGGGGCGGCAGTGACAGCGGTGACGGTGGCGGCTGCAGCCAGACGGGCTGCAGTGCCCCTGGCGGGACAAGCGGCGGCTTGCATGAGCGCGGTCAGCGCGCAGGAGCCGGGTGCAAGGGCGCAGGGGCCCGCCGAGGGGCAGGAAGCCCCAGCGAGCAAAGCCCTGGGGCGCGCAAACGGGCGGAAGGCGGACGACCCACCGCGCGATCCAGCCTGTGATGATGGGGCTCTCCTCCGCCGGCACGCCGCTCTTGCTCCGTGAGTGCTTGCCCGAGCCGCGGGCTGGCGTGCGGCCAGAGCCCGGCATCGCTGCCCGAGCGACAGCGCACCTCGATCAGAACTCGATCAAGGGCCGAACGGCGCTGAACCCACCGGCCAACCACTGCCGCCCGCCAGGCGGGCGCCGCCCACCCGGCAGCCGTGGAGGCCGGGGGCGCCGATGGAGTTTGGCCTTGTTTGACACTGGCGTGCTGCCAGCAGGACCGGTGTGCACCTACATACGCCTCTCTTGAGTGAGGTGAGTAGGGTGGGGTGGCCTCTGCAAGGATGAGAGAGCTGCTTTTCCATACAGTGCGCCAACAGGTTGAGAAGACTGCTGTGGCCCCTCCCTCCATTGTTCAGCTCGGTCGTGGTCCTTTCCTCAAACGCCACGCGTGAACAAGTAATATAATTTCCGTTTTTAGTTGGCTCAGCGACCAAGGACACCACCCTCGGTTGAACAAGCCCGCTCTACTCGGCATCATCTCGAGATCTGCTCCGGGTGCGGCTGTGCACCATGCTCATCTGCCTGCAGCAGGGAGTGCATGGCTCTCCTGTCAAGCTACAAACCCTGGTGCACTGGCAACCTTCCCTAGCAGGCTGGATAGGCTGACTACTTGCTGGGAACACATTCTCGCTGTGGGCGTGGCGGCCATCAGTGCTGTGCATCAGCTGGCGCCGCTGCGGCCGCTCAGCGGGCTTGAAAATGCAAACCGGTCAGCAGGCGCCCTTCGGCTTCATTTGCTTCATGGCACGCCCAGCCATTCTCCTGACATTTTAACCGCTCCCGGCAGCCATGAAGCCGCGGCCGGGGGGAGTGCGCTCTCGCCTGGCGCACTCCACCGTGCTGCTGGCGGTCTGCCTGGTGGTTGGGTCCACTATGATGTCGATGTCGCCTGTGAGGCCAGCGGGGGATCCGCCCGGGCCCTCTGCTTTCGCCGCGGCGGGCCAACACCGCGTGGCGCCCTTGGTGAGGCCTCTTGGGTGGGTGTGGAGTTTTTTTTGTGAGCATCGAGACATTCAATAGACGCGCGCACGGGCTGTAGCGCAGCGTCTGCATTGCCGCCGCCGACAGCCGGCGGTGGCGGCAAGCGAGCGGTGCCTGCCAAACATTTGGTTGCTGCTTCCCGTCCTCCACTGCTCAGGCCGGGCGTCTGGGTGGTGATGAGGAGCACTGGAGCGCTCCGCAGCCGCACTTGCCAGCTGCACAGGCGGCAGAGCAACAGGCCGCCAGCTTGGCACACGTGCCCAAGCAGCCGGATGTTGCGCCAGCTGAGAGCAGCGCCGAAGCGGAGGAGGAGCAGGATGAGGCAGATGCTGAGCAGCGTGCCGCCCTGGCTCCGCCTGAGCAGGCACAGCAGGCGCATGCACAGGCAGCGGGCACGGCAGCTGTGGCTGATCTGGTGGACAAATCGCTGCAGCAGAGGGGAGATCAACCGCAGGCAGCGGCGGCACAGCAGCAGCAGCTTGCTTCGGCTCAGGATGAACAAGCTGTGATGCAGCAGCAGGATCAGGAGGAGGAGGAGGAGGAGGAGCAGCAGCAGTCTGCTGAGCCGGAGCAGCCAGCTGAACAGCAGCCGGCGGGGCATGCGCCCGATGTGCAGGCTCGGCAGCAGGCACTGCAGCAGGCACAGCAGCAAGATGTGGAAACGCAGCAGGAGGCAGTGACAGATGACATCCAGCAGCAGCAGCAGCAACAACAACAACAAACGGCAGCGACGCAGGGTGCGCAGCAGGAGCCACAGCAGGCGCCGCGGCCAGCGCAGCAGCAGCGGCGGCAGCTGCGGTGCGCAGTGATAAACAATGTGAGCACCCACCTGGATGTCGCAGCTGGCCTGGCCTGGGCGCTGCAGGTGCGCTGTGGGGAGGGCAGCGTGGCTGGACGCTGCATGCTGGGAATGCTCAAGTGCTGCGCGGCGCCGCAGTGCACATGCTGTATTGACTCCTTGCGAGCCTTATCACACCGCAGGGTCATCTGCTGCTGAGTTTCCGATTGTGTACAGACAAGGCCCTGTTTCAGACCAGCATGCCAAGTTTCAGGCTTACTGTTCTGGTGCTCAAGTGCTGCCAGCCTGACAAGCCCTGTATTGGTTTGCCTTGTGTGCAGGAGGCGGGCTGCAGCGTGACCTGCTACCTGCACCATGCAACGCAAGGCATCCAGGTGTGCTGGGGCAGGCAGTTGCAAGTGCTGCTGCGGCTCTCTTCATGCAGCAGTGCCATGCAGCTGCATTATGGCCGTCATGCAGCCACAGCGCTCTATGCCCCATGCTGCTCATGCTCCTTGCACCATGCCGCCTGCAGCTGTGCACCGCTTATTTTATTTGTCACATTCTCCGGTAATCACTCGCATTGCAGGACGTAATGTCCCAGTGGTACCGTGGGCAATACAGCCCCATGGAAGCGGTACTGCAGGATGCGCCACAGGTGTGATGAAATGTGACAAGCGTCACTGGGTTAGGCAACACAGCCCAGCAGCACATTTGGGCGGCGCAGCAGCAAATGGGCGACGTCGCGCTTGCAGCTAGGGCAGAGCTGCAGCTGGCGGACGGTTGCGCATTGCCTGGCCATCCCCTCTCAATCTCCTGAGCGTTCACCTGCGGTCTGTCCCTCCTTCCCTGCCTGCCCTGTACCCCGCAGTACGACGTCCTGGTTGTGGCCACAATGTCCCTGCCGCCCGCCCCGGCTTCTCAAGGCCTGAAGGAAATCATGCTGGGGCAGCCGCAGCGCCCGGCGCTGGCGCACCAGCGCATTGCACTTGTAGTGCACAACCCAGACCATCTGCTGCTGGGCCTGCCGCTGTGGGTGCCCGGCATGCTGCTGTCGCAAGCAGTGCAGCTGGGAACAGAGGCGCCTGTGGCAGGGGCGGGTACGATAGCGCGCAAAGCGCAGCGGGCCGCGGCGGGTGTGCAGCTTCGCAGGGCACGGGCGGGCAGCAGTGGCCGGCGGCTGGCGGCGGCTGACAGCAAGGGGCCTGGCAGCGGCGGTGCGCCTGCACCGCCGCTGCCGCGGCGCCTGCAGCTGCTGGCTCTGTCCCCAAATGTGGCTGCCTACACATCCTCCCTGGTGGAGGCCTGGGCTGGCAGCATCCTGGGAGCATCTAGCCAACCGCGAGTGCCTGTTCCGTGGCTGCCGCCCCTGGTGCCATGGCAGTCCACAACACCGGGCACCGCAGCTGCAGCGGCAGGGCAGGCGGCAGCAGGAGGGCAGGGAGCAGCAGCAGCAGCAGCTGACAAGCACGCTGCGCTGGTGGGGCTGGGGGCGGGCGGGCCCAACCGCCCCATGCGCCACCTCTGCATCCAGGTGAGCGGGCAGCATGCTGCTGGGCAGTCACTGTGCTGGTGACGCTGTGCTGTGCTGCGCTGCGCTGTCCATCCAGGTTGGGGGTTTGCATGCTGCGTCATGCATGCGCTGCTGTGCTGTGGACCTCAGTGACTGCTGCATCTGGTCCAGCTGCTTTGAGCTGTATTATGCGCCCTGAACAAGTGGCGGAATGTGACCGCTCTCCTCCTCTGTCTATGCCTGCCTCTTTCTGCTGCCAGGGCGCCATTGACCCCAGGCGGCGAGACTACGACTCGTTCTTCGAGGCAGCCTCCCACCCTGCGGTCTTGGCTGAGGTGGGCCGGCACCAGCCTGCCCGAATGCGTGCTGCTTTGCTGAAGGAATCAGGGCAGCGCTGCGGAGCAGATTGTGAGCAATAGAGCTGTGTGCAAGTCTTTTGTTTGAGGCTGGCAGCTTGAGTTGGTCGGACTTGCAGCTGAACCTCCCAGCATGCTGCTCATGTTGCTCCATGCAGCTGAAGGCCCGGGGCGAGCGGCTGCTATTGGTGGGGCACAAGCCGCGGGACGGCCTGCCGCCCATGCCAGAGGTGGGTGGTGCTTTGTTTGCTTGCACAAGTGCATTCACCTTTCCAGATGCCAACTGACATGCACAAATGCATGGCCAAGGTCGTGCTGCAGCTGGGCATGGCCGGCCACTGGCAGCGGTGGTTTGCCTTTGCTCTGCCTGCCCAGTTTGGCTTGCCTGCAGTGCACCACATTCCTGCTGCTCGCTAGAACCGCTCCCGCCTGTTCTGCGTTGGCTGGCTTGAGCGCTGCATTACGTGCCCATCCATCCCAGCAGCACTTGCACGACTACGTGGAGGTGGCGGCTGACCTGGTGTTCGAGGTGTGCGACGCGTGCTCTGCCTGCATTGCCTGCTGTGCGCTCGGCGCTCGGCGCCATGCTGCCTGCTGTGCTACCTGCAGGCCAGCATGCCATGCTGCCTGCTGTGCTGCCTGCTGGCCGCCATGCCATGCTGTCCGCCACTATTGAAGCCAGCCTGCGCTGCTTTCTGGAGCCTCTGCCTCATCATCCAACCCCCTCGCCATCCGCCCATCTCACGTTGCCAACAGCCCCATTTGTGCATGGCTGCTCCCCACGCTGATGTACTACACCACAGGTCCAGCTGTTCACAACTCTCTTATCCACCCGCTCTGCAAGGCCCTACATTTATCTGCCGATTAACTGTCCCTTTGGTCACGCCCCCACACGCAGATGTACTACAACACCCTGGCCAGCTGCCGTGCCATCCTCACCGCATTTGGCTCGGGTGCGCGGGGCTGGGCCGCTGCCCGGTGTGCTGGGAAGCCTCTTGGGTATGCACTGGAGGGGGCCGGGGTATGCAGGCAGTGCTCACTGCCTTTTGGCTTGGGTGCTGTGGGCAGGGCGGTTTGGTCTGTTGGGCGCTGGCACGCATGTTAGGAACAGCTCTGCCCATCGGCCCATCGGCGCGGCGCTGCTTCCTCCTTGCTGTGCGCCTGCAGATGCCTATGTGCTGAACAAGACGAGCAGCACGGTTGCGGCGGCCATACACCTGGAGGTGCCGCTGCTCACAGAGGAGCGGTGAGGCCCTTGCTTTTTTTCATTTGCAGAGCAGCAGCTGTTGAACTTGCTGGGATCCTGCTGCCTGAAAGGGCCGCGCTGGCGGCTGACAGGCGCCCAAGCCCTCTGCTGAATGCAAGCAGCAGGCGCCAGGCTGCCACGTGGCGGCTGGCAACCACTGGCTGGCAACCAGCATGCAGTTCGTGCGCAATCACCCTGCCCTCAGCCACCCACTGGCAAAGCTGATCCCACCCGATCCCCCTCCCTTGCCGCAGTGTGCTGGACGCTTACCCCTTCCTTACCCGGGCGGCCGCTTTTGTTTACGACTCTGGGCGTGCAGCCCCCAATGTTGCCAAGCTGGCCAGGGCAGCCGCCCGGCAGGGCACGCCGGCAGTGCTGGCCCGAGCCATCCGCACATCCATTGCTGCGGGGGCGACAGGGCGGCGGCGGCTGTGGACAGCAGAGCACGCGGCAGCGGCAGCAGCAGAGGATGGAGCCGCACTTGCAGCGGAAGCAGCTGGGGGCGGTGCAGCGGCTGGAAGCCACCCAAGCAGCACAAGCGGCGGCGGCAGCACGCAGCAGCAGGAGGTTCTGCAAGCTGCTGACACGGAGCAGCAGCAGCGGCCGCAGCAGCATGCATCCGCAGCACCTGCCTCATCCGGCGAGGTGGGCAGCAGCGGTGCAGCAACAGAAGCGACGGCGGGCGCAGCGACAGCGGCAGGGCAGGGGCCGCCGGCCGGCAGCTATGCGGCTGCCCTGCTGGCAGCCTTCAACGATCAGGCTGTGCGAGCGGCCCGGCAGGCTGCACGGGAGCTGAAGGCCCAGCTGATGCGGCACAACTTGGAGGTGGCGGGAGCGCTGCTGTCCGAGACGGCAGCCGCCGCCGCAGCAGCTCATGGCCGCTGAGGCGCAAGTGTTGCCGAGGCAGCATGGTTGAGGAGTCAGTTGGTGCTCTGTGCCCCTGCTTCTATATTTCTTATCTGTTCCAGCGGTCTATTGCTTCTCTTAAATGGTGACAACTTACCCAAAGTTGCGGGACCGCCGCTGCGTCGCATTGGTTTGTCTGCGCCTCCCTGTAGCGAGGCAGGCACGGTGCAGGCGGTGTGTTGCAGCGCTGCAGGTGCTGGGTGTGGCATATGTCACAGTGTGACTGCCGCAGCAGCAGCTCCCATGTGCCGCACGTGATGTGCCGCTGGCGCCGTCGCACTGTGGAGCCCAAACCCTAGCCGGCCAGAGGGCACTGCGGCCGCCGGGGCGGCTGCATCGAGCATTCAGGCTTGTGCTGAGCTTATTCAACGCAGATGTGGAATGGGGGGCCGCGTGCACCAGGTGGCAAGACGTGCGCACATGGGTCGAGTGCACGCGGGTCACCGTGCGCGCGCTGTTCCCTCGCCCCGACATCGCCGACACTACCCACAATGCTATGCACAAGCTGGGCCACCATCCCCTCCACCACACTGCTGCCGGCACTGGCCGTCCTTGCGCAGCGCGCCCCGTTCACCGCAGCAGCTCGCAGCGCACAGCAGTGGCTTGCGTGCCGCGGCGCATCGGCATCAGCGGGCGCAGCAAGGGCACCGCTGGCGCCGCCGGCGCGCCTCTACGCCGCGGCTGCTGGCGCTCCCGAGCCAGACGTCTTTTCGCTCATCCAACCCCGCCGGCGGCAGCCCTGTGGCCTGCTGCAGGTGAGGGCCCGCAAAGTTTGGGGCGCCGGGGCTGCCACACTCAAGTGCCGCCGCCGCCCTGCATGCAGCAAGCACCCCGCCGACTGCCGCCGCTGCCCGCCGTCCTCCTCCCCCTGCAGCCCGCCGGCGCGGTGCGGCACTACCGCACGGTCAACCACGACGCTCAGGAGGCACTGGAGCACGCAAATGAGCCGTGGACGCCCCGACCCGACCCCCACCGACTCATGCAGCCGCCGCCGCAGCCGCCCGCTGCTGACGTGCTGCACGCACTGGGCAGCCGCCACGGCGTGGCAGATGCACCTCAGTACATCTGGGTGGTGCAGGTGCGGCAGGACTGGGGGTGGCTGGGTGCGAGGCGCTGGCGGTGGGTGGGGGCTGCGCTGTTCTGACTGTGGAGTGCCAGGTTTTGGTACCCATCCATTAGACGCACGAGCGCATCCTGCGCTCTTGCATCACACCCAGGCACCGACCATGCCGGGCGTGGGCTGTCCCAGCATCCTGCCTCGCCCCTCACTTTGTTTCACTTGCAGAAGCTGAGCTGCGAGCGCCAGTATTCGCTGCTGCACAACTGCGAGGCGGTGGCCGCGCACCTGCAGGTGGGCTGGGCTGGTGGGAGCTCTGCCATTTTTTGTGGCGTGTGCCTGATAGGTTAGCCCAATTGTGCATCAGGGCATGCCATGCATGCACTCTGGCATCGCACGGCTTGTTCTGCACTGCCGGGCAGCGGAAGAGCCCAGCCCATGCCCCAGCTGCCGCACATCTGCCTCAAATCACAGCCACACAAACCCGCCTCTCTGTCCACCGCCGTCTGCCCTGCAGGCCCTGGGCATCCCCGCCCCACTGGTGGGCCGCATGCTGCAGCACTGCCCCGCGCTGTTCAGCTACCCCGTCGCCGAGCGCGCGGCGCCGCTGCTGGAGGCACTCATGGGTGCCAGCGTGGGCCTGGGCCCCACACAGGTGCGATTGGGTGTTGCTGGTTCAGATCAGATTGTGAACACCGATGCTACTGCCTTGGGGCTGGGCATGCCAGCTTATGAACGGCTGGGCAGTCGGTTTGGGTGGGTGCCCTGCTGACTGCTGGCTACTGGCTGCCCCCTTGCCCTGCCCCACCCCCGTCCCCACTCACTGCACACCCTTGCTTTGCGCCCCCATCAGCACACTCAGACCTCTCTCTCCCCCGGGTCTCCTTTCTTCGCAGGCGGCCGAGGTGTTTGTGCGCTGCCCCGCGCTGGGCAACACGCGCAACGTGATGCCCGCCATTGTGCGCCTGGTGGTGGAGCAGCACGCGCTGAGCTGGCAGGCCGAGCCGGCGGCCGAGCACGCATGAATGCACGGCGCCAGGAGGCGGCGGGCTTTCAAGCCTGGCAGCTGCACTCTAGCCAGCGGCCCAGCGTGCGCAAACGGTCGGCAGGCCTGAGCCAGCAAGGGCTAGCGCTGCAGCCAGGCATGCTGCCAAACGGCTTTTCAGCTGACGGCCGAGTACCGCCTACAACACCCATCCCAAACACCAATGACTGTTTCCTGACCGCTGCCTGTGCAAAAGCATGGCTCTATTCCCAACTCGTGGCCTTTGAGGGCTCTCGTATGCGCACACAGGACCTCAGTTCAACGCTCTGCCCACACCTGAACGCGCCTATGTACCACACCGAACAATTTTCAAGGCACTTCATAATCTGGTTCATTGTTGCCTAGTTTTGAGTTGCATTTGCCCCTTTTATGCACATTTGTTTGCTTGTTTGTTCATGCCGCACTGCTTTGACTTCACCACAACATCTTGAGTGCCCGCCACCCAACGCTCGCGGCCCTGTTTTAGATTCTTCCGACACCTGGTTCCCACAGCAGCCCCAACGGGCCCCGCCATATTTCTCAAGGGCTGCTAGCCTTGCGTCAGGACTGCCGCTTGGTCACAGCTGTACCACCCGCCAGCGGCTAAATTTTCTCCCCAGCTTAGCAGGCCACCATTTTGACATTCTGCAACAAGCATTGCAACCGCACGCACAACATGCAAAGCTCGTGAGCGCAAGAAGGCAAAGAGGCTGTGGCATGGCATGGACGGAAACACTGCCTGTGGAGCAGCAGTTCGCAGCAGTTCGGCTCTCAGCTCTGCTCCTCAGCTGCGCCCGCCTGCCCAGCAGCCTCCTGAGCTGCATCGCCATCTTGCGCTGCTGCTGCTGCTGCTGCTGCTGCTGCTGCTGCTGCTGCTGCGCCATCCGCCGCGCCATCCTCTGTGCCTGCTGTGTCTGCTGTGCTGCCGCCAGCCACCTGGCGCAGCGCGGCCTGCAGCGCAGCCAGCGCTTCTTCGTCTGAATCTGCATCGCCGTCCCCTGCTGTGCCTGCTGTGCCTGCTGCGCCGTCCGCTGCGCCATCCGCTGCGGCTGATGCCGGCCGCCGCGGCTGCGGATCCAGCGGGAATGGAGGCAGCGCGGCCTGCCCCTGCCTGCCCTGCAAGGCCTCAGCCTCTGCTGCTGCTGCATCTGCGCCGGCGCCACCCCCCGCTGCCGTCGCTGCTGCATCTGGCGCCGCGGCTGATGCTTCTGGAGGAAACACGCGCCAGTAGCAGGCCTTGGCTGCCTCAACAGCCGACACAAAGGTGAGGCTGCTGTCTGGGCCAGGGCACAGCGCCACGTTGGCAGGCCACCTGCCCCCACCGGGCTGCCCCGCTGCTGGCCCATCCAGCAGGCGTGTGCTGCGCTGGGTGTAAAAGGCAGCCCACAGCACAGCAGGCTTGCTGCCGCCGCTGCCGCCACTGCTGCCCTCGTCGCTCTCCTGCTGTGTTGCAGCATGATCTACTGGCCCACTGCCCATGGGACCCTGCAGACCGCTGGTGTCTGCCATTGCAGCCAGCGCCGGCAGCAGGGCTGCAGCCGCTGCTGCCCCTCCGCGCAGCTCATCGCTGCCGCTGCTGTCGTCGTTGGCATCGCCGCCATCTGCCCAGAGGTACAGCAGGTGCTTGCCTGGAGGGCACACCGCCGTGCTGCCGCACAGCGCCAGAGCACGCACCACAGCCGGGCTGCCGCCACTGCTTGCACTGCTGGCGGCAGCCTCGCCGCTGGGCGGCAGCACCGCCACCAAGCTCTGCTGCTCGCTAGGCACAGGCGGGCCGTCCAGAATGGCGCAGCAGCGCAGCGTGAGGCGGCTGGCTGACGCAGGCTGGAAAGTTGCCAGCCACTCGTGCAGGGCTGCCTCGCCAGCCGCAAGCTGCTGGCAGCGGATGATCTGCGAAAACAGGCAGGCGGACCAGGGCCAGGCTAAGGGAACCCTTGTGCTTCATCGCATGCCGCTGCAGCAAACTGCAGATCATCCTAAACGCCCTTGCACGCAGCAGCAGCCTGGCTGCACAACTGGGATACCAAGTGCGGCTATTCTGCGAGCTGTCTTGCATTGCCCTCAATAGCTAGACAGCTCTGCTGCGCACCTGCCCGCTGGCAAGCTCCACACCGTCACAGCTGAAGGTGTGCTCGTCAAAAGACAGCCCCTCAATGCCGCAGCGCAGCACCTGCACGAGGGTAGTAAGGGCAATGAGGCAGCCTTGCAACAAGAGACATATTGTCTGGGATGCGCAGCTGCTGGACAACTGCTGCACTGCTGCTGCACAGCTGCATCGGCGGCGCAGGTTCAGCCCACCCACGGCCACTGCACGCACCTGCACAGCACCAGCAACTGCAGCTGAGCGGCAGAAGGCCTGGGGCAGCTCCCCGCAGCCGTACAGCGGCGTGAGGAAAGGGCCTGCAGTGGGAGAAAAGATTTTGGCAGAGCTTGCAGTTGAGAACAAGAGATGAGCGACTAAGACAAGAGGGCTGTGCAGTTCAAACAGAACTATACCGTGACGTGGCAGCCACAGCACACACTTCCCTACACTTTCTTCTTGACCCACAATGGCTGTAAATGGAAAAACAGGTCGTGCTTGTTCTAATGAATTTTCAAGAATTGTATTCATAAAAATTGGTTTTGGTTTACGTCCGCTGCTCCCAGCACCCACCCGTGTCTGGCCCATAGCGCCCCGCCGACTGCACAAACAGGCGGAGCCGCTCCAATCCCTCAGCTGCCGTCATGCCCTGCTGCCGCTGCGCCGGCTGCTGCTGCCCGGCAGTCACGGGGGCGGGCCCACCACTGCCGCCACCTTCACCGCTGGTGCTGGGGTGACCGCTGCCGGTGCTGCTGCTGCCCTCGTCCAGAAGAACGCCGTACAGCAGCGACTGCTGCAGCTGGGAGTCCAGCCCCTGCTGCTGCAGCAGGGCGGTGATGGGCTGCTCGCCAAACGCGTCCTGCAAAGAATTGTGTGTGTTTACTTGGCAATTGGTTGCCCATTGCTGTGGGCTGAGTTGGCAGGCCCGGTATGCATTGAAGGCAGGTTGAGAGCAGCGGCTTCTCTTGCTTAAGAATCGGTTCGGACTGCAGGCACCACATCTACCCACAAACAGAATAATGCAGCGCTGCCTCAGGGCACTCTGCCACAACACAGCGCTGCTGAAACACACTGCTACCAAGGCGCAGTGGTCATTAAGCACATCTGCGCACCTTGAGGGGACCCTCTCCCTCCAGTGCCTCGGCTGCCGCTCTCAGGAACCGCATCAGGCTCCGCTTCTGTAGGCATGCCGGGGTGGCAGGTGAAGAGTTGAAACAACACGGCACAATTTCTTGCGTTCGGCTGATCAGTCGCCGGCAGAGCTCAAGGCGCATTTGCTGCCAACCATGCTGACCTCAGCGCATGCGCTGCAATGACTGGCATCCGTGTACTGGCCTGCAGCGGTGACAGCTGGCGGTCCTTGAAGACATCGGCGCGGCTGCTGGGCACACTGCGCAGCTGGGCGGCGCCGCCAGCCGTGGGCTGCAGCATGTAGCTGCGATGCGGGGGTGGATAGAAGAGGCCGATGGCGTGGCATGTTATCATGCCTGGAGCCATGCAAGCTCGGGTGCACTCCCAGTATGGTGCTGGCCAGCACATGCTTGCTTCAGCGATTGGACTCACAGCAGCGCAGGCGCCAAGTAGCAGCAGACGCAAAAATCATCGCTTTTCTCACCTGCCCTGCACCAGCTTGAACTCCAGGTAGTGGTGCGCCCCGGAGCCCAGCAGCAGCTGAATTGTGGGTCCAGCGCCATACATCACCTGCAGCGCACAGCAGGTGGTTTTCCCAGTGTGGCTTTTGGAGCGCCGCTCATCGTTGGCGGCAGCAGGGGGTGCGGGTGAGCCACTCCAGCATCCGCAGTGAAATAAGTTGCAGTGTTTGCGCTGATTTTCAGCAGCAGCGGCAACAGCAAACCAGGATGGCAGCCTGGCGCGAGACCTGGCGAGCAGGAACTGCGGCACAGACGCGTGCCGGGGACAGCACGATGACTTGCCTTGGGTGCCAAGTCCAAGTTGTATTGCTGGGCAGCACCCAGGTCAACGCCCTGTCGCTGCCACACCTGTGCACCCACAACGCCCGCTGCTGCAGCAGCTGCCGCCTCTGCATCACGCCGCCCTGCCTCACTCGCGCCTGCCTCACTGCTGTCACTGCGGCTGCTGGCAACACCATCGGATGCCAGCCCGCTGCCGTTCGCGGCGGCGGCGCCATTTGCTGCAGCAGCTGCCTCGCCGCCGCCGGCCTGCTGCAGCAGGGTCTCCAACTCATTCAGCCGCAGGCTGGCCCACGCGCCGCCGTAGTGGGAGCTTGGGTCCAGCTGCAACACGCTGCGTCCTGCCTTGGCTGCAGCACTGTGGCAGGGTGGGTAGTGGGGCAAGGCTCGGTCAACACCTGGCGGCGGCAGCGGCGGCGGCGGCAGGCAGCTGCAGGCCTCCGGGGCCAGAACGGGGCAGATCACAGCTTGATAGTTTCCGCCCTTGATTGACAGCAGCTCGGCAGGCCCGCCCAAGCAGCGAGCGGCGCGCACGATTCCAGGACTCACGCTGCGACGATCGACTCGGGCAGCCCGGTGCCAATCACCACCAGATCGAACTCGGAAGGCTCGATTAGAGCCGCAGAGCCCTCCATCGCCGCCTGTACCCGTCAGCAGGCCGCGCTTCTGCACGCCAGGCGGCTTCTAGATAAAGTGGCGGCGCTCAAGATGTCGAGTGGGATGATCCGAAAGGGATGCAATGCCACTGGACAGCAGGCGGCTCTGCCCGCATGCCGCCGCCTGCGCTGCTGCCGCCACCGCAGCAGGGGCGTCTCAGCTCCTTTCTTTCTTTTCTTTCTTTCTTTTCGTCTCAGAAAGCTTGGCGTTGCAACCCTCGCCGAAGCCAGGCACGGTTCCATTAAACTTGTGCTGGCAGGGCAGAAGGCAGGGCCGGCCTGCTCTGCGGCCAGGGACGTCAGCGCAAGTGATTGCACAGGTTCATGTCTCGCATCGGAGCAGCAGGTAGAGTTTATGTATCACATGCAGCGAGTGTGTGCTGCAGTGTGCCAGCTGCCTGCACAGCTGCCAGACCTTCCACGCCGTGCAGCTGCAGCTGCAGCACTGCCGCTGGCAGCGGCGCTGTCTCGCACGGCAGCGCTCCCACCGGCGTCGCCTCCAGTTTAATCCGCGCCAGCTGCTGCGTTCATCTGTAGAGTTTACCTCCCGTATCTCATATGTTGAGTTTATCTCCCGTACCCGGGCGCAAGAAGGCTATGCATAGAGACACGGCAGGGCACTGGCGTGACGGGTCCGCACCCAAACTGTGCAGCTTGGCCACTTGGCACCTGCAAACACATTGGCTGTGCAATTGAAGGCTTGAGCTTCAATTGCAGACTGTGTGGCTGCCACAACTGCTGCTGCTACCGCTGCAGTGCACCCGGGCTGCACTGGGACGCGCCCGGGTTTGCCACCTCCAAGCTGCAGCTGTCTCGCCCTTTGCGGCAGTGGCTTCTGCAGCATGCTCCACCTCCAGCAAACAAGAAGAGCCGTGGGAAGGCCTAAGGCAGTGGGGGAGGCTTGCTGCTGCGAGGGATGGTGTATTGTGCTGGAATGGTCGAAACTACAATTGCCAAAAGGCCACTTTTGAAAGCCCTCGCGAGCGGCCGCTCTCCCGCCGCCCCGCCAGGGCAGCGGCGGGTGTGCATGTAACCGCACATCAAGCCCAGACTTCGATACATGGCCTGCCAATCATGCGTTAAACCGTGGACGACCGGCTTTTGGGTAGTGTGTTGGAGGGGCCACCCTCCGCTGCACCGGTCACAGCGTGCGCAGCAGCGGCAGACTGCAACTTGTGTCGATTGCGGAACGCGCGTACCAGTCCACTCCGCAGCACCTCTGCATCGCGCAGGGTCGGTTCTGGGTGGGGACAAGGGCCACAAGCGTGCGCAGGCTCGGTTTGCACCCCAAGCTTTCTCCAGCCTCACTGTGCAGCCGCCTTCGAGCAATCAAACGGTGAGGAGATGCCATTGGAACGTGGACCAGGGCTTGCAAAGCCAGCTGCCAGGCTGCCCAGCCTGTTCTGTGCCGTCGAGTGCTTGACGGCCTACACGCCTCCATCTTGCGTCTGCTCATTCCCTTTCAATCCACTGACCGAACACAAAGGCTCGCCCGCGATGGCGCCGGGCCACCCGGGTTTGCACCCGGTGCTGCTCACAATCTGCCTCCTGGGTGAGTCGCCTGTTCGCCAATTTAACCTGGCGCACTTGCAAATGATTTGCACGCTGCAAAGGGGCTGGGGCCACACTCCACTACCCTCCGCAGGTGGGGCCGGCGGCCTCCGGCGGTGTGTGCGACCCCCTGTTGTCCGGTTGACATGCAGCAATGTAGATCACCTTTGCTTTCAGGGCTCTGCATGCCCTGCTCTGTCTCAAAGCAGCCAGTGCCTCACTTTGCAGAACCCCTGAACCTTTGAACTTGCACTGTGGTGCAGGCCTGCTGTCGCACGCGTATGCCTCAACCGCCCAGCGCGCGCTGAAGCAGCTGCAGCCATGCAGCGTTGCCAACTGCCAGACATGCGTGACCGGCCAGGCAACACAGTGCTCTACCTGTGAGTGTGCAGGTGTTCTCTACTGAATTCCCGACTGAATCCAGGCTGCACAGCTCAGTGCTGAACGAGGGAGCTTGCTGCCGCCTGGCGCCGCCACCCTGCTAGCAGGCGCCACCCTGCTAGCAGCGCGGCCAGCAGCAGCAGCGCCGCAAACGTTGCATCTGCACTCTGCCTTGCTCTTCAGCCAAGGCTGCGCGTAGCTATCTTTACCAGCTGTCATGTATCTATCCCTGCCTGCCCCTTCAACCCGCAGGCAATCAGGGGTTCCTGAGGTCCTCAACTAACCAGTGCAGCGCGTGTGCGACAGCAGGGCAGACCCGGACCGCCTGGTGCGCACAAGTTATGCTTGCTTATTGGTTGATGGACATGGCGGCAGTTGGCTTTGGTGGCGAGAAGGCACGCCCGCAGCACAGCAGCTGCGCGGGCTGTCTGCCTGCAACGCAATCAACCAACCTTCGGCCCCCGCCCCGCCCCTGAAACACGTGCAGCTCGACTTTCACGGCCAACACATGCACATGTACCTCTTGGTGAGTGAGCAGCTGGCTTTAGACAGGCGCAGTCCACTCTGATGGCTATCAGTGCTGTGCATCATGTAGTCCAAGACACTGGGTGGCCGCGCCGCCATGGTACAAGCCAGAGAGCCGCACGTACCTGCTATCTGCCGAGGTGCCAGCGCATGCTGGCTTGCAGGCGCTGCTGCTTGACGCCGTGCAGCTGCTGGCTGGGCTCCGCACAGCCTGCTTATCTTGTGCAGGTGCCCAACCCGGCATGCACTGTGCTTATTGCCTCAGTCTCTCCTTTTGCCCACGGATTGACACCCTGGCGTTGCGACCCAGCAGCAGCCTTGCCACGTTCAGAACTTCAGCAGCGTTGCTAAGCTCCACCAAAACCACTTCACTTCCGCTGCAGCAACGCCAACTTTGGCCCTCAACCCAACACGAGGGGACAGTGCCTGGCGGTGAGTTGGGCTGTGCAACCTTGGTTGCTGGCGTGTTTGTGGTGTGATCTGCCCTGGCACTGTTAGCCTAATCGTGCTGCAAGCAACTGCCCTCTGCCCACATTGCCAGTCACAGCATCTGTCCACATACACTGGAACGTAACCTGCTTCCCTCTGCACATCCTTCCATCAGTGTGTGGCACCAACCAACTGCACAACTCCGCAGCCCAACGTGTGCAACGGCTGCTCGGTGTGCGCGCGCAACTTTGGCCTCACTGGCCAGACCTGCACAGCCTGTACCGTGGCCAACTGCCAGACCTACACAACAAACACGTGCACCTGTACTGCCTGCAACACCAACTTCAACTTGACTGGTGGCACCTGTGCGGCGGTGAGTGCGCCTGCTGTGGGTTTACACGTGCTGAGCATTGTGAGGTCAATGGGGGACCATGCGCGCAGTGTGCCGCTCCTGCACATGGGATGTGTGCATCCGATGCAAGTTAGGGCCTGCAGGGCTTTGTCATGACCTTGTCATGTAGTGATGCTCGCAAGCAAACTTGCATGGATGTGCAGGCGAGATGCTGTCACACATCCCGTACCCCCTGCTGCAGTGCAACGTGCCCGCCAACTGTGCCACGCCCATGGCAAACCGATGCCAGGGATGCTCAGTGTGCCAGAAGGGCTTCTTTCCCACTGGCCCAACCAACAACCGCCAGTGCGCAGCTTGCAGCGACGGGCAGGCTTTGGGTGTCTGCACCGCATACAGCAGCGCTGGCACCAGCTGCGTGTGCACGGCGTGCGCCGATGGCTGGCGGCTGGAGCAGGGCACCTGCGTGCAGTGCCCAGCCAACCCCAACTGTGACAGCTACAAGGCGAATACGTGCGACTGCGCCACCTGCAAAGCCAACTTCAGTGGCAACACCTGTGCGCCGGTAGGTGCAGGCCGAGTGTTGATGCCAAGCCTTGGGAGTGGAGTCGGTTTGAACGGCGTGTGGCAGCACTGCAGGAGCCTGGTAGTCAGCTGCTGACTGAAAGCGCGGCACTGCATTCATCTTATCCCACCTCTTGCCCCCATGCTGCAGTGCCCCGTGCCTGCCAGCTGCACCACGCCTATGGCCAACAGGTGCCAAGGATGCTCGGTGTGCCAGTCCGGATTCCTCCCCTCTGGCACAAGCCGCCAGTGCTCAGCCTGCACAGGCGGCCAGGCAGCCGGCGTCTGCGCCACTTACAGCAGCACCGGCACCAGCTGCGCTTGCACCACATGCGCCAACCGCTACCGGCTTGATAAAGGCAGCTGCACAGAGTGCACTAACAACCCCAACTGCGAGACGTTCCGGCCCAACTCGTGCGACTGCGCCACCTGCAAAGCCAACTCAACCGGACCCAGCTGTGTGGCGGTGAGTGCACCTTTGAGTTGGAACAGCAGTCGGCTTGTGATATAAACAATGCAGAAACATGTTGTGCATGCGGCTGCAACCGTGCACTGACCTGCCTGTTTGTGCACTCAGGGCACTGTGCGAGGCCTTTGAATGTGTGGGGCTGCTGTGATTCTAAGTTATGTTTGCAGGCAAGGGAATGACCCCAGCGCTGTCGTAACTGTTTCGCCTGCTGTCCCCCATGCTGCAGTGCCCTGTGCCCGCCAACTGCGCGACGCCCATGGCTAACCGGTGCCAAGGATGCTCTGTGTGCCAGAGCGGCTTTGCCCTCACCAACCGCCAGTGCACAGCCTGCACAGGCGGGCAGGCGCCTGGGGTGTGCACTGCTTACAGCAGCGCCGGCACCAGCTGCGTGTGCACAGCCTGCGCTGCCGGCTGGCGGCTGGACAAGGGCACCTGCGTCAAGTGCACGTCCAACCCCAACTGCAAAGACTTCAAGGCCAGCTCGTGCGACTGTGACACCTGCAACATCGGCTTCAGAGGACTCACCTGTGCTGCGGTGGGTGCAACGCTTGTCATGCCGCGGTGGGCGCATCTGCCTTACATCTGTGCTGTGCCACCACTCCATGTACTGAGTGTGCGACGGTTTGGTAACGTGCCGCCGATTTGCCTACAGTCCCTCAACATATGGCACTGATCATCCCGACTGTGTGTCGCTGCTGGCTCAATGAGAATTGCACCTCGCACACCAGCCCTCCACTCCCATGCCCAATATGCTGCAGTGCACGGCGCCTCTCAACTGCAACACGACGCGGCCGAACGTGTGCCACGGCTGCTCCGTCTGCCGGCGGGGTTTTGCCCAGAACAATGGGCAGTGCAGCGCCTGCACCGGCGGGCAAGCTCCAAGCGTGTGCACTACCTACAGCAGCACCGGCACCAGCTGCGAGTGCACAGCCTGTGCTGATGGCTGGCGCCTGGAGGGCGGCACCTGCATCAAGTGCGCAACCGTCGCCAACTGCGACGACTACGCGCCCAACTCGTGCGACTGTGCCACCTGCAAGCCTGGCTTCCGAGGGCCTGCCTGTGCCCAGGTGGGTGCAGCAAATGCTGGGTCACGTGCCCTGCTCTGCTGCCGCTAATTCGGCCTGTCTTGGCGAAGCAGACTGCAGCTTGCATGGGACAGGTGCATTTTGGGCAGGCCTGGCGTCGGCTAGCTGGTGGACAGCGCTGCCTGCATGTTGTGGCAGCAACTGGTACTGACTATCAGCTGGTGCAGCTCACTGCATTTTTGTGCAAACTGGCACGACGCAGCCCCGATGTGTCCCTGCAAGCCGCCCCTGCAATCGCCCTGCCACGGCTTATAACTCCCCACATCCCTTGATGCAGTGCCCGGCGCCAACCAACTGCACGAAAGCTCAAACCAACGTGTGCGATGGCTGCGCTGTGTGCCAGCGGGGCTTGGCCCCAGCGCTCACCGGCGACAACCGGGGGGGTGTGCAGCCTGCACAGGCGGCCAGGCGACTGCCGTTTGCAACGCGTACACTAACCTCGGCACCAGCTGCGCTTGTGCGACCTGCAACAACCGCTACCAGCTGGTCCTGGGCAGCTGTGCAGAGTGCACCAACAACCCCAACTGCGAGACCTTCCGGTCCAACTCGTGCGACTGCTCCATTTGCCGAGTCGGCCACACAGGACTCAACTGTGCGGAGGTAGGTGCCGGCACACCACTGCTTGCAGCCAAGCTGCTATTGCTGGTACACTGCCGCTTCAAACTGCACAAGTCGCACGCCGTTTGGGTTGCTTGTTTATAAGCTGCCGGCCAGTCATTTGTTATCATGCGCGCACTCATGCCAGCAGGGTGGGCCAGCTGCCGCCCTGGCCTACAGTCTAGATTGTGCCAGATCTGCAGGCACTGACACCCTTGTGCTGCCACGCCTGCTGCAGTGCATTGCGCCCACCAACTGCACAACACCGATGGACAACAAGTGTGATGGGTGCTCGGTGTGCCTGAGCGGCTTCGCCCCGGCCCCCTCCACGCGGCAGTGCCTTGCCTGCACAGGCGGGCAGGCACCTGGGGTGTGCACGGCCTACAACAGCACCGGCACCAGCTGCACTTGCACAGCCTGCGCTGCTGGCTGGCGGCTGGACAAGGGCACCTGCGTTAGGTGCCCATCCAACCCCAACTGCGACAGCTATAAGCCCAATACATGCGAGTGCACCGCCTGCAAGCCCGGCTTCCGCGGACCCACCTGTGCTGCGGTGGGTATAACAAATGCTGTCGGGATTGGGTGATATTGCTAGCCTTGCTATCTGCCCGCAGTGCACCAGTGTGCCAGCTTGCTTTGTAGGCTGCTGCTTGGCTGAACAGTTGTGTTTAAAGCTCTTTAGCTGGTTGCCCTATCTGCTGATTCACTGCCATGTTCTGGTGCACCCTTGCTGCAGTGCCCAGCGCCCGCCAACTGCACAACGGAAATGGGCAATCGATGCCAGGGGTGCTCGGTGTGCCAGGCGGGCTTTAGCCTGTCCGACAGCCAGTGCGCAGCCTGCACCGGCGGGCAGGCGCTTGATGTGTGCACCACGTATGGCGGCGATAACAGCTGCGAGTGCACTTCCTGCGCTAACGGCTACCGCCTTGAGGAGGGCGCCTGCGTGGAGTGCAAGATGCTCAACCCCAACTGCAAAGACTTCAAGGCCAACTCTTGCGACTGCGCCACATGCGAGGCTGGCTACTCGGGCGACAACTGCGAGCTCGTGAGTAGAGCTGAGCTTGACGGCGCGCTTTGGCCGTGCTGTGCTGGCACGGAGCAGCAGAGCTTGAGGGCCGCCACACCCTGCTGAGCACCTGGCTTGCGCCTGGGCTGCAGGCATGGCCTGTGCCTGCGGGGCTGCTGCCTTACAGTTGATGAGCCATGAGTGTGTTGCAGCAAAGACTCTTGCTGTGTGCTGGCTCGGAGCCAGACCTCCGCTCTGAGGAGTCGACAGCTGGCTGCTTGCGGGTGCCCTGCTCGTGAGCTCATCCACCTTGCCTGTCTGCCACCCACGCCCATGTGCAGTGCGCTGTGCCTGACAGCTGCATGACGGCGCTGGATGACGCGTGCCAGGGGTGTGCGGTGTGCCACAGCGGCTTTGCCGTCGCTGACAAGCAGTGCACAGCTTGCACCGGCGGGCAGGCGCCAGAGGCATGCGCAGCGTACGCTGATGCCGGCACCAGCTGCGAGTGCGCAACCTGCCCAGACGGCTGGCAGCTGGCGCAGGGAGCCTGCACCGAGTGTGCAGCCGACCCCACCTGCACGGCCTTCAAGGCCAACTCGTGTGACTGTGACACCTGCGCATCCGGCCACTACCTAACAGTTGACAACAAATGCGGGAAGGTGGGTTTCGGCATCAACGTGCTTCGCGTGTCCTGGTGTCCTCTTTTGCTGGTCAGGCAGGTGGACAGGCAGGCAAGTGCCGGTTTGGGTGGGTTAAATAGCGGCGTTCAACGCAAGCAGGCCCACGTTACCAAAATAGACAGATGCGGCATCCTATGTGCACGCTCCCGGTTGGTGCGTGCTCCCGCCCCACCCATGCAGCCACCATCCTCAACTAGCCACAGTCTGTACCCCTTTGCCCTCTGCACCGCAGTGTCCCGACCCCCCGCGCTGCGCGACCGCCGCAGCCAACGTGTGCGACGGCTGCGATGTCTGCGAGGCAGGCAACTCTCTGGATGAAGCCACGCGGCAGTGCACGCTTTGCACTGACGGGCAGGCTCCAGATGTGTGCGCAGCATACGCCGCAGACAACACCTGCGACTGTGCGCGGTGCATCAACAGCTGGCAGCTGGACGGCGCCACTTGTGTGCCGTGCCAGGATGTGCCCAACTGCCAGACGTACGGCGACAGCTCTTGCGACTGCGCGCAGTGCAACCCTGGATATACTGGCGGTAGCTGCGAGGTAGGTGGCCTGCAGGGGCCAGTTGAATGCGCAGCACTCAGCCGGTGCTGGTAAATGTCCATGCTGCCTGCTTGCAGAGGCGCGCAGCTGTGCCTGGCAGTCTGCATAGAAATCCACATGCATGAGGCTGCGGCAGCCATTGGCTGCACACATGGCTTCAAGCTGAGGCGCCTTGGCAGCTGACTGGCACCCCTCCAATTGCTGTGCTTCTCCTCTCCTCACAGGCATGTGCCAGCGGCTACAAGCGCAACGGCGATGCCTGCGAGGTGTGCGATGGCCAGGGCTGCGACACCTTTGCTGACGGCTCCTGCACCTGTGCTGTCTGCCTCACCGGCTATGCGCTGGATGCCGAGTCAGGCGCCTGCCGTCAGTGCCCCGAGAACCAAGCCTGCGAAGCCTACGAGCCCAACTCCTGCAACTGCGCCACCTGCACCAGCGGCTCCGCAGGACCGCTGTGCATGCCGGTGAGCAAGGGGGCGCAGAGGAACAGCTGGGACTGGGGCGCTGCAGGGAAAACAAGGTGTCCTGCAGGGACCGCTGAGCAGATGTGTGTGCACTCCAAACTGCCTGCTGGCTGCATCCCTGAGTCTACTCATGCAGGGCTGGTTGCGACTGACTTGTGGCCATCTGTTGGCTGCCTACTGCAAAGTGCGACTTGCTGACTATCCTCACGCCCACCTGCCGCACTGCCTTCAACCGCTGACCTGCTGCAGTGCAACATGGACAACTGTGCGCGCTTCGAGGACGGCTCCTGCCTGTGTGCGGAGTGCGCTCCCGGCAACCAGCTGACGGCCTGGAAGCAGTGCCTTGCCTGCGAGCCCAACCCTCACTGCACCGAGCCTCAGCCCAACTCCTGCGACTGCACCGCCTGCGAAGCCGGCTACACCACACCACGCTGCGCTCCGGTGAGCAGCAGCATGGCAGCGCCACATGTGCATCCCATGCCGGAATGGCGGCATGCTGTAGCAGCCTGACTCAGGTGCTGCCCGGAGCAGAGCATCTCTGTCACCTGCAGGTGCAGAGCTGTGGCGCTCGGCTGGGGCATACAACGCAGTTCCCGCGCAAGTATGCTGTTTTCCAGCACCTGACTGGCAAACGCTGCCCATCCTGCCCTGCAGGAGTGCGACAATGGTCATGCCAAGAGCAAGAGCGCCTGCACCGAGTGCACTGGCAACCCAGGCTGCCAGGTGTACGAGGACAACTCCTGCACCTGCCGCGACTGCATGGCTGGCTACTTCATAAACTCCGAGACAGGCATGTGCGAGGAGTGCAACCCCCGGCCCGACTGCACGGCGCTGGTCCCCAACACCTGCGACTGCCAGCCGGTAAGCAGCAGCCTGTGGGGGATGCTAGATGCCAGTGGCTTTAATGCTGTGCCACACTGTCTGTGCCAGTGACCGTGAACTAGCAAGTCGGTCGCAGGTCTGATTTGCAAAGCTTGCTGAGGTTGTTGGAGCTTGCCGCATGCAGCCCAGCCCATGCTGCATCACACGGCTTGCCATGCTTATCTGATCGCTGTGCCACAGAATTCTGCACGTGTCTTATGTCCTTCCCTTCCTGCCGCCCATGCCACTGTGCAGTGTCAGCTGGACAACTGCGAAGCCCCGCTGGAGGGCTGCAGCGGGTGCTCCCAGTGCGCCAGCGGCTACACTCTCCCCGCCGCCAGCAGCAAGTGCGAGCA
>VFQQ010000893.1_pt1 | contig 49553 bp, 45 predicted proteins | sample 3512341 | NCBI WGS metagenome assembly VFQQ01 (sample SAMN10412373, study PRJNA504923) | tailings metagenome | isolation source: Relicate 2 Philex TSF1 revegetated site | place: Philippines: Tuba, Benguet | collected 2017-08-29 | reverse complement strand
TACACCGCCTACAACGGCTTCCAGAACGGCATGGAGCGCTACTGGACGCTGCAGTACCTGCGCCAGCAGGGCATTACCGAAGTGACCGCCACGCTGATCAAGGACAACCTGGTCCGCGCCGACACCCTGCCCCTGGTGCTGCCGGTGCTGGGCGCCGACGGCCTGCCCCGCGGCGCCCATGTGCGGGTGAAACTGGGCGAGATCGACGACATCACGCTCGACATCCACGGCACCGTCATCGAACGCTTGGACCTGCCGGTGGAAGATGTGGGCGAAACCACCAGCGAGGACGCCGAGGACGAGGAACTGGCCGCGCCGCTGGCGCTCGCCATCGACGTGAACGAGCCGGACGCAGAAAGTGCCGCCCAGCCACCCCAAACGCCCGGCCCGGCAGCCGATTGAGGCCCGGGCGACACCCAGCGCGGATAATGCCCGCGTGAAGTCGTCTGCCCTGTCCTTTTTCAAGAAGCTGAGCACACTGCAACTGGCCCTGGGGGTGTCGGTCATCGTGCATGCTGCCCTGCTCACGGTGCGCTTCGTGGACCCTGAGCGGTTCAACCGCGTGTTCCAGGACACGCCACTGGAAGTCATCCTTGTCAACGCCAAGGGCAACGAACGCCCCGAGAAGGCCACCGCCATCGCCCAGGCCTCGCTCGCCGGCGGTGGCGACGCCGAGCGCGGCCGGGCCACCTCGCCCCTGCCGCCGGCCACGGTGGCGCGCATCGGTGACGCACAGGAAGAAGACGAACGCACGATCGAGGTGCTGCGCGAACAGCAGAACCGCCTGCTCGCTCAGGTGCGCCGCGAACTCGCGAAGATGCCGCCGCCCGACCCGGAATCGGTCAACCCCAGCGACGCATCGTCGGAACGCGAGCAGAAGCGCCGTGCCCTGGTGAAGATCCTGGCCGAGATCGAGAAACGCATCAACGAAGAGAACGCACGGCCCAAGAAGCGTTACATCAGCCCGGCCACGCGCGAAGCGGTCTACGCGATCTACTACGACGAACTGCGCCGCAAGATCGAAGACCGCGGCACCACCAACTTCCCGGAAATCGGCGGGCGCAAGCTCTACGGCGAGCTCACCATGACCATCACGGTCAACCACGACGGTGTCGTGCTCGACACCGAGGTGGTGCAACCGTCGGGCGTCACGCAGCTCGACCGCCGCGCGCAGGCGATCGTGCGCAGCCTGTCGTTCGGCCGCTTCAACGAGGCCATGCGCCGCCAGGCGGACCAGATCGTGGTCGTCTCGCGCTTCCGCTTCACGCGCGACGAAACCCTGCAGACGCAGCTGTCGGGGCAATGAACCACCGCTCCGCATGAAATCGCTCGGACGCTGGCTGTTGTGGTTGATCCTGGCGGGGCTGGCCCTGCAGCTGTTCTTCCTTGCGCGCATCGCGCTCATGGTCGCCATCGACCCCAGCAGCACCGCCTTCATGCGCTCCGAAGCCTGGCGCATCGCCGGCGCCAGCCTGCAGACCGACAAGGAATGGCGCTGGTCACAGCGCTGGGTGCCCGACGAGCAGCTCAGCCCCCACCTCAAGCGCGCCGTGATCGCCTCCGAAGACGCCGGTTTCTTCGACCACAAGGGTGTGGACTGGGGCGCGATCGAAGGCGCCTGGCAGAAAAACGAGCGGCGCCAGCAGCAGGCCGAGAAGCGCGCCGCACGCCAGCCCGCCCAGCCGGCACGCGAACCCAAGGTGGTGGGGGGTTCGACGATCACGCAGCAACTCGCCAAGAACCTGCTGCTCTCGGGTGAACGCCAGTTGCTGCGCAAGGGCCAGGAACTGGTGCTCGCGGTCATGCTCGAGCTCGTGCTCGACAAGCGCCGCATCCTGGAGATCTACCTCAACAGCGTGGAATGGGGCGAAGGCGTCTTCGGTGCCGAGGCGGCAGCCCAGCGCTACTTCAACAAGCCGGCGAGCAAGCTCAACGCCCATGAGGCCGCGCGGCTGGCGGTGATGCTGCCCTCGCCCAAATTCTTCGAGACCCGGCAGGGTTCGGCCTACCTCGCGCGCCGCACCGGCACCATCGTCGCGCGCATGGGCGGGGTGGCGTTGCCATGAACCTGCGCGCCACCTTCATGAGCGTCTTCCTGCTGGGTCTGGTGCGCCTGCTCACCGGCGCGCAGGCGCGCTGGTACGGCTGCCCGCCCAAAGCCGAGCAGCGCATCTACTTCGCCAACCACCAGAGCCACGCCGACCTCGTTCTCATCTGGGCCGCCCTGCCCCAGGAACTGCGCAGCATCACACGCCCCATCGCAGCCAAGGACTACTGGACCGCCTCGAACTTCAAGCGCTGGATCACCACCGAGGTGTTCAACGCGGTGTACGTGGAACGCGAGCGCAAGGGCGACGAGGACCCGCTGGCACCGCTGGCGCAGGCGCTGGACAGCGGCGACTCCCTGATCCTGTTCCCCGAGGGCACACGCGGCCACGAGGAAGACCCGCAACCATTCAAGTCGGGCCTGTACAACCTGGCGCAGCGCTTTCCCGGCGTGGTGCTGGTGCCGGCCTGGATCCACAACGTGCAGCGCGTGATCCCCAAGGGCGAGGTGGTGCCGGTGCCGGTGCTGTGCTCGGTCACCTTCGGCGAGCCGCTGGTGCTCGGCGCCGAAGAGCCGCGCGCCGATTTCCTCAAACGCGCACGCGAAGCCGTCATGGCGCTGAGAGACGTCTGATGGGCTCCTTCCTCCGAGGCCTCACCCCCGACCAGCAGGTCAGCCTGGTGTTCGTCGTGCTGTTCGGCCTGCTGATCATCGCCAGCGGCGTGGGCGTGCTGCTGTCGCTGCGCGAGCGCCGCTCCGGCGACGACGACGCCACCGGCGAACGCGCCCTGCGACTGCAGGACAACCAGGCGCTGCTCCGCAGTTCCTGGATGATGATGCTGGTGTTCTGGTTCGGCTGGGTCATGGGCGAAGGCTTCGCCATAGTCCTGTTCGGCGTGGTCTCATTCTTCATCCTGCGCGAATTCATCAGCCTCTCGCCCACCCGCCGGGGCGACCACCGCAGCCTGGTGCTGGCCTTCTTCATCGTGCTGCCGCTGCAGTACGCGCTGGTCTGGACCGAGCGCTTCAACCTGTTCACCGTGTTCATCCCGGTCTACGTGTTCCTCGCCATTCCGGCCGTGAGCGCGCTGGGCAACGACCCGCAGCGCTTCCTGGAGCGCAACGCCAAGCTGCAGTGGGGCATCATGGTCTGCGTGTACGGCATGAGCCACGTGCCGGCCCTGCTGCTGCTCAACTTCCCTGGTTTTGCCGGTCGCACCGCCTTCCTGGTGTTCTTCCTCGTGCTGGTCGTGCAGACCTGCATGCTGGTGCAACACCTGGCGGCGCGCGGCCTGCGCCGCCCGGTGGCGCCCGCCATCAGCGACAGCTTCCACTGGCGCAGCTGGGCGCTCGGCCTGGCCGCCGGCGGATTGCTGGGCGCCGTGCTGTCCGGATTCACCCCGTTCAAACCCCTGCCCGCCCTGGCAATGGCCCTGGTGGCCTGCGTGGCCGGCAGCTTCGGCCACCTCGTCATGAAGGCCATCAAGCGCGACCGCGGCGTGACCCACTGGGGCTTCGCGGGCCGCTCTGTCACGGGCGCGAGCGGACTGCTCGACCGCGTGGATGCACTGTGCTTCGCCGCACCGGTGTTCTTCCACTCGGTGCGCTGGACTTTCGATCTCTAAAAATATCCCTCATGCGCATCCTCGGCATTGACCCCGGCCTGCAATGCACCGGCTTCGGCGTGATCGACACCGAAGGCTCGGCGCTGCACTACGTGGCCAGCGGCACCATCCAGACCAGCCCGAAGGATGGCGCCCTGTTGCCCGAGCGGCTCAAGATCCTGTTCGACGGCATCACCGAGGTGGTGGCGCGCTACCAGCCCGAGGTGTCGGTCTGCGAGATCGTGTTCGTCAACGTCAACCCGCAGGCCACGCTGCTGCTGGGCCAGGCCCGCGGTGCCTGCCTGACCGCGCTGGTGGCCAACCGGCTGTCGGTCGCGGAATACACCGCGCTGCAATTGAAGAAGGCGGTGGCGGGCAATGGCAGGGCGGGCAAGCCGCAGATGCAGGAAATGGTCAAGCGCCTGCTGCAGTTGCCGGGCCTGCCCGGCAAGGACGCGGCCGATGCGCTGGGCCTGGCCATCACGCACGCGCAGGTGAGCCGCACGCTGGCCGCGATCAACAAGGTGTCGCCGCAGCAGGCGCGCACCCACGCCGCCTACAAGGACGGCCGGGTGTATTGAGATGATGGACAGCAGCATTCGCCGGGTCGGCCTGGGTGCCGGGCTCGCCATCGCGTTCACGGCGTTGTCGGTGCTGCTCACGCTGAGCCTGACCCTGTTCAGCGACCGGGCTGCGAGCAACCAGGTGCGCGAGTCCATTGGTGCCAACCTGTCGGAACTGGCTCAGCAGACCGCCAGCAGGCTGGACCGTTCGATGTTCGAACGCTACCGCGAAGTGCAGCTGCTCGCACAGCGGCTGGGCGCCGAACCAGACCCCGGCGTGGTGCGCAAGGAAATCGATGCACTGCAGCAAAGCTACCCACACTACGCATGGATCGGCGTGACCAACGCGGCCGGTGTGGTGCACACGGCCACGCGCGGCATGCTCGAGGGCATTGACGCGTCGGCGCGACCCTGGTTCCGCAATGCGCTGGCCGGGCAGCCCATGAACGACGTGCACGATGCGGTGCTGCTGGCGCAACTGCTCGGCCCGGCGGACGGCGAGCCGCTGCGCCTGGTGAGCATCGCCTTCCCGCTCAAGGACGCCACCGGCCAGACGACGGGCGTTCTGGGCGTGCAGATTTCCTGGAAATGGGCGGGCGAGATCCGCGACGCCATCTTCGGCCCCGTCACCCGCCACCGCGCTGTCGAACTGCTGATCGTGTCGAACACCGGCTCGGTGCTGCTCGGCCCGGACGGCGTGCAGGGCACGACCCTGAAGTTGCCCAGCCTGGAGGCCGCTGGCAAAGGTGAATCGGGCTACACGAAGGAGACCTGGCCCGACGGCAAGACTTACCTGGTGGGCTACAGCCACGACGCGGGCTTCAATGGCTACCCGGGGCTGGGATGGCGCCTGCTGGCACGAGAAACACTGCAGGAGGCGTACGAGCCGGTCGATGGGCTGCACCGGCGCCTGCTGGCCGGCGGGCTGGCGGGTGCGGTGCTGTTCTCGCTGCTCGGCTGGCTCGCAGCCCGCCTGATCACGCACCCCCTGCAGGACCTGACCGACGTGGCGCGCGGCATCGAGGCCGGCTACGCGGTGAAGGCGCCCACCGAGGCGGCCTACCGTGAGGTGGCGGTGCTCGGCCAGGCCTTCAATTCGCTGGTGAAGAGCCTGCAGGACAACGAGGCCGAACTGCGCCACAGCAACGCCGCGCTGGAGCGGCGCGTGAGCGAACGCACCGCCGAGCTGCGCCAGGCGCTGGACGACGTGCGCGCCAACGAAGAGCGTGTGCAGACCGTGATCGACACCGCCCAGGAAGCCTTCATCGGCATGGACTTCGATGGCTGCATCACCGACTGGAACAACGAGGCCGAGAAGCTGTTCGGCTGGAAGCGCTTCGAAGTGCTGGGTGAGTCGCTGGCCGACACCATGCTGCCCGAGCGTTACCAGAACGCCTTCGTGCAGGCACTCGCCCATTTCCACACCACCGGCAAGGCACCGTTCACCGGCCAGCGGCTACGGCGCAAGGTGGTGGACCGTCAGGGCCGGGAGATGGAGGTGGAGATGAAGATCGGGCTGATCCACACCAGCGAGGTGCAGCTGTTCAGCGCCTTCGTGCGGCCGGTCAGCGAGGCCGGCTGAGGCTGGTGCGCTACAGCAGGCGTTCGAGCGCCAGCACGCCGAAGAAGCCAAGCGCGGCGATGACCGTCCACTTCAGGATCACGATGCCCCAGGCACGGTAGCGCGCCTGGCCGGTGCCGATGTAGAAGGCGAAGCACACGCCCGCCGCCAGCAGCAGGAGCATGACCGTCCAGCGGAACAGCAGCATCGGTGCGCTTACCAGGCCGGTGCGAGCTGGGCGAAGCCGCGCGGCGCTTCGCGCTCGTGCTGGAAGCTCACCACCTCGTAGGCATCGGGCCGCTCCAGCAGGGCACGCAGCAGCTGGTTGTTCATGGCGTGGCCACTGCGGAAGGCGCTGTACGCGGCCAGCAGCGGCTTGCCCACGATGTAAAGGTCGCCCACGGCGTCCAGGATCTTGTGCTTCACGAACTCGTCCTGGTAACGCAGGCCGTCGGCGTTGAGCACCTTCACATCGTCCATCACGATGGCGTTGTCCAGCCCGCCGCCCATGGCCAGGCCGTTGGAGCGCATCATTTCCACGTCGCGCGTGAAGCCAAAGGTGCGCGCCCGCGCAATCTCGCGGGCGTACTGGCCGCTGCCAAAGTCGAATTCCACACGCTGCCCGGTGGAGTTCACCGCCGGATGATCAAACTCGATCTCGAACGCAAGCTTGTAGCCGTGGTACGGGTCCAGGCGCGCCCACTTGAGCGTGCGCCCCTCGCCTTCACGCACCTCCACCGGCTTGATCACGCGGATGAAGCGCTTGGGCGCGTTCTGCATCACGATGCCGGCGCTCTGCAGCAGGTACACGAACGAAGCCGACGAGCCATCGAGGATGGGGACCTCTTCTGCGGTGATGTCCACATAGAGGTTGTCCAGGCCGAGACCGGCGCAGGCGCTCATGAGGTGCTCGATGGTGTGCACCTTCACGCCGCCATTGGAGATGGTGGAGGCCAGCCGGGTGTCGGTCACCGCCATGGCGTTGACGGGAATCTCGACCGGCGCCGACAGGTCGACCCGGCGGAACACGATGCCCGTGTCGGGCCCGGCCGGGCGCAGCGTCAGCTCCACGCGCTGGCCGCTGTGCAGGCCGACGCCGACCGCCTTGGTCAGGGATTTGAGGGTGCGTTGCGCAAGCATCCGTGAATTGTAGGTTTCAGGGCGTCGGAACATCGTTAAGAAAGGTGATGGCCTTGATAGCGAGGGTTTTCTCTTTTTCTCCGGCTGCGACGGTCGGCGGCGAAAGGAACCACTGGCACAAGAGCATCCTTCAGGCGCGCGGACACCGGTGTTCTGCGCAGCGGGGTCAAGGAGGAGGCGGCACCAGCCGCCGGGGGACACCCGCGGAGCAGAGCGCCGGGGTTCGCGTGCCCGCAAGGTGCAGGCAAGAGAACCCCGGAGGAACCTCAGTCCGCCTGCTTGCGCAGGAAAGCCGGGATCTCGAAATCGTCCATGCCACCCGAAGCCAGCGCGTCCACCTTGGCCGCGGCTTGCGTGCGGTTGGTGCGCCAGACGCTGGGCACGGCCATCGAGTTGTAGTCCGGCTGCGCGGCACCCGGGCCACCCACGGCGGCGTTCACCGTCGGCACGTTGAACGGCACGTTGTCGGTGCCGGTGCGCAGCACCTGCAGCGGAGGCGCCGTGCGGCGCGCGCCCTGGCGCGACAGGCCGGTGGCCACCACGGTCACGCGCATCTCGTCGCCGAGGTTGTCGTCGTAGGCAGCACCGTAGATCACGTGCGCTTCCGGCGAAGCGTAGGCGCGGATCGTGTTCATCGCCAGCTTCGATTCCGACAGCTTCAGCGAACCCTTGGCCGCCGTCACCAGCACCAGCACGCCCTTGGCGCCAGACAGGTCGATGCCTTCCAGCAGCGGGCAGGCCACGGCCTGCTCGGCGGCAATGCGCGCGCGGTCCGGGCCCGCGGCCACGGCCGTGCCCATCATCGCCTTGCCCGGCTCGCCCATCACGGTGCGCACGTCCTCGAAGTCAACGTTCACGTTGCCGTACTCGTTGATGATCTCGGCGATGCCGCCCACGGCGTTCTTCAGCACGTCGTTGGCGTGGGCAAAGGCCTCGTCCTGCGTGACATCGTCACCCAGCACTTCCAGCAGCTTTTCGTTGAGCACCACGATCAGCGAGTCCACGTTCGCTTCGAGCTCGGACAGGCCGCTGTCGGCGTTCGTCATGCGGCGGCCGCCTTCCCAGTCGAACGGCTTGGTGACCACGCCCACGGTGAGGATGCCCATTTCCTTGGCCACGCGCGCGATCACCGGTGCCGCGCCCGTGCCCGTGCCGCCGCCCATGCCGGCAGTGATGAACAGCATGTGCGCGCCAGCGATGGCTTCGCGGATGTCGTCCACCGCCACTTCGGCGGCTTCACGGCCCTTTTCGGGCTTGCTGCCGGCGCCCAGGCCGCTGGTGCCGAGCTGGATCGTCTTGTGCGCTGCGCTGCGCGAGAGGGATTGCGCGTCGGTGTTGGCGCAGATGAATTCCACGCCCTGCACGCTGCGCGAAATCATGTGTTCGACCGCGTTGCCGCCGCCGCCACCCACGCCGATGACCTTGATCTGCGTGCCCAGGTTGAATTCTTCGACTTCGATCATTTCGATGCTCATTGGGATGCTCCTTGTACTGTGTCTGTTGCCTTGATGCCGGCGATAAGCGAGAAGTTCATTGGGGTGAGGATGGGGGTCATCCGGGGGGTCCGGTGTGTTCGGCACACCGGCCTCGTCGTCGTCGACATCGACCCAGGGAGAAACGCATGAAGTGCCGGGCGAGTTTCATCAGAACGTCCCCAGGAACCAGTTCTTGACCCGCTCGACCGCGCCCTGCATCGAGCCCGCCTTCTGAGCCACCTTGTGGCCGCGCACGCGCGCCAGACGCGCCTCCTCGAGCAAACCCATCACCGTGGCCGCGCGCGTCTGCGCGACCATGTCGGACAGGGCACTGTGGTAGTTCGGAATGCCACGGCGCACCGGCTTGAGGAAGATGTCCTCGCCGAGTTCGACCATGCCGGGCATCACCGCGCTGCCGCCGGTGAGCACGATGCCCGAGGACAGCATTTCCTCGTGGCCCGAGTCGCGCAGCACCTGCTGCACCAGCGAGAAGATTTCCTCCACGCGCGGTTCGATCACGCCGGCCAGCGCCTGGCGACTGAGCATGCGCGGGCCGCGGTCACCCAGGCCGGGCACTTCCACCTGCGTGTCCGGGTCGGCCAGCAACTGCTTGGCGCAGCCACTTTCCACCTTGATGTCCTCGGCGTCCTTCGTGGGCGTGCGCAGCGCCATGGCGATGTCGCTGGTGATCAGGTCACCCGCGATCGGGATCACCGCGGTGTGGCGGATCGCACCGCCCGAGAAGATGGCCACGTCGGTCGTGCCCGCACCGATGTCCACCAGCGCCACGCCGAGTTCCTTCTCGTCGTCGGTCAGGATGGCCTGGCTGGAGGCCAGCGGGTTGAGCATGAGCTGGTCCACTTCCAGGCCGCAGCGCCGCACGCACTTGATGATGTTTTCCGCCGCGCTTTGCGCGCCGGTGACGATGTGCACCTTGGCCTCCAGGCGGATGCCGCTCATGCCGATCGGCTCCTTCACCTCCTGGCCGTCGATCACGAATTCCTGCGGCTCCACCAGCAGCAGGCGCTGGTCGGTCGAGATGTTGATCGCCTTGGCGGTCTCGATCACGCGCGCCACATCGGTGGCGCTGACCTCGCGGTCCTTGATGGCCACCATGCCGCTGGAGTTGATGCCGCGGATGTGGCTGCCGGTGATGCCGGTGTAGACCCGCGCGATGCGGCAGTCGGCCATCAGCTCGGCCTCTTTCAGGGCCTGCTGGATGCTCTGCACCGTCGCGTCGATGTTGACCACCACGCCGCGCTTCAGGCCGTGGCTGGCCGACACACCCAGGCCCGCGAGCTTGAGCTCGCCGTTGGTCTGGACCTCGGCGACCACCACCATGATCTTGGCGGTGCCGATGTCGAGTCCGACCACCAAATCCTTGTATTCCTTGGCCATGATTGCTTCTTGCTTATCTACGGGGTTGCGTGGCGCCGGGCGGCGTGTCGATGACGGTAGTGACGCCGCGCAGCCGCAGGGCGTAACCGTTGGGATAGCGCAGGTCGACGGATTGCACCGCGCCTGCATAGCGTTCGGTGAGCTGGGACAGCGTGCCGGTGAACCGGCGCGTGCGCTCCAGCAGTTCGTCCGGTGTGCCGCGGCCCAGCTCCACTCGGGCACCGCTGTCGAGCTGCGCGCGCCAGGTGCCGCGTTCGGTGAGCTCGAGCCGCTCCAGTCCGAGGTCGAGCCGGGCGAGCTCGCTGCCCAGCAACTGGTAGAGGGCCCACACCTGGGCCGACTTCTCGCGCGGTCCCGCCAGTTCGGGCAGGCCATCGCCGTCGTCCGGGCTGGCGTCGAACACCTCGCCCAGGCGGTTGACCAGCTGGCCCGAGCCGGACTCGCCCCACCAGGCCACGGCCTGGTGTTCTTCCAGCGTCACGCGCAGGCGGTTCGGGAACTCGCGCTGCACCACGGCCTTGCGCACCCAGGGCACCGCTTCGAACATCTCGCGCACCTGCTGCAGGTCCACGGTGAGGAAGCTGCCAGTGAGCCGCGTCTTCATCTGCGACGACAGCTGGGCGCGGAACGTCACGGCGTTCTGGTGCAGCACGTCGCCATGCACCGAGATCGCCTGGACCGACCAGACCGGATGGCGCACCAGCCAGGTGGTGAACAGCCCCAGGCTCAGCACGACGAACACCACGACCAGAATGTGGGTGATCACGGTCATGAGTTTGACGTCCAGGGGCAGTTCGGTGCTGGGCATGGTGGTGTTCCGGGCCTCAGGCGGCGTTGTCCAGCGCCGCGCTGGCGAGCAGCTGCACGCACAGGTCTTCGTACGACAGGCCCGACGCCTTGGCCGACATCGGCACCAGCGAATGGCCGGTCATGCCGGGCGAGGTGTTGATTTCCAGCAGCCAGGGCTTGCGCGTCCTCGCGTCGATCATCACGTCGGCGCGCGACCAGCCGCGGCAGTCCAGCGTGCGATAGGCCTTGAGCACCAGCGCCTGGATGGCGGCCTCTTCCCCTTCGGGCAGGCCGCAGGGCACGAGGTACTTCGTGTCGTCGGTGAAGTACTTGTTCTGGTAGTCGTAGTTGCCTTCGGGGGCGACGATGCGGATGACCAGCAAGGCCTTCGCCGAGGCACCAGTGCCCAGCACCGGACAGGTCACTTCATCGCCCGCGATGAACTGTTCGCACATGACCATCGGGTCCTGGCGGGCGGCGAGTTCGTAGGCGGCGGCACACTGCGCCTCGCTGGTCACCTTGGTGAGGCCGATGGTGGAGCCTTCGCGCACGGGCTTGACGATCATGGGCGAGCCCAGTGCCTTGAACGCGGCCACGGTTTCATCGGCGCTGTGCACCTGGCGCCAGGCTGGCGTTGCCAGGCCTTCGGCGATCCAGATGCGCTTGGTCATGAGCTTGTCCATCGCCACGCTGGACGCCATCACGCCGGGACCGGTGTAGGGAATGCCCATGAGCTCGAGCGCGCCCTGCACGGTGCCGTCCTCACCGAAGCGGCCGTGCAGCGCGATGAAGCAGCGCTGGAAACCGTCCTTCTTGAGCTCACCCATCTCGCGCTCCGCCGGGTCGAAGGCGTGCGCATCGACACCCTTCGACTTCAGCGCAGCCAGCACGCCCTGGCCCGACATGAGCGAGACCTCGCGTTCGGCCGAACGCCCACCCATGAGCACGGCCACCTTGCCCAGGGCCTTCGTATCCACTTGCATGTGTTCCTCTGGTTTCATGCGGTTGCTCCCTGCGACAGCTCGATCACGCGGCCAGCCACCGCGCCCACGGTGCCCGCGCCCATGCAGAGCACGACGTCACCGTCGCGGGCGTTGTCCAGCACCGCCTGCGGCATGGCGGCGATGTCGTCCACGAACACCGGTTCGAGCTTGCCGGCCACGCGCAGCGCGCGCGCCAGCGAACGACCGTCGGCCGCCACGATGGGCGCTTCGCCGGCGGCATAGACCTCGGCCAGCAGCACGGCGTCGGCCTGGCCGATGACTTTCACGAAGTCCTCGAAGCAGTCGCGCGTGCGGGTGTAGCGGTGCGGCTGGAAGGCCAGCACCAGGCGGCGACCCGGGAAGGCACCGCGCGCGGCGGACAACGTGGCGGCCATTTCCACCGGGTGGTGGCCGTAGTCGTCCACCACGGTGCAGGTGCCACCGCTGGGCAGCGCGGCTTCGCCATAGCGCTGGAAGCGCCGGCCCACGCCCTTGAACTCGGCCAGGGCCTGCTGCACGGCTTCATCGGGCACGCCCAGCTCGACCGCAATGCCGATGGCGGCCAGCGCGTTGAGCACGTTGTGGTTGCCCGGCAGGTTCAGCACCACGTCCAGATCGGGCAGCTCCACACCGTTGCGGCGCTGCACGGTGAAGTGCATCTGCGTGTCCACCGCGCGCACGTTGATGGCGCGCACCTGCGCGTCTTCCGCGAAGCCGTAGCTGGTGATCGGGCGGGCGATCTGCGGCAGGATCTCGCGGATCGCGGCGTCGTCCACGCAGACCACGGCCGCGCCGTAGAACGGCATCTTGTGCAGGAAGTCCACGAAGGCCGTCTTGAGGTTGCCGAAGTCGTGGCCGTAGGTGTCCATGTGGTCGGCGTCGATGTTGGTGACGACCGACAGCACCGGCAGCAGGTTCAGGAACGAGGCGTCGGACTCGTCGGCCTCGACCACGATGTACTCGCCCGAGCCCAGCTGGGCGTTGGCACCCGCGCTGTTGAGGCGGCCACCGATCACGAAGGTCGGGTCCAGGTGGGCGGCGGCCAGCACGCTGGCCACCAGGCTGGTGGTGGTGGTCTTGCCGTGCGTGCCGGCGATGGCCACGCCCTTCTTCATGCGCATCAGCTCGGCCAGCATCACCGCGCGCGGCACCACCGGCACCAGCTTCGCGTGCGCGGCCACCACCTCGGGGTTGTCTTCCTTCACGGCGGTGGAGGTGACGATCGCGTCTGCGCCCTCGATGTGCGCGGCGTCGTGGCCCAGGAACACCTGGGCACCGAGCGCGACGAGCCGGCGCGTGACGGTGCTCTCGCCCAGGTCGCTGCCGGAGATGCGGTAGCCCTGGTTGAGCAGCACCTCGGCGATGCCGCTCATGCCGGCGCCGCCGATGCCGACGAAATGGATATGACGGATGGCGTGTTTCATGGTGACGGGACTTTCGCGAGTTGCTCGCAGGCGGACACCACGGCCGCCACGGCTTCGGTCTTTTTCATCTGCAGGGCCTTTTCGGCCATGGCCTGCAACTGGTCGCGCTGCACGGTCTGCAGCGTCTGCGCCAGCCGCTGGGGCGTGAGTTCGGGTTGGGGCACCAGCCAGGCCGCGTCGGCGTCCACGAGGAAACGGGCGTTCGTGGTCTGGTGGTCGTCCACCGCGGCCGGGAACGGCACGAACAGCGCGGCCGCGCCCACGGCGGCGATCTCGGTCACGGTGCTGGCGCCGCTGCGGCAGACGATGAGGTCGGCATCGGCGAAGGCCTGGGCCGTGTCGTCGATGAAGGGCGTGAGTTCGGCCTGGATGCCGGCGGCGATGTAGTTGGCGCGCAGGGCGTCGATCTGCTTCTCGCCACTCTGGTGCGTGACCTGCGGTTGCTGCTGCTTCGGCAACAGGGCCAGCGCCTGCGGCACCACGTCGTTCAGCGCCTTGGCGCCCAGGCTGCCACCCACCACCAGCAGGCGGAGCGGACCGCTGCGGCCGGCGAAGCGCTCGGCAGGGGGCGGTTGCTGCAGGAACGGCGCCCGCAGGGGATTGCCCACCCACTGTGCTTTCTTGAACACGTTCGGGAAGGCGGTGAACACGCGGTCGGCCACACCGGCCAGCACGCGATTGGCCATGCCGGCCACCGAGTTCTGCTCATGCAACACCAAAGGCTTGCCGGCCAGAACGCCCATCATGCCGCCCGGAAAACTGATGTAGCCGCCCAGGCCCACCACCACGTCGGGCTTGACGCGCCGCACCACCTGCAGCGCCTGCCAGAAAGCACGCAACAGCCGCAATGGCAGCAGCGCGAGCGTGACCAGCCCCTTGCCGCGCACGCCACCGAAATCGATGGTTTCGAGCGCGAAGCCGCGCGGCGGCACGATCCGGCTTTCCATGCTGCCGGGCGCGCCCAGCCAGTGCACGCGCCAGCCACGTTCGCGCAAGGCCTCGGCCACCGCGAGCCCCGGGAAGATGTGGCCACCGGTGCCGCCGGCCATGATGAGTGCGCAGGGGCCCGTCATGAACGACCACCCTTCATCATCTGGCGGTTCTCGAAGTCCACCCGCAACACGATGGCCAGCGCCACGAGGTTGAGCAGGATCGCGGAACCGCCGTAGCTCATCAGCGGCAGCGTGAGCCCCTTGGTCGGCAGCGCGCCAAGGTTCACACCGATGTTGATGAAGGCCTGGAAGCCCATCCACAGCCCCACGCCCTGCGCCACCAGGCCGGAGAAGACCTGGTCGAGCGCGATCGCCTGGCGGCCGATGTGCATGATGCGGCGCGTGAGCCAGAGGAACAGCGCGATCAGCACCACCACGCCGATCAGGCCGAACTCCTCACCGATCACGGCGAGCAGGAAGTCGGTGTGTGCTTCGGGCAGCCAGTGCAGCTTTTCCACGCTGCCACCCAGGCCGACGCCAAAGATTTCCCCGCGGCCGAAGGCGATCAGCGAGTGCGAGAGCTGGTAGCCCTTGCCGAGCGCGTGTTCGATGCTCCAGGGATCGAGGTAGGCGAAGACGCGCTGGCGGCGGAAATCGCTGGTCATGACCATGAGCGCGAATGCGGCCACCACCACCAGCGCCATCAGGAAGAACATGCGCGCGTTCACACCGCCCAGGAACAGGATGCCCATGGCGATCACGACGATCACCATGAAAGCGCCCATGTCGGGCTCGGCCAGCAGCAGCATGCCGACCACGCCCACGGCCACGGCCATCGGCGCCACGGCGTGGAAGAAGCGCTCCTTCACCTCCATCTTGCGCACCATGTAGCTGGCGGCGTAGAGCAGCACGGCCAGCTTGGCGAGTTCGGAGGGCTGGAAGTTCATGATGCCCAGGGATATCCAGCGGCGCGCGCCGTTCACGCCCCGGCCGATGAAGGGAATGAGCACGATCACCAGCAGCAGCAGCGCCAGCGCGAACAGCCACGGCGCCATCTTTTCCCAGGAGCGCATCGGGAACTGGAACGCCACCATGGCCGCGACCACGCCGATCACCATGGAGATGCCGTGGCGCAGCACGAAGTGGGTGTGGGCATAGTTGGAGAAGCGCGGGTTGTCCGGCAGCGCGATGGAAGCCGAATACACCATCACCAGGCCCCAGGCGAGCAGCGCCACCACCACCCACAGCAGGGGCTGGTCGAAGCCGAGTTCGCGCACCGCCACGTTGCGCGTGCCGGCGTAGGTGCGGTTGGACAGGCGCACCGGCAGGTCGTCGCGCGAGCCACCGCCAGCCAGCGCACCCGCGAGGTCACGCCCCGGCCAGCGCGGCACCATGCCGGCGAGCGCACCGCGCAGGCGGGCACCCCAGGGTGCGCTGTTCTTCTTCGCGGCGGGTGCGGCTTTTTTCTTCACAGTCCACCCTCTAGGCTCATGCCCTGCTCGGCGGCCAGGGCGTTCACGGCCTCGACGAACACGCGGGCGCGGTGCATGTAGTTGTCGAACATGTCCAGACTGGCGCAGGCGGGCGACATCAACACCGCGTCACCCGCACGCGCCTGTTGAGCCGACACGGTTACCGCTTCGGGCAGCGTGGCGGCATCGAGCTGCGGCACGCCGGCCTGCTCCAGTGCCGCGCCCACCGCTTCGCGGATGCGGCCAGCGTCGCGGCCGATGGTGACGACGGCGCGCGCGAAACGCGCGAGCGGTTCGGCCAGCGGCGAAAAGTCCTGCCCCTTGCCATCGCCACCCAGGATGACCACCAGCCGGCGCTCGGCGCCCAGGCCGCGCACGGCCGCCAGCGTGGCGCCCACGTTGGTGCCCTTGCTGTCGTCGAAATACTCGACCTCGTCGATGATCGCCACCGGTTCCACGCGGTGCGGCTCGCCGCGGTATTCGCGAAGGCCGTGCAGCATGGGGCCGAGCGCCGCGCCGGTGGAGGTGGCCAGTGCCAGCGCGGCCAGCGCGTTGGCCGCGTTGTGGCGGCCCCGGATGCGCAGCGCGTCCACCGGCATGAGGCGCTGGAAGTAGATCTCTTCCTCTTCGTCGGCACCACGGCCGCGCTTGCGGGTTTCGTCCAGCGCCAGCGCGCGCACCAGCCAGGCCATGCCGTTGACGGACTCGATGCCCCAGTCGCCCGCGCGGGAGGGCGTGTCGAAACCGAAGCTGGCCCAGGGGCGCGCACTCTGCTGGCGGTTGCGGTTGCCCACCTTCACCGTCACCAGGCCGGGTTGCATCGCCATGACCAGCGGGTCGTCGCGGTTGAGCAGCATCAGCGCCTGCGTGCCGAACACCGCGGCCTTGGCCTGGGCATAGGCGGCCATGCCGCCGTGCCAGTCGAGGTGGTCTTCGGTCAGGTTGAGCACGGTCGAGGCGGTGGGCACGGCGTCCCAGTCGCCGCCCGCGGTGCCATCGAGCTGGAAGCTGGAGAGTTCGAGCACCCACGCCTGGGGCAGGTGCGCCGGCTGCGGTGGCTCCACCGGTGGTGGCACGAGCAGGGTCGGGCCGTCGTCCTCGGTCTCGTCGTTTGCGGGCACCTCGGCGGCATCGGCCACGGGTGCGGGCTCGCCGTCGTCTTCGGCCCTGGGCGTTTCTTCAACGGGCACGGGCGCTTCGCTGGCGGTAGCGACGGCCTGCGCTTCGGCTTCGGCCTGCGCCCGGGCCGCTTCTTCGGCGGCACGTTCGTCGTCGGCCTGCTGCGCCACGGTTTCGGCGTCGAGCGCGGCGGACAGCACATCGAGCAGGGCCGGGCCGATGTTGCCGGCCACCGCCACGTTCAGGCCCGCGCGCTGCAGCAGCAGACCGGTGAGCGAGGTGACTGTGGTCTTGCCGTTGGTGCCGGTGATGCCCAGCACCTTCGGGCGGTAGGGCAGGCGCGCGCGCTGGGAGAGTTCGCGCAGAGCGCGGGCGAACAGATCGAGCTCACCCACCAGGGCCACCCCGCTGTCCTTCGCCCAGACCGACACGCCCTGCAGCTGCTCGGGCGTCAGGCCCGGGCTGCGCGCGATCAGGTTCCAGGCCGCGCGCGACAGCAGCGCATCGTCGAACGGCCCGGCGACGAATTGCGCCTCGGGGCATTCGGCGCGCAGCACGGCCAGTTGCGGCGGCATCTCGCGCGTGTCGGCCACGGTCACGCGGGCGCCCTGGCGGCTGCACCAGCGCGCCATGGACAACCCGGAGGCGCCCAGACCGAGGATGAGGACGTGCTGCTGGTTCATCGCAGCTTGAGCGTGGACAGCCCCACGAGGCACAACAGCATGGTGATGATCCAGAAGCGCACGACGACCTGCGTCTCCTTCCAGCCCTTCTTCTCGAAGTGGTGGTGCAGCGGTGCCATCTGGAACAGGCGCCGGCCGGTGCCGTAGCGCCGCTTGGTGTACTTGAACCATGTGACCTGCAGCATCACGGACAGCGCCTCGACCACGAAGATGCCGCCCATGATGGCGAGCACGATTTCCTGGCGCACGATGACGGCGATGGTGCCGAGCGCGCCGCCGAGTGCGAGCGCGCCCACGTCGCCCATGAACACCTGCGCCGGGTGCGTGTTGAACCACAGAAAGGCCAGCCCCGCGCCGGCCATGGCGGCGCAGAAGATCAGCAATTCGCCCGCACCGGGAATGTGCGGCATCAGCAGGTAGCGCGCGAACACCGTGTTGCCGGTGACGTAGGCGAACACGCCCAGCGCCGAACCCACCATCACCACCGGCATGATGGCCAGGCCGTCGAGCCCGTCGGTGAGGTTGACCGCGTTGCTGGAGCCGACGATGACCAGGTAGGTCATGATCACGAAACCGAACACGCCCAGCGGGTAGCTGATTTCCTTGAAGAACGGCACCAGCAGGCCGGCCTGCGGGGGCAGGTCCACGGTGAAGCCCGAACGCACCCAGGCGATGAAGAGTTCCAGCACACGCAGGTTGCTCGACTCGGACACGGCGAACACCAGGTAGAACGCAGCCACCAGGCCGATCACCGATTGCCAGAAGTATTTTTCGCGCGAGCGCATGCCTTCCGGGTCCTTGTGCACGACCTTGCGCCAGTCGTCCACCCAGCCGATCGCGCCAAAGCCCAGCGTCACCAGCAGCACGATCCACACGAAGCGGTTGGAGAGGTCGAACCACAGCAGCGTCGACAGCGCGATCGAGAACAGGATCAACACGCCACCCATGGTGGGTGTGCCGCCCTTGCTCAGGTGCGTCTGCATGGCGTATTCGCGGATCGGCTGGCCGATCTTGAGCGCGGCCAGGCGGCGGATGAAGTACGGGCCGGCAACCAGGCCGACCAGCAAGGCGGTCATCGCGGCCATGACGGCGCGGAACGTGAGGTACTGGAACACCCGCAGGGATCCGAATTCGGGCGACAGGCCTTGCAGCCAGAGGGCCAGGCTAGGCAGCATGGTCGTTGTCCTTCTTGTCTTGTCTTGTCTTGGTGTCCAGCGCGAGCAGCGCCTGCACCACACGTTCCATGCGCATGAAGCGCGAGCCCTTGACGAGCACGCTGCGGTACACGGGTCGGTCATCGATGACGGCGGCGCAGACCGCACCCGCCATCGCCGGCACCTCGACCCAGTGCGTCACCGGCGGCAGGGCCGCGCTGGCCTGGCGCATCCAGTCGCCGGCCACGTGCACCGCCTCGATGCCGCGCGCCAGGGCATGGCGCAACACCTCGTCGTGGAATGCCAGGCCCTGCTCACCCACCTCACCCATGTCGCCCAGCGCCAGCAGGCGTGGCCCGGGCAGCTCGGCGAGCACGTCGATGGCGGCACGCACGGAATCCGGGTTGGCGTTGTAGGTGTCGTCGATCAGGGTGACGCGGCGCCCTTCCAGCTGCAGCGCAAGTGCGCGCGAGCGACCGCCCACCGGTTCGAAGCCGTCGAACCCGCGCACCACGGCGTCGAGCGGCACACCCGCGGCGAGCGCGCAGGCGGTGGCCGCCAGGGCGTTGCGCACGTTGTGGCGCCCGGCGATGCGCAGTTGCACCGTGGCCTCGCCCGCAGGCGAATTGAAAGCAAGCGTCCACGCGCCATCGCGCCATTCGGCCTGGCGGGCCGCCACATCGGCGCCGGCATCGGTGTCGCTGAAGGTCATCACGCGGCGCGAACCGGCAAGCTCGCGCCACAGCGGGGTGTAGGTGTCGTCGGACGGGAACACGGCCACGCCGTCGGCGCCCAGCGCCTGGATGACCTGACCGTTCTCGCGTGCCACGGCCTCGACCGTGGCCATGAATTCCTGGTGCTCGCGCTGCGCGTTGTTGACCAGCGCCACGGTGGGCAGCACCAGCGCTGCGAGCTCGGCGATCTCGCCCGGGTGGTTCATGCCCAGTTCCACCACCGAAAGCCGGTGCGCGGCGGTCAGGCGCAGCAGCGTGAGTGGCACGCCGATGTCGTTGTTGAAATTCCCCTGCGTGGCGTGCGCCGCATCGCCAGCAGCGGCGCGCAGGATGGACGCAACCATCTGCGTCACCGTGGTCTTGCCGTTGCTGCCGGTCACCGCGATCAGCGGCAACGTGAACTGGCTGCGCCAGCGGCGCGAGAGCTCGCCCAGCGCACGACGCGTGTCGGCCACTTCCACGCCGGGCAGGCCCGCTTCGGCCAGGCCCTGGTGGGCAATCGCGGCCAGCGCGCCCTGCCCCTGCGCCTGCGGCAGGAAATCGTGCGCGTCGAAACGCTCCCCCTTCAGCGCCACGAACAGGTCTCCAGCCTGCAGGGTGCGGGTGTCGGTGTGCACGCGGCTGAACAGCAGCTCGGGCTGACCGACCACGCGGGCACCCTCAAGTTGCGGCAGGAGCTGGCCCAGGGTCTTCATGCGCGCACCTCGTGGCCTTTGCGCTGCGCCAGGGCGGCGCGTGCGTGCTGCAGGTCGGAGAACGGGTTCTTCACGCCCTTCACGTCCTGGTAGTCCTCGTGGCCCTTGCCGGCGATCAGCACCACATCGCGCGCGGTGGCGCGGGACACGGCCAGCGCAATGGCCCGTGCGCGATCGGGTTCGACCAGGGCCGCATCTGGCGACGAAAGGCCCGCCACCATCTGTCGCAGGATGGCCTGCGGGTCTTCGCTGCGCGGGTTGTCGCTGGTGAGCACGGGGCGCTGTGCCTCGCGCTCGGCGGCAGCGGCCATCAGCGGGCGCTTGCCGGCATCGCGGTCGCCGCCGCAGCCGACCACCACCCACAGCACGCCGCCACGCTGGCGGGCGAGCGGCTGCAGGGCCTGCAGGGCCTTTTCAAGCGCATCGGGGGTGTGTGCGTAGTCCACCAGCACCAGCGGGTTTTCACCCGGCCCCGCCTCCGCCTGTTCCATGCGCCCGGGTACTGGTGTGAGCGCGGCGCAGGCCTTGATGGCGTCGGCCAGCGGCACACCGAGCGCTCGCGCCGTGGCCAGCACGCACAGCAGGTTGGACACGTTATAGCGCCCCACCAGCGGCAGGCTCAGGGCGTGCAGCGCGATGGGCTGGCCCTGTGCATTGCGCTCGCCCACCTGCAGGGCCATGCCGTTGTCGGTGAAGGCCAGGTCCTGCGCGAACAGTCGGGCGCGTGCCATGCGTTCGCGCTCGCCGGTCTCGATCGCCACGGTCCAGAGGTCCATGCCCCGGCTCGCCAGCATGGCGGCCAGTCCGACACCCCGCGTGTCATCGATGTTGACCACCGCGCTGCCCAGCCCGGGCCAGTCGAACAGTGCGGCTTTCGCGGCCCAGTACGACTCCATGTCGCCATGGAAATCGAGGTGGTCCTGCGTGAAATTGGTGAACACGGCGACGCGCAGGCGCGTGGCGTTGAGCCGGCCTTCCACGATGCCGATGGAAGACGCCTCGATGGCGCAGGCCTTGAGGCCCGCATCCACAAAGTGCCGCAACTCGGCCTGCAGCATCACGGGATCGGGCGTCGTCAGCCCGGTGGCCACCAGCGGCCGCGCGGTTTCGCCCGCCACCGGTGGTTGCCCCATGCCCAGCGTGCCGACCACGGCGCAAGGCTTTGCGCACGAGGACAGCAGTTGCGCGGTCCACCACGCGGTGGAGGTCTTGCCGTTGGTGCCGGTGATGGCGACCATGTCGAGCGATGCGCTCGGCGTGCCGTTGAACGCGCTGGCGATTGCACCTGCAGCGGCCTTGAGGCCGGGCACCGCGATCACGCGCTCGTCGTCGAAGGCATAGGGCTCCACGCCCTCGCGCTCCACCAGGGCGGCAACCGCACCGGCCTCGAGCGCGCCGGCCACGAAGCGGCGCCCGTCGGTGGCCGCGCCCGGCCAGGCCACGAACCCATCGCCCGCGCCCACGCGGCGGCTGTCGCAGTGCAAGGCACCGACGCCGCGCTCGCGCAGCCAGTCGGCCACACGCTGGGGTTGCGGGATGGTGTGCATCAGAACGATTCCTCCACCACGTGGGTGACGATCTGCGGCTTCACGTTCATGTCGGGCTGCACGCCGAGGATGCGCAGGGTCTGCTGCACGGTCTCGCTGAACACCGGCGCGGCCACCAGGCCGCCGAAGTACTGCCCGTTGCTGGGCTCGTCGATCATCACCGCGACCACGATGCGCGGTGCCTCGACCGGCGCCAGGCCCACGAACCAGCTGCGGTACTTCTTGTCGGCGTAGCCCTTGCCTTCCTGCTTGTGCGCGGTGCCGCTCTTGCCGCCGACCGAGTAGCCCATGGTCTGTGCGCGCGAGCCGGTGCCGCCCGGTCCGGCGGCCAGACCCAGCATCTGCCGGACGGCCACCGCGTTCTTCGCGCTGAACACGCGCACGCCTGCGGTCGGCGTGTCGGATTTCTGCAGGGTCAGTGGAATCAGTTCGCCATCGCGTGCGAACACGGTGTACGCCTGCGCCAGCTGGAACAGCGAGGTCGACAGGCCGTAGCCGTAGCTCATGGTGGCCTGCTCGATCGGGCGCCAGGTCTTGTAGGGCCGCAGCCGGCCGGTGACCGCACCGGGGAACGGCACCTGCGGCTTCTGGCCGAAACCGGCCTGCGCGTAGGTCTCCCACATTTCGCGCGGGCTCATCTGCATGGCCATCTTGACCGTGCCCACGTTGCTCGACTTCTGGATCACCTGCGACACGGTGAGCACGTCGTTCGGGTGCGAGTCGCTGATCGTCGAGCCGCCGATGGTGATGCGGCCGGGCGCGGTGTGGATCGGGGTGTTGGGCGTGACCAGCCCCTTTTCCAGCGCCAGCGCGGCAATGAAGGGCTTCATGGTCGAGCCCGGCTCGAAGCTGTCGGTGAGCACGCGGTTGCGCAGCTGCTCACCGGTGAGGTTCGTGCGGCGGTTGGGGTTGTAGCTCGGGTAGTTGGCCAGGGCCAGCACCTCACCGGTGATCGTGTCGAGCACGATCACACTGCCCGCGTGCGCCTTGTGCGCCAGCACCGCGTCCTTGAGCTTCTGGTAGGCGAAGTACTGCACCTTGCTGTCGATCGACAGCTGCAGGTCGGGCCCATCCACCGGCGGCACCACGTCGCGCACGTCTTCCACCACGCGGCCCAGCCGGTCCTTGATCACGCGGCGCGAGCCGCTCTTGCCCGCCAGCTGCCGGTTGAACGCGAGTTCCACGCCCTCCTGGCCGATGTCCTCCACGTTGGTGAAGCCCACCACGTGCGCAGCGGCTTCGCCCTCGGGGTACTGGCGCTTGTATTCGCGGCGCTGGTAGATGCCCTTGATGCCGAGCGCGGCAATCTCCTTGGCCACCGGCTCGTCCACCTGGCGCTTCACCCAGACGAAGGTCTTGTCCTCATTGGCCAGGCGCTTGCGCACATCGGCCAGCGGCATCTCCAGCAGCTTGGCGAGCTGGCGCAGCTTGGGGTCGCTGCGGTCCACGTCTTCGGGAATGGCCCAGATGCTCTGCGCCACGACGCTGGACGCGAGGATCAGGCCATTGCGGTCGAGCACGCGGCCCCGGTTCGCGGGCAGTTCGAGCGTGCGCGCGAACCGCACCTCACCCTGGCGCTGGAAGAAATCGTTGCCGAACACCTGCACATAGGCCGCGCGGCCGGCCAGGCCCGCGAACGCCACGGCCAGCGCCGCGACGATGAACTTGCTGCGCCAGACCGGCGTGCGGCTGGCCAGCAGCGGACTGGCGGAATAGTTGATGCTGCGGCCCATGCTCAGCGCTCCGGCGTGGGGTTGGCCGCCGGTTCCGACGGCTGCGAGGGATCGAACACGGTGACGTACTGCGTGATGCCCGGCGTGACCGGTCGCATCTGCAGCTGCCGTGCTGCCAGCAGCTGCACGCGCGCCGGCGTGGCCTGCGCGCGCTTCTGCACCTGCAGTTGCTCGTGCTCGGATTCGAGCTTGCGGGCCTGCGCCTGGGAACGGTCCAGCGCGGTGTAGAGCCGGCGCGACTCGTACTGCGTGTGCACGAGGTAGAAGGCACTCGCGATCACGGCGGCCAGCAGCACCAGGTTCAGGCGGATCATGCTGGCGCCTCCGTGCGTTCGGCCACCCGCATCACGGCGCTGCGCGAACGGGGGTTGGCCTTCACCTCTTCGTCCGACGGCATCACGCGCTTGAGGCCGACCAGCGCCATGGGCGCGGGTTCGGCGAACGGCACGCGGCGGTCCACCACGGCGCGCGAATGGCGCGCCATGAACTGCTTGACCATGCGGTCTTCGAGCGAATGGAAGCTGATGACCACCAGTTTTCCTCCCGGACGCAATACCTTCAGACAGGCCTCTAGCGCTTGTTGCAACTCTTCAAGCTCGGCGTTGATGAAAATCCGAAGAGCCTGAAATGTGCGCGTTGCAGGGTCCTTGCCCGGCTCGCGGGTTTTGACCGCGCCAGCCACGATTTCGGCCAGCTCGGCGGTGGTTCGAACAGGGCCCCGTTCCTGTCGGCGACGATCAATCGCCTTTGCAATCGATTGAGCAAACCGTTCTTCGCCATAGTCACGAATGACCTCCGACAGGGTTGAGACCTCGGCCGTCTCCAGCCACTGAGCCACGCTCTGGCCGCGCGTGGTGTCCATGCGCATGTCCAGAGGTCCGTCGTGGCGAAAAGAAAAACCCCGTTCGGGGTCGTCGATCTGCGGGGAGCTCACGCCCAGGTCCATGAGCAGACCATCCGCACTCGCAGCCCCCAGCTCGCCGAGATGGCTGAATCCCTCGTGCCGGATGGAAAAGCGGCCATCGCTGGCCGCCAGTTCCTGCGCCACCTGCACGGCCTGTGGATCTTTGTCGAAGACGGTCAGCCGCCCCTTGCGGGACAGCTGCTCGAGGATCAGCCGCGAATGGCCGCCGCGCCCGAATGTGGCGTCGACGTAATGCCCATCCGGGTTGATGGCGAGGGCTTGCACAGCCTCGCTCAACAGGACGGTTTGATGGTTCCATGTGCTTTGCACCGCCGCCCTCAGAAGGAGAAGTCCTTGAAGACATCGGGCATCTCTGCCTTCATGGCTTCGGCTTCCTGCGCTGCGTACACCTGCGCATCCCACAGTTCGAAGTAGGCGCCCATGCCCAGCAGGACCACGTCCTTGCTGATGCCTGCCGCAGCGCGCAACTCGGGCGAGACCAGCACACGGCCGGATGCGTCCATCTCCACGTCCATCGCGTTGCCCAGGAAGATGCGCTTCCACCATTGCGCCTGCATGGGCAACGAGGCAATCCGATCGCGGAACTGTTCCCAGGCGCTGCGTGGGAATACCATCAGGCAACCGTGGGGGTGCTTGGTGATCGTGAGAGCGGCGCCCAGCACGTCACGGTGCCGGGTCGGCATGGACAACCGACCCTTCACATCGAGACTGATAGAGGACGCACCCTGAAACACTGCTGCTAGCCCTTGGACGACACTTTTCACCACTTAATTGCACTTTTTTCCACTTTATCAGGAAATGCCCTGTCCGCAACGTGGCGGCTACACATTTTTTCAATGAAATCAACCACTTAGGACACATTTCGCAGCTTGTTTGCGGTCAAAAACACATTAAAAGCAAGCACTTACAACAAGCACTGCATGTGATGCTTCAAAACCCTGTTACATGCAGGGCTGTATGGACGATCAGGTGAGGGAAAGTGGCGGCGCAACACCCGCAACGCGCGGAGCGGATGGGCCCTTCGGGCACCCGGCGTTGCGCCGGGGCCGGAACAGACGCTAAAGCAGCGTCAGAGGATGTAGCGGGACAGGTCTTCGTTGCGGCTGAGCTCGCCCAGGCGGGCGTCCACATAGGCCGCGTCGATGGCGATGGTCTGCCCTTGCAGGCGCGTCGCGTCGAAGCTCACCTCGTCGAGCAGGTGCTCCATCACGGTGGACAGGCGACGTGCACCGATGTTCTCGGTGCGCTCGTTCACATCGCAGGCGATCTGCGCCAGGCGGCGGATGCCATCGGGCGCGAACGCCAGCGTCACGCCCTCGGTGGCCAGCAACTCCTGGTACTGCTTCACGAGCGACGCATGGGTCTGCGTGAGGATCGCCTCGAAGTCTTCCACCGACAGCGACTGCAGCTCGACCCGGATCGGGAAACGCCCCTGCAGCTCGGGAATCAGATCGCTCGGGCGCGCGAGGTGGAACGCCCCGCTCGCGATGAAGAGGATGTGGTCGGTCTTGACCACGCCGTACTTGGTGGACACCGTGGTGCCCTCCACCAGCGGCAGCAGGTCGCGTTGCACGCCCTGGCGCGACACCTCGCCATGGCTGCCGCCATCGCTGCGTGAGGTGACCTTGTCGATCTCGTCGATGAACACGATGCCGTTCTGCTCGGCGTTCTGCAGGGCACGGGTCTTGATTTCTTCCTCGTTGACGAGCTTGCCCGCCTCTTCGTCGATCAGCAGCTTCATCGCTTCGCCGATCTTCAGCTTGCGGGTCTGTCGCTTGACTGCCCCGATCTGGCTGAACATGCCACGCAACTGCTCGGCCATCTCTTCCATGCCAGCGGGTCCCATGATCTCCATGGAGGGGCGGGACTCGGCCAGATCGATCTCGATCTCGCGGTCGTCGAGCTGGCCTTCGCGCAGCTTCTTGCGGAAGTTCTGGCGCGCCGTGTTCTCCGGCGTGGGAACAGCGCTCGCGGGCTCGCCCGCCATGCCGCGGGGCGGTGGCACGAGCACGTCGAGGATGCGGTCTTCGGCGGCATCCTCGGCGCGCACACGCTGCTTGCGCATCTCGACCTCGCGCGTCTGCTTGATGGCAATCTCGGCGAGGTCGCGGATGATGCTGTCGACGTCCTTGCCGACATAACCCACCTCGGTGAACTTGGTCGCCTCGACCTTGATGAAAGGCGCATCGGCCAGGCGGGCCAGACGGCGCGCAATCTCGGTCTTGCCGACACCGGTCGGGCCGATCATCAGGATGTTCTTCGGCGTGATCTCGGGGCGCAGCTTTTCATCCACCTGCTGACGGCGCCAGCGGTTGCGCAGGGCGATGGCCACGGCCCGCTTGGCACCCTTCTGGCCGATGATGAAACGGTCGAGTTCGGAAACGATTTCCTGTGGCGTCATGGAGGACATCAGAGCACCTCCACCGTGTGGTTCATGTTGGTGTAGATGCACAGTTCGCCCGCGATCGCGAGCGACTTGCGCACGACCTCTTCCGCGCTGAGGTCCGTGTGGTCGATCAGGGCCTTGGCGGCCGCCTGAGCGTACGCACCACCAGAGCCGATGGCCACGATGCCGTGCTCAGGTTCCAGCACATCGCCGTTGCCCGTGATGATGAGCGAGGCGCTGTGGTCGGCCACGGCCAGCATGGCCTCCAGACGGCGCAGCACGCGGTCGGTGCGCCAGTCGCGTGTGAGTTCGATGGCGGCGCGCACCAGATGGCCCTGGTGCTTCTCGAGCTTGGCCTCGAAGCGCTCGAACAGGGTGAAGGCGTCGGCGGTGGCACCGGCGAAGCCTGCGAGCACCTGGTCCTTGTACAGCTTGCGCACCTTGCGCGCCGTGCCCTTGACGACGATGTTGCCCAGCGTCACCTGGCCGTCACCGCCGATGGCGACCTGGATACCCTGGGGGGTCTGCCGCCGGACGCAGACGATAGTGGTTCCGTGAAATGATTCCATGGCGTTTCAATTGAGGTCGTTCTGCGCGAATGCAACGGCGGCAGGCGCACGTTTTTGCAACAGAAAACAAGGGGTGGCCGAGCGAGCGCGGCCACCGTCAGTCGATGCGGACGACCACCTTGGCGTATTCGGTGATGCCGATCACGTGGAAGAACGCCGACACCAGCCGATGCGCATCCACGAACTGCACCACGCGCCCTTCGGCGTGGTGGTTGGACACCCAGTTCAACAGCGTGCCTGCGGCAGAGAAATCGACCCGGATGAGGTTGCGGCAGGAAATGATCAGCACGTCGGCGCCCTTGAGCTTGCGCTCCAGCGCCTCGAGCGTGGCCTGGGGATCCCCGCGAATCTCGCCGGAGAGCTCCACCAGCCCGAGCTGGCTGAAATCGGTCGCTTCGCTGTCCAGCGCGGACTCGCTGTGCGGATAGCCCGACGCCACCTGTTCCAGCACCGACTCGCCCAGCACCGACTGGCCGGCCTCGCCAGGCTTGTCGGCCGACTGCGAGGTGTAGTAGCAGCGAGGCTTCTCCCAACCCGGGGGCGACACCTCGTAGGTCACGCAGAAGTCGAGCGCCGTGAGTTCGAATTCATCCGGCCGGTTCATCACGCGCAGCACCGCCATGCGCAACTCCCACCAGAGCTGCTCGACATCCCGCCGACCCGATGGCGTCTGGCTCTTGAGCAACTCGCGGAAAGGCGAGGAGCCCTGGAAGCGCAGCTCGACCTCCTGGTCACCCCAGAGCGTGAAGATGCCCAGCAGCGCGCGCGCTGCCTTGAGGTCCATGCTCTCCAGCGGCGTCCAGTCCAGCACCCAGGGCTGCGGCGCGCGCAGCAGCACATTCTGGAGCGTGCCCACGGCATGCGCGTCGAGCTCTGACTCGCTCACCCAGACCGCCCGGTTGTGTCCGGTGGAGGGCACGTACACCTTGCCGGTCAGGCCGGACACGATGTCCGGCATGTCGTACCACTGCGGCGCAGACCGGTTGAAGCGGTTGACGAAGTCCACCGCACGGCTTTCGAACGGCGCCAGCTGGCCGGTGGCGCGGTACAGATCGAACAGGGCCAGCCAGTCTTCCTGTTGATCGGCCTTGGAACCACCCTCGCCCAGCACCTCCAGCAAGCCCTGTTCGGCGCCGGCGTCGTCGCCATTGGCAAAGCGGATGGCGGCCTCCTCCACCTCGGGATCCTGCGCGATCTCCTGCACGTCCAGCGCGAAAAAATGCGAAGCCGAAAACTCCTGGCCCGTGCTGCGTGAGCTGCTGGACGCGGTGGGCGCCACCAGGCCGGTGCGCGTTGGCGGGGAAGGCGGCGCTGGCGGTGGCGGCACCGAAGTGGCCACTTCCCGCTCGCGCGCGGGGCTCCAGCTGCGCGGCGCTGCCGGTGCCGGGGCGGACCCGGGAATGTTCAGGGTCGGCACGTCCAGGGATTGCACCGTTGCGGGCCCCGAAGCGGCCGGATTGGGCAGCGGACCGGGTTCGGTCTCGTCGTACTGGGCCTTGCGTTGCCGCACGGTGGAGGCGGGCACGCTGGGCGCCAACGGCGCTTCCCGGGTCTTTCCGGAGCCGCCCGGGCCGTGGTTGCCGGTGTTCAGGCCGGAGCCGGTGCTGACCAGGGAGTCGGGGCCCTTGGTCTTCCACCACTGCATCGACATCTGGGCTTCGATCTCGTCGATCTTCTTGAGCGTCATGGCCCGGTCGTCCGGCTTGGACGGCAGGCTGCTCTGGAAGAAGGACGGGCGCATGCCCTGCGCCTCGGCCGGTGTGCCCTCGCGGCTGCGGATCTTGCGCAGCATGTCGAACTCGCGCTTGCGCACGAAGTCGTTGCGCCGCTTGCGCTCGATCATCTCCTTGAGCGCGGCCTTGCTGTACTCGCTCTCGCGATCGGCGGTCCGGGTGTCCAGGTCCGACCAGCTCGTGGTCGGATGGCGCACGAACTTCACCACCTTGGACAGGAAGCCACCGCTGGAATCGTCCTTGGACATGTGAGGTGAAGTCGGTACGGTATGAAAACGGGAACAGGAAAAAGAGGACTCAGTCCCCGAACATCTTCTGCTTGAGTTCGCGGCGCTGCTGCGCTTCGAGCGAGAGGCTGGCCGTGGGCCGTGCCATCAGGCGGCCCACGCCGATGGGCTCACCGGTTTCCTCGCAGTAGCCATAGTCTCCAGAGTCGATGCGGGCAATGGCCTGTTCTATCTTTTTCAGCAGCTTGCGTTCCCGGTCGCGGGTGCGAAGTTCGAGTGCGTGCTCTTCCTCGATCGTGGCGCGGTCGGCGGGATCGGGCACGACGACGGTGTCTTCACGCAGGTGCTCGGTGGTTTCACCGGCGTTGGCCAGCATGTCGGCCTTGAGCTGGGAGAGCTTGCGGCGGAAGTAGGCCAGCTGCAGGTCGCTCATGTATTCGCTGTCAGGCATGGCCTGAATGTCGAGATCGGTCAGTTGATCGACCGGCAGCGTTTTCCAGTTATTGGCTCGCTTGGGATCCTTCTGGATCGAGGAGGGCACGGGAGGGGTCATGACGGCACGTTGATTCATATGGGAGAAAGTCGCTTTGGCAGCGTCTGGGGCATGGGTGGGGACCACCGCCGCCTGCGTCATCTGCTCCATCATGACCTTCTTGGCCGCCCGCTTGCCCAGAGGGCGCGTGGCTTCCACCACGACCGGAGGCGGAGCCGCCGGGCGCTTGGCGCTGGAAGGCGTGGATGCAGGCGCAGCGACTGGCGCGGCCTTGGGAACCGGGGTGGCCACGGAAGACGCCGCGACCTTGGTGGCAGGCTTGGCCGTTGCCTTCGGAGCCGGCTTGGCCGCGGGCTTCACCGGCGGCCTGGCGGCCTTGGGCGGCGCCACGGTCTTGACCGCAGGCGCCTTGGCGGGTGCCCGCGCAGCCGTTCTGGCAACAGGTGTCTTGGCAGCCGGTGCTTTCTTGGCCGCGGCCTTCACTGGCACTTTGGACACCGGCTTGGCCGGCGCCTTGGTTTTCGCAACGGGTTTCGCGGGCGTTTTCAGGGGCGCTTTCTGGTTTGTTCTGGCCGCCACCTTGACCACGGGCTTCTTCACGGCCTTGGCGGGTGGTTTCGCAGCAGGTTTCTGGGATTTCGCTACCGTTGCGCTCTTTTTCGCCACCGACGCGCGTGCCTTGGCTCCCGACGCGGCGGGTTTGCCTGATTTCGCTGTCTTGGTTGCCGGGGCTTTCACAACGGGTCTCCTCTCAGTGACTGACGAAGCGGGATCTCGGGCGGTGCGCTGCGGCGGGCTGAGCCCGGGATGCATCACTGTGGGTCGCCGGATACGACGTTATACCCGCATTGCCGAGCGGCTTTCGGCATCGACAGGCCTGTGCCCACAAGGGCGGCCGGCCTGTCAACTTGGGCCGCGATTGTAGCCACCCATGCTTCCCCCTCCCTGATTCCCGCACGGGCCCCTGTCCCTGTCGTTGGAGAAGCGAGACAAACCACACGTTCAACTTCCCTGGGAGCGAGCGGGTGGGGGCAGCGCGGCTGAAGGGCATCAGGCCAGGCTCTGGTCCAGGCCCTGCACCAGGATGTCCTTGGGCAGATCGATGCCGATGAACACCATCTTGCTGGTGCGCGGCTCGCCTTCGGCCCACACGGGCCCGAGATCGCTGCCCATGAGCTGGTGCACGCCCTGGAAGATCACCTTGCGGTCGGTGCCCTGCATGTGCAGCACGCCCTTGTAGCGCAGCATGCGCGGGCCGTAGACCTGCACGATGGCGCCCAGGAAGTCTTCGAGCTTCTCGGGGCTGAACGGGCGCGTGGCGCGGTAGACGAAGCTTTTCACATCGTCGTCATGGTGATGGTGGTGGCCATGACCGCCGTGGTCGTGCTGGTGCGAGGGGTGGTTGCAGTGCTCGCCGTGCTCGTGGTCATGGTCGTGGTCGTGGTCGTGATGCCCGTGATCATGATCGTGCCCATGGTCATGGTCGTCCGCCTTGAGAAAGTCCGGGTCGATGTCGAGCTTGGCGTTGAGATTGAAGCCGCGCAGGTCGAACACTTCCTTCAGCGCCACGTCACCAAAATGCACCGGGCGCATCGGGGCGCGCGGGTTCATGTGCTTGAGGCGGTGCGTGAGCGCGCCCAGTTCGTCCTCGCTCACGAGGTCGGACTTGCTGATGAAGATCTGGTCGGCAAAGCCCACCTGGCGGCGCGCTTCCTGGCGCTCGTTGAGCTGCTCGGCGGCGTGCTTGGCGTCCACCAGGGTGAGGATGGAGTCGAGCAGGTACTGCTCGGCGATCTCGTCGTCCATGAAGAAGGTCTGCGCCACGGGGCCCGGATCGGCCAGGCCGGTGGTTTCGATGACCACGCGCTCGAAGTCGAGTTCGCCCTTGCGCTTCTTCTGCGCCAGGTCCTGCAGCGTGGCGCGCAGGTCGTCGCGGATGGTGCAGCAGATGCAGCCGTTGCTCATCTGGATGATGTTCTCGGTGGTGTCGGCCACCAGGATCTCGTTGTCGATGTTCTCTTCGCCGAACTCGTTCTCCACCACGGCGATCTTCTGCCCGTGCGCCTCGCTGAGCACGCGCTTGAGCAGCGTGGTCTTGCCCGAACCGAGGAAGCCGGTGAGGATGGTGGCGGGGATCAATGACATGGCAGAAACGGACGGATGAGGGGTGGCAAAAAAGGCAACCGGGGAGTGTATGCCACCCCTGCGTTTTGCGCCATGTGCGGGACATGCAAGAAAAAGGCCGGGCATGGCCCGGCCTGACACAAAACAGACGCGAAACGCTCAGGGACGCAGGTAGACGAAGCCTTCGCGCGCCTGAAGCCGGGCGACTTCCGCCACGCCGGACGGCACGATCTTGGCTTCCATCGCCACCTTGGACGCGTCGATGTTGCGCGAGACCAGGGTGTTGTTGCAGACGAAGAAGCCCACGCCCTTGGACGACAGGTCACCGATCGCACCGGCAAACGACTGGCCATTCGAGTTGTTGGCGCCGTCGAGCAGGAAATCAATCCCGGCGCCGTGCGTGACCACCACGATCTTCGCGGTGGGGTCTGCCGCAAGGTGGTTGCGGATGTTCTGGATGGCACGGGTGGCCTGGGGAATGCCATCGCTCAGGTGATAGACCACCTTGATGGCCGGCTGGGCCTGGGCGTGCGCCTGGAGAGAGGTGGCGAGCACGGCGCCGAGCAGCAGGGTCTTGAGGACGGCGAGGAACTTGAACATGGTGGTCTCCGGATGGGTGAAAGCCTTGCGCTCGCGCGGCGCGGAGCAGCATCCTACAGGCAATGCCCGCGCGGGGTGCGCCCAAGGGGCGCTCGCTCAGCGCGGCCGGGTGGAACGCGGCTTCGCGGCGGCGGACGGCGCGTCGGGCAATGGCTCTGGCGCCTGTCCCGCCCGGGCACCGGCGCGCGGGTGCGCGGCGTCGTACACCTGCGCCAGGTGCTGGAAATCGAGCCGGGTGTAGACCTGCGTGGTGCTGATGCTGGCGTGGCCCAGCAACTCCTGGACGGCGCGCAGATCGCTGCTGGACTGCAGCACATGGCTGGCGAAGGAGTGCCGCAGCATGTGCGGGTGCACCGGCGTGGCCAGGCCGGCCAGCAGCGAACGGCGCTTGAGCCGGACGCGGATGTGCTGCGGCGTGAGACGCTGCCCCCGCGAACCGATGAACAGCGCGGGATCGTCGCCCGCCCAGGCAGCGCGTTGCGCCAGCCAGGCCGCCAGCGCCGTCAGCGCCTGCCGGCCCACGGGAACGCTGCGCCGCTTGGAGCCCTTGCCCAGCACATGCGCCTCGCCTTCCTGTCCATCGATCCAGCCGCGCGCGCTGCCACTGGCGGCCACGTCCAGCCCCACCAGTTCGCCAATGCGCAGGCCGCAGCCATAGAGCAGCTCGGTGATGCACGCATCGCGCGCCTCCAGTGCGGGGTCGTCCGCCTCTTCCTGGTGCGCCGCCAGCCGCACGGCTTCGTCCACACCCAGCGCCTTGGGCAGCGGTTTGCCAGCCTTGGGCGCCCGCACGTCCTGCACGGGGTTGTGGTCCATCAGCCCCTGACGACCCAGCCACACATAGAAGCCGCGCCAGCCCGACAGGATCAGCGCGATGCCGCGCGCGCTGCGACCAGCGCCGTGCATCTGCGCGACCCAGCGGCGGATGTGCGGGTTCTGCACCGCCCTGAGCGCCACGCCGGCTTCGCGTGCCTGCGCCGTCAGGCGCTCCAGGTCCGCCGTGTACAGGACGACGGTGCGATCGGCCAGCCGCTTCTCCACGCGCACGTGGTTCAGGTAGGCCTGCACCAGGGCCGCATCGCCCGAGCCTTCCGGTTCCGCCGGGGTGTGCTCGGGCGGTTGCATGTTCAGGTGGCTCCGCGAAGGGCTCAGTTCGGGCGCAGGCGCGAGAGCGCCGCGCTGGTCAGCTCGCCAATGCGCTCGAGAAAGTCGGTGCCCATGTCGGGCGCGAAGCGCTGCACGTCGGGCGACGCCAGCACAAGCAGGCCGAACGCCTGCGGCGCGATGCCCGCGCGCAGCGGGATCAGGGCCAGCGATGCGGCCGCTGCCGCGTCCTCCAGCCACTGCGCGGCTTCGAGCCCCGGATTGGCACCACAGTAGGGCAGCGTGAGCGACGAGGCGAAGGCCTTCACGTCTTCGCTGGCGCCCTGGGCGAAGGGCTCCTGCGCGAAAGCGGGGTCCACATCCCAGACCTTGATGGCCAGCTGCGGCACCAGGAAGTGCTCGGCGATCGCGCGCGTGGTCACGGCGGGCAGATCACGCGCCTCTCGGGTCAGCAACAGCTCGCGCGTCCAGCGCTGGAGCTTGTCGGCAATGACGGTGTTCTCGTTGCCGTGGCGGATCATCTCGGCGCCCTTGAGCTCCAGGCCACGGATCTTCTCGCGCAGCATCTCCGCCTGGCGTTCCTGCAGGCTCACGGCGCGCTGGCCGTGCGGGCTGGTCAGTTGCACCGCGGCCAGGAGGCTGGCGTGGCGCTCGAAGAAATCAGGCGTGTTGGCCAGGTAGTTGGCAATGTCGTCTTCGGTGATGGGCGGGATGTTGTTGGCGTTCATGTGTGGTGCGCAGGTGGCGTCTCTGGGATCAGGCGAGGTCCGGGATATCGATCTCGCCGTCGAAAACGGTGGTGGCGGGACCGGTCATGAAAACCGGCTGGTCGTGGTTCGGGGTGTCTTTCCACTCAATGGTGAGCACGCCGCCCCGGGTGTGCACGTCCACCCGCTCGTCGAGCAGCCCCAGGCGGATGCCGGCGACGACGGCAGCGCAGGCGCCGGTGCCGCAGGCCAGGGTTTCGCCCGCTCCGCGTTCGTAGACGCGCAGGCGCACCTCGCCGCGACCGACCACCTGCAGGAACCCGGCGTTGACGCGGCGCGGGAAGCGCTCGTGCGATTCGATCCAAGGCCCCCACGACGGCACCGGGGCGGTCTGCACATCGTCCACCAGCAGCACGGCGTGCGGGTTGCCCATGGAGAGCACGGCAACCGGCACGTCACCCGCATACGGCAGGGCCAGCGGCCAGCGCTCGAACGTGCCCATGGGCGTGGACGTGATCCCCTGATCGTCGAAAGGCACCTGACCCAGCGCGAAGACCGGCGGGCCCATGTCGACCGTCACCCGGCCATCGGGGTGCATCTTCAGTTCGAGTTCGGCGTTCATCACCTTCACGCGCAGCGGGTTGCGTGTGCTCAGGCCCTTGTCGTGCACGTAGCGCACGAAGCAGCGCGCGCCGTTGCCGCACTGCTCCACCTGGCCGCCGTCGGCGTTGTGGATCACGTATTCGAAGTCCAGCCCACGGGCGGGCGAGGCGCGCACGCTGAGGATCTGGTCGGCACCCACACCGAAATGGCGGTCGGCCAGGAAGCGGTACTGGGCAGCGCTCAGGCCCAGGCGGCCCTGCGTTTCGTCGAGCACGACGAAGTCGTTGCCGGCGCCCTGCATCTTGGTGAAACGGATGTGCATGAAACCATTATCCGCCCAGCGCGGTGCACACCACGGTGGCGCCCGGCCACAGGCTGGTGCGCGCCAGGGCATATGTGCACAGACCGGGTGCGGTTTTGTACGCAATCTTTGCCACATTGCGTACAAAACCGCAAAAAGGGGCTGGCACGGCTTATGCAATCCCACCGGGCATGAACGCCCTACCTCCCCTGCCCGCCGGCATCGAACTGATCGCGCTGACCAAACAGTACGCCGCCGGCAGCGTGGCGGTGGACGGCATCAACCTGCGCATTGCGAGCGGCAGCTACTGCTGCCTGCTCGGGCCTTCGGGCTGCGGCAAGAGCACCACGCTGCGCATGATCGCGGGCCACGAGACCACCACCAGCGGCGACATCCTGCTGGAGAACCGCAACATCACCCACCTGCCGGCGGCCGGCCGCGGCACGGCCATGATGTTCCAGAGCTTCGCGCTGTTCCCGCACCTCTCCGCGCTGGACAACGTGGCCTTCAGCCTCAAGATGAAGGGCGTTGCAAAGGACGAACGCCACCGACAGGCGCAAGACCTGCTGGAGCGCGTGGCCATGGGACACCTCGCGCAACGCAAGCCCGGCGAGCTATCGGGTGGACAGCAACAGCGCGTGGCACTGGCGCGTGCGCTGATCACCCAGCCGCGCGTGCTGCTGCTCGACGAACCGCTGTCCGCGCTCGACCCCTTCCTGCGCATCCAGATGCGCGCCGAGCTGCGCCGCTGGCAGAAGGAACTGGGGCTGACCTTCATCCACGTCACGCACTCGCAGGAAGAAGCGATGGCGCTGGCCGACACCATGGTGGTGATGAACCACGGCCGCATCGAGCAGGTGGGTTCGCCGCACGAGGTCTACAACCGGCCCGCCTCCGAATTCGTGGCCCGATTCATGGGCGGCCACAACGTGCTGGAGACCACGCAGGGCAAGGTGGCCGTGCGCAACGACCACATCCAGCTCGCGCCGCTCTCCTATGGCGAGAACGGCTGGCCCGCCACGGTGCACGACGTCGAGTACCAGGGCACGTATGTGCTGCTCGGCCTGCGCCTGGAGAACGGCCAGGCCGGCGAGAACATCTCCGTGATGCTGCCCGAGGCGAGCTTCGCCCAGCGGCCCTACGCCCCGGGCGACCAGGTCAGCATGACCTGGGCCGCCTGGCAGGCGCACAGCTTTCCCCCCACCCTGGCCGCCTGAGCGCGCCCGGTCCCGCTTCCTTTCCTTCCACCCATCGCAACGCAGGAGATTTCCCATGTCGCAACCTGAACACGACGCGTCCGCCCTCCCCTCCACGACGACCGGCCTGAGCCGGCGCAGCCTGCTGCAGGGCACCGCCGGCATGGCCGGCATCCTGGCCACGGGTCTGGCACCCGCCGTGCATGCGCAGGAAAAAATCGTGCTGCGCTACCTGGGCACGGCCGTGAACCAGGACAAGGCCATCGCCGAGAAGTTCAAGGCCGACACCGGCATCGACATCCAGTACGTGGCGGTGACCACCGACGACGTGACCAAGCGCGCCGTGACCGCGCCCAACAGCTTCGACCTGATCGACACCGAGTACTTCTCGCTCAAGAAGATCGTGCCCACCGGCAACCTCAAGGGCATCGACACGAAGAAGATCAAGAACGCCGACAAGATCACGCCGCTGTTCACCACCGGCACCGTGGCCGGCAAGGCCGTGGGCGACCAGGGCACCGCACCCAAGAAGGTGATCTTTCTCGAAGGCGAGAAGAGCAAGAAGTTCGCGACCGCGCCGACGCAGTTCATGTCGCTGATCCCCACGGTCTACAACGCCGACACGCTGGGCATCCGCCCCGACCTGATCAAGCGCCCGATCGAGAGCTGGGCCGAGCTGCTCAACCCCGAGTTCAAGGGCAAGGCCGCGATCCTGAACATTCCCTCGATCGGCATCATGGACGCCGCGATGGTGGTGGAGGCCAGGGGCATCCACAAGTACAAGGACAAGGGCAACATGAGCAAGGCCGAGATCGACCTGACGATCAAGACCCTGATCGAAGCCAAGAAGGCCGGCCAGTTCCGCGCGCTGTGGAAGGACTTCAACGAGTCGGTGAACCTGATGGCCTCGGGCGAGGTGGTGATCCAGTCGATGTGGAGCCCGGCCGTGACGGCCGTGCGCACCAAGGGCATCGCCTGCAACTTCCAGCCGCTCAAGGAAGGCTATCGCGCCTGGGCCGCCGGTTTCGGCCTGCCCACCACGCTCTCGGGCCGCAAGCTTGACGGCGCCTATGAATTCATCAACTGGTTCCTCGACGGCTGGGCCGGTGCCTACCTGAACCGCCAGGGCTACTACAGCGCCGTGCTCGACACCGCGAAAGCCAAGATGGAAGCCTACGAATGGGCCTACTGGATGGAAGGCAAGCCCGCCTCGCAGGACATCAAGAGCCCCAACGGCGACGTGCTGGCCAAGGCCGGCGCGGTGCGCGACGGCGGCAGCTACGAAGCGCGCATGGGCGGCATCGCCTGCTGGAACGCGGTGATGGACGAGAACGAATACATGGTGCGCAAGTGGAACGAGTTCGTCGCCGCCTGATGTGACGTTGACCTGAAAGCACCATGAGCACCACGACCACCCCTGTCGGACCACCGTCCATCAGTCCCACGCGCACCGTGAAGGCCTGGTGGCAGGCCGCGCCGTTCACGCTGGTGTTCGTGGTGTTCTTCCTGATCCCGCTGGCGCTCACCGTGATGGTGAGCTTCTGGAACTTCAACGAGTACGAGCTCATCCCCGGCTTCACGCTGCGCAACTACGCGGCGATCTTCGAGGGCTGCGGCACGCTCACCGAGCACGGCGATTTCTGCGTCTCGCTCGCCACCTACCTGTCCACCCTGAAGTTCTGCCTGCTGGTCTGGGGCATCACGCTGGTGGTGGGCTTCGCGGTGGCCTATTTCCTCGCCTTCCACGTGCGCTCGCCCGGCATGCAGACGCTGCTGTTCGTGCTGTGCACCGTGCCGTTCTGGACGTCCAACGTCATCCGCATGATTTCGTGGGTGCCGCTGCTGGGCCGCAACGGCCTGGTCAACCAGGGCCTGATGGGGCTGGGCGTGGTCAACGAGCCGGTGGAGTGGCTGCTGTTCTCCGATTTCTCGGTGGTGCTCGCCTTTGTGCACCTCTACACCATGTTCATGATCGTGCCGATCTTCAACAGCATGATGCGCATCGACCGCAGCCTGCTCGAAGCCGCCAGCGACAGCGGCGCCAGCAGCTGGCAGACACTGTGGAACGTGATCGTGCCGCTGTCCAAGACCGGCATCATCATCGGCTCGATCTTCGTCATCACCATCGTCATGGGCGACTTCGTCACCATCGGCGTGATGGGCGGGCAGCAGATCGCCTCCATCGGCAAGATCATCCAGGTGCAGACCTCCTACCTGCAGTTCCCGCTGGCCGCAGCCAACGCGGTGATCCTGCTGGCCGTCGTGCTCATGATCATCTGGGGGCTCACGCGCCTGGTCGACATCCGGAAGGAACTCTGAGCATGGCCGCACCCCGCATCGCCGAACCCCGCGCGCCCGGATTCTGGCCGCTGGCCGCCGTCTTCGCGCTCTTCGTGCTGTTCATGTACGGCCCGATGTTCGTCATCTTCGTGCTCAGCTTCCAGGGCCCCGAAGGCGGCCTCACGTTTCCGCTGCGCGGCGTGTCGCTGCACTGGTTCCACAAACTGGCCGAAGGCCTGGGCACGGTGGACATCGGCGCGGCCTTCCTGCGCTCGCTCATGCTCGGCGGCGTGGTGATGCTGCTCACCGTGCTGCTCTCGGTGCTGGCCGGCCTGGCCTTCCGCAAGCCGCTGCGGGGCGCCAACGCGCTGTTCTACGTCACGGTGGCCAGCCTGATCATGCCGTCCATCATCGTCTCGCTGGGCATCGGCCTGCAATTCCGCCTGCTCGACGGTGGCCTGAAGTGGCTGCTGGAAGCCGTGGGCGCCACGGGCACGCTGGAGAACTACGGCACCGCGCTCGGGCTCATGACCTCCGCCCTCGGCGCCCACCTCACCTGGACGCTGCCGTTCGGCCTGCTCATCATGTTCGCGGTGTTCAACCGCTTCAACCCGGCCTACGAGGAAGCCGCGCGCGACCTGGGCGCCACGCCCTGGCAGGGCTTCCGCCATGTGGTGCTCCCCCTGATCGGCCCTTCGGTGGTGGGCATCGGCATGTTCGGCTTCACGCTGAGCTGGGACGAGATCGCCCGCACCTCGCAGGCGATTGGCGACGTCAACACGCTGCCGCTGGAACTGCAGGGCCTCACCTCCACCGTGACCACGCCGGCCATCTACGCGCTGGGCACGGTCACCACCGTGGTCTCGCTGCTGGTGATGGGCGTGGCGGTGTCGCTGGCACTGTGGCTGGGCAAGCGGCAGAAGAAGGGGCGCGCCGCATGACCACCGGCAGCGCCGCGGTGGGTTCCGACCTCGGCATCTACGAACGCGTGGTCGATGCCATCCTCGACCACAGGCTCCCACCCGGCACCAAGCTGGTGGAAGACCGGCTGGCCAGCGCGTTCGGCGTCTCCCGCACCCTCATCCGCCCGGTGCTCGTGCGGCTGGCCAACGAACAGGTGGTCACCCTCACGCCGAACCGGGGCGCCACCATTGCGCAGCCGAGCGAACAGGAAGCACGCGAGGTGTTCGAGGTGCGGCGGCTGATCGAGTCCAGTCTGGTCGAGCGCTTCGTGGAGCGCGCGGAACGCGCCGACATCCAGTTGCTCACCCAGTGCATCCGCGACGAGGAAGCCGCGCGCTCGGCGGGCGACATGCGCCGCGCGATCCGTCTCTCGGGCGATTTCCACCTGCACATCGCCGACCGGGCCGGCCAGCAGACCATGGGCCGCATCCTGCGCGAGATGGTGTCGCGCACCTCGCTCATCCTCATGACCTACAGCAGCAGCCACGCCCAGGCCCGGCGCGATGCCACGGCCTGCGGTTGCGATGAGCACCGGGCGCTGCTCGCCGCGATCCGCCTGCGCGACGCGCGCGAGGCGGCGCGCCTGATGCGCGAGCACCTGGACAGGCTGGAAGCGCAGCTGGACTTCTCGCCACCGCCCGGCCAGGCCCCCGACCTCGAACGCCTCTTCGCGCCCGTGGCCTGAGTGCGCCGGCCCGTCCCATGCGGCAACTGCTGGTCATCAACCCCAACACCTCGGCGCACGTCAGCGCGCTGCTGCAGGCGCACGTGCAACAGGCCGCCGGCCTGCACGTGCGGGTGCGCACCGCCACCGCGCGTTTCGGCTCGCCCTACATTGCCGACGAGGCCAGCTACGCGGTGGCCGCGCACGCCGCTCTCGACGCCTGGGCGCACGACCTGGCGAACCATCCAGACCAGCCCGACGCGGTGCTGATCGGCTGTTTCGGCGATCCCGGCCTGATGGCGCTGCGCGAAAGCAGCCCGGTGCCGGTGACCGGTCTGGCCGAAGCGGCTTTCATCGAGGCCGCGCGCCACGGCCGCTACGCCATCGTCACCGGTGGCACGCGCTGGGGGCCGATGCTGCAGCGTCTGGCGCAGGCCCTCGGCCAGGCGCAGCAGCTCGCCGGCATCCACACGGTGGCGCCCACCGGCGCCCAGCTCGCGGCCGACCCGGTGGCGGCGCGCGCCCTGCTCGCCCAGGCCTGCCGCGATGCGTCCCGGCAGCTGGGCGTGCAGGCCGTCATCCTGGGCGGTGCGGGCCTGGCCGGCATGGCCGCTGCCGTGCAGGCCGAGGTGCCGATCCCGGTGATCGACAGCGTGCTCGCCGGCGCGCACTGGGCGCTGCGCAGTTCGCCGCTGCCACCCGAGCGCGCGCAGGCGGGCTTTGATGTCGCGTGGCAGGGCCTGTCACCCGAGATGGCCGCGCTGGGCAACACGCTGGCCTGAGCCCTGACACCGAGGCGCCTGCAGGCGGCGGCACCTTGTCGCAAAATGCCGCATGGTCCGCCCCACCCAACTCCTGCACCCACCCCGCCCCCTTGCCGCCGTGCGGCCTGCCGCCACCGTGCTGCTGCTGCGCGACAGCACCGACCCGCAGCGGCCCGGCATCGAAGTGCTGATGACCCGCCGCTCCATGACGGCGAGCTTCGCGCCCGGTGCATACGTGTTTCCGGGCGGCGGCATCGACGCCGCGGACGCCCAGGCCCACGGCATCGCCACGCGGCGCCCGACGCAAAGCGACCTGCACCTCACGCAGGCCATTGCCGCCATCCGCGAGAGCTTCGAGGAACTCGGTGTGCTGCTCGCGCACCGGGCCGACGGTGCGCCGGTGGACGACAGCGACATCGCCACGCTGGACCGCAAGGCCCCGTTCGCCGCGCAGTGCCGCGACAAGGGCCTCACGCTCGACGGCGCGGGTGTGTTCGTGCTCGCCCACTGGATCACCGACCGCGACCTGCCGCGCCGTTTCGACGTGCCCTTTCTCGTGGCGCGCATGCCCGAGGGCCAGCAACCCGTGGCCGACGAGGCCGAACAGTTCGAGCCCTGCTGGGTGCGTCCGGCCGACGCGCTGGAGCGCCACAAGGCCGGGGGTTTCTTCATCATCTTCCCGACCATCCGCACGCTGGAACGCCTGCAGGCGCACGGTACCGTGCAATCGGTGCTGGACGCGTGTGGTCAGTCACGCGCCGGGCCACCCCAAGCGGGACGGCACCCCCTCGGGGGGCCTGGCGAAGCCAGCGGTGGGGGCCACGTTTTCGATGAGCCGCTGTGGACAAGCTGCCCACGCGCCGGCCTGGTGCGCGGTGCCGAAGAGCGCTACATGGAACACGAGCCACCGTTCGGCGAACTCGCCATGGTGTGCCCGGACGGGCAGATGGGTCACAGCCTGGACTGGCAACACGAACAGCCGGTGCAGCTGCTGAAGAACGTGCAGCGCCTGACCGCGCCCAACCCCGGCTTCATGACCGGCCCGGGCACCAACAGCTACATCGTGGGCGACCCGGCCAGCGGCCACATCGTGATCGACCCGGGCCCGGACGAGCCGGCCCACATCGAACGGCTGTGGCGCGCCGCCGGCGGCCGCATCCAGGCCATCGTCTGCACCCACTCGCATCCCGACCACTCGCCCGGCGCGCCGCGCCTGCAGGCGCTGTGCGTGGCCGCCGGCCTGGAGAAACCACCCATCCTCGGCCTGCCGAGTGCGCCCACCTCGCGCGAGAACAGCCGCTTCACGCCCGAACGCGTGCTCGCCGACGGCGAACAACTGGTGCTGCTGGGCCAGTCTGGCGACGCCACCGTGTCGCACACGCTGGAGGTGGTGCACACCCCCGGCCACGCGGCCAACCACCTGTGCCTGGCGCTGGTGGAAGACGGCCTGCTGTTCACGGGCGACCACATCCTCAACGGCAGCACCACGGTGATCGACCCGCCCGACGGCAACATGGGCGCGTACCTCGATTCGCTGGACAAGCTCGACGCGCTGTGCGAACGCCACGGCATCGAATTCCTGCTGCCCGCGCACGGCTACGTTCTCGGTGATCTCAGGCGCGCGGCCGACAACCCCAGCGCGCCGGTGCATGGCGGCGCGCGCGCGGCCATCGCCCACCTCAAGGCCCACCGGCTGGCGCGCGAGGCCAAGGTGGCGCGCGCCATGCAGGCGGCGCCCGAAGGCTCGATGGACGACTGGGTGAAGATCGCCTACGACGACGTGCCCGACCGCCTGTGGCCGGTCGCCAAGCGCTCGCTCATGGCGCACGTGGAGCGCATCCAGAGCCTGGGCGGTTTCAATCTCTGAACACAACCGGAGGCGACCATGCCGAAGTCCACCAACGGGTATTCGCAGTTCGCCAAGGCCGCCTCCCGCTTCTGCGGCCGCCCGCGCGTCTTCAGCCTCGCTGTCGCGCTCATCGTGGTCTGGCTGGTCACCGGGCCGCTGTTCGGCTTCAGCGACACCTGGCAGCTGGTGATCAACACCGGCACCACCATCGTCACCTTCCTGATGGTCTTCCTGATCCAGAACACGCAGAACCGGGACACCGAGGCGATCCAGGTGAAGCTGGACGAACTCATCCGCGTCACGCAGGGCGCGCACACCGCGCTGCTGGATCTGGAAGAACTGGAAGAGGAAGAGCTCGATGCCTTCCGGAAGAAGTACGAGGCCCTGGCCACGGAGGCGCGTGCGCGGCTCCAGCGCGGAGAACGGGATACCGACATCCCGGACGCCTGAGTGAATAGTGTGAAGCGCACCGATAAGCCGGATTCTGTGCGTGCGGGTTGCCCCGCACGTGACCGCCATTCATCTGGGCCGGGAGTCGCCTCCCGGCTCGGTGCCACCTACCCGCCAGCTCCGCGGAACCACGTCAACGCTGGCCTATTTGGTGTTGCTGCGCGTAGAGATTGCCCGTTTCACCCGAACTGAATCGGCTCGTCTCTGTTGCTCTGATCCTCACCTTAGGGCCTTGCGGCTTGTCGGTGGAGAGGTGTTACCTCCTACGCTGTCCTGTGCAGTCCGGACATTCCTCCAGCACACCCTTTCGGGCTGTTGTGCCAGCGGCGGTCTGGTGCGCTTCACGGCGCGAATTATCGCCTGCTCACACCAGCCGCTCGATCTTGCGATGGCGCCACACGAAGTGGTAGTACGCGGTCTGCAGAACCAGCATGGCGACATACGCCACGGGGAAGGCGATCCAGACGCCGGGGAGGCCGAACTGCGCGTCGAGCAGATAGGCCGCCGGCAACTGGATGCACAGGATGCAGAAGACGGAGATCGCCATCGGCACCAGCACCACGCCGCTGGCGCGCATGAGGCCACCCACCACCGCCTGGAAGCCGAACACCAGGATGCTCCACAGCATGATGTGCAGCAGGTGTTCGGCCTGCGCGCGCACCTCGGGCTGGGTCAGGAACAGGCCCATGAGCGTGTGCGAGAGCGCGTACCCCAGCAACACCAGCGTGCCCGTGAGCGCGGCGTTGAGCCACAGCCCCGTGCGCAGGATCGCGCCCAGCCGGTCGACCCGCCCCGCGCCGATGGACTGCGCCGCCAGGATGGACGCGGTGATCGCGATCGACAGCGCCGGGAACTGCACGTAGTTCACCACCTGCGTGACCGCGCCGTACGCGGCCGTGGCCTGCGAACCGTGGCCGTTCACCAGCTTGAGGATGATCAGCTCGGACATCGAGATCACCACCATCTGCAGGCCGGTGGGCAAACCGATGCGCATGACCTTGGCCAGGATGGCGCGGTCCAGCCGCAGTGCGCCCAGCAGCTCGCGGTCGAAGGCCAGCACGTGGTGCTTGCGGCGCAGCCGCCACACCAGGAAGCCCAGCGCCGCCGCGTAGGACACCAGCCCCGCGTACGCCGCACTCTGGATGCCCAGTTTCGGCAAGCCGAGCCAACCCTGGATGAGCGCCGGCGTGAGTGCCAGGCCGAGCACGGTGGAGAGCATCAGGGCGATCAGGGGTGAGACGGTATCGCTGACGCCGCGCAGCAACTGCGTGAACAGGATGAACACCAGCAGCAGGGGCATGATGAGCAGCATCACCCGCGCGTAGGCCACTGCGTCGTCGAGCACATCGACCGGCGTGCCCAGCGCCTGCATGGCGGGGCGCGCGAACGCGGTGCCCACCACGGCGGCCGCCAGGCCGATCAGGGCGCCGAGCACCAGCGCCGTGCCCGCGATGGCCTTGACCTTGTGCGGCTCCCGCGCGCCCCAGGCCTGGCCGATGAGCACCGACGCGCCCGCGCCGATGCCGATCACCAGCGAAATGAAGAAGAAGACGATGGGGAACATGCCCGACACCGCGGCCAGCGCATGCGTGCCGAGCATCTGCCCGATGAAGATGCCATTGAGCGTGCCCGACAAGCCCTGGAGGATGTTGGACAGCACCATGGGCACGAGGAAGACGAGATACACCCGCCAGAGCGGGCCTTGGGGCGTTTGCGGCATGCGAGATCCGGAAATGAGAAGCGGGATTCAGGGGTTGGGTGTCGTTTCGGGCGCGAAGGCGTCGCGGGCGAGCCAGGTCAGGTGCGCCTGCACGTCCGGCGGCCAGGCGGCAATGCCGAGCGCGAAGGCGTCCGCATCGTGGGCGAACAGCGCGCGAGAGGCTTCCTCGAAGCCCGCGAAGCCGCCCGCGATGGCGCTCATGAAACGGTAGGCGCGTTCCTTGGCCTGTCGCCAGTCGTCGCGTGCCGCGTGGGTGCGGCGCGCGTCCTCGACCAGGCGCCGCAGGGCCGCCGACGCACCGCCGGGTTGTTTCGCCAGCCACTCCCAGTGGCGCGGCAGCAGCGTCACCTCACGCGCCACCACACCCATGCGGGGGCGCCCCACCTGCGGCGCTGCGGCAGGTGCAGCGCGGCTCATGGCCATTTCGGATGGGGTGTTGGGGTGGCCTGCGGGCCAGGGGTGGTCGACCTGGGCACCCGTGGTGTCGTCGAACACCAGCAGGCCGCCAGCCGACAGGTCGAGCGCGGCGAGGGCCTGCGCCACCTCGTCGTACGAACCGAAGGCGACACGCCGCGCACCGAGGAAAGCGGTGCAACTGGGGAGAGAAACATCTGACATTCTGCGAATTTTACCCGGGCTCAATCATTTAACCCGGATTATTCTAAAACTGTCTTTTCTGGACAGCGCCCCGCATTGGCGACAATACGCAGGCCCCCGTCTTCTGCTTGATCAACACAAGCCCCACGACACATGATCCGCCTCTCCGAACTCAAACTGCCTCTGGCCGCCCTGCCGGCCGAACCCCGCCGTGCCGCGGATGCCCCGACCGAGACCGACGACGACCGCCAACCCGCGCCCCACCCGGTGCGGGCGCTGACAGGGCTGGCCGCCACGGCGCTGGGCATCGATGCCAGCGGCATCGCCCACCTCGACGTCTTCAAACGCAGCTTCGACGCGCGCAAGGCCGATCTGCTCGCGGTCTACATCGTCGACGTGGCACTCGCCGACCCTGCGCAAGAGGCGGCGCTGCTCACCGCGCACGCAGGCAAGCCCCATGTGCAGCCCACGCCCGACATGGCCTGGCGCGCCCCCGGCCACGCGCCTGCGCACTGGCCAACCGACGAGCGCGAGCGGCCCGTGGTGGTCGGGCTGGGACCGTGCGGCCTGTTCGCTGCGCTGGCACTGGCGCAAATGGGCCTGAAACCCATCGTGCTCGAACGCGGCAAGCCGGTGCGCGAGCGCACCAAAGACACCTGGGGCCTGTGGCGCCGCGCCGAACTCAACCCCGAGAGCAACGTGCAGTACGGCGAAGGTGGCGCGGGCCTGTTCTCCGACGGCAAGCTCTACAGCCAGATCAAGGACCCACGCTTCCTCGGCCGCAAGGTCATGCACGAGTTCGTCGAGGCCGGCGCACCCCCCGAGATCCTATACACCGCACACCCTCACATCGGCACCTTCAAGCTGGTGCGCGTGGTCGAGGCCATGCGCGAAAAGATCGTGGCACTCGGCGGCGAGATCCGATTCCAGCACCAGGTCTGCGGCATGAGCCTGGCCGGCGAAGGCGAGCGGCAGCGCATCGATTCCCTGCAGGTGTGCCGGCTTGACACCGGTGACACCGTCACCATGCCCGTCAGCCGCGTGGTGCTCGCGCTGGGCCACAGCTCGCGCGACACCTTCGCCCTGCTGTGGGACGCGGGCGTGTTCATGGAAGCCAAGCCGTTCTCGATCGGCTTTCGCATCGAACACCCGCAGGGCGTGATCGACCGCGCGCGCTGGGGCCGCCACGCCGGCCACCCCCTGCTGGGTGCGGCGGACTACAAGCTGGTGCACCACGCAAAGAACGGCCGCGCCGTCTACAGCTTCTGCATGTGCCCGGGTGGCACGGTGGTGGCGGCCACGTCCGAACCCGGCCGCGTGGTCACCAATGGCATGAGCCAGTATTCGCGCAACGAACGCAACGCCAACGCCGGGTTGGTGGTCGGCATCGAGCCGGTCGACTTCCCGCAGGCGTTTCCTCAGGACATCCCGCTGTGGACCGCCGCTTTCGGCGAGGCCGATGGCACGCGCTACGCAGAACAGGCCCGCGCGCTCGCCGGTGAGGGTGGTGTGCACCCGCTGGCGGGGGTGGTGATGCAACGCCAGCTGGAAGCGCGTGCCTACGAACTCGGCGGCGGCAATTACGACGCACCGGGCCAGTTGGTGGGCGACTTCCTGCAGCAGAAACCGTCCAGCGCGCTCGGTGGGGTTGAGCCGTCCTACCGCCCTGGCGTGCGGCTGGGCGACCTCGCCCCCGCGCTGCCGGCCTACGCCATCGAGGCCATGCGCGAAGCCGTGCCCGTGTTCGGCCGCAAGATCCGCGGCTACGACATGGAAGACGCCGTGCTCACCGGCGTGGAAACCCGCACCTCCTCGCCGTTGCGCCTGACGCGTGGCGACGACTGCCAGAGCCTGAACACGCGTGGCCTGTACCCGGCGGGTGAAGGCGCGGGCTACGCCGGCGGCATCCTGTCGGCCGGGGTCGACGGCCTGAAAGTGGCCGAAGCGCTGGCGCGCGACCTGCTCGGCGGCAACGCAGTGCCGGGAACCGCGCAGGAAAACACGAATCTTTACACCATGGGCATGTCCGCTTGACAGAAGCCGCGCATGCTTCAGGCTACCCCCACAAGGAGTTCTCCATGAAAACCCCCGTTCTGATTCCCGTGATGACCGGCCTGCTCGCCCTGGCCGGCAGTGGCCTGGCGCACGCTCAGGATGAACAAGGCCGCGTGATCAGCAGCACCCCCATCATCCAGCAGGTGGCGGTGCCGCGCGAGGTCTGCAGCGATCAGCAGGTCACCTACCAGGGCCAGAAGTCCGGCGCCGGTGCGCTCATCGGCGGCATCGCCGGTGGCGCCATGGGCAATGCCATCGGCGACGGCAGCGGCCGCGCCGCGGCCACCGTGATCGGCCTGATCGGCGGCGCGATGCTGGGCAACCGCATCGAAGGCCCCAGCCAGCCGTACACCGAAACCTACCGCCAGTGCGGCGCCCAGACGTTCTACGAAAACCGCACCGTCGCCTATGACGTGGTCTACGAGTACGCCGGCCGCGAATACCGCACCCAGATGCCGCAGGACCCGGGCCGCTATGTGCGCGTGAACGTGACGCCGGCCGACGCGATGCCGCCGCCCCCACCGGCCGTGGTCTACCCGTCCTACCGGCCGCAGACGCAGTACGTCGAGCCGACCACCCGCATCACCATCGGCACCACCTACTACCCGCACCCCGGTACGGTGATGCCGATCCACGGCTACCGCTGGGGCCCGGGCTACCAGCCGCGCCCACGCAACGACGTCTACATTGACCGCCGCGACAACCGGGGCGACAGGCGCAACGACAACCGCCCGGACAACCGGCCCGACAACGGGCGCTGGGAACGGGAACGCAACCGCTGACAGCCCGCACCCCCCAATAAAAAAGCGACCCGAGGGTCGCTTTTTTTCATGCCGTTTCCGGATCAGAGCTGCTGCTGTTGCTGCAGCGCGGCAATGCGTTCCTCGATCGGCGGGTGGGTCGAGAACAGCTTGCCCAGGCCACCGGTGATGCCCAGCGCCTGCATGGTCTTGGGCAGTTCGCCCGGGGTAAGCCCGCCCAGGCGGGCCAGCGCGTTGATCATGGGCTGCTTGCGGCCCATGAGGCTGGCGGCACCCGCGTCGGCGCGGAATTCACGCTGGCGGCTGAACCAGGCCACGATGATGGCGGCGAGGAAACCGAGCACGATGTCCATCACGATGGTGGTGATCATGTAGCCGATGCCGGGGCCGGAATTGTTGTCACTGCCGCGGCGCAGGAACGAGTCGACCGCGTAGCCGATCACGCGGCTCAGGAACACGACGAAGGTGTTCATCACGCCCTGGATCAGCGTCATCGTGACCATGTCACCGTTGGCCACGTGGGCCACCTCGTGGCCGATCACGGCCTCGACTTCTTCCTTGGTCATGTTCTGCAGCAGGCCGGTGGACACCGCCACCAAGGCCGAGTTCTTGAACGCACCGGTGGCGAAGGCATTGGGCGCACCCTCGAAGATGCCGACCTCGGGCATGCCGATGTTGGCCTTGTCGGCGAAGCGGCGCACGGTCTCGACGATCCAGGCCTCGTCCGCGTTCTGGGGCTGGTTGATCACGCGCACGCCTGCACTGAACTTGGCCATCGGCTTGCTCATCAGCAGCGAGATGATGGCGCCACCGAAGCCGATCACGAGAGAGAACCCGGCCAGCGCCGTCATGTTCAGCCCGTTGGCCGTGAGGAAGCGGTCCACACCCAGGATGCGGGTGGTGATCAGCAACACCGCCATCACGGCGAAGTTGGTCAGGACAAACAACAGGATGCGTTTCATGGGGACTCCGGTTTTATGGGTATCGAAAGGCTGCGGGATGATAAATGGGGCCGGACACGCGGTTGTTCAAGCGGCCTCTCACACCTGAGGCAGCAGAAAACGGCGCTCCCAGGCGCTGATCTCGTTGAGGAAGCTGTCGTGTTCCAGCTCCTTGACCGCCAGATAGGCCCGCACGAAGCGCTCACCCAGCAGGCGGGACGCATGCGCGCTCTGGGCCATTTGTTCGTGGGCGGTGAAAAAAGTTCGCGGCAGGCCACGCGGCAGCTCGTAGCCGTTGTCCAGCACCGGTTCGCCCGGCATGCGGCGCGTCTGCAGGCCTTCCAGGCCGGCGGCCAGCGTGGCGGCAATGGCCAGGTACGGGTTGGCATCGGCACCGGCCAGGCGGTTCTCCACCCGGCGGGCGATCGGTGCACTCACCGGCACGCGCAGGCCGGCGGTGCGGTTGTCGCGCCCCCATTCCACGTTGA
>VFQQ010000892.1_pt1 | contig 49571 bp, 88 predicted proteins | sample 3512341 | NCBI WGS metagenome assembly VFQQ01 (sample SAMN10412373, study PRJNA504923) | tailings metagenome | isolation source: Relicate 2 Philex TSF1 revegetated site | place: Philippines: Tuba, Benguet | collected 2017-08-29 | reverse complement strand
GCGCTGTGCGCCCGCCTGTCGGCTGGTGCCTGCGTGGATGTGGCCACGGCAGTGATGCGCGGCGAGGCTCGAGCCGGTGTGGCGGTGGTGCGCCCGCCCGGCCACCACGCCGAGAGCAACACCGCCATGGGCTTCTGCTTCTTCAACAACGCCGGCATCGCGGCGCGTGCAGCGCAGGTGCTCGTAGTGCTGTGCTTGCCGCTGTCCTCAACAGCTGTGCAAGTTGGCACGCCACCAAGCTACGTCACATTGTCTGCGCTCTGCCGGGCCGTGCAACCTCCAGCCTGCATTCACAGCCACCATGCCACCATTGCCCCACGTCACCGCTGTTGTGGTCGCCTTTCCATGGCGCAGGCAGCGGGCGCGGGGCGTGTGCTCATCCTGGACTGGGATGTGCACCACGGCAACGGCACGCAGCACATTTTTGAGGAGGACCCTTCGGTCCTCTACATGTCGCTGCACCGCCACGACGGGTGCGCCCAGCCTGCAGCCTGCTGTGGACCTGCGACCAGGCGGTATCGCCGCCTCGAGCCTTACCATGCCCAGCAACCTGTGCTGCTGCCGCTGCTGCTGCCGCTGCTTTGGAAATCAGCACAACCCCACACCGCATGCCTGAACCCTCACCAGCACTCCCTCGCTCCTTCCCTGCAGCGGCTCGTTCTACCCCGGCACTGGCGCGGCGCACGAGGTGGGCGAGGGGCCGGGCGCCGGCTACACCGTCAATGTGCCCTGGCCCTGCGGCGGCATGCGCAACGGCGACTACCTGGCCGCCTTCCAGCACGTGGTCGTGCCCATCGCATATGGTGAGCCGGGCTGCTGCTGTTGCAGGTAGAACATGCAGTATCTGTGTGGCAGTGGTTGCTCACATGGGCAATGAATTTGGTGGAGCTGCGTGTAGCTTGCGGCTCACAACAGCGGGGCTGACCACATGCCGCCTGCTGCACAGCCTTGGAAGTGTCATGCCTCACTTGGCTCACTCCACTGCCATCTGGACCCTCAAACCCCAACCCCCAGAGTTTGCGCCCGACCTGGTCATCATTTCCGCCGGCTTTGACGCTGCGGAGGGCGACCCCATCGGCGGCTGCCACCTCACCCCCGAGGTTTACGGACACATGGCGGCGCAGCTGCAGGTGTGATATGTACATGCTAGCGAAGGGAAGGGGGTGCATCACCTGCTGCTGCATGTGCAAGCCTGCAGCTCCTGCACTGCCATGGCCTTCACGCTTGCTGTGCAGTCAGCCTCCTGTCCTCTCCTCGCAACCCAACCCCAATCTTGCACTCTTTCCCTGCTGCAGCTGGTGGCCCCCACTGTGGCGCTGCTGGAGGGCGGCTACAACCTACTGTCCACCGCCAAGGGCACCGAGGCAGTGGTGCGCTCTCGCGGGGGCGGCAGTGCGTGCCTTGGCTCCTGCAGCTCCGCTCCTGCAAGCACTGCTTTCATGCAGCATGGACTGATGCACATTGTCTTGCATTGTAATGGCTTTCTGACTCAGTGATCCACTCTCTGCCGCGCTGCAGGTGCGCGTGCTGCTGGGCGAGCGGCCGCCGCCGCTGCCAGCTGCAGAGATGGCCCCCAGCGAGTACGGCATGGGCGCCGTGGCGCAGGTGGGTGTTATGGTCTGATTGGGCCTGCTGTGGACCTGTGCAGGAGGCTGAACAATGGTTTGGCAAGACGGCGGGCCAAGGCAGATCACCTGCTGCAATCCAGCGTGCCTGGACACCCGTTCTCCCTGCATGCCAACTCGCTGCCTCTCACCCCGCATTTCTCTATCCTCCCGCCCCTGGCCCCCACCGCCAGGTCATGCGCATCCAGGCGCGGCACTGGGAGTGCATGCGCCACCTCGTGCAGCAGCAGTTCAAGGTGCTGGCGGCCGCTGCAGCGCGCCAGGAGGCACTGGCTGCCATGAAGCAGCGGCGGGAGGCGCTGGGCGGCGCAGCCAGCAGCGGCGAGGGCCTGGGTGATGGCGAGTGCGAGGAGGAGGACGAGGAGGGGGATGAGGATATGAGCGGAGGGGAGGAGGAGGCGGCAGAGGCGCACGTGCACCGCCGCCCGCCGCCCGGGCTAGACGGCGACGAAGCGGAGACCGACACGCCGCACCAACGTGAGGCTGGACTTTTGTTTGTTCGGCTGGAATCGTCCGCCTGTAGCTGCGTGTGAAGGCTAGCTGTCTGCTTGCTGGCATAGCACTGCTCCTGCCTGCTGGACCCATAGATGTCTTGCGTTCCCACTCATACAACCTGCCTGCCCTCTCACCCTGCACTGCAGAGTACCGTGGCGGGTCTGGCTGGGAGAGCGACGCTGACCTGGCCTCTGATGAGGAGCCGCTGAGCGATGATGAGGACAGCCATGCGGATTTGGAGGCTGAGGAGGCAGAGGAGGATGCATCGGAGGAGGAGGCTGTGGCCGCAGCAGAGGCAGCCGCTTACGCAGCAGAAGCAGATAACCCGCAGCAGCAGCAGCAGCAGCAGCAGCACGCCTTGCCGCTGGTGGCAGCGCCGCAGCCGGAGCAGCCGGCGGAGGCCGGCAGCCCTCAGCAGTGGGGCGCCGCCTCTGACACCCTGCCCATCAGCGACAGCGATGCGCCCTGCTCCGGCTCGGATGCGGAGCACGCAGCGCAGCATGCCCAGCAGGTGCAGCATGCGGCACAGCAGGCCGCCGGGCTGACCTCCAGCAGCCTGTCTCCTGCACCGACCGCCGGCGGGGACGTCCTCACTCCTCACGGCGAGCAGCTGCTGGCCGCCTGCGCCACCCCGGCCACACAAGCAGCAGCAGCCAGCGGGGCCACCGCAGACGGCCTGCCCGCCGCCCCCGCTCCGCCGGCGCCCGAGGCTGAGGCCGCCGCAGCAGGCGTTTGGCCCGGCCTGGCTGCCAAGCACCCGCCGCTGAAGCGCGCCAGCCACCAGCGCCTGTCACCCCCTGTGGTGGATGATGATGCGCTGGCGCTGGTGCGCCCCTGTGACCGCCAGCAGGAGCAGGCGCAAGAGCCGGAGCAGCTGGTGCCGCAGCCGGGCGGCATGGAGCACCAGCCGTGAAGGCTGCGCTGCTCTGTGCTTTCTGCACAGCTGGGCTAGCCAGCGCCATGGCGCCGCTCGCCTGAGCGCGCCCCCCGTCCCTTGAAACTGACAATTTTTTCCGGCAGCAGTCTTTCGGCTGGCGTGGCAGCAAGCCGCCGCCATGGGTTACGAACAAGAGATGCTTTGTGTCGCCCGCCTGCCCGGACCCCTTGCTTGCGCCCCGTTCCTGACGAGCTTTCCAGTCTCTCTGATGACCTTTAGGCAGGCCCCACCCCCGCTGGCACCCAGCAGGCGCCGACCTGCCGCTGTGCTTTCATTCGCGTACAAAAAACAAAATCATGCCATCCACTCATCTCTGTACACACGTCTCGTGCGCTTGTCCCAACCCTTCTTTTCTCTGCCTGAGCCGCATCTCCCCATGCTTGCCTCTCCCCTTTGCTTGGACGTACCCGCCCGCCGCCCATCCCCCTCGCCAGAAAATCCAAACAAACCCCTCTCAGCATCATCCCCGCCGCCGTCCCCCCGCCACCCGCCCTCGCTTTTCGATGGGGAGTCCCTCGCTAGTTTTTCTGCCGCAGCATGCCTTGCGCTACATCGTACAAAAATCTGTAACAAAGTAAACAGTCATTGGATGCCCTTCAGCACAACAAATAGGAAGAAGTTGAAGGTCCCTACTCAATCGGAATAATGCGCACGCCCGGCGATGAGCCGCCGCTTTTCCTGGCCGGCGCACTACTGCTGCTGGGTGCGCCGCTGCTGCTCGGCACGCTGCTGCTGCTGCTGCTGCCTTGGCCCCAGGCACCGCCCCAGGTGCCGCCGCGGGGGCCGCTGCCGCTGCCCAGCGAGGGGCCAAGTGAGGGGCCCCACAACATGTTGTACAGCCGGCGGGAGCCCAAAAGCTTGTCTTCGGGCAGCGGCGGCGGCGGCTCGCTTTCAGGGTACAGGCTGCAGGAAGGGAGGGTGGGTACACAAGAAGCGGGGAACTTAGTGGACCGGGGAAACGGTTGGCATGGCAGGTGAGAGGCAAGGTGCAGGTAGAGGCACACTGCACTGCACAGGAACCTGCTGCGCAAAGTTTGGCCAGCGCTCTGCAGCCCCCTGCTGCGGCTGCACACTTGCCTGTTGTAGTGCACTTCTGCCCAGAACGCCAACCAGAGCACTGCAGCAGCAGGGAGGTGCAGGACAGATAACATACACGATGCTTCAAAATTCATACGACATTTTACTGGGACGGCAGGTGCCTCAGCCCTGCTCGATGCCTCAAGACCCCATAGACCCCAAGGCAGCCACGTCACCCATGGCCGCTTGCTCACCCCTGCTGGACTTGCGCTCCCGTGGCTCCACCTCGATTAGGTAGTTTTCCTCAAAGCTCGAAATGATTCCGACGCGCACGCCAAAGTAGTCGGCCGCCGCCTGCGGTGTGAGGGGTGGCAGGGGCAGCAGAGGGGGTGTGAGTTCATCTTGCAAACCAAACGTGTCCGCCTGGATGGTCTTCAAGGCTAGGTCACACAGTCAGCCCGACTGCTGCCTTGCACAGATCACCGCAAGGCGCTCAGCAGCAGTTGAGCGCGCCTGCAGCGTCACGTTGTCGCCCCAGGTGCCTGACTTGGCCATCTCGCTGCAGTAGTGCTCATCTGCAAAGGAAGCAAAGGAAGCAAAGGAGGCAGAGGAGCGATTGGTCCAGTGCCACAGCACAGGTGGCTGCACATGGAGCGAGGGCCATGAACGGGCCACGCATGCAGGAGCAGAGGCGAACCTGGTACACACGTGCGGCAGCGTTGATGGCTGCACGGCACAGAGCCACCCGTCGATTCGTCAGACACAGATAAACAATAATGACACTCACAGCTGGAGTCCAGCACGTAGTCCTTGAAAGCCTCAGGGCAGCGCCGCAGCTGCTGCACCACGCACTCCCGCACAAAGCCGTGCAGGCGTGGTGTGCTGTAAACAAAGGACGGGGCGCGGGTGCAGCTGCAATAGAAGCCAGACGAGGTGGGCCGCATGGCAAAGCCAGGATGGGGCTGCAGCAATGCCCGCAGGTGAGACAGATGCATCACCGGGCATTGCAAGTGGCAAGCAAGCTAGCGCACCGGAAGAGCTGGTCCGACAGCGCCCGGAACTGGCAGTTGCCGTCACCTGCAGCGGGTATTGGAGGGGGCTAGAGCGTGTGATGCATGTTACCGTTAGTGATGTTGCCACGACTGCCCCGTGGAACGTTCAAATAGCTGAACCCAAGCCGGCGGCTGCCCGAAAACATTCCCAGCAGGGGCCGTGCATCGCACCAGTGCCGCACACCTTTGACTTTCCGCTCCACCAGGCAAAACAGCTTCAGCCGCTCGTCCAGTCGCCGCCGCGCCTCCTCCTCCGGCCCCTCATCGGGCAAGGCCAGCTGCATGGAGCTGCGCGTCGCCGGGATGAGCTGCGGCAGGGGTGGGCAGGGATCACCATGGTGGCAAGTGGTCTGTGATGGTTGGGTGGTTTGGAACCCCAAACGATGGCCACCCAAGCATCAGCTGTGATACCACCCAAGCTTCATCTCCCGACGTCTCCTCATCACTCCACATGAGCTGAAGCCTCACCTTGCTGAAGCTGCCGCCCGAGAGGGAGGCCAGCGTCTCACTCATGCGCCGCACCAGCGGCGTCTCAGCCAGCAGGGCCGGCAGCCGCCGCAGCCGCTCTGCGGCATGATCGGGAGTTTTACATGTCGGCACACTGTGACTGTGTGCAGCCAAGGGTATAAATCCCTGGCAGATGCTGTCCCGGGCAGTGCATAACCAACTACAGGCCTCCAATAGCCCCCCTGCCTGGACAAACCAGGCGCTACACACAACGCCCAACCATCCCCACCCGCTGCCCGCACCTCGATCCTCGCCCGACAGCTGCCGCAGCTCCTGCTCGTGCAGCGACTGCGCTAGCGCCTCATCAGCTGCCAGCTGCTCGTCGTACCGAGCTGCCGCATCTGCTGCCGCCGCCGCCGCTGCCGCCGCCGCTGCGTCCGGCCGCTGCTGCTCACTGTCGCTGCCATCTTGCCAGCCTGGCTGCTGTCGCCAAAAGCCTTCGGCCCAGTCGGCCTGGTCATCTGGCAGCGGTGGTGCGGAGGCTGCCCCTAGGCTGCCCCAGGAGCCGCCATGCTCGGCCGGCGGCAATGCCGCCCAGGCGGAGCCCTCCGGCGGCGGCGCCTGCTGCAGGCCGGCTCCCGCACCGCCCGCTGACGGTGGCGATCGCGACTGCTGCTGCTGCTGTTCTGCTATCGACAGCCGCAGTGCGCGCTGCAGCTCCTCGTCTTCGTCGGTCCCCTCTGGAGAGTCCTGCTCACTCGAGGGGACGACGTACGTCACGGGAACCTCCTGCATGGCTCGCAAGTGTTTCACACTGCCGAACACCGCCGCGAGGAAGGCCGGACGGAGAGCCTTCCAGGCTGCCGCCGCTGCGACCTGGCGGCAGCGTGCATCGGCCATTACAGTGCTCTAAGGAGCGTTCAAACCAGAGCTTAAGGTTACATGCAAGCTCGACAACAACAAGTCACGTATGAACACATCTGCACAGCAACTGTCGCTCACTTGCCTGCCTCAGCGCCGCGCCCTGCCTGCTCCGCCGCCGCCGCCTGCCCCTCCTCTCCTGCCGCCCCACTGTGCTTCTCTTCTGCACCGTGCTGTGCTGCAGTGCCCTTCCCTAGCTCTGCTGCGGCCGCCGGCCTCTCGCCATGCTCGCCTTGCATCCCTGCAGCAGCCGCAGGCGCCGCACCGTTCCGCTCTGCACCGCTGCCCTCGCCCACTGCCTGCTCCGCCCCGACATGCCCTGCACCCTGCCCCTCCTCATTGGCGGCTGGCTCCAGCTGGTGCGGGCCACCCTGCTCTCCATTTAGAGTGTGAGCTGCTGCAAGCACAGCCTCAGCCAGCTCCAGGCACTTGCTGCCTGCCGCCTCGTCCGCCTGGTCGCAAAGAAGCAGAGGGGGCAGGCGGCAGGGTGTGGGCCGGCTGGGACAGAGGGCAGGGACGCGTGCTTCGTTGGCGTAACTCTCAAGCAGCAAATTCTATACAAGAACAGCCCCCTTACAACTGCGCTCACCCTTGTCACCACCAAGCTCTGTTTGCATGCGCAGATGCCATCCCAAACAGCGTAGGCCGGGATGAGGCCCCCGCAACTGAACTCACCTCGTGCTGCGCCACCAGCTCCGCCTGCGTGCGCTCCAGCTGCTCGTGCTGCGCCTGCAGCGTCATCAGCCGGTCCGACAGCGCAGGCACCGCCTGTGAGTAGGCATCCATGTGCGGCAGGTGATGAGTCAATGGATGTCAGATTGTGTGTAGCAGCTGTGCCCTTTGCAGCATAGGCGCAGCCAGAAGGGCTAGAGAGCACGGCACCTTGCCAAGCGGCATGACACCATCACCCCCATCACATGCCCTTTGTGATCACATGCCCTTTGTGCCATGAAGCAGCTCGTCATGCGAGCCCCCCTGGGCCAAATAAGCCAAATAACAAGTACTGAACCGCACCTTGTCGTACGCCAGCAGGAATCGCTCTGCCCGGCGCAGCTTCACACGCACTGTGTCCAGCTCAGCAGCCACCTTATGCTCCTCCTCCTTGCTGGCTGCAGCAGCAGTCGCAGCACCCGCAGCCACTGCCACGCCCAGCAGCCCACTCAGCACCTCGGCGCTGGCGGCTGGCCGCTCGGGCGCTGCGCCGTTGGGGCGGTGAGCTGCGGCCGGGGGCTCGGCGGCGGCAGCATCTGCTGGCGCTGCCGCTGCCGACTCTGTTTCATGAGTCATCTCCTGCTGGGCAGCCTCTGCCTCGGTTCCAGGCTCAACATCAAGCACAGGCTCAGGCTGCGCCGCCCGCCCCTCCTCCTGCACCATCTCGGGGCTCGCTGCCTCTGCGGCAGGCGCATCCAGCGCCGGCCTGCTGGCCCCATTGCCCGTGGCACCACTCTCCAGCTCTCCACCCTCCTCTTCGCTGGCCTCCGGACCACTGCCGTCTGAGGAAGAAGCGCGCCGCTCAGCAGCCGCCTCCCGCTCCGCCGCCAGCTCAGCCTCACGCTGTGCCAGCTGGCGCTGCAGCTCAGCGGTCTGCCCCTCCAGCTGCTGCAGCCGCGCCAGCTGGGCCTGCAGCCCCTCGCGCTCAGCGTGCAGAACGCCCAAGCGTGCAAGTTGGCGCTCCAGAGACTGCAGCCGCTCCTGAAGCTGCGGCAGCCGGCCCGCCTCCGCCTTTGCAATCTCCAGCTGCGCGTGCAGAGCGGCAGCTTCGTCGGTTCGCTCGCGCAGCTCCGAGTGCAGGCGGATGAGCTGCACGGCGGGTGGTAAGGAGGCAGAGACGATAAAAAGGTGTCAATGCGTTGGCAAGGACATGCCGCTGGGTGGCGAGGCAGCTAAACGCAAACTTCCGCTGCACCAGCCGTGCACAAGCACCCTAGGCTGAAACAGGCAGCTCACAAAACCCATGCTTGTTGTTCGTACAGCGGCAGCACATTCTGTGGCCGCCTGCCCGACCAGTCGGTTGCCATCTTTCCTCACCTCGCTCTGCTGCGCCTCGGCGTGCTGGCGCACCGTGGCTGCCGCCTCCTGCGCCTCGGCAGCGTCGATGACTTGGCGGCGCAGCGCATCCACCCGCCCCTGCAGCGCCCCCGCCAGCTCCAGGGCGTTGCTGCAGCAGTGCAGTCGTCGGGGGTGGTGAGGTGGCAGGCGGGGCGATTGACTGAAATTGGGATCCCAGATCCCTGCCCAGCCAGCGAATTCCAATGGGGCGCTGTTGCATGTGGCCCTGCTCCTCTGCTGAGCTCCTTTGCAACAAAACAGGCTGCACAGCTTGCATGCCTGTTGAGCCAGCTGTTTCCTCAAGCGCGCCCACATCCATGAGAGCCAGCACCCAGCGACTTCCTCACCCCCTGTCGATGGGCCGCTCCCCAAATCCGTGGGTCGCGTCATCAGGCGTGTCGGTGCAGCCGTGCTCGCCAGCGAGGATGTTGGGCACTGCCGCCGCGTTGAGTGCATTGTTGAGCACGCCCAGCAGGCGCTGCAGGGTGAAGGAAATAGCAAGACGGAAGCCAGTTAGGAGATGGTTGCAAGTTGATGACCGGGAGCTACTCGGCCTGCGAGGGAAAATGAGCAGAGACATGCGGCAAAGGTGCGCCCCGCCATCCACCCAGCGCTGGGCAAGCCCCTGCAACAGGGGCGTTGACTCGACGTGGCGGCTCACAGTGAACAAATTTATTGCAGCACCCACCTGGTCCTGCTCCCGCCGCTCCTCCAGCATGCCCCTCAGAGCCTCCAACCGGCGAGCCGCCTGCTCCACCGCAGTGGCGGCGTCGCTCTCCCCGCTGCTACTGTACCCGCTGCCCCCGCCGCCGCCGCTGCTGCCGTTGCCATGGCCGGCGCCGTTACCGTTGCTGGGAGGCCACAGACCGCCCGCTGCCGCCACGGTGGTCGTGATGGCTTGCTTCAGGCGGCGCACGTCTCCTTGGGCCTGCAGGTGGGGTGGCACGTGCATGGCCAGAATGCCATGTCATATGCCAAGTGTGTGCAACTGGGCAGCGCATTTCAAACAGCAAGCCGTGGCAGCCCCTTCACAGCCCGGCAGAGCTGCCACACTTCACAGCAATCGCCAAGTTGATGCTGGTCACCTGCTGAGCCTCCAGCCGAGCGCGGCCCCGCTCGCTTGCCACCTTGCTGCAGCAGGGCAAGCATGCATGTGGGCAGCACGGTGACAGGAAGGCAGCCCGGCCGGGACTGCAGCTGTTTTGAGGGGAGCTCGCCACGCAGCTAACGCATGCATGCAGGTGCTGAGCGCAACCACAGCCGGCACGGGCCCCCATGAACGGCGTCACTCCCAGCTTCGCACCTCCCAACCTTTTACCCTCCCTCCCTGTCTCCCTTCCTCACTTGAGCTGGTGCGCCGCCAGGTCCAGCCGATGCTTGGCCGCTCGGTCGTTGTCCAGCAGGCGGGTGCGCAGCGCCATGAAGCGGCGCACCAGCGGGGCCAGCACCTGCTTGAGATGGGGAGGGGGAATTGAGCTGGGCGTGGCCCACTGAGCTCCCACCGCAGAACTGCAACACAAAGCTGTGTTGGCACTAGGAGTCTCGAGTGTTCAGCTTGATGTAGTTTGCCGCAGCTCTTTGCCGGTTGCCTGGCTCCACACACCCACCAGCCCAGACCATGTGCAAGTGCCACGTTCCTGCCAGACGGTGATGAAGAAGCTGAGCACTCCGCCCAGCGCAGCCCACTCCAAGCGGCGCTGCCGCATGTAGGCGCCCGCTGCCGCCGCCACGCTGCAGCCCAGCAGCGGCAGCCAGGTTCGCACCGGTGCCTCATGCAGCAGGTAGCCGCCCTGAGGGCAGGGCAGCGTGGGAGGGCAAGTGGTCTGCAACCATGTTGCGTTGGTGCAACAGGGCGGTGGCGAGCTGGAGCTTAAACGCACAAAATGAAAGGCTATGGATGCTACAAGCTGGCCATTAAAATCAGAAGGGGCAGCCCCTCTGCCTCACCACTGTCTTGGAGGCCTCGGCGGCGCGCTGCACAGTGTTGGCGGCTGCGGAAGCCGCGGCCTCGCCGGCCGCCACCACCTCTCGATCAGTGGGCTTGGTGTGGACATCCTTCAGAGCATCAACCACCTTGTGAAATGCCTCCTCTGGCAGGGCGCAGGCTGGAGCTAGGGCGGCGCGGCGGCGGAAGCTGCCGCCGCGGGCCGCCGGGCGGCGGGCGCTCAGGAGGCTGCTGCGGCTGCCTGGGGGGCGCAGGGGCGCTACTGTAGACGATCCCATGCGCAGGTGGAGAGCTGGCTGGGTGCCCGCGCTGGCCAGGGTGCAGGTGCACGGCCCTGCTGCTGCCAGCCGCATGGCTGCTAACTGCTTTTGGCTAGTGCTGGATCAGGCTAGAAATCAAAGTGAGCAGCCTTGGACTTGCGCAGGGGATGCGTGGCCACCTTGATGGAAAGACGGGGGCGCTGGCGACTACTGCCGGTGCATCAAATGCCCAGCCAGGTGCCCTTCCTGCTACGCTGCCGCTATGCAAACATTACATGGAGTGAGCAGGCGTCATTGGGCAAGCGGGGGAAAGCATGGTAGAACAAAGAAAAGCAAGCAATCAAATGGTACAGGGAATGCTCTCAAGTACAGGTCAAATTCAGCTAAGCGACAGTGGAGTGCCGCCGCACAGGAGCCAGGGCGGCAGGCCCGGGTTTCAGAGAAAGGGCCCTGGGCACGCGTGCAGCGCTGTGCTGCCCGCTCAGCTCAGTCCAGGGCCATGCCCACCGCCTTGGCCGCCTTCTTCGCCGCCTTGGCCGCCGCCTTGACCTGCGCGTTGCAATGCGGGGCAGCTCAGTAGCTCAGTGGGGCTCTAGCCCTGCAGCGGTTCTTGGAAGCGGCGGCATCAAGCCATGGCGAAGTCTCAAGGCAAGCCGGCCACAGACCCCTCACCTTGATCTTGGTGCTGCCGCCGACCCGAGCCTTGGGCTTCTTTACGCCCGAAGCCGGCGCTGCGGCGCGCATGCGCGCCTCGGGGGCCGCAGCGGCCTGCTCATCAGGCTCGCCGCCCTCTGCATCCATCATCAGCTCCTGCGTGGGTGATGGCAACGCATAAAATGCACTGTTGAGGACATCGTCTAGTGGGACATGCAGTACTGTAGGTGTGTGCCTGCCCTCCCATAAGCAGCCCGGCGCTGCTGCCACGACATGAGAGCGAAAGCCGTCAGACAGCAACGGCCCAACACCTTCGTCGCCTCCTCTACCCATAGTATCGTCTGTTCTGTCATGCGCCATCACCGTGCTATACAGGGCCATGTGAACCAGGATATCAGGAGGCACCCTGCCCCCCTGGCACACCTTCATCGCCTCCTCCGCAGCCAGCATCTCCTTCACCTTGCGCTTGCTCTCCGCATCCGTGATCTTCACTCCCTGCCCAGTGTGGGAAGGCGGGGGGCAGGCAGGAACAGGGTCAAGGTTAGGGTGACTGCCTGTGCCAGGCAAGCAAGGTGGGTGGCGTCAAGCGCAACCAAGTTCACTGTGGGCTGGCCATCCAGCCAATTCAGGGTGTCCACGCCTGACGCCATTCACCCAACTCGGCCCGCCCACACCTGCCGCCATTCACTCTCAATTCAGGCCCTCCACGCCTGCCATCCCACACCCGCGCTCACCCGGATGACCATGTGCTTGCGGATGCGCACGCCCTTCTTCTGCTTGCGCTTGAGCCGCTTGGGGGCGGCCACGCCCATGGACTCTGCCGCCTGCGCCGGGGAAGGTTGTTGTACGCGAGCATGCTAACACGAGCACTAAAACCAGCCAGGGCCTCCGCAGCATGCAACAGCCGCTGAATGGATTTGTACCCGCATGCACAGCAAAGGCACATCACAAGGTAGCCATTGCTATGCTCAGCCCACCTTGACGCGCTGCTGCTTCTTGTCAAGCTTGGCCGCCCGCTTGGCCGCCTCCTCCTTCTCCTCTGCGGGGCAGGGCGGTGCGTGGCAGAAATGAGCAGATGCGCCACCTGAAATGCTGTGCTACAGCAACAGCCAGCCAGAGCAGCAGCCTACACGGAGGCAGCATTGCATGCTCCCTCACTCTCTAGCCGCGCGGCGTGCATCCGCTGCCGCGTCTGCAGATTGTTTTTCTTGCTCATGGCGGTTGCTACTGCACTGCACGGTAAGTGTCTTCTGATCCCGTGCCTGCGAGCAGGTGTGGCAGGAATGAGTCCATAGCAGAGAGCGGTGGCGGCGGCGGCAGTGGCGGCAGCGGCGGCGGCGGCGGCGGCGGCGGAGGCGGCGCTCACCAACACCAAGGTGCGGCGGTGCGCTGCACTCTAGCAACTTCTAGCACCGCTGCTCAGTCGATACAAGGCGCGGCTGGCCCGCTGGGGGGTTGCCGCAAACACCGGCGAACGAGTGAGTGCTCGTTTGGCCGGCGTGGTTGCTTGATTGTAAGCAAGACTGCATGCAGATTGTCTTGCATGTGGTAGCTGGGTGTCTTGTGCTCGGCGGCCGCGCTCATGCAGGGCTGCCAAGCAAACATCTTGACCGGCCTTGTCTTGTTGAATTCGACCTTTCAAGAGCGCATAGATTGCATCCGGTCGGCCTCCCGCAACCATGGACCTGCAGGCGGCGCTCCAACGGCGCGACTTTGCAGCCTGCGGCGCCCTGCTGCAAGCCAGACCCCTGCCCGCCGATGGCGCGGCGCAGTGGCGCGCCTGGCTGCTCCTGCACGGCGGGGACGCTGCCGGCGCGGCGGCAACCTTCGCCGCTCTCGGCGCCGGCTTCGACCTGCACCGCGCAGGCTGCCTGTTTGCCCTGCACCGGCACCGGGAGGCGCAGGAGCTGGCGCTGCAGGTGGTCGGGTTGTTAGGAAGAGTTTGCCGGGGCCTCTTCTTCGGCTTAAGTGCTGCGGCGCACACAAGCGCCCGCCGCCCGCGGCCACCCGCTGTCTACCCAACTCCCGGCACTGTGTCCACCCATCCCAGGGCCCCGACTGCGCCCTCAAGACCCGGCTGCTCGCCCACTGCGCCGCTGCGCTGCATGACAGCGAGGCCGAGCAGTGGGAGGCGATGCTGGCCGCCGGCAAGCTGGACGACCGCCTCTCGCTGGCGGCGCTGCTCTGTGAGTGGGGTGGGGAGGCTGTGATGTGCTGCACTGCTTTGGTGGAGGAGGTGCATGGCCGTCGTGTCCTCGCTGCAACCAACAATACTCCTGGACTGGTACTCCCCACTGTGTTGTCCTTCCCATGGATCCTGCATCCCATCGATCCTGCTGCAGTTGGGCGGTGCGAGTACGAGGCAGCTTCTGCCATCTACGACGAGCTCTTGTCGCAGGCATGGCTGCCGTGGGTGCTTGCAACAACAGCTGGACTGCTGCTTGATGCACTGTTGCGACTCACCCTGCACACAGTCATCCAAAACAGTTGTTTTCAAGCCTCTTCTCGCCGCCCCTGCAGTTCCCGGACCTGCACGCCCTGCGTGCCTACAGCGCACTGTGCGCCTACATGGCAGACGACTGGGAGCGCAGCCGGGCGGAGGTGGCCGAATACCAGGTGGGGTGGGTGCCTCACTGGCTCCTGCAATGGGCAATTGCTGGTGACATTGCTACTTTCCGCTCTGGGAGTGTCGGCAAGGCAGGCAGCAAGCAGCAGTGCACAGCTTCAGCAGTGCAGTGCCTGCTGGCCTCCTCTCCTGCCATGACACACCTGCTGCTGCCCTCCAACTTTGACTGCCGCAGCGCGAGCACCCCGACAGCATCCTGGCCGCCAACATCGCGGCCTGCTGCGCATTCAGGACGGGCGGCCCTGCCGCTGCGCTGCAGTGCCTGGGAGGGCTGCCGGCCCAGCTGCCTCCGGGCGGCGGCTCGCCAGGCGGCGCGCTCGTGCAGCACAATGCGGTGGTGTTTGCGGACGGAGCGGGCGGTATGCAGGTGCGGGTGGATGCAATTCTGCATTGTGTCCGAACATTCCGCGTGCGCTGTACGTATCACCAGGCGGCAGCGAATCTTCATTGATCCCCATGCAAACCCTGTGCAATCCGCACTGGCAGGTGCTGCCGCCGCTGGTGGGCGTGGTGCCTGAGGCGCGACTGAACCTGGCCCTGCTGCACTGCCGGCGCGGCGAGCCGGCGCGTGCGCTGGACCTGCTGCGGGGCCTGGAGCCGGCCACGGCGCTGGAGCACATCTGCAAGGTGGGAAGGAGGGGGTTGTGCAGTGCCTCTGTGCATGGCAGAGAGAATGCTGCCTGTCATTTGATAGAGCACAGGCCAGGCATTCCCAACCGGTTTCACTTGCTGTGGACTTGCACCCATATCATGCTGCAGGGCGTAGCAGCCGCACTGCAGGGGCAGGCTGTGGGATCGGCAGCGCTGGTGCGGGAGGCAGCCGAGTGCTTCAGCGCTGTGGGCAGCTCACCCAGCGAGCAGGACTCGGTGAGGCTCTGGAGTTTTGCGGCTGCACCATGACTGCTGCCTGAATCCAGCCATGAATGTGCAGTACAGAGCGGGGGCTCACTCTAGTCGTGCCTTCCGAGTGCAATTTCCCCCATGGCCGACCATCTATCACAGGTACCTGGCCGCCAGTGCCTGGCGTCTGCTGCCCTGCTGGGGTCCAGGCCGGAGGAGGCGCTGCCGCTGCTGGAGAGCATTGCAGAGGTTAGCATTGAATGCACGAAAGTCAGGACTGCTGGCATGGCATGGCCTTAGAAAGCCTGTTCCTTACAAGTTTTGGAGCTGCCAACACACCGCATTTGTTGAGCTTGCAGGTGTGCCAGGGCGACGACGCGCTGAGCTGGAACCTGGGCATGGCACGCGCAGCGGCGGGGCTGTGGGCCGAGGCCGCCGAGGCGCTGCAGCAGGTGCAGGTGCGTGCGCTGCAACTCCAGAGCAGCTGTTCACCTTTGATGTATCCTGGCCTGGCTGCTCTGCTGCCTTCGGCCATCCTTCACTCCATCAACCCTCCCTCCCTTGCAGAGCCCCCAGCTGCTGGAGGCCCCCGCCTGCAGCTCCTGGCTGGCGCGCTGCCTGGCGCGCTCCGGCCACCTAAAGGACGCCTGGGGCGTGTACGTGGCTGCGCAGCAGCGCAGCGGGCCCTCCCCTGCTGTGGTGGAGCTGCTGCACCTGCTGGCCAGTGACTTCTGGGCCGAGGGCGCTTTCCTGTGGACTGCCCGGGCGTACAGCGCCCTGGAGTTCATGCAGCAGCAGGGCCTGGCTGTGGCGGCCGCGGCGGTGGGCATGGTGGCCACTGGCGGAGGCAGCGTGGGCAGCGCCTGGGAGGGCAAGCGAGCGGCGGTGGCGGCGGTCTTCAGGGAGGTGGCCCAGGGGGGCGCAGAGGCAGCTGTCTGCGTGCCAGAGCTGCTGGGCATGCTGCGGGGCAGCGCCCACCCGCAGGCGCATGCCATGGCTGGGGCCATCCGCAAGTGGGCCGCCGAGCATGCGCCAGAGGCGCTGGGCGGTGCCGCAGCGTGACTGATGATTGCAGGCGGGGGTGAGGCTGATTACAAAAGGATTCATTAGTTGCTCTCAAGCGCATGTGAATGAATGTCAGTCAGAGCACAGGTGTCGGGTTGCAGTGAGTGCAGGAGATGGGAAGCCAGCGAGATTGGTGAGAAGCAGGAACACCATGGAAGGGCCAGCACGGGGAAAAGCTGGCTGGAAGAGGAGCAGACTGCAGGGTGACATGGTACAGTGTGAGGCTAGGGAAGGCAGAAGGCACTCAGGCACCGCCAAAAAACTACACTCAGCCGGTCATGGGCAGCCGCTTGCGTGTGCTCTTGGGCCGTGGCTGGTACTCTTCGTCGCTGCCTCCCAAGTCCTCGTCTTCCTCCTCGTCTTCACTGGAGGCCGCCTTGCGCCGCTTCTTGCCCCGCCCCTTGCCGCGCCCGCCGCCCGTGGTGCTGCGCCCGCCGGTGCTGCGCCCGCCCCTGCCACCTCGGCCACGCCCTGTGCTACGCCCCCTGCCGCGCCCAGAGCCGCCTGCCGGAGCGCGCCCCAGGCCCTCAATCCTGCAAGTGGCGGGGTGGAGGGATGGTGTGTCACAGGAGCTACATTGCACAACCCTTGCTGCCGCATTTGTGCTGCTCTCGCACGCGTGAGAATCCCCCCTGCACTCCAGCTGTGTTTCTTTCCACAAAAGCAGCGCCCCCGGGCTCCCCACCAGTTGGGCGTGCGGTCGTCGCCGTCATCGGGCTCCCCTCCAGGCGATGCCGCCTCGCCCGCCTCGCCGCCGGCTGCCGCCTCAGCGCTCCCGGGTGCCTCGCCCTCTGCCCCAGCCCGGTGGCGCACCAGATGGCCGTAATCGGCCGCATCCCGCTTCATCAGCTGCTTGAACAGCTTGTACTGCAGGCAGGGAAGGAGGGCACAGATATTGCGCGATGGGGCACATGTTTCAAGACATGCTCGCGTCCTGAAGCGGCCCCTGCTCCACCGGCAAGGTTTGGAACCTGTTTCAGCGCAGCCAGTTGAGGTGCGCGCCCTGCACCACCCTGCACCGCCCTGCACCATCCAGGTCAGCACCTGCTGCCGGATCTTTTCGGGGTCCTTGTGCGCCGACAGGTCCAGCTTGTCCAGGTGGGTGGGCACGCCCGCCAGCGCCGACACCACCACCTTCTCCTGCGCGGCGCGGGCAGGGACAGGAGGACGGAGGGCAAGATGGAAAGAGATGGCAGGTGGCATATCGGCTGGTGGCGACCAGTTGGGTTCCATCAAGCAAGCAGCAGAAACAGCGCTTCCCGCTTCATCCTGCATCTTTCCCCATCATTGCCCTCGCGCGCCCCACCTCTGTTTTCTTCTTGTCCCCCGAGTTCGCAAACGCCTCGATGCGCTCGCTGTTGATGCTGTAGGCGGTCTTCAGGTACTCCTGCGGCAGGGGAACAGCAACAGCAAGGCGGCAGTGATCAAGAGCAGCGTGGCAAAGCGCAGGCCGATTGTATTGGCAGCGGTGTCGAGTGCAGGCAGGAAGAAATAGCTCTGCACAGAGCCCGCACAACCCCAGGCAGCAAGCCTTGCCTTCACCAGCAGCAGCATGGAGAGCGCCAGCGAGGCCTTGCAGTGCGCCATGAGGGCGGTGCTGGAGGGCATGCTGCCGGGGGACAGGGGCGCCGCTGCTGCACCGCCTTCGTGCGCCTGCAAGTAGTGTCGGGTGCGGAGTGGCAGTTGTCAGCGCAGGAGGAGAAGCAGCTGCCTTGCCGCTCTCCTTCGACACCTGCCTGCCGGTTCAACACCTGCCTGCCATGCAGGTAACTTCTTCGAACCGCCGCAGTGCAAGCCCAAGCTACTGTAATGAAAGTGAAAGGCAGCAGTGCAACCCTAGTGGAAAAGCAGCCACTCACGCTGGCGGTGCCGTACAGCGCGCGCTTCAGCTCCTCCCGCACGCCCTCGCCCAGCCGGCTGACCACCGCGTTGATTTCCTGGCGGTTGGGGCAAGATATTAACGCAAGAAGTAGGTGTATGGCATGCGTAGTGGCGACAGTTGATAGTTTGGTTCTGGTCTAAATGCAGGTGAGCTGTCGCGCCACAAAAGCAGCACGCAACAGCCATGCCAAAACCCCTGCTCCAGCCCGGTCACGCCCCTCACCTGCACCACCAGGCACGGCTCGTCGCCGCGCCGGTAGGGCAGGCCGGCCACCACCGCCGCACAAAAGGCGAGGTTGTGGGGGTCTGCCTCGGCAGCGCCCGCCGTCCCGCGGCCTGAGGGGTGCAAGGGGTGGATGGGGCGGCATGGAGTGGGTCAGTAGGCACAACCTCGGAGGACGGAAGCTACAGACATGCAGCACAGTGCTTCAGGGAACGTAGTGCCAACAGGCACAGGCAAGATGCGCTGCAGGGCAGCAGCGCTGCAGGGCAGCAGTCTAAAGCGAGCGCTCACCGGCGGTGGAGGCGACCTCGGAGGCCTGGCACAGGCGCTTGAGCAGCATGCGCAGAAACTCGGTCTGAAGCAGGAAAACAGGGTGGATTGGGGTTCGCAGTGATCGCAAGCTCTTGCCCAGGGGTTGTTCATTTATGGACCGGGCGCTCATGCGGTGATGAGCCATCCAATCCACTGTTATGCTTTACACAACAAGAGCACAGCCATGCAAGCAGAGCCGAGCCCACCTTCATCTTGTTGTTGGGCTGCAGCAGCTCCGCGTACGCCGCCGACAGGCCCGCCACCGCCTGCGCCGGAGCGTCCTCCGCCCAGCCGCGCTGCCCCGCCTCCCCAGTGACCTGTGTGAGTGGTGCAGCATGGGTCAGCAGGCACGCAAAGTGGATGGCACGTGCGCAGCAGTTGATGCAGTGGGGCAGGCAGGCTGAATGCGGGCTGCTACGAGGTGAAGGCCAAGGCCCAACTTCGCCAATCTAACAATTGAGCAGCGCAGCACCAGCACAGGCCCAACAGTGCATCAGCGGCACCCACTTTGGCCAGCTCGGTGCGGAACGACCAGGCCCGGTCCACACCCACGCACAGCCGCTCAATGTCCATGTAGCGTGAATGCCTGGTGGGGAGAGGGAGGTGGGAGAGCTGAACCCAAAGATGGCAGCAAGATAATGCTGGGTTGTCATGTTATCGCAGCACGACAGTGTGCGCAGCAGGGCCACAAGCCCACAAAATTCCCAGAGCCGCCGCGCGCCCTGCTCACTTGTCGCAGAGGAGGCGCAGCATACGCAGCGCGCGCCCTCGGATCTCCTCCAGCGGGTCGGTGCACAGGGCCATGAGCGGGGACAGGGCCGTCCAAGGGCCCACCAGGCCGCCCCTGTCGTTTTGGGAACAGAGGAGAGGGCGGGCGGAAAGGTGTTGCATCACCCAGGGCGCGCTGGTTGTGCTTGCAAGCATGCAGCTCCACAAGGAGGTTCAGCAGAAGTGTTGACACACAGCCCACGCAGGGCAACTCACCGCAGCACAATCTCCATCAGCTCCACGACCCGCCGCCGCACGTGCGTGCCTGGCGCCAGGTCTCCGCCGCTGCCGGGTGGCGACAGCGCCGAGCCGGGGGCCGAGGGCGTGGTGTCAGTGGCCAGCTCCAGCACCGCCTCCCAGTTGTCCTGCGCAGGGTGGGAGAGGAGGTGGTTTGTATGTGTGTGTGTGTTAGCTGGTGGTTGGGCTCTTGAGTAAGGGTGGCGGGCAGTGTAAAGCTGCATCACGTCCGATCCCACATTTGCGGCACTGCCTACGCCAGCATACGTAAGAGCCACAGCACGCAGGTACAATACCAAGCTGAGCGCGCAGCCCCTTTCTGGGCCCACCTGCAGGATGCTGCTGCTCTGGCTCAGCGTGTCGCCCTGCCCGTTCTGCGTCTGCAGGGCCCCCTCGCCGCCGCCGCCGCCCCGCTGCCCCTTGTGCTTCAGGCCGGCGCCGTTGACGGTGGGCAGCACCACGCCGCCCTCTAAGTTGCTGGGGTCCTGCGGGGGGCACAGGCGGACAGGAAAAGGAGGCAGAATCATGGTCCAGTGCCCTCACACGGTAGCGAGTGCGGCCGGCGCAGGCCAGATCTCGAGCTCAATATTGCTGCTCACTCCGAGAATGCCTCCCCCATTGCTGCACCTGCTGTGCAGCCATCATGTGCTCCTCGTCCGCGCGCAGCAGCTCGATCAGGTTGCTCAGCGCCTTGAGCTTGAAGAGCTCGGGGGCGCTCTGCGGTGCCGATGCACAAGGGAGGCAGGGGAGCAGGCGGATCAGCAATACGCAAGGCTTCGAGTGGGCTGCAGCCGCTTCCCCAATGCCATAGCTGAGCACACAACATAACTGAGCGTTAGGAAGCACACCGTGTTTGGCACATTTCACAGCTGCGTCCAACCCACCGGCTCCAGCGCCTGCTTCATGATCTTGTGCGCCGGCGAGCGCTTGTCCACCAGGACTGATGGCCGCGCGATAGCCAGCGCGCCAATGGCGCCCAGCGCCGCCTCCGCCACCTGGACAACAGATGTGGGGTGGGGTGGGGTGGGGTGGGGTGGGTGGGGTGGGGTGGGGTGGGGGGGAAGAATGGGGTGGGGTGGGGTGGTGGAACAGGGCAGGCACAACTGACATGAGCTGACGATGGGGCGTCCAGCAGCGGACACTAAGCCAGAGCAAGTGGTTGCCTGGTGGCCTCTCGCCACAGCACCTTTTCCCCTGCACCCCACAGCGCACCTTGATGTTCTCTCGGCTGCTGCAGTACTGCACAAATATGCGCTGGCATTCGGCCAGCGAGAGCGGCTGGGCACCGCTCTCCGGCGTGGTGGTCTCCAGCACGCGCGCCCCCCGACGGCACAGCTGGCCCAGGATGTACAGGAAGCGGCAGAGCAGCTGGGGCTTGCCGCCGGCGCCTGCCGCCGCAGGGTCGCGCAGCCAGCTGGCATAGATGGCAGCCGTGGAGGCCAGCTGCCGGGCCGCGCCCTCGTCCTTGCAGGCAAGTGTGGCCAGGCAGGCCGCCGCGCCCGACAGCACTTGCACAAATGGGTGGCGGTTGATGAGCTGGTGGATGTCGGCCTGTGGGAGGAACGGAGTCGGGAGGGAGGGGAGGGCGCCTAATCAGGGTGCAGAAGCTGGCGCGCATTCTAAGTTATGCGGCAGAGTTCATTGGCAGTGAATCGCGACATGCACCAACTCGGTCAGAAGCATTGCAAGGCGGCGCAGGCCTCACCAGCAGCTCCGCCTGCGTGCCCGCCTCGCAGTGCTTCAGCTGGCTCAGCACGCCCTCCGTGATGGACAGCACGCACAGCAGGGCCTCGGCGCCGCGCCGTGCCGCGCCGTCGCCGCCGGGCCCGCCCTTGCCTGCTGTGGTGGCGTGGAGTGAGGAGGCGCGGATTGAAGTGCAATGCCAGTCTCTGCCCACAGAGCGTGCGGGCCTCGCATGCAGATGCATTTTGTTCCGTGAAGAGCACAGATGCAGCATTCCCACCCGTACAGGTGAGATGGCTGCCTGCCCACACACCTGCGGCGGAAACCTTCAAATAGGGCGCCAGGCTGCGCACAAACTTGAAGGGGTCCTTGGGCGGCATGCACAGCTCCACGTCCGTCACCACAAACGCGTGCAGGCTGAGCAGGTGCTTGAACCCCGCATGCTCGCCCGCCTGCAGCAGGGTTGAAGCATGCAGCGGCAGAATGGGCATGGGGCTTGTCGGGGGTAGTGGACAGGCTTGCACATGCACTACCCAGCCTCTTCTCAACAAATTCCCGGTGTGCCAGCTCAGCCGCACAGCACCCAAGCTCCAAGCCCCCTTTACCTCTGCCGTCTCCTCGGCTGTGAGGAACAGCTCCAGCAGTGCACTGGCCACCTCGCGCCCAGCAGCCCACTCCTTCTGCGGCAGCACATGCGGGTGTGCACGGCGCTGGGTGTCACCGGCTGTGTGTGCTTCAGCCAGGCACTTGAGCTTCGTGCTGAAAAGGGCGTGTTTTTTGCTGCGACACTGCATGCTGGGCCGTTGCACCAGGCAAACAGCCTGTCCAGGCTACCACCAAAGCGGCAGCAGAAGAGCGGCGGCAGCAGCAGCAGGAGCGCCTTCCTCACCTTGAGGTCACCACGAGCGCCCACGCCCAGCGCAGCTCGCAGCACGGTCACCAGCGGGTGGCCCTGGTCCAGCGGCAGGTGGATAGCCCGGCCTGCACGACAAGTGAGCAGGCAAAGAAGGGTACGGTGAGGATGGAGGGTCAAGCTCTAGATCTGAGGGGCCAGCAGGCAGTCTGAGACTGCCGCTCATCACCACGACCAGGATGGAGCGGCACCCCTTGCTCCCAACAGAGGCAAGGCGGCAAACACAGGGCTCTCACCTCCCGCCTCATACACCGCAAGCGCCACATCAGCCAGCTGTTGCGCACGCTCTGCTGCGCTGCGCTCCAGCGGCGCGCCCGACTCGTCTGCCGCCTCCAGGCGGGGAGTGAACCACAGGCTGCGGGGAGGATGGGAGGCGGGATTGCGCAGGTGGCGGGCTCAGGTCTTCCTGGTTCTTGGGAACAAGGGACAGGCCAGCAAAAGTCACACGTTCACGGCCTGCTTTAATCCTTGATAAATACGTTGCAAGTTCAACAATAATTGGTCGCCCACCTATGGAACACCTTGGCCACCATGTCCTGGATGCTCTCCTCGGTGTCCCCCGACCGCATCAGCACCGCCTTGCACGCGTCTGCGAGGCGGCACAGATGGGAGCAGTGAGCATTAGGCCATTGTGTATGTAGGGCAGGCAAAACACACACACTGTGCTGTGTCTCGGCAAAGACGTCACCTCCTGCACGCAGCATGCCTGCTGTTGCACAGCTGCTTGCCTGTGGCGCGAGGGAAGCCCAGGGCGCGGATGCACGACTCCCACAGAATCTTGATAGCGCTCTTGCGCACGCTGGTGCCTGGGTCGGTGGAGGCCTGAAGGGGACGGGGGATGGCGGCAGGGAGGGAAGTGGGCAAGCAGGGGGGCTGCCGCTTGTGCACCAGCTCCGCTGAACGCAAGATGTGAGGCGCCTTGCCAATCACAATGTGCTCTGCACCGCCAAACAGACAAGGTAGATCCGCATCCGGCCAACAACAAACACGCCGCGCCTTGGCCAGGGTGTTGAACAGGCGCAGCGCCAGCGCCTGGTTGGAGGCGGCGTGGCGGCCCAGCAGGGTCACCGCCGCCTCGCGCGCGCTGATGGCCTCGTCCTGCAATGTGAGGAAGATGAGCAGCAGGCGACTGAGTTGTTACAGCTTGTTTGCAGCAGCGAATGTGCCCAGTAGGGGCAAAGACAAGGCTGCGGCCTGTGCTTCCATGTCGATAGGCCGCAGACAGGCCACGGCAAGGCTAACAAACGCGGGAACCACCTGCACCAACGCGCACCTGCAGCGCGCGCTCCACCGCCTGCTGCACGCTGGGGATGTCCAGCACACGCGTGTCCGCCTGCACCACCTGCAGGTTTGAAGGTGGCAGGATGGCAGATGGCATGCTGTTGTGGGGACAGGCCCACAGTCAGGCCAACCACCTTGCAGGGCCCTGCGCCTAATATAAGACACTCGCCTGGACGCTTGGTCTACAGCAACCATGTACAGAAGAATTCCCACCAACCCGGGGCCCCCTCACCTCGCCCAGTGCCTTGACGGCCTTGGCACGCGTGGTGGATGCCTGGGCCACTGGGTTGAGGCAGTCCAGCAGCCACTGCAGCATGGAGCCGCGTGCCCGGCCCAGGCCCGACTGCGGCGTGGGGGGACAGGGCGGGCAGAAGGAGGGAAGGGAGTTGGCCGGGCACAATTAAGGTGCAGCTCAACTGAACATTTCCCACTCATGTATTTGGCACTGCATTGCCAAAGCGAACCTCAAAGCAACACCCCCCCTACCTGCACGACGCAGCGGGTGAGGCGCTGCGCCTGCTCCGCATCCAACGCCGCCTCAGCGGCCAGTGACTCCAGCTCGTCTCGCCTCCGGCGGTACTGAAAAAGCACGTTGGGTTATGAGGGGGGACGCTGAATGAAGCTGGGTTTGAGCACCCATCTAGGAGAAGAGCAAAAAGAATTCGGTAGTTGTGTGCCCTCTGCTATGCCCAAGAGCCCACTCCAACCCACCTGCACCAGCTTCTGCTGAAGCTGCTCCGGCCCTGCATCCTGCTTCTGCAGGTTGGTCACCTCCTCCGCAAAGGCCTGCACGCATGCGGGTGTTTGATAGCAGGTCCGCAGGTCAGCGGCCAAGCATGCAGCCTGGCTTGTAAACAACCAATGAACAGCAGCTGCACCACGCCTACAGGGCTTGAAATCCGTACAGTGCAGCCCGGTGCTGCGTTGCTGCACACGCTTGGCCCTAACAAGCAAATACGCCGCACCTGGCAGAGCAGGAAGGTGCGGGCTGATGCGGCCGATGCGTGCGCGGCGCGGCGACCATCGGCCAGGAACAGCAGCAGCAGGCGCGGTGCCTCTTCCGCTAGATCATCAGACTCAGCGTTGCCTGGGAACAGGTAGAGGGATGGAGGGATAGAGGGGGGATCAGAAGGTTAGCAGAGGCGGTAATATCATGTGATGACGGCTGTCCAGCAGCCAGCCTGCATGGGCGATGCCAGCAGCAGAGCAAGCGGCGGCAACAGCGGCGGCAAAGAGCACCTGCAACGCTAGCCGCTTCAGCCGCCAGGCGCTTGAGCTCGGGCAGATCCTTCTGCAGCTCCACTTCATCGCGGTACAGCTGCGGTACAGAGGAATGCACAAAAGAAACCACGAGTTTGCAGCCAATGAGAGCAATGGAGGCTGCTGGCCTGGTCGTCACACCGAATCAATCTGAATGCATCGCCCGCCGCTCCAGCCTGCCCCATGCCTGCCCACCTGTGCAGCCAGGCTGGCCAGCAGGTCAAGGCAGTACTGCCGCACGTGCTGGTCGCCGTGGCGCAGCCCCTTGTCGCCCTGCAGCACAGAGGCCAGCGCATTGAGGGTAGCTGGAGGCCAAGGGAGGTGGGCCACTGCTGCCGAGGCCAATCTTGTAACCCAACCAACTGCAGCACACGCCACAACCGCAGCCCAACCTTATCCCAGCTTGCTGCCGCCCCCCTCACCTGCAGCATGGCGGCAAAGCGCAGCAGCAGGAAGGGCGCCGCGGGCCAGGCGGGCTGGTGCGCCACCGCCAGCAGGTCCTTGACCAGCGACAGCAGCAGCGCCCGGAAGTCCAGGTCGCTCTCAGCCTTGGTGGCGCGGGCAGCGGGCAGCCTGCAGTACGGAAAGTGTGGTGTGTCCAGGCTGGTGGGCGGGATGGTCAGATTGGTGGATGGCAAGCTTGGATGTCAGTGGCGCAGGGGTGCAGATGGCTAGCATGGCCAGACTAACCAGGTGTCCTGTCCCTTCCCTCAACATGCAGACCCACACCCCAGCTTGCCTGTCAAAGCACAAAGTCCAAAAGTAGTCTGCGCAGGTGGCCGCACCCTGCAAAAAGCCAAAGGATTGGATTGCGTTCCAGCATGTGGTTGGGTCACACCTGCAGTCTGCGCACAACGCAGCCTATCGCGGCTGCCGGCATACCTTGTAGCAGTCTGCTAAGGAAGCAGGGTCGCAGTCCATGGCCGGCAAGTCCACACACGCCTGCGGGCCAGGCGGATGGTGAGGAGGGAAGGGCTTTCGTGGTGCAATTCATCAATGGCATGCCAGGCAGGATGGCACTGCAGCTCGCTAGCATTGCCATTATTCCAGTGCACAACAGCAAAAGCTGCTAGTCCAGCCTTTGTCTCAACCCCACTCCACAACTCCCACCACCCCATCCCTACCTGGATCATCTGCAGCACGGCAGCGGTGGCCATTTGGATGCACACGCGTGCGTCCTCAGACGCCGGGAAGTCGCGGGGCGGCTTGGCGCCGCAGGGCAGGTAGGGGATGACGTGCGCAAACAGCTCGTCCAGCAGGGTGCCCCACTGTGAGGGCGGGGGGGATGAGGAGGGGGGGCTGGGTGACATAGTCCGCCGCATTGGCCCAAGATTGCAGGGTGCACAGCAAGCACTGCTGTGAATAACTCCATGCATGCCACACATCTGTGCATGCAAGCAGGCCGGATACAACCAAGCAAGCTGGCACACCTGGGCTGGGTTGGCCTGGAAGGCCGCCACCAGCAGGCGCACCGCCTTCTCCTGCAGCAGCTTCTGACCCTCCACTGCAGGCGGGTGGGCAATGCGCAGAGCGGATGAGGCGGTTGACACTGCTGGCCTCAGGGCAAGGGGGCAGATGGGTACTGTGCGTATGTGCCAGGCCTACAAGACAGCACATGCGCAGACGGCCACACCCGCAACCAGCCCACCTGTGAGCGACACAGCGGCAGCGCGCAGCAGCGGCAGCAGCTGGGCCGCCGGCACGCGTGTCACGTGCACCAGGTCTGCCAGCAGCAGCAGCAGTGTTTGCGTGCGGTCCAGCAGCGTCCGCATGGCGGGGGGCATCCTGTGGGAGGGGGGATTGGGCCAGAATGCTGGCGCTCGACGTGGGACCAGCCTCGCCTCACAGCCATAATCAGCCAACGCAACCTGGCTGCCTGTAACAGCCTCACCCATCTCCCTTCCAGCGCCCACAGCCCTGCCAGCCCGCTGCGCCGCTCACTTGAGCGTGCCGGCCCCCGCCCGCGCCTTCTTTCCGCGCTTCTTGCCGGCCCCCGCCGCCTCGGCCGCTGCCGCCGCTTCCTCGTCAGCCGCCGCCAGCTTGGGGCGGGCGGCGGAGCGCAGGCGGGCGTCGTGGAAGGGGTAGATGTTGTAGGACAGCTGGAAGCGCACCAAGTCCAGCACAGCGTCCATGGCGTCCTCACTGTACACTGCAGGCGGTCGGGTGGCAGGGAAACGCACATGTTGACAAGGAGACCAGCTGCAGTCATGTAGTCGTGCCATGCTGCAGTCCGGCAGCCCATCTAGATTTTGTGCAATATGGCAAGCGTTCTAACTCTAAGGGCATCAACCCAACCAGCTACAACAGAAATACCGCCCCACGCAGCGCACCGCGCGGCGGCATGTCGGGGACGGTCATAATATGCAGCGCCGCAGCGGCCGCCTCCACCGCCACCAGCACCTTCTGCGCCCGCGGGTGCGACTCCTGCAATGGTTGGGAGTGGGGGACAACGGCAGCTGTTGCTCACTTGCCCAGCACCCAGCCAAGGCAGTTGGCGAGGGCCACCTATCACATCGTCTTGGCAGCAAGCAGCACCCACCTGTCCCAGCAGCAACAACCAGCAGCCAGCAGCTCCAGCAGCACAACCAACAGCCAGCAGCCCCCGCCCGCAGCACCCACCGCATCCCCCGGCTCCAGCGTCCGCCCACCGCCAGCCTTGACCAGGCGCTGCAGCGTGCGCAGCAGGCTCAGCAGGTCCTCCAGAGGCACCTGCAGGGCAGTGGTTAGGACAGGTCAGCAATATGTGAGGCCGGACAGGCGTCTCAGGTTGGCAGCTTCGATGCAGCCCAGCAGCAGCAAAGACGGTCAGGAATCCACCAATTCCGCCTGCTCAGTGCAAACCCAAGCCAACCCTTGCTAGCAGGCTGTCCTGACCTGGCGTAGCGCCTCACGAGCCTCCGGCCGGCAGATCCGCAGCGCATCCTCTCCCAGCCGCCGCACATCACGCAGCAGCTGGGCCACTGCGGCTGTTGCGCCAGAGGGCAGCAGCTCGTCGTCCTCCTCCTCTCCCTCCTGGTTGCCCTCAGCATCCATGTCTGTACAAGTGGCACCGCAGGCAGGCTGGCAGGCTCAAGTGCAGGATAAAACTGCAGCAGCCTTGCTGTCGCACAGTCAGCAAGCAAGCAGGCTATGAGTTGAAAAAAAGCAGCAGGTACGCTGTTGCGCAGCCTCCAGTAGCCGCAAGGCCCAAGCACCCGCCGCCTCACCCTCAGCACCGTCCTCGGCGTCTGCGCCTGCTGCCTCTGCCGCCGCCTTCTCGTTCTTGCGGAGGAACTCGTGCAGCGCGCCGGTGAAGGCAGCTGCAGGAGCGGGGTGGCAGCAAATGGCAGCAAACATTGGTTGTTGGGCGCCTGCCTGCCCCAGGCCAACGTGCACGCCGGCCCGCAGGCGTTGCAATTAGCTATGGCAGCACCCACTTGTGTGCTGGCCCCACCTGCGGCCTTGGACGCTTCCTCTGCCGGCGTCTCCACAGCCACACGGTCGGCCTCAACAGCCACGTTTGCCAGGCGGGCACGCTTGGCAGCAGGCGGCTTTTCAGCCGCTGCCCGGCGAGGCGCTGCCGCTGCTGCCGCTGGTGCCGCCGCCGGCGCCGGCGCTGGTGCGGCGGGCTGCGGCGCCGGCCGGCGGGGGCTGGGCCCGCCCGGCGTGGAGGCAAAGATGCCAGGCGCCGCCTTGGCCAGCTGCTTCTGCAGCGCCGTGCGCGGCTTGTCTACACCGGGCGCGGGTTCGGCGAGCGGGCGCCTGCGGCGGCAGGCGGCGGGAGCGGCGGCGGTGAGCTGGGGGGCGCGCCGGCGACATAAGGCTTGCGTGTCAGCGCTCTAGGTTGGTCCCACAGCATGATCGCCCGCCCCACTCACAGGTAGCTTGTGTCCACGCCGCGCAGAGCCTCAATCACTTCCTGCAGCGCCCCGGGCGACGCGGCGACGTTGCCATCGTCGCCGGCATCGGGCAGTGGCCGGCTGGAGGTGGGCGGCAGGGGCACCGGGAAGCCCAGGAACGCCGCGGGGAGCGGGTGCGCCACCGAGGGCCACCGCAGGAGGGGCAGCTGGTCTGCCATTGCGATCAAGGCCTCTGCGGTGCGATCGGCGCCAAGCGCGGGGCACTCAGCAAGCCATACTTGCGTTTGCGTTTGCTCGTGCTGGGCGTAGCGGGAAGCAGGTCGTGCAGGCCTTGTGCAGAATTGAATGCTGGAGGCTCGCCCGCCCCCAGGGCAGCACTGATGCTGCCGCCACGCTGGGCGGCGCCGTGTTGCATTGGGCTGGCTGGCGCGGGACACCTTTCGTGGGTTGCCGTCATCGCCGCGCAGTGCTGTGCTCGCAGCTCGACGTGATATTCAAGCCATAGAAGAGGCGGATGCAGCCCTGGGGCGTGCTTGCCAGGGCGTTCAGCGGCGGGTGCTGCCGATCCACGAGGGCGCCGGCGGGCGAGGGAGCGCACGGAATGGTTGCCGGGACGCCAAGGCGGGCGTCACATGCAGTGGAGCATATAGAAGCTGAGGTCTTGCGTGGCGGCTGGAAGTGGAGGGAGGTTTCCAGCACCACCGACTGCAGCTGCCGGCCAAGGCATCGCGGCGACGGTCGCGGCGCTCAGCTCCGCCGCCCAGCACAGCGCGGCGGCTGTTTGGCACTTTGAGCTGCCCCACGGCTGTCGCCTGGTGGTTACTGCGCTCGATTGCTTCGTGCCATCGCTTCGCTTGCACCCCCAGCGCCCTTTTCGGCTGGCGACCAGACCTCACCTGCTCCTGCGGCCCCCGATGGCGCGGTAGCCAGAGATGTTCGTGGAGGCCTCCAGCGCCGGCAAGGAGAACCAGGACCTGCTGGGGCGGCAGGCAGCGGGTGAGCGGGCTGGCCCAAGCTGCGGCCGCCTGCGCCGAGCTGCTGCACGCAGCGCCGCCCGATCGCGCTCGTCTAGTGCAGCCTGAATGGTTTGGGCGGCAGCTGTCGAACCCCAACAACAACCGCCCGCCGGTCTGCCGCCGCCGCCGCCGCCGGTCACCAGCCGCCGCTCGTGCCTGCCCGATCCTGCGGCGGCTGTCTTGGTCCCCTGTGCTTGTTGCTGACCTGGCCGGCCAGCCCAGCCCCTTGCGCAGGTCCGCCGCCAGCGCAGCAGCAGCAGCAGCAGCCATGGCAGCCGGCAACCAAGCCGCCGCCCCTCGACGTGCGGGCTGCCACGCCGGCAGCGGCCGGCACGGCATGGGCCCCACCCATCTCGTGCCCCTCCCGCCTGTGCGGCTCGCCGTCCCGCTCCGGCTCCTGCAGCTTCAACCCGTTTGAGGCGTCGGGCGGGGATGAGCCCCCGGGCTGCACGCCGCTGTGTGCGGCACCGCCGCAGGGCAGGCAAGCGCTGCCGCCCGCAGTGCACCGCAAGCCCGGCGGCGGCGGCAGCCAGGACGCCTCCCCAGTTGCCGCGGCACGCCTGCAGCCGCTGTTCACAGACCGTGTGCAGTCATGCCCGCCGGAGCGACCAGCGGCCCGGCCGGGGCGCCGCCCGGTTGTGCGCCTCCGGTGAGGGCAAGCTGTGTGCACGGGGGTGGGTGGACCGCTCCTGGTGATGGCAGCAGTGCAGGCTCATGGTGCCCCAGCAGCTTCTTCTAGCTCAATTGAAACAATGCCAACCCTTGTTCATGCTGCCTTGATCCCTTGCAGCGTCAAGCGGTCACTCAACGGCGCAGTGGCAGCCGCGGACGGGCCCGCCGTGGTTCGCCGCTCGCTGGATGTCGGCGCTGCCCCGCCGCTGCAGCAGTTGGCGGGGTGCAGCCGCAAGCGTTTTGAGGAAGCCGACCTGGTCAGCCCGCCCATGCCCCGCAAGAGCTCGCGGACGCTGCTGGACGAGCAGCAGGCCGCCGACATGATGTCGCGCCTGGCGCTGGTGGGCGGCGGCAGCAGCGGCAGCCAAGCCAGCGGCGACACCGCCGCGCAGCAGCTGATGGCATGGGAGGCGCCACAAGGCGCCGTGGGGTCCTCAGCAGCGGCGCTCACTGCCGACCTGCGTAGCGAGAGCTACCCTTAGCGGGCTGAAACATGCCCTGCAGCCGCCATCCCTCCTCCACCCCTGTACGCTGCCGCCTGCAGGGCAGCTCCTCTACATCATCCATCACCACCCCGTTTGTTGGGATCACATTTAGAGTCCCGTTCCTCCCCATTTCGCTCCTGCTTGCTTCTGTTTAGTTGCTTTCTCCCTGCCGCTTCTCCTCCTGCTCGTCTTTCCCTGCCCTGCCTGTCCCTCACCCGTATCGCTTTGCACAGCTCTGCTGTTACAAATTGGTGTCGCGAGAAGGCCAGCGGCAGTGTGCTGGCATGGGCAGCTGCAGCCTGCCTGGCGTTGCAGGGACATCACAGAGGCACGCCGCTCAGCTGCCGCCCTGCTTCTGCTGCCGCCGCTCTTCCAGCTTGGCTGCGTGCGCCTCCTTTGCCCGCTCCACCAGCGGCTGCAGCTGCCCCGCCTCCGCCAGCGCCGACAGCAGCTGGAAGGCAAAGGGTCTGCGTGGTGGGGGGGCGGAGGCGCAAGGTTCAGGGATGTGTGCTGCTGGCTATCAGGCAGGAACAAGGCTGCTTGCTTGCTGCATTGCAGCACATGTGCTGCCTGCTTGCAATTTGAGAGGCAAATCCGCAGCAATACGCACATGTAGTCGGTGCGCCGCCGGATGTTCTCGTCTGCCCACTGCCGGTGGCGCTCCTCCTCCATTGCCAGCGCCGCCTGCAGCCTGCATGGTTGGGACATGTTCGCAAAAGCGGTTGCCAAATGGCTGCAAGGAAGGGCATCAGTTCATCAGTTGCAGGTCCGCCAAGGCACAATGCAGATGGCACGCCCAAAGCAGCCCCGTCCGGTAGCTGGCAGATATTGCAATGCACCGCGCAAGCCAATTACGCCCAGCTCACCTGTCGACCTCCCCCTCGCTCTCTGCAAGTCGTGCCGCAAGCGTGTCTGGGTCGTCCGGCAGCGGCACCTCTGCCGCCCCCGCGCCGCCCACCGCATCTGTAGGCGGTGCCGGCGGCGCGCTGTTGCCTAGCTTGGCGCGGATCCGCTCCTGCGGGGGAGGTGGCGCAGACCGGGAGGCAGTTGGGTGCACAGTTGGATGGCAGGATGGCCCAGGATCCGGGATCAGGCAGGGCGTCCGGCAGGGCAGAGAGATGCCACCAAGCAGCATGTAAATTGCAGCATGTGCATGCCCACACTGCACAAGCTTGCCAGGCTGCGCTGACCTGCAGGTGCTGCTGCTGCGCGATCTCTCGCCGGCACTTCTGCCGCCGATCCTCTATGCACGCCATCAGATTAAACTGTGGGAACGGAGCACCGAGAAACATGTGCTTGGCCATCAAGGATGCATGTGCAGCAAAGAGATCATGGGCCGTGTGCTGAGCACCTGCCATCTACAAAACCCGCGCGCACACCTACAGCCGGCACTTCTCACCTTGACCTCGCTCGCCGCATAGCGCCCCATGCGCTCTGTGATTGCGGCAGCGGCCTTGGGCAGCCAGTCGTCCTGCAACATGCAACAGCGACAGGCGTTTCCCAAAAGTCAGCCCCCCGTAGCTTGCCGATTGCGCCACCGAATCCACAAGTCCCTGCTGCTCCTTGACAACATGCAGCTGGTCTGTTTGCTGCGCACCTCGTTGCACTCTGCCAGCTTGATGGGGCCGGGCTTCAGGCCGTCCAGCTCGTACAGTGCTCCACTACAGGGGGAGAAGACGAGAAGAAGAGCAAGTTAGCAATGCTTTACTACCCACTGCGGGCATTCTGCCTTGTGAGCACCGTTGGCCGCAGTGCACGTGCTGGGCCGCGCATCGAACAGCTGTGCCGGGTGGCTCACTTGACTGGCAGGTAGGCGATGAAGTGGAAGGCCTCCCCTTTTTCGTCATCACGCTCCTGCAAATAATGCACGAAACACCAAACTGTGTGTGCTGCGGGCTGCACAGCTTCTGCTGGTACCGCGCAGCAAGCACTTTGTGCAATATTGCGGCCGCACCTCTGGCACGATGGGCTGCGGCGGTGAGAACGAATTGTGCACGGAGCGGATGCACTCGCTGTTGCCGATTGCCAGGCCTGCACAGTGAATGCAGTGCAGTTCAACTTTAAATCACCATCTTGGTTTGAGCAGACAATGCAAGGTGCAAGCGAAGCAGCAGAAGCCGCACCGCACGCCGGAGGGCACGTGAAGGCAGCCGCCGCCAGCCCCGCATGCCTACCCCGCACCTCCCCCGCTGCCGAGTGCGCCCCACCTTTCATCTCGGGCGGGAAGCCGGTTGTGAAGTCGCGCAGCTGCGTGAGCTCGGCCCCAATGTCCAGCTCCGGCCGGTTCATGAGCACGTTCACGATGGCCTGGGTGGCGCACGCATTGTTGATCACCTGGGGGGGAGGGGGTGCAGCCAGCATGGGCAGGTGAGGCACATGCTGAGGTGCAGACTTCTGTGCCTTCAGCAGGACCATCGGCCTGCGACAAGTCGAGTTTGAGCGGCAGCACAGCGTGCCCCAACACGCCACGCCCCGACAGCAAGTGCGCTCTGCAATGTGGCATGTGCAGCAGTTTTGTGGCGCCCCGCCCCACCTGGCTGGCAAAAAACACGCCTTTCTCCTCAAAGTCGGTGGCCACCGGGCGTGCATCCTCCTCCTTCTGCGCGCATCAGCGCAGTGGCAGGAGAGGCGACAGCTTTCAGCACAATGGTAAGCTAGTGCGAACCTTCAGCAGTGCAGGGGTGCAGGGTGAACTGGCAGCAGCAAGCCGCATGACGCACTGCAGATTGCCCCCATCCCAGCAGGCAGCAGCAAGCATGGCAGCAGCAACCACAGCTCAGCGGCGGAAATGCTTGCCTGCCACTTAAACAGGAACACTAGCCCATATATCGGCCTAAAATCAACAGTGGTGGCGATGGGGCAGTGGGGTGTTGCAGCAAGAAACGCTGCATGCAGCATGCAAGCCAAGGCCATGGCCATTGCATGCAGTGGGAGTGCGCTGCCACAGCAGGCAGGCGATGCGATCATGCCATCAACAATGCCTCACTTGAGCGACTGCAGCGAGTCGTCATCCAGCGACCACAGCTCCTCCATCTGCATGGATGGGCAGTCGGGCGGCACCACGCTTGATCCAATTCACTGTCCACAGCACGAGCCATCAGCCATGGCAGCAACCACCCGCCCGCCAGCCGCCGCACCTGCACCCCCTTGACGCCCATGCGCTGCAACAGCTCGGAGAAGACGCCCGGGTCCGACTCGATCGTGGTCCAGTGGTCGCCCATCTTGAACTGCATGTGGCAAACAGGCAGCAGGCGGCGTGGATCGCAAGGCGCGGAGGGCATCGCGAACAGGGCAGCCGAACGCCGCGGCAGGCGGCGGCAAAGTGGGAGCAGGAGTGGTCAGTTGGGCGACCGCACACTTGTACCACGGCTTTTACTAGCGATGCAGCTGGCTGGCGACCGTCTAGCAGGGCATAGACCACCACCAAAAGCGAGGCCAGCGGGCTCGAGACGCCTCCCCGACACCCCTGGGGGCGCGATCTGAGTCTGTCGCAATCTGCAGATAAGCCAGCAGCCCTACCGGACTTCAGCAGACGCACTGCCGCCGTGCTCGAGACACCGCCGGCCCGCTGCAGCCGTATTTCCAGTGTGCCACAAGCAAATAGATGTAGATCGGATGACCCTCAAACGGCAATGCGGCGAAGGAGGGGTAAGCCCTTGGGGAATGCTTGCCGCCATGTGCCCGCCGGCGCCTGCTGCCGCCGCCGCTGCCGCCAGGCAGCGCAGCCAGGCAGTGCGTCCTTTGTTTCTCATTGCACATCAGCTCTGCAGCTCAGTTGGAGCGTGGCAGCCTCGCTGCACTCGCCCGCTTGCGACGGTCCGGCGGCTGCACGCGCCCTCGCTGCTCCTGGCAGCCCTGTCGGCCCTGCAATTCCGTTCAGGGTCCTCGTGAGTGTGCAGGGTGCCGCCCGCTGTCGGGTCCGGCCACCTCCGCGCTCCCTGCCGCCGCTCGGTTTAATCGACGCCCAGTCCCTTTGCTTCTTCCATTGATGGGGAGCCTGCATGCCTGCCCGGTCTGTTTCACTGTTGGTTCATGGAAGCAAAAAGGTCCAAACTGCTGCGATCCTTCTGACGCAGCGCCCCAGCGCGTTGTTGGCAGCGCCAAAAGCGCCTATGCTGCATCCCGACACCACGGCGCATAGCAGCGTTGGCGGGAGCATGCTGCTGGCATTTGCAGACCCGGCACAAGAAGCGGCGTTCAAACAGCGCTATGCAGAGCAGCGGCTGCAACAAGACGAGTACGTGCTGAAGGTGCGCACGGCAGGGGAGCACAACTCGCATGCATGCTCATCGTGCTTGCGTGGCCGTGCCTGCACATCTTGAGCTGCTGCTGCTCCGCAGTGCTGCACCTGCCAGCACGCCGCGTGAGGCCATTGTGCATGCTGTGCGGCCCAGCAACGCTACCTCGTTGCGATCATCCTCTGCACGCCTTGGCTATGCAGCACGGGACGCCGTTCATCCTCCTTGCGGCACTGCGCTCGCTGAGGAATGGCGACTGGCGATCAGTTGCCATCAGCTCGGGTGAAGCGGCGCTGTTTGCAGCGCTGACCAAGGTAGTGCGGCACAGGTCTGCGACGTACCTGCGCCACCGCTCCCTGCTGCTCACGCTGGTGTACCTGGGGCACTTCACGGCAAGTAGTGGGCTGCTGGCAAGTAGTGGGCCGTTGGCTGCCATTGCCCCTTGGAGCAGCTGCAGTTGAGGGTGCATGCCAGCTGCCATGCCTGCTTGTGCCACCTCCGCATCTGTCGTGTAAAGCACACTCGTGCCTCAAGCCCCTTTGCCGACAGCTGGTCGGCATCCTTGCGCCCGCCTGCTCCTGCTGGAAACTGAGGCACTCGTGTGTATCCTGCTGCCTCCTGCCCATCCTGTGTGCAGCTGTCCAGGGTGGTGGCCCACAACGTCATATCCCCAGGCTGCTTGAGCCCATTCTTTGCAGCATGGCGGGAAGTCAACCTCAGCCAGGTGAAAACGCAATGCAGCTGGATTGCCGCGCCAGCTGGGCAGGGCTTACCGCTGGTTGATGGCTGGCTGCTGCATGCCTGCCATGTCCATCGCACGGCAAACACGCAGCACCAGCGCCAACCTCTGCTGCTCCCCTGTCTCCGTGCAGCTGCCCTGGATCGCGCTGATCAGCCTGAGCCTGCCGCTGCTCACCAGCCACGCGGCAGTAGCTCAGGCGCTGGTGCTCGCGCTTTCCACAATCTGGATGCCCAACCAGCGGCGGGAAGCCTTCCTGCGCTGCCCCGCCACAGAAGAGCACTATCGTTGGGTTGCCAACGGGCTGGCTCTCGCCGCGGCGTGCGTGCTGCCGCCGCCGCTGGGCAAAGCGCTGCTGCAGCGAGCGGCACGGCTTGGGCCCGCCGCATTTTACGCCGTCCATGTGGCGGCGCAGGCGGCGGTGAATTACGTGCTGGTGCTAGCAGTTTTGCACCGATGGGAGCTGCAAGAGCGGCGGGCGTTTGCGCGGCAGCGGCGCCTGGCGGCAGATGCAGCGGCGCTGGCGCGGGCGCAGAGCAGCTGCATGCTGCCGCTGTCGCTGCTGGCCCTGGCCTTTGCGCTGCTGTGGAGCGGGCTGACGGTGGCGCTGGCCGAGCCGGGCGGCTGATGACTGTGGTGCACATCACGTGTCCCCGCCTGTTTGGCCATCTTGTAATGAAGCTTGTGGATTGACATTCGATAACAATGAAAGCCATGAATTCATCCTTTCGAAAGGAAATCAACAGGTGGAGGCAGGCATGGGAGTGGAAGGTGCTCGGTGGCCCGACTGGATGGTTAACGTGGGCTGTGTGACTTATCCTGGGCATCAGATCATGCATTCTAACAGGCATTAACAGTCAAAAACACAATAATTTGTTTGCAAAAACCTGTGAAGGCCAACAAGAGCTGCTCGAACGTGGCAACACAAACACAGCAGAGCAGCATGGAAGTGTGGTTTGTAAATGGGCTGGAAGACATGACAGCTGTGAATGAAAACAAAACATGGCCAGAACACGGAAAGGAAAGCACTCGTGTGGTGCCGGCACACGGCTTCACTGGAACATCTGGCATCTGCTGGCCAGACAAAGTTGCACATGAGCGAAGGCAGAGGTTGACCCTACTGGCATGCGCCGGTGGTTTCGTTGCAGGTGCTGCCCACGCACACGCACGCGTTGGCGATTCCCAAAAAGTCGTTGCTGCGGCACACCCCATTGTTGCAAATGTGAATCGCGGCGCAGAAAGAGTATAAATTATCTGCCGTGTTGCACACTCTGCTCGTGGGCGGATGAGGCGGGGACGGATTTAGGTGGGTTGAGAGGTCACCTTCCGAGCACGGCTACACAAGCAGCGCCACTAGCGTTCAGCAGCAGCTGCTCCGCAGGGAACGCCATGCCATGCCCGCATCGCGCCCGTTTGGTCTCACCTGTACCATTCACCGCCGCCCATGAAGAGGGGCGCGCAGGCGGAGTTGTCCATCACACCGTCGGCGGGGTTGCAGGGCCTGGAGGCGCTGTTGATGCAGCGGTCAAAGGGCTTGCCTTTGAGGTAGCACGTCTTGCATACCTGGAGAGGTTTGGAGGTGAGTAAATCAGCAAGATATCAAGGGCACGCAGGCCGGGGGTGCTCTGCATGCCAGCAGGCAGTGTAGACTTCGGAGAGCAAGGTCCTTGAGCTAAAAGCCGTCGCACAGAACAATGCAGCCGCACCCTCCACCAGGAAGCAGGCATGCCAGCACGCACCTGGTCGGTGGGGCAGGCGCAGGACGCGTCGCAGTGGTTGGTGGGGTCGGGGCAGGGCTGAGGCGTGGGCGGAGGCACCTCACACCGCTTGCTGCTGTTGCACCTCTGCAACAGGACAAGGGGCAGCTTAAGACAGCTGATCAGCCACCGTTGCAAGCTCAACGGCAGTACGACCAGCTGGGACACAAATAGGTAGCATGGGGGCACCGCAGCCTTGTTACATGGCACCCCTCACCTGCCCGTTGGGGCACTTGCACTTGGTACAGTCCACCAGCGTGATACCATCACAGGGGCACTGCTTGGTGAGTGCATCGCACTGCGAGCACAAATGATGGGGAAAAGGGCAGAGACTCCTCGGAGGTGCAGTAACAACCTGGGAGGCACGCAGCCATCGCTTCGGAATGGAAGGAATGGAAGCTCCAGCCTTCGCAGACCCTGCTAATAATTCCATCCCGAGCCCCCCATGCCAATGCCCACAGTGCTGCTGCTTGTCGTGCTGGCACCATGTGCTTACCGTGCCGGTGGGGCAGCGGCAGTCGGCACATGCCGACGTGCCATCACACACTGGCTTGCCGCACGGCTTGCTTGCTGCCCGATAGAGGACTGAGTCTTGGTTAACCAGCTGGAGGGCTGGTTTTGTGAGCTGATTTGGGCAGTTTTTGCTCCAATCGATGCTATGGCCGAGCGCGTTGCACAGCTCAACCGTGGTGGTGGTGGTCTGGACACAGCGGGGAGGGTGCAGGCGGCGGCAGCATGGCGACATGATTGCACAAAAGCGGCGGGAGCAAGCTGGCGCCACGCATGCAGTGCATCCAGTCTCCAATTCATCGGCCAGCATGCCGCTCAGCATTCAACATAGCAAGTACAAAATGGGCGCATGCCCATCGGGTCTACGTACCGACGTCGACAGCACAGAGGTGCAGGGGTTGCCTCCATTTGCCACACACATCGTTGGCATGCCGGTGCTGCCAGCAGCGCAGTAAGCGCAGTACTGATTATTGTAGTTGCTGGGGTGGTTGCAGTCTTTGATGGGCTGCTGGTCGCACAGTGTGAAGGTTCGAGACGGGTTTGGAAACACCACGTTTCCTTGAGGTTGGCACATCTTGAATGTCCTGAATAGGCAATAGGAAGAGAGCCGGCACACTGGAGGCTGGTTTTGAAGAGGACTTCTAGCCGCAGGCCTGGTCAAGGAACATGGGTACGTGGCAGCCAGGCAGACATGGCACTGCTCTGCATCATGCCGCCGTGCCATGCTGACCTGCTCCTGATGTGCAGCATGCCATCTGCCTTCTCAACATACTGCAGCTCCAGTTGCAGCTGTGTGGTGTCCATCTCCCACCCTGCAGGTCCGGCAGTGTGAAGCCGCAACAATCAACTGGGCTGCAATGGCTATGCCCTTTGCAAGTCCTGACAACAGACTGCCTGCCTCACAAAAACCAGACCGCCCTGCATGGTCAGCTTTGACTCACGGTCGGTGTAGCCCTGCCCCTGGATTTGGATGCTCAGCACCGGTTGCACCCCCGCCTCCAGGCAGGCTGGCACCGGGTTATTGCCGGCCAGCAGGGCACCGGTGGCGGGTGTGTCATCTGGGTAGTACTGCAGGGTGAACTGCTCCACGTTGCCGCTGCAGAGGGGAGCAAGGTGCATTGTGAATGAGGGTGGGGTGCGTGCCCAACATGCTTGTACGTCGTGCATGGCATGCAGCGTAGCATGCGTACTACGCTAGTAGCTGCTCCAACAGCAGCGCAGTTATGGCATGCTAGTTGTATAGCAAGTATTGCAGCTGGGATCAGGCTCCGTGCCTGGCTCCCACCTCTCGAAGCATCCCCAGCTTCCTTTCGTCCGCGTATATGATGCGGTGCCGCACAGCCGAGACAGGGAGACGTAGCCGTTGGTGACGTCTGTGTTTCCACAGTGCCACTTGACCTGCTTTTGGGATGGACAGCCGTGGCAAGGCAGGTTTGTCCTCAGCATGCACGCCATGCACCGCATGCCAGTGGTGCATATGGCTGCAACATCATGACGACTCACTGTAGAGCAGGCATCTGCATCACCCCTAGCACACCCAGGGGCCATTCCGGCCTCCCCCATCCCCCCTCTCCCCACCTGCACGTCTGCATCCGTGCCTGTCCCAGACCAGAACCAGGCGCCGGCGGCGGTTGCGATCGTCAGCTTCCAGCCCCACCAATCTGCATGGGCAGGGAGCACGCGTGAAGATGTGCTGAAAAGGACAGCTGGCGCGCACCGCTGGCACCGGCGCATGCCCTTGTCGCTTTGACCCCACCACTTCAAGGCTCTCATCACACAAGGACCACGCACCAGATGGCTCCGCAGCAAAGCAGCGCTTTGGAAATTGTTCTGAGCGTTTAATAACATGCGCTTGCATGCGGCCAGGGACGCGCTCGGGCAAGCGCCCACAGGGGTGACCTGCGGTGGTTACTAACAACCTAGTAGGACAATGTTTCTTTGCAAGCAAGGATGCAGTTCAACGGTGGGCCTCCCAGCAGTGTCACTGCCACAGTGTGCCTAGGCTGTGCAGGTGTTCATCACATTCAATCCAAGTTGGCAACAACTCACCCTTGCCAAATGTCCAGGCAATGTTGCTGTAGCCGCCGCCAAGCAAGTCACTTCCAATCCGGTTGCAATCTGCAAGGTTGCACGACGGCAGCAAGCTCCGGAACTGTCGGTCCTTCTTGCAGGTGCCGGCGCCAAGAAACAAGTACACCACCATCACGCCACCAAACAGTACGGTCAGCCACCACAGCTGAGCTGAGCAGTGTGCCAATGCTGGTTTGCCTCACAGCTCATCAGTGTGCCCGCGCCGCCGCCCCAAGCCGTCGCTTTAGAGGTGCACTTGGGCAGCTCTCCCTCGTCTTTATCATTTTTAAGCAGGCCGCCGAAGGAGACACCCGGCTGTGCGCAAGGCACAGGATCGCTTACGAGCATGTCGTTCTGGACGTGCCACGATTCATTGCTGCGGAAGCAGTCGTCTGCGCAGGGGGCGGGAAGCATGGTCCATCACCTTCGAAGCCCTTGAGGCACCAGCGTGACAGTACATTAAACAACAGCAAGTTGCTTGTTCACGTCTGGCGAAAATAGGCTTGCCCGCTTAACTTTGTTGAGTGGACATTCAGCAGTTCAAACTTACCAATGGTGTCAATGGCACCGTCCAGATTGCACCACTCGTGTGTGTGCGGGGCGCCAAAAATGTGCCCGCTCTCATGCAAGATGCACTTGACCTGGCGTGCAGTACACAGGAGAGCAGCACCCAGGCAAATTAAGGTATGCTTTGCAGCAAAGTGGCACAAAGACACCAAATTGTTGTGTTCAAGGGCACAGCAGTCCTGACAGTGCACGCCTTGGCTGTAGCCCTTCCCTCCAAGGCGCCCAAAGTGTATTCAGCACAACCGCACCTCCCACATCGTTTTCTCAGGGTTCTTGGACTGCACGGCAGGTAAGGTGCAGGCAGAGGCCACCTGATGCCGATTGAACGACATAAACAGCATGCATGTGCGTGTAGCACAGCTGCGCATGCTGTCTTAGCTGTGTTTGAGGTCCTTCTCCCTTTCTTCCCCTCCCCTCTCACCTGGTCGCCATCCCACTTGAACCCGGTGCCCATGCTTGTGCACACTCCGTATGCCCGGTTATTTGCCCTCAGTGAGGCAGGCAGGTAGGATTCACATAGTTTTCCGATCCAAGCCAGGCCTTGGTTTTGAGGCAAGCCGCTCAGCAAGAAGGCATAGGTACGCTTCACTGCCCTCAGCTGCATTGTTGAAATGGCAACATGCAGGTTGGCTTGCCATTGATCAGAAGTGGGCAGCACCGAGCAATGGGCAGGTACAGCCCGTCAGCGCTGTCACATCGACATGGAGGGCCACAGGTTGGTACGCATCAAGGATCAGAATCCCCGAACACATACACATCGGCGCACCGTGTCGCTGCCATTCCATCGGCCACGGAAAGCGTCCAGAACCTTGTCGGTGTCTGGCTGGCTTGAGTAAGGGTCGGGCTTGCTGGTGGGCCACATGCTGATGTATCCTGGATGTTGGAATGGGACAGCGCAAGCAAAGCACCACTGAGCTCGCCATGGTCAGCAGCACATGCACCGGACATGAGGCCCACCAGCGCATGGTCTGCGTGGCAGCATGCTCGCAGGGATGGGCGCACCGGTGCCCCACACGGGAGGCTCACCTATAACCAGGTCCACCTGAACTTCCCTGCTGAACACCACATCAGAGTACCCTACCAGGTCTGCACCAAGAGGGATGCAGGGAGGGCAGGCAAGTGCGCCTTTGTATCAGCCGGACAAGCACGACACCAACTAGTCAGCGGCAGAAGTAGCTCTGTGTGAGCAGTGCCAGCCTAGGCAGGGATGGAGCAATCCACAATGCGTGTTCGCACCTGCAGCATAGTCAATCGCGTCCTCCTCCTTCTTGAACTGTTTCATATATGCGTTGTCCATCTCCAGGGCCACCACCGCCTGCCACTTCTGGTCAAAAACAGTCTGCAGCACATGTTGGTAGGGGGTCGTGAGAGTCGTGTATTAATGCAACCCAAGCAGCTGGTGAGGCATGCTGCACTGCCACCACCGTGTCCAAGCTTAAGGCCACTCGTTGCATCATCCCAGGCGGCCTCACCTGCAGCAGGTTCGCCGGCTGGGCAGTCGCAGCAGCAGCTGTAGCAGCGGCAGCCACAGGGCTGGCCTCGGAAGCAATGCCCGCCCCGCCAGCTGCTGTAGGAGGGGGGCCTATGTGGCTCTCAGTGAAGGGCGGCAGGCTGGCGCGGTCGCCAGGGCGGGACTTGCGGGAGCCCAGCGTTGCCACCGAGTTGGCACCTCCCACCCGGCCCAGCGCCCAGCTGCCGTTGCCGCGCATCGCCAGGCCGCTCACGCCGCCGCCGGCTCGCACGTGCAACACCGCCATGCTGCCGGGGCTGCCGGCCACCTGGCCGGTGAAGAGGCGGGAGTCGGGGGCGGCCTTGGTGAAGGCGCCACCAGGCTGCTGTACCACAATTTTGGCACCCTTGAGGAACATGCTCTTGCGCTTCAGCTCCAGAGTGGAGGGCTTGCTGTCCCCCTCCAGCAAGTAGTTGGTCACCAGCAGCGTTTGGCGCAGGCCCACAGTGCGCGCCTTGTGCACAAATGCGGGGTCAGCGGCCGACAGCGTCACGGGGGCGGCCTGCGGGCAGGGCAGGAGGGGCAGCGGAAGGGAGCCGTGCTGGACAAGCGGAGGGCAGCGCTGTAATATGGAGCTCCGGAGCAGGCATGTGCATGACCACATGCACCAGTGCATGTGCCGCTGAACCAGCAGCCCTACACACAAGCCACCACCAGCGTAAGCGCGGACACAACAAACGGTGTCTATTCAGCGGCATGCCGGGCTGCTCACTCACCGAGACGCATTTGCCGGAGGAGGGCAGCCAGCCCTGCTGGCAGGCGGTGCACTTGCAGGTGCCTTGGGCGTAGGCTGTGCAGGAGGGGACGCGGCACTGTGGCACGATCACAGCGCTGTGGTGCTCGCCCCAGTACGAGCGCGTGAAGCCGGTGGCAGCCTTGAGGGCGCAGCTGCCCAGCGTGTGTGCCTCGTCCTGCCACTTGAACGTGAATGCGCCGCTGTTGCAAGGGAGGGAGGGAGGACAGAGGGAAGGGGGATGAGCAGAGAACATGGCCGATCCGCCATGTGCTGGGTGGGCCGGGGGTGCGCTCTTGCGCTCTCAGCTTGCATGCAACCAGCCTTGCCTGCACCCACATGAACCTGCGCACATCTCTCCCAGCACGACATGCCCTGGCAGCCAATAATTGCTGCATGCAGCACAGCAAGCTGCTCACCAGCCGGCCTTCTCGGCACACTTGTTGCAGCAGGCCTCAATGGTGTTGACGCCTCGGGCGTAGAAGCAGGTGCCGCCCAGCTCGGGGCAGGTGGTCAGATCTCCGCCGTTGAAGTGGATGCCTCGCTCCAGCTTGCCGCACTTGGTGGGAAAAGCTGCGGGGGAGGCAAAGGCGGTGGGCGCCAGTTAGCAGCAGCTTGGCCGGTCCGATGCACATCGGTTAAGCAGCAGGCTGTTTCAACCCGGCAGCTGCTGCCATCTATGCCATGCATGCATGGCATGTGTGTTGGCAAATGCAGCTGCAGGACGGGTTGAGTGATGTGCCGCCTTCCTAGCACAGCCTTTCAGCACACGGTGGCGCCCACCCACACTTACTTGGAGGGTTCTTGACCCAGAGGCCCGTGCAGCCGTCTGCCGTGGGCAAGCTGCCCCAGGTGGTGGATGGGCGAACGCCATACTTGAGCCAGCCCTCCCCGGTTTGGCCGTTCCGCACAAAGCCCTCGCAGTGAGGCTTGGGGCCGCACTTGGCGGCCAGCTGCTGCGCAGTCAGACCTTTGTAGGGTGCATTGTCCACACCGCCTGGCCCGGCAATGTTCTCCCACCCGCTCTCCTTGCCAGGGTAAAACGTGAAGCCAATCAGCGTGGAGCAGCTGCCTGCAGTGGGGGCGCGCATTGGGGATGGCATCGTTCATGGTTGATACGCCTGGCCATCACAGCACGTGGGCGCGCTTGGCAGCTGCCTGCAGGCCATGCAGCTCAGCCATGGCTCAACCAATCCATCGATTTAATGCAAGGGAGGGATAGCAAGCCGTCCCGGCTGTAAGCGGGCACGCTGCCTTACCCGTCGGCAGCGCAGCGCCCACAGCGCAGCGGCTGAGCTGGCAGCAGGAGGTGGAGCGGTCCACAAAGGTGGGCTGCGGGCTGCCGTACGAGGCGTAGATTTCTTTGCTGGGGAGCTGCCGCAGCTTGCCGCCCTCCAGCTTGTACAGCTTGCCATCTGCTGCGCACTTGGCGACGCTGCCCTCACTGAAGGTCGAGGCGCAGGCTGAGGGTGGGGGGCAGGGCAGGGACGGCAATCATTCGTGTGAGGCAGCTGGTGTATGCGCTGCAGCTGAAGAGCATGGCGGGCAGCGGGACGCTGATGGCATGACCCTCCTGGCTGGAACGTGCATGCATGTCGACAAACCGCCACATGAAATCTTCTTAGCTCACTGCCGAAGCAGGCCTGGCGCATGTTGAGGCTGCCTCCGAACTTGTCGACCCGGCTGATCACCGCATTGTTTGTGCCCCAGGCGCGCCGAGGGATGAAGCACGTGCTGCCTTGCAGCCATCCCATCACTGCTGCGGAGCCTGCACTGGCACTGACGGGTGGCAGCGTGTGGTTTGGCAGGTGCCGGACAGATCATCATCGGCTGATGGTCACGCGATACCCATCCACCAGTGCAGCTAGATAGACACTCCAGCCGCCCACCTGACTTTTCCGCGACGCAGGCGTTGGTGGGTGAGATGCCTGTGCTGCCGGTAGGGCAGGAGCCGGGCACCCAGCAGGTGCCGGCGGTGGTGCACCCGCACATGAAGGCGCCAGCGGCGGCCCCAGAGACGCCCGCCTGGGCCTGCCCAGCTGCATTCAGGTACGTGTAGGAGCAGGTGCCCGCCGGGTCCGCTTTGGTGCCTGCAGAGAGGGCATGGCAAGGTCAGCAGCACGTGCAGCATTAGAGGCCATCGTGTGGCACAGCGATGGGAGCAGCCGCTCCAGTGCAACAAGTGGCAGACAGCGGATGGGTCCAGCCGCGGCCGCATGCAGGATGTGCTGCAAGCCACATCTTGCCCTTCCAAGCAGCGCACCATGATAGCGCTTATTGTTCAGTGTCACGCTGCAGAGCGCCCGGCTGGCAGACCCTCCGTTGATGGCCCATGCTGCCTTGTTGATGCGCACACATGCTGCACTGCAGTTGAGCCCTGTACGGACAGGCTGCCACCAGGCAGCACCAGCAGCGCTGTGCACAGCAGCGAGCGCCAATGCCAACGCCAGCAAGCTCCGCATGCTGTTCTGATCGATGCCTGCAGCAGTGACATGGGTGACAGGAAAATCAAGTGGCGCCAGGTCAAGTGCTTAAGAGCCAGCGGCACCGCCGCCACCGCCACACAGAGAATCCAGGCTGGCTGCTAGGCTCAGACAGGCGCTCGTCGAAATGCATTTGCTTGCAATTTTTAAGGACCAATGGCCTCTCCTGGGGACCGCAATTGGCCGCAAACCCTGCATGGCGACGGCTGCGCACGAGTGCTCGCGGCCTGCAGCACTTGGCATCCCGCCGCGGTACTCAACATGCTTTGACTCGCCTCAGGGGGCAGTCCAGTTCAGTGTATGGCGGCCTGAACCTCGCAGCGCGGTTACCGCTGTAGCCCCTGCCGGTTTTGCTGCGCGGGCGCCAGGAAGGGTGCTGCAAAACGCTAAACTTATTGCAGGGAGCCCCGAAGAGCTGCTAATGCGTGCACATCAGATCTGGGAGACGTGCCAGCGACGTGCCTTTTTTTGCTGACCTGGCCGGTCCTGCTGAATCAAGCTTGTCGGGTTTGGTGCTGGGGGGGTGTAATCAGCAACCTGGACAGCCAGAGGATGGCTCACAGGGCAGTCTAAAGTTGAACACCCTGCCGTCAGCGGTGCCGCCGTTGCCGCTCCCAACGCCCAGTGGCACATCCGGTACCCTGGCCGGCAAGCGCGGTGGTCTCTCAGCGGGAAGAGCCCTGCCTGCGCTGCAGCCGCGTGGGCAACAGCGCAAAATTGCTGGCTGCACAATGTTTGCCTGCACAGAAACTGGAAATCCGGCACAGCAACCTGGCGATCGCTCAAACCACGTCGGTGCTCCTTTCCTCGCATGCAGCCCCACGCCATGCCCAGCTGTGCCTCCCTTTGGCTCCGCATGCCTTAGCCCACAATCTGGCAGGCCTGTTACAGGTGCCTCCCCGGCGGAGGCCAGGCAGGCAACAACACAACACAGCCAGGGGTGACGAGGCGCGGCTCGCCGGCAGGCGGGCAACGGTGCAAGCAGGTGTGGGCGCGCAGGGTCAGCTGCACGCCCGCTCCATTTCGCGCCGCCGCAGCTCTGTCAGCAAAGGCGACGACCGAGTGCCAGGTGCAAGCCGGTGCCCGGCTGGCGCCCAGCAGGGCCAGGCTGACGCAGCCGGGCCGGGCGGCACCTGGAGCTGGCAGCCGCGAGGCAGGGCCAGGCGGCACTCAGGTGGCTCCTTCAAGCCGCCCGAATTTAGCCGCCTGTTCCCAGCCTGGCCGTTTACCGGCTCTTCAGGTACTCCTGCAGGATGGCCAGGCCCTCAGTCTCCTCGCCGTAGTCGGTGATCACGGCGCAGGAGCACTTGACGACCTGTTGAGGGATACAGAGAGGGCATACAGAACGTGAGACGGGCGGCCACAGCAAGCAGTGGTGGGCACGTGCAGCGGGCAAAGGTACGCACGGCGCAGGAGACCCAGGACTGACACAGGCGCAGGCAACAGCAGCGGCGGCAGGTGTGAGCAGCTCCTGCACACGCGACCACAACATGCGTACGCCTCGCCACCCCACTGCCTGCCGGCCAACCGCCCTCACTCCCACCTTGCGGGCCTCGCCCTCAGAGTCGATCTTGCACAGGCCGGCCCACTGGCCCAGGGTCTGCTGCTCCGGCACGGAGATCAGGTTGACGGACTGCGCAATGGAGTGAGGGCACAAACAAGGGGTGAAAAGCATGAACAGCATGATGAGCACTTGATCACAAGCAGGCGAATTCCACGCGTTTGATTCTGCATCCGCCACAGCAGCGGGGAGCGGGGGCGCGCCGCCAGCGTCACTGGGCCTGCATCACCACCCCAGCAGCAAGAGCAGCCTTGGCAAGAGGACCAGCACTCGGTGCACGCACCTGCTCGGCGCACAGGGCCTCAATCAGCTTCTTGTAGTCGGGCTGGTTGCAGTCGTCAGCCAGGATGGCCAGCTGTGGGGGGGTTGGCGGCAGGGAGCAGCACAGCAGGATCAGCAGGGCTGCAGGAGCAGGACACAGCAGGAAGAGAGCCAGGCAGGCAGCACCGGCTGCCGCCATAGCAGCGCAGCAACGGCAGCAGCAGCAACCGGCAACGGCAAAACGCTGGTAGAGCAGCAAGCGTGCAGCAGGTGCCGGCGGTCAAAACATCTGCTCAGCTCCGGGCAGCGCATCGCCCTTCAGCGGTGCTGACCTGGGCCTGGCCGCGCTCGATGGCGCGGGCAGACTCGTGCAGGCCGCGGGCCAGGCCGTCGTGGGCCAGCGCCTTCTTCATCACCACCTGCAGCGGTTGAGAAAAATGGGTCTCAGAAATACATACTCGCTTGTCTTGCAGGCGCTCGGTCGATCAGGCATGCATGTACATTGCCTACATCAGCTCCCTCCAGCACAGGTGCTGCCATCCATGTCTGCTGCCGCTGCCGCTGCCACCGCTGCCGTCCGGGCACCCCTCGGCCGCACCTGGATGGCGGTGTTGAGGTCCATGGGCTCGCCGGGGGCGGCAGCCGCAGGGGCCTCCTGCACAGACTTAGGGCTCTCCCCTCTGCGGCAAGGAAGGGGCGCAGGGCACGGCAGCTTGGCCACTGCGAGCGGCGGCGGCGGCAGGAGGCGGCGGCGGCAGCGCCGCCCGCCTGCACAGTCTGCCGTGCTGAACCTCATGCTGGGCGTCTGCTGCTGCGCGGACGCGGGCTGGCGCCCGCTTGGGAGGCTTGCTGAAGCGCTCACCCGTCAGACATTGTGGTCCTCGACAGGTAAACTGCCTCCCTTGTCTTCTTCCTTCGGAAGAGAGCCTGCGGCGGCGTGAGGAGCGGCGATGGCTGAGCCTGAGGTCTGCAGCGGGCAGAGCGGCATGTCATGCAGCGGCAGCGGCTTGCAGCGCCCACCTGGTTGCTCAGGCGATGGCTTGTCTCAACAAGAGACCGGGGCAGGCGCGCCGCCGAGCCTCATTCCTCGCCCAGGGAAGCACGGCGCAGCAGGGCGAGCCCAATGTGGGCCGACAGCCGCCGCACCCCAGACCCAGCAGCATTTGCTTGTTCTTCCGTGTGCAGCCCATTCATCCATCGCCCAGTCAGCGGCTTGGTTGCGCGCTCTGCACATCGGCCCAGCCCCCACTGCCCAGCCTGGCCTTGCTGCGACCCCCTGCACCTCGGGACAGCCTAGTCGAGGGGCTGGCAGGGCGCCAGGCCCGCCATGGGCCCCCAGCAGCGCAAGAAGCCGGGGGTGGCTCCGAAGAAGAAGGCCCACGGTGCGGCTGCAGGCTGGCAGGGCTGCGGCAGGGCCGGCATTACTATCGACTGTGCCAGCAGCGCCCCAGGCAGCGGCTCGCAAACATGCGCCGCCCCGCCCCTCCCTGTGCTGCCGCAGAGAAGAAGCGGGACGACTCGCTGAGCCCCTCGTCCGGCAGCGACAGCGAGGAGGAGTTCTCCGATGAGCAGGAGGACGAGGAGGACTACCGCCGCGGTGAGCGGCGGGCGGCCGCCTGCGCACCGTGAATGATCCCTTGCTCCCTGCCTATGCACGTGCTGCTTGGCTCATGCAGGCTGGTCAGCAGCCGGTGCAGTTCTTAAAACTTGGCACATCGCCTGGGGCATTTACCTGCTTACAGCCGTGCCCCACAGCTCGACTCTGAATCTTCGTCCTTGCCGCAACCTCGCCTTCGAACACTCCATCCTAATGCCCGCCCTGCGGCCCAACCTGACCCGCAGGCGGCTACCACCGCGTGCGGGTGGGGGAGAAGTTCAAGGACGGGCGCTACACGGTGCTGCACAAGCTGGGGTGGGGCCACTTCTCCACAGTCTGGATGGTCCGCGACGAGCAGGTGCGCCAGGAGTGCTGTGCTATTGGAGTGGTGGTGCAGCACTTAGAGAGTGGAGCTGTGATGGAGGCGCCCTGCTCATGCCTGGGGCAGCATGTTGTACGTGATGCTGATGAGGTGCCTTGGGTGTGCTGAAGCATGCCGCAGCCATGCACGTGTGCCTGCTGCGCCCGCCTTGGTGCACGTTGTGTGCCCACCCTCCAGCTGGCTGCCATGTCCCCGTCATTGTGCTGCCAGCTCCACCTCCCTTGTCTTGTGCAAGCGCAGACGGGCGGCCTGGGCGCCATGAAGGTGGTCAAGTCGGCGGCGCACTACACAGAGGCGGCACGCGACGAAATCACGCTGCTCTCGCAGATCGCGGAGCGCGACCCAGGCAAGCGCAGCCGGAAGGAGTGGGTTGGGGTTGGAGTCCGGCATGCTGCAGAGCGGCTGGGTGGCACGGCTCGCTGCAAAGCGGCTAAGGGGCACGGCTTGACGACAGCGGCTGGGTGGCACGGCTGCCCGCCACACTTTGTGCAGGGCTCAGCGTGTGCGGCGCTGCACCCTTGCGCCGTCGTTCCAGTCCATGTGTCTGTGCCTGACCTGCACACCTCCTGCTGCGCCGCAGAGGACGCCCACTACTGCTGCCGCATGGTGGACTGGTTCGAGCATGCGGGGCCGCACGGCCGCCATGTGTGCATGGTCTTT
>VFQQ010000882.1_pt1 | contig 49930 bp, 91 predicted proteins | sample 3512341 | NCBI WGS metagenome assembly VFQQ01 (sample SAMN10412373, study PRJNA504923) | tailings metagenome | isolation source: Relicate 2 Philex TSF1 revegetated site | place: Philippines: Tuba, Benguet | collected 2017-08-29 | reverse complement strand
CCAGGGGCGCCCAGGCTGGAAGGGGAGGGCAGCATGGGGCAGGCAGTGGGGTGAGTGGGCAGGCGACGGTGTGAGCACGCAACAACTGCAGCATGGTGCTGACGCCAGCCCTGACTCACCTCTAAACAACGCTGAGATGATCAGCAGCGTGCACAGCCAGTAGAAGGCGCTGCAGCAGAGGGCAGGGAGCAGGCGTGAATGGCGATGCAAGCCGAGCTAGCGGGAAGCATGATGGCGGTGTTTGGACGCATGCAGCACCCAGCCAGGCGCACCTGCCCAGCGCCAGCAGCACCAGGAAGGACTTGGCGGCCAGGCAGAGCACGAATACGACGGCCAGCGGGCCGCAGCCCAGGAACAGGAGGCCGGTGAAGCTGGCTGCTCCCATGCCGCTGGCGGGAGGCTCGGAGCCGGAGGCGGCGGCGGCAGCGGTGGGGCGGTGGCAACGCTGGTACCGCTGTCACTGGCGAGAGATACTTCTGCGGATTGCCGGGGATGCCCCTGGCTGCTCAGGGAGGCCCAGGGAGCCCTGCCCGAGCGGAGAGGACTGACGCGTTGCGCTGCACCGCGGGGACGCCTGGTTTGGGCTTTGATCGCAGCAAGGAGGCAGTGAATGGCGCTTGGAGCCGGCTGGAGCCGTGTAAGTCAATGCCGTCAATGCGCATGGCTGGAGACTGATCGGGGCTGGCAGGGCAGCACCTCGCGCACTCCCACAATCCCGGCAGGCGATCAGCGGCGCCAGGGCCTGCAGCCTTTGATAGGGGCGCGCCCCAGTGCTGCCCGGCGCGTGCCGGGCCCCAGGAGGCGCGGACATGGCGGGCCTGGATGAGCCCGTGACCATTGAGGCCAAGCACCTGCAAGAGGTGGGCGGGGGGCGGGCCCAGCTCGCAACGACCGCTCCTCCGCGCCCTCCTTGCCACCTTTGCCGCTCGCAGCGGGAGATCCCCCGATCAGGCGCCCAGCCCGATCGCCTGCGCCGCGCGGCGCCGCCTGCAGCGCCCTCCAACAGCCGGTAGGGTCGCTGCCGCCGCTTGACCGCCGCCCGCCACCGGCCCGCTTGCAGGTCCTCGCGCGCCTGACCGACCGGCGCATTGCGGTGGAGAAGGAGCTGTCGGCGCTGGGCGAGGCCAAGAAGGGCGCCAATGACATCTTCCGCCACTGCCGCGGCTTTGAGCGCGCGTACTCGATCATGCTGCAGGTGCGGCGGGGAGCGCATGCCAGGCGCTACGCCGCAGGTTGCAATTCCAGGCACCTTGAGCCTGAGGCGCATATGCCCTAGCATGCATCCCAGGGTTGTTCGCCACCATTGCTGCCAACGCTGCTTCCAGTGCCGACAGCCTTGCCGCCCTGCCGCCTGCGCTGCCGCAGGAGGCCAACACGGCGTTCAAGATCCGAGCGGTGGTGGAGGGCAGCCTGCCAGATTCGCTGCACAAGATCCCCATAGAGAAGCGGTTCACCAAGGACTACGTCCGCAACGTGAGCGCCTGCCGCAGTGCGGGGACCGGCTGAAAGGAATTTAGCAAGCGTGGCAGGGGGTCCTGGCGGCATTCACAACTTCCCTATCCACTGTTCAGCCTGCATTTTCGCAGTGTTCAGCAGTGAACTGCATTTGCTGCCCTGCTCAGCATGCCTGCCACCCGCCCTGCCGCGCAGATTTGCCGCGAGGCCGATGGCTACCGCCCCCACCTGGTGTCGCCTGAGAAGGGCATCAAGCGGCTGGTGCAGGAGGCGATGCTGCAGACCAGCCCGTACGTGCACAAGTTTGTGGACGAGATCCATCTGGTGCTGCAGGAGACGGTGCGTAGGTGCTGGGGAGTCTAGACGCGCCTGCTGCCTGCTTTGCAGCTGCTGCGGCTGCTGGCATCACCTGGTGCTCACCAGTGGGATGCTGCTGCCTTGATGGTGCTGGGCTCTCGTGCACCCCACCAATGGCGCATTGCGGTCCACCTGCCTGCTGCCTGCAGGTCCGGGAGGCGGCACGCCGCTCCGTGCTGACCGAGGCAGGCATTTCTGACCTGGCGGCGGCCGGCGGCAAGAACATGGTGCGCACTTCTGCTGTGGCAGCTTGCTGCTACTGTTCGATAGCTCGCGGCTGGCTTGCGCCTCGGCTGACATGGTGCCTGCGCAGTGGAGTGGTTGGGTGGACGCTTATGTGGCGGCCTTCCCACCTGCGCTCCCTGTTCTGCAGGAGTTCCTGCGGCTTAAGGGCTTTGAGAACGCGGTCATCCAGGCGGCCAACAAGGCGCTGGAGGAGTGGCGGGAGGAGGCGCACAAGGGTGGGCGGGGGGAGGGCCATTGCTGTTGTGCATCAACCCCGCTGGGCGGCCCGACTTGTGCTGGTGGGTGCTGCCAGATGCATGTGCAAGCAGCCTGCTTGGTCGTGCAGGTCTGCCGCTAGTGGCACTCACCCCAAGTCTGCGCTCTGCCCATGCGGCTTGCAGTGGCGGAGACCATGGTGCAGATGGAGTGCGACTACGTGACGCCCTCCTTCTTCCGCGAACTGGAGAAGGAGTACCAGTCGGGGCTGCGCAGGTGCGCGCTGCTGCCTGCTGTGTGGTGACTGGCCACAGGGGTGAGCTGCACAAGGGACAGCAGGTCAACGGCTGTGCAGCATCATGATATCAACTGCTGCGCCTGCCTCTGCAACCTGCCCTGCCTGCAGCGACGGCGGCGGCATCGAGGGTGCGGAGGAGCCCAACGAGCGCATGGCGCAGCTGCAGCGAGGTGGGTGGCCTTTCCCACCTGGCGTGGTGGCTTGCCGTTGTTGTGGTCAAACAGCAAGGCTTGTGCGCTTGCCGGATCATGCCGCACACAACAACCCTCCTCAGCACTCCAAGATTGCCTGCTGTGCTGTGCCGCGCTCCGTGCAGGCCAGATGCAGCATAGCGAGGGCGACTCAGACGACGACAGCGAGCCGCCGGAGAGCAGCCCGGCCACCGCCCGCTCGGCCATCAGCCGCGAGACCTCGCCGCCGGTAGGCTGCAGCTGGGTGGGAAGTGGAGTGGTGCCATGTAGGGGTGGGCGTGCGGTTCAGTCTGCTAGTGCACGCTCGCTGCATGCTGTCCTCTGGGTTTCCCACAGTTTGACACGCTTGCACCGTTTGCCTGCCCACCTGTGCTGCGCTGTGCAGGCCAAGGCGCTGCAGCAGCAGCTGCCGCCCGACATGAAGGCGGGGTGGCTGGAGAAGCGCAGCGGCGACAGCAGCAGCCTCAACGCGCTGCCGGTGGACAGCTGGAAGTGGCAGAAGCGCTGGTGGGTCTGGGCGGGGGCGGGGCGGTTGCAAAGCTGCCTCTGCCTGCTCCCTTCTGCCGGTGCATTGCAGATGGAGCAGTGCATGCTGCTGCGCGCGTTTCGAACTGTCCTCAATGCTCCGTCTGCTTCGAATCTGTTCTGCCCGCAGGTTTGTGCTCGCCATGGAGAGCGGCTTCCTGTACTACTTCAAGTCGCCGCAGGAGATGTCCACCCCTGGCGTGAACCCCAAGGTAGTCGCTATCGTTGCCCACCCACGTTCTGTGCGCCGCTGCTGGTGCAGGGCTGTTGACGCTGGAGCTGTTGCTTGGCACGCAGCAGGCGGCTTCATCGTTGCCACATTGTGCAGCTGCCGGTGCAGCCTGCCGCAGTGAGATGGGCAAAGCTGCAACCCAACCTGCACCCACTCAACCCCTGCCTGCTTCTGTGTGGTGTGTGCAGGTGACCATCAACCTGCGGGAGTGCCTGGTGGAGGACTTTGACTCCGCCACCCAGCCCAGCCAGAAGCGCAGCACGCAGAAGCTGGACAACCGCGGCGGCTCCGTCTCCCTGCTCATCCGCATCTCGCACAAGGCACGCAGGGCGGGTCGGGGTTGGGGGGCGGACTTCAAGGGTTCGCTTTTGCGGGATGGGTGCATGATCTGCATGCAAAAAAACTTCTGAACCTCTGCAATCTCACCCTCCTGTCTGCCTGCCCCTCCCACGCAGAACCCTGCCATGTCGGTGGCCAAGAACCACCACCAGATTGTGCTGCGGGCGGGCGACGCGGCCGAGAAGTTTGAGTGGCTGGCGCGGCTGCGCAACGCGTCCGACCCGCGCGGCGGCATGGGCCGCGCCGGCCCGCTGTCCACCACCTCGCAGCAGCTGGCGGCGCAGCAGCAGCAGCAGCCGGGCGGCGTCTCGGCGGCCGGCTCGCGCCGCACCACCGGCAGCAGCAGTGTGGACCGTGAACCGCCCGCGCCTCCTGCGCCGGCAGAGAAGAAGGTACGGGCGGGGTGTGGCTTGCATGGCGGCAGTGGCCCTGCCGCTACTGCTGCTTATCGAAGCGTGGTGTTGCATGTGGTCGTGTTGAGGCCAGCCCATCTGCAAGCACGCAGCATTGGCGAATAAACACGTGCCTCAGCGGCTGCCCACCCTCTCTGCCGCTGCGAGCAGGGCTTCTTTGGGCGCACCATGGAAAAGGTGTCCGACCGCTTTGGCGGCTTTGGTGGCAGCAAGCTGGGCAGCGTGACCGAGGTGCGCCCCGCTGTGTGCTGGCGTGCTGCGGATGCCTTGTTCAGTTTTCCATTCAGTTTTGCACAGCCGCCATCTCTCTGTGCCTGCTGCATTGCCCGCTGCGTCTCTCATCGTCCTTTGCCTCACTGGTCGGACGTGGGTTCCATGAAGGACCTGGAGGCGCACCATGTTGGCATGTCTGTTCTCCTTTTTACATCCACTGCAGGTGGGGTCCATTGAGGACCTGGACGCCTACTACGAGCGGCTGGGCACCTTCACCGGCCTGTACGCACGCCACATCTTCAACCGCATGTCCAAGACGGTGCCCAAGGCCATCGTCCTGTGCCAGGTGGGTGCAGCACCAGCCTTGGCCCCCTCACAGTGTGCTTGGGCCCAGCCTTGTTTAAACATGCTTCAGCCCTGTGGCCAGGCTGTGCAGGCCTGAGCCAGCCAGAATGACTCATGGCTTGCAGCGCCTGGCTGCCGCAGAGCATTCAATGGGGCAGTGTGCAGGTGGCAACTCTAGCCTGAGTTTGCCAGCTCACTTTGGTATGATCAAGTTACCCCGCTTTGACCGCCGCCCTAGTGGTGCAGGTCATCCGCTCGCGCGACCGGCTGCTGGACCAGCTGTACACGCACCTCATGTCGCTCAAGGACTTTGAGATTGACGCGCTGCTGGCCGAGGACCCCACGCTGGTCAAGCGGTGAGGGCAGGGGGAGCTGGCGGGAAGGAGGGAGCGAGGAAAGGAGACCTGTGTGCCCTGCTTGTGTATAGGCTGCTGTGTGCAGGCTGCTGTTACCCTGGGCGGACCGTTCTGCGTGCTTGGCTTGGCCAGGCATGTTGCCACGGTGCATGCAGCCTGAATCTGGCTGGGGCCTCACCAAACCCTGCCCGCCCACCCAACCCTTTGCTGCCCCCGCAGGCGCAACGCGGCGCAGCGCGCGGCGCGCGAGCTGTCGGACGCGCAGAGCGAGGTGAAGCGGGTGCAGGAGGTTCGTGCGGCCACCGGGCCTCGCGCCGGCGAGACGGCAGAGGTGTCTGTGGGCGCGCTGCTGCTGGCAGGGGCCTACCCCCTGATCCCGCCCGACAAGGTGCCCAAGAGCGTGCGCAACCCCGGCGCGCTTTACGGCGAGTTCACGCCCGTCACGCTGCTGCAAGGCGTGGGCGAGGCGGGGCAGGCCGCGCTGCAGATTGGCACCGCCGCCTTCAAGGCCGCGGGCCGCGCGCTGGGCATTGGCGGCGGCAGCAGCGAGGGCGAGCCCGGAGGCACGCCCACGGCGGCGGCCGCTGAGAACGGCCCTGGGGCGGTGGCACGCAGCAGCTCGGCAGACGGCACAGCGCGGCCGGGCTCGGCGCAGCAGGTGGCGCCCTCGCCCTCGGCTGCCGGCGCCTCGTCTGCGGCGGCCAAGCCGCGGAGGCAGCCACCGCCGCCACCCCCCAAGATGACCTAGGCAGCGGCGGCAGAGCCGGTGTGCTCGCCGCCCACCTGGGGGCAGCTTAGGTGCCACTGGCTGGCTAGCCATATGTGTGCCTGTCCCTGTACCTGCTCGTGTCCTCTGTGCCTGTACAACGTCACATTGTTTGTAAGCGGCAAGGCTGGCTCTACGACAGAAGAGGCAGAAGATTGGCAGTGCCGAAGGTACAAGATAGGCTCCGCAGCTGGGCTGCAATAACGCCGCCAGCCACTCGACCAGGGGAGGGTGCGAGTAGTGGTAAAGCACTAGAGGGTACAGAGGGTCAGTTGCCAGCGCACCCTGCCAACTTGACATTGATACGCTTAGTTGCTGGCTGGCCAAGCTTGGCACTGGGGATGCCACAGTGTCCAACACATCATCAGATGGGAGTGCGAGACCCAACCATCCATGGCGGCAGCGGGCACGCGGCACGGGCAGATGGGAGTGCGTCACCTTGCACAGCTCTCCCTTGAGGTCGTCCGCCTCGCCACAGACGCATCAGCCTGTGGGCGAGTGCGGCAGTCAGTTGGGGGTGGTTGGAGGTCCTCCCGCCCGACCGGCGGCGCTCCTCACTCCCTGGATCTCGAGAGCTGGTGCCTTGCTTTTCAGGAGGTTTTCCTTTGTTTGAATGCCTGGCTATTGCAAGGCTGAGCGTGGAGGGTTCAATTGAAGGCAGGGACGTGAATCAGCACACGGTCCCACGACCGGGCTCACGACCGCGCAGCGAGTTCTACTGCGTCGCCGCTCCCGCCCAATCGGCAATGCACCATGGAGCTCAAAGTCTTGCCCGCCCCCTCCAATCGGCCTAAGCTGCCGCGTGCCGCTCCGCTCGCCGCGCTGCTGCTGGCCCTACTGCTGCTGTCGATCCGGCTGGCCAGCCGGAGGGGCGATGTGGCCAGGCCCGGCGTCCCTGACGGCAGGGCTGGCGGCGGCGGCGACGGGGCAGCCGCCGCCGCTTGGCCGGTGACCAGCGACCTGAGCAAGTGGATCCAGCTGCCACACGCCTACTCCTTCCAGCCACCGCAGAGCAAGTGCCTGCTGCACCCAGACGGTGCGCTCTCATCCTTGGCAGCCGCTTGGGGACAGCCGGACGGCTGGCCGCATGGAACACACGGTTTGACTGCCATGCCAGCCAAACATGCGCCTACCTGGCACCCCTGGAAGCATACACTTGTAGCCTGCCAGCTGTTTGGCTGCCCAATTTCACTGCTGCTGTCGCCCCGCAGGCCGTGTTGACCTGGCGCCAGGGTACGACGCTCCGGAGCGGCCCTCGTTCTTGTTTGACACCGCTTCCATGCCCGATGAGAAGACGGCCTGCCCGCACTGCGATCCAAACGAGAACCCGCTGCTCTGCTGCGGCGTGTGCATATTTGAGAGGCGCCGCTGCGACAAGTTCTACCCCGGCCAGCGGCGGTCAGAGGCAGTGGAGCAGCACCTGCTAGACAACGGCCACCGGCTGAAGGTGGGTGCTGCGACGAGAGAGCAGCTTCCCTCCAAGTGCAGCGGCACATACCCGTAGAGGCATGCCAGCACAGCAGGCAGCACGCAAGCGGCGCCCATGCATTCAACCACGGCTTGCCTGCCTGGCTAAGCGCCCTGACTTTGCGTGCAAACTGCGGCATGAGCCGCTATGAGCGACCAACTTCAAGTGTGTTGCACACAGTGTATTGCACAGATGCGGAATGTGGTGCCGCCGCCCCGCTGCCACACGCTCTGCAGGACTTGTCGCCCTGCGAGCTGTTTGCCCGCATCCGCGGGCGCACACTGTGGTTCATGGGGGATAGCCAAACCTGGTGGGTGTGTGCAGAGGCGGGCAGTGTGTCGATCGATGGCTGCTGTGCCCCAAGGCAGGGCCATGCAAACAGTGCTCCTGCTCTGCCTGCATGAAGGCCGCTGCTGCTACTCCTGTTGCTGCTGCGGCACCATCCTCCTCCTGCCCTCCTCTTTTCTCCCCCAGGCACTACTACTATTCGGCAGAGTGCTTCCTGCGAGAGTTTGCTCCCAACCTGCGCCGCACGTGAGCCGGCAGGGGGGTGGGGCAGGATGGGCTGCGTTTGGAGCGCTGGCTGCCTGGGCGGCCGTGGCCATCACTGTGGCTTTATTTGCAGTCATGGCCCAACTGAAAGCCCAGCATAGCTAGCTGACTGCGGCTGCCCGCTGTGATTTGGCCTTGCTGCATCCTGGGTTTGCCGGCACTGGGTCAGCGATGGCCCACCTGCACCCTGCCTGCAGGCCTGCGGTGTCTCCCGAAGACAACCCTAAGCTGATCACCGTCACCTGGCCCGTCAGCGTGCCGCCGCTGTGCCTGCAGCTGGCGCTCGGCACGCGCGTGTGCGCCGTTCGAGTGGACTCTGCAGAGGTCCTCTATCAAACTGTGAGCATGCGTTGGGGCCGCGCCAGCAGCATTGATGTGCAACTGGTCGATTGTGCACGGGCGCGCAAGGGCGTCTCAAGGGCGGCCCAACAGAGGATGCAGCAAGCAGACAGTGGCGCGCAGTGCTGTGCAGCGCTGCGTGTCACATTCCAGTGCGGCTGGCTGGCCCGCCTTGTCTCTGCAGGTGTTGCCGCTGCTGCAGCGCCTCGTGCCCGGATTCAAGGACGACCTCATGATATTCGACACTGGGTGAGACGAGGTGCTGGTAACAAGTCGAGCATGGCGGCAGCCTTCCTGGTGTTTAGTCTGCACACAAGGGCAAGCCTGCCTGCTGCTGGATGACTGCATACCAGACATGTTTCAGCCCGGAGCTGCGCCGTCTCCCGCTCTGCATCCTGCCCCGAAGCTTGAGGCCGCCTGCCCCATCCCCTGCCTGCAGGCTGCACTATCCCACGCCAGGGGATGGCGGCCAGCCGCTGAACGCTAGCGAGCTGTATCGTCACATGGCCGCGCTCTCAGATTGGAGGCAGCAGCACGCCGCGGAGCTCCCCAAGCTGGTTTGGATGGATGCACCAGTGCAGGTGGGTGGGCCCGTGTGCTGTGCACTTGTGGGTGTGTAGGGTGCGCAGCTCGCTTGGGAGGCGGGTGGGCACGCCAGTTCGCAGTGCATTGTTGGTGCATGGTGGGCCTGCAAGCCTGCTTGGCTTGCAAGCCTGCTCAAGCATGTTGCAAGCATCCTTCCGTACCCTCTGCAGCACTTCACTGGCCCGGACGGCACGTATGACGGGGGGAAGAAGCCATTCCGCTGCGCTCCCCTGCGTGCCTGGTGAGGTGGGGCGGCAGCGAAGCACCGCCTGCTTGATGCTTGTCGGCGTGCCGCCACTGGGGGCATGCCTACACTGGTATTTAGAAATGCCGCCCTGCCTGCTTGACCTGCCGCCTGCCTACCCACCCGTTGCCCTGCCCTGACCACAGGTATGCTGGCGATGCCGTGACGCTTGCGGGCGGACGGCGCAACGTGGCGCTGGCACCGCTCATACCGCAGCTGGCGGACGCGCATCTCCGCACATGGTGAGGCGGAGGAGGCCAGATGAAAGAACGCTGCTGTGGCGTGGCATCTTGAAAGTCTGTGTTCCGTTGCATCCTCGCTGAACCCAGGAATGCAAGCGTGCCGCTGTGGGCCACCCACAAGCCCGAGGAATGCACCCACTGGTGCTCACCCTCGGCCTACCATCTGTGGCTGTACCTGCTGAACACTGTGATGCGAGATGCCAGCCTGGGCGGCAGCGTGAGCGTGCGGCAGCGAGCGGCGGAGGGCGCTGCGGCCGAGGCAGCGGTCGTGGCCGCAGCGGACGAGGCAGCAGCGGCGGGAGCGGGCGCGGGCTTGCACTTGCATGCGGTTGAGGAGCCCGGGGCATGAGGCTCATTCATGATGCTGTCGTGCTTGCCAAACTGTAGGTGGTTGCACACCACATTGTTTGTAAGCGGCCAGGCTGGCGCTGAGCCAGAAGATTTGCAGTGCAGAAGAAGTAATATACAAGATCAGGTGTTTAGAACTTTGCAGTTTGGCTGCATTGCTGCGTGCACCTCCTGGCGGCCGCCTCACAAGGCCTTCTTGCCCGCAGCATCCAGCGCCGCCAGCCGCTCCACCAGGGGAGGGTGCGAGTAGTGATAGGCGCTGTACAGAGGGTCGGATGCCAGGGCACCCTGCAATGGACAGGCGGAAAGCAAATTCATCAGCAACACCCCGAACATGACAGCGTCACCTGTCACAACCCATAGCGTTGCCACAGCATGGCGGGCTCGGTGGCAGCTAAAAACAAAACAGCTGGGAATTATTCAACATCAGGCACGGTGCCTCACCTTGTTCTCCTTGTCCAGCACCAGCAGCGCTCTCTTGAGGTCGTCTGCCTTGCCACAGGAGGCCGCAAACGCATCGGCCTGTGGGCGAGGGCGGCAGTCAGTTGGGGGTGGTTGGAGGAGTGCAGGCGCTGAATTGCACCGAGCTGACGGCAGCCATGCATGGCGGTCAGCGGCAGCTGCGCCGCTTGCAAGGAGACGGTACAATCGCTCCTTGTCAATTTACCTGGAACTCGAAGGTACGAGACACCAGGTTGGACAGCAGGCCCAGCACCTGCGACAGCGCATGATGGAGACAACAAGGAGTGCTGGAGTGACCGCTCATGGGACGCATGCCACAGCATCCTTCATGAATCCCAGCTCCGGCCAAGCAATGCTACCACCACCACATGCACAATAAAGCCAAGGGCCCTCTGCCTCACCTCATCCACTGGCCCGATCAGCTGCTGGAAGAGTAGGAAGCCGGCCAGGGCGGGGCGCACGCCGGGCGGGAAGCCAAAGTCGACGAAAACAGCGCTGGACGTGCGGACCGCGGTGAACAGCAGGAGCTGCGCCAGGGAGACGATCTGGGAGGCCACCAGCAGTTTGGGCATGTGGCCCAGCTTCCTGCAAGCAAGTAAGGAACCGGGCAAAGCAGTTGAGTCGTGCAGCGTGTGCCTTGCACAGCACAAGGCGGAATAGGTCAGCACCAGCGCTCGATTCGGCAGACCATAAAGCGGCCTACTCTACTCTGCATCGCTGGGAAGTTGCTTCGGAGCGCTAGAATAAATAGAATGAAGCTACCAGGCTCACCAGTGGCCCAGCTCGTGCGCCAGCACCGCCACCACCTGCTCCTGACTGGCCTGTTTTATCAGAGTGTCGTACAGGCAGATGCGCTTGTTGGCGCCAAAGCCGTACCTGCAGGGGGCAGCAGGAGGGCACCAGGGCAGTTGGCAGGCAGGAAAACTGAGGACGACAAGATGGTTCCTCCTCGTGCGCAACGGCACACAGCACAGCATAGCAGGCAGCTCTCAACATGGGCAGAACCTTGCCACCGGGTTGAACACCCACGCAAGCAAGCAACACTCAGCGCATCCAACCAGAGCGCACATGTACGCGTTGGAGTGGGCGGAGCGGCGGCTGCCGTCCACCACAAACAGCTTCTTGAGCGGGAAGCTGAGCGAGGCCGCCAGCTGCTCGATGGCAGACCTGCAGGAAACAGGTGGCGTGAACACAGAGACTGGGCATTGCTTGCCGAGACTCCACCCTGCACACACAACAGCGGTGAATGGCAGAGATGCGTGCAGCACAAGTGGCGCCCAGGGAGGCACCCAGGGAGTGGGCAGCCTGAGACCCTACTTGCCTGAGGGGCCCGTCCGGCAGGGGTGTGTACGTGTTGAACAGCGGCGCAATGACCTACAGCAACCAACAAAGCAGGGTGGGGTGAGTGCGGTCGCGTCAGCTGTGCAGACCCATCCATGGCCATGCTCGGTGCAGGACTGCACCAGCTCAGCACGCCTTGTTGGCCTCCTGGCTGCCTCCCATGCACTCCCACCGCCACATCCCAATCCTCTGCAGCTCCTCACCGTGGGATACACGGTGACCACAAAGAGCTGCACCGCCAGCAGGAAAGCCCAGAGGTACAGCCCCACATAGGGCGAGGAGCGCTGCAGGATGGCTGTGAACGCCGCAATAATCGGAGGCAAGAACAGCAGGCCCAGCAGCACCTGAGGGGCGAGGCAGACAGAAGGGTGAGGCAGTGAGTGTGGTGAGTGTCAGCTCTGTGCTCCAACTTGCTTGAGTGCCACACCCATGTGTGGCCGCAGCAACACCACCCTGCTAGCCAACAGTTTCAGGGAATCCGCGGCACGCACCCCTTTGCATTTGTCGGCAATGAAAGTGGCGGGGCTGGTCTTGTTGAATCCGTGGCGCGCCTCCAGCACAAATGTGGACCAAGCCGACCAGGGCAGGCTGAGCAGGAGCGAGGCAGCGGCCTGCGAGGGGGGCGTTCGGGATGAGGGTGTGGGCAGCCACTGAGCGTTGCATCGAGGCAGGTTGCGCCTGGCGCCAGGAAAACTGCTGGCAACAGCCAAGAAGTTGAGCACCCTGGGACAGCACCCAGCACGGCTTGAGAGGCTCAACAATCACCAGCTCAGTAGAGACCAGCACCTGACAGAGCACCCACACCACGCTCTGCGCCACATCGCCCTGCAGCCAGGGCCGGCCGCCGCCCCAGCGCGCCAGCAGCACGCCCGCCAGCTGCCAGGTGGCGGGCAGGAAACCCGCCAGCAGCATGGCGGCGGTTAACGCGCTGTCCCACAGGTTTTGAACCGAGCTGAATTGCAGTTTGGCCAGGTTGTACGATCGTTTCTTCTCAAACTCCGCATCGCTATACAAGTGCGCCACCGCCGGGTGCGGCTTGGGCCGGCGCAGCGCCTGCGGTGGTACAGGGCATTGGGCAGCGAGGGTGGGCCGCCTAGCTGCAGCGGTCCAGCGGGGGAACCAGCAGTGCTGTAACGCCAGGAATCAGGCATGTCCACTTGCTGACCGGCTGCGTACCCGCTGCTGCCGCTTGTCCAGGTAGAAGTGCAGCAGGCAGACAGCTGTGTTGAATGCCAGGACGGCATACAGCCACGAGAACTCCATCATGGGTGTAGTTGGGCCGCCGACCGCAGTTGCGAGCGGCGGCAGCGGCGGTGAGGCCGAAGGCGCTGATCAAGGGCAACAGCGCGCTGAAGCTTGCACTAAGAGCTCAGCAGTGTAAGGGCAGGGAGCGAGAGGTGCCAGTGCTGCAGGGCGAGCAGCCGAACTTCAGCCTGCGCCCACAGCTGCCGGGCCCCGCTACTGAGCTGCGATCGTTCAGACGGACGGAATGTAGTCGCTTCTACAGCCGGCGCCGGCCTCTCCTCTCTCATTGTTGCCGCCGCCGCTGCCGCCGCTCCACGCTGCCGCTGCCGCCTCAACGCGTTTGAGCGTTGGTCGCCCTAGAATGCATGCCCTGCCTTTCGCATGTTGGTGACGCGGATCAACATCTTGTGCTGCAGTGTGATTTGACCTCAGATGCAGTGGGACAGTATCTGGAAAGCTGTTGGCAAGCCTGCAAGCCGCGGCACTGATCGGGCAAGCTTGGGAGGTGCGCTGGGGGCTGCTGTGTTGTGCCGCTCCCACCAAGGCGCTTCCTTTGAACTATCTCAACCCGGCTTCTTCTTAGCATGCCTGCCCCAGCCAGGCAGCTCACATCTAATGTCCCCCTCACCTTGCAGCCTGCCGCCACGGTACTGATGGGCGGCCGGCGCTAGGCTGCGCGCATGCTGAAGAGGCCGCTGTCTCTCCCAGCCGAATAGCTCCTGTCGATCTTCAATTCAGCCTTAGCCGACGATGATGCGCCTGCTGGTGTGCGCCGCGCTACTCGCGAGCGCGAATTTGGGGCAGGCTGCCCTGCCCACCAGCTGCGGCGCGGCCTTGGGTAGCGCGCTAGCCTTGCCAGCTGCTGGCATGAACGGCATTTGCGGAGCAGGCGAGTGGGGGCCCGTGCGCTAGCCGGGAGGTCCAGGCTCCCAGTACCAAGCCCCAGTCAGGTCGCCAGCCGCGGCCAGGCAGGGTTTGGGGCGCCACGCCATCAGTTGAAGAGGGTTGCGGCTCAGATGCAGGCCGGCAGGGTTTGTGCGGGACCCAGCCCACCGCCTCCAGGACCGGGCCCACCTTGGCCCCTTCGGCTGCCGGGCTGCAGCGGCAGTCGCCGCAAGCCACGCTCTGGCCGTTTCAGCGATCCCGCCTTGATGGGTCGATTACATTGGAATCTGCCAGCAAGTCACGCAACGAACAACTGCTCTCCAAGCTGCCGTCATGCCTGACCTTGCGACAGCCGCCTGCCGCACCGCCTGTACATCCTGACGTCGCCCGCCGCTGCCGCCCATCACAGCGGCCCCTTGTCTGTAGGCCTGGCGCTCTGCCTGCTGCACCACCTGTGCACCCTCCCTTGACAACCCCGCACCCCTCTTGCCAACCCCACCACCCCTTCTCGCCTGCAGGCCTTGCGCACTGCCTGCCCACTCAGTGCTGCAGCCAGTACGGCCGATGTGAAAACGTGTGCGGGCCCACGTGCCAGTGCGCCTACAGCGGCGTCAACTCCTACTGCCCTGGCTCAACCCTCTTCACCGACATTGACGTGCCGGTACGCTAGCGCTGCTGCCATGCACGACAGACGGCATGCCGCTGCCGCCCCTGAAAAGCAGCCCTGTTGACGCAGCTTCGACGACGCTGGCGCTTGCCCAGCGGCTGCCACACCAAACAGCAGCATACAGCTGGTGCTATTCCAGCAGCCTGCTCCGCACTGTTGTCGTACGGTGCACTTATCACTCCTGCCAGCTCTCTTGCATCCACCCACAGGTGGCTGCCCCTGGCGCTGTGTGTGGCGAGGGCGTGGCGTCATGCCCCGGCGTGCAGTGCTGCTCCGTCTTTGGCTTCTGCACCAACGACTGCATCAGCACCCCCTGCAACAAGGCATTGAGCGGCAACACCGCCAAGTGCAACGGTGCGCCCTGTCGCGCCTGTCGCGCAACTCGAGTGCATCTCCGTGTATATCGGCGCAGTGGGCGGTGCGGGTTGCGGGGGCATGAGCGCCTGCACTGCTGTGTGCAATTGCCGCGCCCTGTGCCGGCCGAGCACACATTGGGCATCTGAAGGGCTGAGCAACTGCTGTGCTGCTCCTCACACCGCCATCTGCTGCAGCGCCCAAGCGGCGCATTCGCCGGTACGACCTGACTCTGCATTGGAAGCTGGCCGCACCCGATGGCTTCCAGCGCCAGATGATCGCTATCAATGGAGGTGAGCCGCAATACATGCCAACTTGTGTTGAACAGCCCGCAAGCTTGCACCCCTTCCCGGAAGCTTGCACCCCTGGGCAGGCCCTGGTGGTGCCCTGCTGGGGTTCACTCAAACTTTTGAGCAGCGCCGCCCGGGCAACCCCATCACCCTTAGCGCCCTCGCCTGGCCTGCAATGGTACGCAGAGATGCCAGGTCCCACCATCCGCTGCAATGTCGGCGACAGGCTGGTTGTCAAAGTGGTCAACAAACTGGACGCCGAAACCACCATCCACTGGTGCGCGCCGCCGGGCCGCGGTAGGGTTGGTCGTGCGTGCCCGCCGCCTGCCTGCGTTGTGAAGCTGCTCCACGCCAAGCGCTGCGCATGTGGGCGCAGCACAGCAGGCACAGCATGCGGCCGTGCCCCAGCTGGTCCGCCTCCCTGCCATTGCATGCAGGCACGGCTCGTTGCAGCAGGGAACGCTCATCCAAGACGGGGTGCCCGGCGTGACTCAGCGCCCGTGAGTACGTGGCTGCCGCATGAGTCCCAGTGTTGCACAGCGGCATGACAGCTGCCTGCGCGCTGGCTCAGGCAGGCGCGACTGCCGGGTGGCCCCACCGCCCATCTCCTCCCCCTCGTACCGCAGCATTACACCCGGCAACTGGCAGATCTACAACTTTGAGTGCTTGCTGCCGGGGGCCTTCTGGTACCACAGGCAAGCTGCGCAGCGCTCCCCATCACGCTTCTTGCTGTGGCAGATGAAAGGCTTGTCGCCGACACTGAGTGAGTCACTCGCCTGCCTGGTGGAGCCACATCAGTGCGAATCTGCTCTTACATGACACTATATTACACTGCGTGTTTCATGCACTTCAACTTGCGACACTCAAACCGGATAGAATGACATGCCAATCTCTGCTTGCCATAACCCAAACCCTGCAGCCACTATAAGGAGCAGTACGTCGATGGTGCGTTCTGCTGAGTAGAACTGTATGTGTACATGGAAACGCTCCGGCAGCCGTTTTCCGCGCCGATTTGTGCGCTGCAGCAGCGCTGCCCCAGCACCGCTTGTCCTGCTGGCCGCGCTCACCTGCTGCTTCAGCACCCGCCATGCTCCCTTGCAGGCCTGAGGGGCGCGATGATTGTGAACGACCCTCTGGTACCCCGCTTCCCCGTCCAGTTTGACGTCTCCCTGACCGACTGGTGAGCCCAGCGGGTGGTGGTGTGCCCCGCCGCACCAGCACGGCGCATTTATGTATGTGCAGCCGCTGCAGCGCCGCCCCGCACCGCCTGCCAATTAGCAGCGCTGGCTGCCCCGTGCGTACGGCACCGTGGTGCCCGGTGCCATTGCGTGCGGTCCTGTTGGAGTTTGCGCAGGTACCAGATCCCAGCCAAAATCCTGATCCACGAGTTCCTGAGCAACAAGAACAGCGAGGGACTGGGTGCGCCCACTTGCCATGTGGAGTGCATGCTGCTTTCTTCAGCGACGACAAGAATGCATATGATGAGAGAAGCAGTGCTCCCAGCTGCCCAACTTCTCAGCTGCCACGCGCATGCATGCTGCCATGCTGCCAATGGTGGCTGTGCGTTGTTGGCGGCTGCCACGCTTGCCACGCTTGCCACGAGGCCAAGCCGCCGCTGCCGCCGGCCTTTGGCTCAGCCTGCTCCGCCGCGCTGTCCATTTCCAAACGCCACTGCAGAGCCCATCCCAACCAGTGCACTGATCAATGGAGTGGGACAGGCCAGCTGCCCGGCAGAGAAGAGCGGCAACCAGCAGTGCGGCTACCCAGTCATCCCCGCTGCCCTGGGCACCTGCTGGAAGCCTGCAACCAAGGTGACTGGGGTGGGCAGCTAAGTGCAATAAGATGGCGCATCCCCATGCCTTGGTTGCGCTCATCGCACGACTTACCCTCACCCTGCCTCCCCTGCCCGGCCCGTTTGGTACGTACAGCTGAACTTGATCAACATGGCAGCTTTCGCGCGCTTCATTTTCAGGTGTGCCGGGTCTCATCAGTGACCTCTCAACCGAGGGGATACTGCGGCTCCACGCCTGCGCCTGCTTGCTTGCCGGCGCCGCAGGGCAGTACAGCTCTGTATGTAATGTAGTTGGGCCAGCTGGGCAGTTCAGCTGCCCTATCAAGTTGGCGCCACCGGCTCTCGCCCTGCCTGCGAGCTCACGCACCAGTACGCACCACCCCTTGTTGCAGCATCGACGAGCACAAGATCGTCATCTTGGCCCTGGATGGCCTCCCGGTCCGCCCCTCAGCCCCGCTCAACTCCGTCAAGCTCAACGCCGGGCAGCGCGCCACGGTGGCTGTGTGCCCGGTTGAGGGCCGCCTCAACGCCAGGGCCCCAGCCTGGGTTCGAGCCCGCATGGAGCAGGCACGCCTTGCAGCTGCTGGGGTGGTTGGGTGCTGGGCCAAAGGCTGAGGCCCTTTGCAAGCTTGGCAGAAAGAGCCTAGTGCCCGACTGTATTTGCCAGGCAGCACATGCAGCGCAGCAGGCAGTGCGCTGCGCGCTGTCGCTGTGGTGCCCAGCCTGAGCTAGATACCGAGTAGGCGCCACTCCTAGCCCCTCCCGTGCACCATTGGCCAATGGCCTGCCCTGCAGAGCGTGTTCCCCGAGGAATCGCCCAACCCGCTGGTGCGCCCCCAGCTGCGTCTCCAGCTGCTGCTCTTCTGTGCTGCCTGACTCGGCACTGCTGAGCATGCATGCATTCCCCGGCCTGCATTCTTCCAGATCTGGATCTAAATCCAGCAGTGTTGCCCCGAGCTCACCACCCTGTTTACTCCCGTACCGGCAGGTGCTGGGTGTGCTGCAATATGGTCCGTACACCCCACGCCCAAAAGTGCTGCCCACCACCCAGCCCCCCGCCAACCCCGCGACCGTGGTGGCGAGCGTGCGTGCCGCCGGCCGCCCTGGACTGCCTAGCAGACGCGTGCATGCGGCGAATGCTTGCTGGAGCCTTGAGTGTTTGCCAGTGCAGCCTCAGCGGGCCTTGCAAGGCCAACAGCAGGCCCTTCAGGGGAAAGGGCTTTGGCCTGGTGCTGCGTTCGAAGCTGTTGCGCCCCTGCCGCATCTCTGCTGCTGCTGCGCAGCACGGGGGAGGTGACGGAGACGACGAGGCAGGCGAAGAGGATGAGTACAACCTGCAGCCGCTCTTCCCGGTGCCCCCACCAGCCGCCACCACCCAGGTAGTGTACCCCTGCATGTTAGCCAGCCGCATGTGTTGCACACCTGGCCGCTGCCGCAGCATGGGTGCACGGCTGCCCCTGACCACAGTTGGTGACCTCACTTTACGCCCGTCTTACTTATCCACCCGGCAGGTTCGCTTGGACATTCTGATTGAGGCAGGGCCGGATGGCATTCCATGTGAGTAGTTGTGCCATTTGCACCAGGCAGCAGTGCACAACAGGGGTCTGGGTTCAGTGGAGGGGCCTTCTAAGGGATGTGCCTGCTGCAATGCCCAGGAGTGCCTGCACATGTTCCCCCAAGGCAGATACCTGTGCCATGCAGACCAGCGTGCCTGCCTGCCATGAGCGACGGCACACTCCCAAGGTGCCTCGGTACCACGTCAGTGACGCAGCAAGCAACAATGTAACATTGCCAAATCCTGTCGGCCCTCCTCAGGGGCTCACTTCAACGGCATCTCTTTCCAAGCGCCCCCCATGACGCACCCAAACATGGATCCCATGGTCGAAACGCTGCTTGCTGGCAAGCCGCTGGCACCCAACTCCAACCACGGGTGAGGGCTGGGTTTTATACCAGATCTGGGAAGGTGGAACTCCGGCAACTGCAAGCCTGCACGAGGCTGCGATTGAACGACGCATGCGCTTGCCCGCTATGCCTCCTGCCGTCCAGGTTCCACACCATCTCGGTGAAAAAAGGACAAGTGGTCGACCTGGTAATCAACAACCACCTCGATGCTGGTAAGCAAATTGCAGGCCGGGGACCCTGCGCTGGCACGAAGTTGCAGACAGAGGGGAAAGTCCTTGAAGGGCTTGCTACATTGGCAGCTGTGGTGCCCTACGACAGGCAGGGTGCGCAGGGACTCCCTATGGTGGCAGGCCTTCTGCTTGGATGGACCACATTCCACAGTTGCTGCCCTCTGCTTGCAACCTGCATGCTCGCAGGCGAGCACCCCATGCACCTGCACGGGTAAGGAGGGACGAGAGGGAAGCAGCCTGGCCTGCGCGGCCCTCAGCAAAGAGGCTGGTGGTGCCTTGGCCGATGGCTGAGCCCCGCGCTGCCGGCCCGGCAACTCATGGCGAGCGCTTGCAGATGCGTGTGCACACGCATCTGACTTGAAGTGCATGCCTTCCGCCTCACAGCATGCCTGGTTATCCCACCGGCACACCGCTCTGCTTCTCTATCTGTTTCCACCCTTTGCTTGAAGGCACTGGTTCTGGGTGATGGCGCGCGGTGAGGATGGTGATGGTGCGTTCAACCCTGCCAAACATCCCCTGAAGAAGACCCCAGTCTTGCGGGACACTGCTACAGTCGAGGTGCGCTCCCTGATTAAAAGTTACACGCCATGCTGGTGCCGGCCTTGCAAGCGCTGCCAAGTTGCTGCATGCCAAGCCGTGCCGCTGCAGGCGGCGGCGATCTCCTGCTGGGCCCCATGCCTGCTCAGTCATTGCGGCCATTGCGGTGCACACAAAGCGGCCAACACGCGTACGCCTTGCGTGCCTCCACACTGCAGGCCAACTCGTACCTCGTCCTGCGCTTTGTGGCCAACAACCCTGGCACCTGGATCTTCCATTGTGAGGCTTGGCGCGTTGGCTGGCGGGTTGACCACAGCGCGCGCGTCGTGCACATGGGCATGCAGCGCAGCTGGGAACAGCCAGGCCTCAGGATCCGACCTGCGGACCAGCCTCACACTATTGCTTCCAGCCCCTGCCCACTGACGTGTTGCCGTCTCCTGCCGGCTGCTCCAAATTGCAGGCCACATTGACTGGCACCTGGCATCCGGGCTGGCGGCCGTGTTTCTGGTGATGTGACAGCGGGCAGCCGCCCACCTCCACCAACCCAAAAGGATCTGCTTGCTGCTGCACATGCGGCAGCGCGCGGCTATGCAACGGTTAAGCTTGCCAGCAGGGGAATTAATGCAAACGAACATCGGAGCGAGACTAGCGAACCGTATAGCGGCATACGTAACCTGTTTTGATTCACAGAAACTTGCAAATGTTGAATATGGTGGGCCCTTTCTCTGCCTCCTACTAGTTTTGTCTGCCCACCGGGCAGCATTTGATGTTTTGTTGTTATGCGCCGAAACAAACCTCGACACTAATGCACCAATGATAAATATGTGGCTGCTGCATGGGCCCATCCATCCCTACTCTCCAACCGCCCCACCCTCGCCTGTCCAATTTACCATTCACCTGTCCGATTCACCCGTCACATTGAGAGGAAAGCGACTCTAGAGATCTCCTCTCATTGCTCCCGACACCGTGACTACTTATGCACCTTTCATGCCGCCCGCAGCTGGCCAGTGCTCTACCCACCTGCTGGGCACCCGATAAAATGTTACCCGACAACACACATGCGCATGCATCATGCCAACCAACTCATCCCTCTGCCTTGCGCCTTTCTTTCTACACGCGGGGGTTGAGTGCATTGGGCTTTTCCCAATGCAATGCAGGCTGGACCCCCGCTTGACCCCGTACACCTGGGAAGTTGAGCCCACCTTTTATTGATGCTTGTTGATTTTTATTTGCGGCCGCCGCAGTGCATACATTGAAGCAAGGAGACGCAATGCAAACCGCCGCCACCGCTGCCGCCGCCACGCGGGCAGAGCACCGCGGTGCCCCGCGCGGCAGCGATCAAGTGATTTCCCTGCTGGAACGAATCCGGATGTTCGGGCTCTGAACAGTTGCATTTCTCGACTTGATTTGCTTCTTGGCAGCATGCATCGTTGTGGCTCACACGCGGCATGTCCGCAGCGCATGCCCAGTCCTGACGTGGTGCTGCCGCAGAGGCCTCTGCCACTCCGTCGCCGCCGGTCAGCCAGGCCAACCAGCTGACTTGCATCCCTCACAATTAGCCATGCTGAAACTTCGCTCGAGTAGAATGAGGGGCCGGGATGTCGCTAGCACCCGAGCTTGGCCCAAGATGGTCGGCGCCTCTGCTGGCAAACGTGGCAGCCAGAAGGAACATGCGGGCCCCTCTCGCACGGCTTTGGCCAACATCGGAGGACCTTAAGACACCATAGCCCTTTCCAGGGGCCAGCTCGGGGGTGCCCCAGCGCGGCACGGGGTGAGCTCGCCTGGGGGGCCGTGAAGCCCAGCTCAGTGCTTGCCGACCAAAGAAGAACAGGGCGCTGCATTGGTACGGCCGCACTCCGCAGGCCGCCACCGCCGCTGGTGCCGCGTTCGCCGCCGCCGCCTTACCACCGGCGCCAGCAGGCACATGAGCGGCAGACTGCCTGGCCCACCCAGCATGAGGCGTATGCTTCTATTGCTGCTGGGTATGCTTCTGGCACTGCCAGCGCGGGCTACTTTGGCGCCCTGGCTCGACACTCCCAGCCTTGACACCTGGCGCAAGAGGGCCATTTATCAGGTGCGTCGGCATGGCGGCTACACAGTTGGTGGTGAGCTCAGCAGAGAGCCGGCCCACAGCCGCGTCCTGGATCGACTGCATGCTACGAGGTCAACCAAGGCCCCACCCGCTCTGCTGCGCAGGTGGTCACCGATCGCTTTGCGTCGCCGGAGCAGGCGCCGCTGGAGCAGCGGTACAGCGCACGCTGCGCCGTGCTGAACAACTACTGCGGCGGCACCTTCCGGGGGCTGAGGGACCGGCTGGACTACATCCGTGGCCTGAACTTGGACGCCGTGTGGCCCAGCCCCGTCGGATTCCAGGCCTATGGCGGTTATCATGGGTAAGGATGGGCCAAGGCTGCATGGATGAGAATGGGCCCAGGCTGCGTGCAGCGGGGAAGCCATGGCAGCGGGCTGCGACACCCGGCCCCGCTGCCGGGGAGTGCGGCCCTGCATTTGCCTACCTGTCGCGTCCTCGAGCGCCGCTGGGAGCTTGTGACCGTGATGCCGAGGCGCTGGCGCCCCTCCTTGCAGCTACTGGCCCACCAACCTCTACATGATCAACTCCCAGCTGGGCACAGCAGAGGAGCTGCAGCATGTACTGCAGGATCTGGCAGCCAGGGGTGTGTGGAACGTGCTGGACGGTGAGGTGGAGGGGTGGCCCCAATCTTGCAGGGAGAACGGAGCGACCTGCTGCGCTGGTAACAGCGTCCCGCGAGCACAGTGAGCTGGCAAGCGCCCTGCATGACCGCTGCCCGCCCCGCCCCGCATGCAGTGGTGCTCAACCACGCTGGGTACGGACAGGGCAACATCCACCTGCCCGCGTTCAACCCGTTTGATAAGCTGACCGATTACAACGACCCTGCCCGTGTGCCCGGCGGTGCGTGCCGTGTATGCTTGTGCCAGCAAGGGGCAGCACCCGCCCAAGAGTGCAACAGCTGCACTTAGCAGCATTCAAGGCGGCAGAACTCTCCCTGAGGCATGCCCTCTTGGGCCCGTCAGCGCAGGCTGTGATCCTTACGGTGATGCGCCTGCAGTCAACGCCACCCTAGAGCAGAGTGAGGGACTCGCTTTGGAAATTCTCCTGCTCATCATCATGCTGCCTTTCAAACGTTGCAGCCCTGCCTGGCGTGTGCTCTCCCCCAGGACATGCCTACCACCGCCACTGCTTGCCACTGCCACTGCCTGTGCAGCCTGGCAGTGCCAGTTTGCCGGCCTGCCTGATCTCAACTATACCCAGCTGGAGGTTCGGAAGAAAGCTGCCGACTGGCTCAACTGGTTCATCGGCCAGTTTGGGTGGGTGCAAAGCGCTGGGTGGGTGCAGCAGGCAGGGTGGCCAGGCTTGAGATGCAGGGTGCATGGGGCAGGGTGGCTTTGAATGCTGCGTGCCTCCCTAAGCCCTGCACACCCTGCCATGCCGACCTGCCTGCAGAACGCACCTGCTGCGCTTTGATGCTGCCGGCCACGTGCAGCCGGACGTGTGGCCCTGGCTGCTCAACCAGACAGAGATCAAGGCGAGGCGGGCAGGGCTGCCTGGCAGGGTCCCGGCTTGCGCCCTTCAAAGTGCATTTTGGCTGGCGCCCCACCAGATGCTTCTGCCCCAAGCTTGCGCTGACGTGCGGCCTTCTTTTCGCGCTGTGTGGCTCTGCAACAGCTGCCGGCAGTGCTCGAGGTTGGAGGCGGGCCCAAGATGGTGGACTTATATGAGCAGCGTAAGCTAGTGTGGTCAGTTTGCACTGCGTGGCAGTCGCATTCGGCGCTGAAGGCAGTAGCCGGGGGTTGCTGCTCATGCATCGGCAGCTGTCCTGCCCTGTGGCGGGAGGCAACCTGCTACTGGTTGTCCGCCCTTCGAACCCAACATCTGCTCCGCATGCCTCAACCCCCTCCAGTCCGCGGCCCGGTGCCGTATGGGTATCAGAACTTCGACTTCCAGGAGACCTCCCTTGCCTGCTTTGCTCGCCTCGTCACACCTGGCGACGCCGGCTGCCGCCAGCTGTCGGACATGCGGGCCGCATACGCTCGCATTGGCGCCGACACACGCCGAGCCGTCTTCTTGTGAGCTCAAGTGGTAGGGTGCACGCGGTTTGGCTGAGGTCCACTGCTCGACAGCTCTTGTGGCTGTGAAGAGGGCCAGGGCTCTGGATCCACACCATTGCCCGATTGGTGCCAAGTGGGGTGGGCAGGGATTCACTCTCCCTCCCTGCCGGCCTGCTCCCGTCCCTCACATTCACAACTCCCCTTCAGCGTTGACAACCACGACACCGACCGTTTCTTGAGTGTGTACGACTCTGAGCCTGCGTTTCGGAACGCACTGGCGCACGCGCTGCTGAGCGAGGGCATCCCATCCATGTGAGGGGGGCCCAGGCGGGCGGGCAGTGGGGCATGTGTGCCTATCTATGTATGCCGACTTTGTGCCACACTGGCCGCTGCAAACTGTTAAGCAACGCCCGTGCTGCCCCCACCCCCTCCTGAGGCAGCTACTATGGCTCAGAGCAGGGGATGAAAGGGGTGACAGATGATAACACGCACCGCGCCCCTCTGTGGGAGCGCGGCTTTGGCGCAACCCATCCAAACTACAAGGTGTGTGTGCGAATACCTACGGCTGGGCGGTCCTTGCCTGCCCCTTGGGTCTTGGCTGTACTTGTCGGGATGGCATATTGCCCACTTGCGCTTGCATCTGAGACGCAAGATGCCACAAGCGAGACCTCCCTCAGTCTCCCAGCGGTGCCGCTTGCGCTCATGCTGCGCTACGCCCGCCCTGCCGTTCCTGGCACCTGCCTGTCTGCAGTTCATCCGCACACTGGCCTGGTACAGATGGTGCGTGGGGGCGGGGTGATGGAGTGGTGGCTGTGCTTAGGCTACAGCAGTTGATCTGGTTGAAATCGCATGCCCTGTGGTTTCCGACCGATGTGCCGGTAATGACCCCCGCTCCATTGTACGCGCAGGTGGATGCGGCTGGACCTAGCCGACTTCAAAGGTGGGTAGCTTGGAACTGGCTGGCCGCAAATACCGTGCCCGCCGTGCTTGCCATCGCAGGTGCTGCACCATGCCCTTGTGACAGCTGTTTCAGAGTTTGCACTCCCCTGCCATGTGCAGAAGTGTACGTGGACCGGGATACCTTTGCCTTCTCCCGCGGCAACCGCCTGCTGGCGATCCTCACGGCAGGCTATGCCAATACTACCGGGCCGGGAGCACGAGCAGCCGGCACCCGGCCGGCCACCTACCATCTGGCAAACTTGGGCCCGTTTGCCGGGCAGCGGCTGTGTGATGCACTACTGAGTGGGGTGCGTACGGCGGGTGTGTGCGGGTGGGAAGGTGGCTACTGCAGCTGTGCTGGTGGGCATGCTGCTGATCAGGGCTGGCACAGAGAGTGTGCTAGGGCTGGTCACAGCCGACCCCGCTGAGTGCTCTGCAACCTTCTTGGCGGCGAATAGACAACTCCCTGGTTCCCATCCTCACCCTGCCTGCAGATTTGCCTGGATGTGACGGCGGATGGCAGCGCCAGTGTGCCGTCCTCTCCCACCGACGAGCCTCTGGTGCTGGTGCCCAGCGGCTGGGTGCGCAGCAGCGACTTCTTTACACCGATGCAAGCACGGCCGGTGAGTGGCTGAAGCGACTGATGTACGCATGCCTCGTAGCGGACCGCGGGCTGGCTGGCTTGCGCACCGGCATCCTCCTGCCACGGCGCTGCAATCGCCGGCCCTGGCCGCCTGCCTCCTGGCCTGCAGCTGAGCATGTGCGTGCTATGCCCACCTGCTCCCCTTGTTATCAGGCGCGCTGGCAGACTGCGCTGACCGTCTCCCTGGTGACGACGGCAGGCTCTGCACTGGTCGCGGCTCTGGGCATCTGGGCTCTGGCGTGCTACCGAGCGGGCCGCTGGGCACCACTGGCAGATCTGCGTGGCATGGCCGTCCGCCTGTGGGCCAGGGCTCGCTGCGGCCGCCTGCTGCCCTGGCACAAGCGGCCTGGTGCAGCGAGCAGCAGCGGCGACACTGGCAGCAAGGCTGATGGATCTGTGGGTGGTACCAGCCCGGTTGGCTGGGGCGGCCCTGGGGATGCTGAGCTTGGCAAAGCAACCCCGGAGTGCTTGGAGCTCGAGCGGCAGGCGACAGCCCTGGACTGGGCTGTGGCGCGGCTTGCCTCTCCCTCTGGTGCGCCCTGCCAGGGTGGCGGCGCCAATGCTCTGCACAGCGCCCTGCAGGCATGCATGCAAGCAGCGCAGCAGCAGCAGCAGCAGCAGCAGGAGCTGTGGCTGACCTGTGCCATCATGCATCAGGGTGCACCATTTTCTAGAACTGCGCAGCGCACTGACCCCTCAAATTCCATGTGCAGGCATGATGCTTGCACCACGTTGCAGCCGTGCGGCTCCTTTCGTCCAACCATAAGCCGTAGCCTGACCTTCACTTGTGTACACCTTTTGTCATCTGCAGCTGTCGAGCAGGCCTGTGCCGCCGCAGAAGAGAAGCCCACGGACAGCCACGCACCTTCATGGTGCCTGTCGGGAGCGAGGATTCAACGCCTGCAGAGCCTGGCGCAGCGCCGAGCCGACACGCCGGTGCATCTGCTGATCGATTGCTTGAAGGAGGACCCGCATATGGTCATGCACGTTGCCCTGGAATAGTGAGCAGTGCGGGGCGCCAGCCGGTGCAAGCCGGTTCTGCAATGCAAGTGCGGTCGCATGGTGTGCCTGCTGATGGCTGCAGGGCTGGCGGCTGGGCTACATCGAACCAGGGCGGCGGCGACCAACCTGCTACCTTGCACCTGTGACCTGAGCACCTGTTCACCTTACGCCTTGCAAGTCAGCACTGTGACATGCCCCTGCCTTGCTCCATGTGCGCAGTGCTGTGCCGCACCTGGGCTTGAAGCTAACCTTCGGAGGACTGGGTCAGGTTGTGTCCGACCTGACGACACACGCCGTGCGCCCCATGTGAGACACAGCACGTTGCCGCTGGCTGCTTGTGGCAGCAACACACCAGACGCCTGGCAGCGTGCAGCGGGCTGCGCATGGCATTTTTTGCTTGCATCGCGCTCATGAAAATTGGACCCTGCCCCGACTTTGCAGGCTGGTGTGCGCCCCCATGTATGCTCCCTTTTACACTGACCCGGAAGCAGGCGTACTGAACCAGCTGCTGGGGGTAAGTCTGAGCCGGCCGCTTAGGCTCCTGGTGTGTTGAGCAGAGCCAGCCAGTGGGTGTGCTCTCGCACTGTCGTCAGGCTCCCTCGTCAGGGCTGACCGCCAGCTCAGTTGCCACCCTGCACTCTGCCTCACAGGAGCAGCCGCCCGTCTTGTCCCTGCCTGCGCTGGTGGGCGGGCGGAAGCACTTGGTTGATGTCTACCTCACGGTCACCCCGCCCGGCCAAGGCCCCCCGGTCTTCTTCCTGCTGCTGGCATCCCAGCTGTTCTCCACCCGCCAGCCTGGCACCATCTACCAGCACGACAGCGAGGCAACCGAGCTTGCCTTCTTCTCGGTCTTCAACCAGGCGGTGGCGGTGAGCAAGGGGCCTGTGCATCATGCTGATGATCAGCGAGCCCAGGGCATGTGTAGCTGCAGCGGCTCGCCACCGCGCCGCGCCGGCGCTCGTGCAGCACGCAGCAGGCTTCAGCGGGGCGCGTTGTGGCTGTGCTGAAGCTGCCGACTGAGCGTGGCTGCTGTCCTGCCTGCCCTGTTGCCCGCAGCATGTGGTGGAGACGCTGGGAGTGACGTGCCTGCAATTCCACGACGTCCACGGTGCGCCTCTCGCAAGGCTGGGTTGGATTGAGCAAGACAGGGCTTGTAGGGCGTGCAGGCTGCGCAGAGGGCGCTGCCTCATGGGTCCTGCAGGGATGGAAGGTGGGAGGCGGGGGCGCGCAGGTTCAGTCTTTGAATGAAGGCCCGGGCCAGCGCGTGCCCTCCCTCCCTGCCAGGCGCACTGAGCGTGATGCACCTGCCGCCCGAGGTCCCTGTCCGCTGCCTGCTGATGGCCCACAACTTTGACTACCAAAGCAACTGGCACCTGGGTACCAAGGTGTGTGCAGGGCGTGCGGAAATGTGCACGAATGAGTGGGGGGGCCAGGCGGCTGCGGAGGCAAGCAGGGCAGCCTGGCATGGCGCACTGCGTGCCCGCTTGCCTCCCACTCTGTCGTGCACCATGCACTCCAACCGCCCATCACCCTGACTTTCCCCATTGCCTGCTTGTCACCCATTGCCAGGAGAGGGAGGCTTATGTGTACTCCATGCTGCACATCCCCCTCAACAGCCACACACGCAGCCTGTGCGAGCACGGTGAGCCTGAATGCGCGCTGGCACCGAGGGGGCGGCCTTACGCTTGTTCGTTACGCGGCTGGCACGCTGCCGCAGTGCATTGTTCTGACCCTAGCGTCCTGCCTCACTGGGCGCAGCCGGCAAGTTCAGCTTGGTCCGACCGCTGCTGAAGCACTTCCGTTTGCGCCAGAATGGGCTGGGAGTTGTGGCGGTCAGCCCAAACTACGCCGCGCGGTGAGTGGCTGCACGACGGGAGGATCACTCCCGGTATCTGTGGTGCTGCGGGCAGCTGGCGGGCTCTGTCCATGGTACCACGGTGGCTTGACCAGCCGCGCCATGGTGCGACCCACACACTGCTTCGCTGGCCCCCGCGCTCCCGCAGAATTGCCGGGAAGAGCTCGCTGCTGTGGGGCCTGCCCCGCTCAGCCATCCATGGCACCCTGAACGGCTTGGAGGCTGGAGAGCTTGGGCGCCCTGACCTGGGAGCCGCCTCGCCTGCAGACCTGGACTCCTTCTTTGACAGCAAGCAGGAGGCCAAGCTGGCGCTGCAGGCGGCCAAGGGCTTGCAAGTGAGCGGCAGCGCTTGGAGAGGGGCTAGCTTTTTGGGGTGGCAGGGGCCCCCAGCGAACGACTGTCGCAGGGCGCAGGCTTTTTTCAGGCAATTTTTCAAGCGAGAGCGTCGACTACGTGGGTGCATGTGGTGTGTTGCCTGTTGCCTTGCAGGTGGGGGCTGACTTCAAGCTGTGTTCCTTCATGGGCCGCATCACCCATCAGAAAGGGTGAGCAGGAGTTGGGGCAGGGGCCCAGCAGGGGCGCAGCCTGTGCACAACACGGCCATTGCCCTGCAGCGCGACCGACAGCGCTGCCCGTTCCATCATCGAGACCGGAGCCAGCTCCCCAGAACGGCATATGCATGCTGTGCGCTCGCCTGCGTGAGGCTTGCCTGCTCGCTGCTCATCCGGTGCCCCCCACCAGCACTCAATCTCACCTGCAGCTGCGACTTGATTGCCCTGGCGGCACGCGACATCCTCAAGGGAAGCCGGCAGGCGCAGCTGCTGATGGTGGGCCCCATTGGCGATGAGTATGGGGAGCGCGCCAAGGCAATGCTGGAGGAGGGTGAGTGATTGTGAAAGAGAGCTGCACGTGGGCAACACAAGACAAGGGCGGTGGAGGAGGCTGAGGGATATTGAAAGAGAGCTGCATGTGGGCAACACGAGACAAGGGCGGCGCCCTGCCGTGAGGCGTGTTCAGTCGACAAGCAGTAGCCCGGTATTGCAGCAGCGGAATGTTTCCAGCGCCGCTGCCCCTGCTCTCCTGCAGTCTCGGCGGATTTCCCAGGCCGTGTGAGCAACCTGGCTGGAGAATACTGCAGGGGAGCCGCGAAGCAGCAGCTTCTGCTGGCGACAGGTACAGCCTGCTGGTTGTCGTTTGCCACTGCTGCACATTGCGGACCACAGCTCCCGGCCATAATGGTCAGCAGGCTGGCAGGACATGGCTTGGCCAGCAGCCGATGTGCCGCGGGTGCCCCTCGCCTGCTTACACCAACTGCCGGGCCTCCTCCTCTCTCATCCCGCAGACTTCTTTTTCTGCCCCTCCCGCTTCGAGCCCTGCGGCCTAGCGGACATCGAGTTTGGATGGATGGGCGCAGTGCAAATCGGACACTCCACAGGTGTGTAGCAGCATGGATGGCTCGGGACGGCTGCATGGGCAGCTCAGACCGCCGCCTGGCATCTCTGATGCCTCGCTCCCCTCCCGGCATCTGCCCCCTCAGGCGGCCTGGGCAAAATGCCAGGTTTCTACTACACTGCCCAGCTGGACTGTGTGGAGGAGCAGAGTCTGCGGTGAGGGTGCTGGGTGTGCAGTTACATGCAGAGCTGCCAGCTCAGCTGTGGAGCTGCCGGCTGAGAGGGGATTGGTCAGCGGAGGGAAGGGCCCGGCGCCACGGCATGGACTCCGTCCATGCTGGCGCAATCATGCAGCCCTGCCAATACAAGGCACGTGCCCACCGCTGTGCAGGCTGGCTGCCACGGCTCTCAAGGCGCTACGGGCACCTGATGAGGAGATCCGGTGAGTGTGGCGGGCGTGGGCCAGCCACAATGAGGCTGCTAGGCCGTGTTCACACGCCTGACACGCTTTTGTGTGCAGTGTCAGGGCTGGCCTGCAGGCCGGCGGTGCGCCTCACTTCTTGAGTGCTCACCCCTCGGCTCCCTGCCGTGCCACACTGTTCGATGCCTGCCTGTCCTGAGCAGGCGCCTGGCCACCCAGGCCCTTGCTGCCGAGTTCCCAGTCAGCGCCATGGTGGCGGCATACGAGCGGGAGTGGTCCACGCTGTGCGCGCTGCCCTGGGGCCGCCTCCACGGCGCGCCAGCCACCATGCCTGCCGCGGAGGCGGCGTTCTACGAGCAAGGTCAGTGAGCATGCCCTCCTCCCCTCAGCCACAATGCGGCGCCCAGCATGCGCATGCCGTGGCCAGCAGCGCTCCTCTGCTTAGGCCCAGCCTGTCGTGGTCACTGCTGCCGGCATCCCCTCGCGGCCATTGCATTTTCCGGCCGGCATTTCTTTGCAGACTGGCTGGAAGACAACACGCCCTACATCCACCAAAAGGCATCAACGGAGCGCGTGCAGGAGCGCCACCGGCGCGAGACAAAGGCCTGGGCTGCCAACCTGCTGCTCGTCGTCCTGCAGGCCCTGCTGCAGCTGCCCTCTGCCCTGTCTCTCATGTGAGTCGGGCGGAGGACTGCCCGCCCGGCAGCCTCGTTGGGTCGGCAGGCTGCGCTGCCTGCCAACTCTGGACTGTGCCTGCTGCGCCCGCTGCAGCTGCAAGCCGCTGAACCCGCCCCGGCCTTACTCTGCTCTGCACATCCCTACCCCCCCTCCCAAACCACAGCTGGCTGCTCAACATGAAGTGGGCCGGCAGCATTCAGTTCTCCGAAGCGGTGACCTGGGGCAGCATCGTGCGCTCCCCCACGGCCATCTACTTCTTCATCTACGCAGGTGTGCCGCACTGCGCGTGTGCTGGTGCTAGCCAGGCAGACCAGCGGCGCAGCAGGGAGGCTGGTGGCCGGAGCACTCGGGCTAGGCCATGCTGGCTGCAGGCTGGATTCCGACCGCCGCTGCCCCACGCCCCCACCACGCACAGGCTCCGCGCTGCTTGCCCAGGCGCTGGGCTTGCTGCTGCCACCGCTGCACTACATGCGCCTGGCAGCGCTCACGTTTGTCGCCTCCACGCTGTGCGTGGTGTGGGCGCTGTACGTGCCCCAGGCCGCCGAAGCACTGTACTACGTCAGTGCCAGCCTGGCAGCTGCCTGGTTGCCCATCAGTCCCTTCGTCTTCTTTGACTGTGAGTGGGCTGGCGCGCTGGTTACCGCTGCGCCTTGAAGGCGCCCAGCCGCGTACTGTTTGGCGGGAGACAGCTAGGCACCCTCGCCCAGCCGGTCGCCAGCCCGGTGGTCGGCAGCAAGCCGGCTCAGCGCTCCCTGCTCTGCCCTGCCACCATGCCTCCGCCCTCAAACGCACGCCTCCTGTTGTTTTCCTGCAGTGAAACGGGCGTCAGTGAGCCAGCACGGCCCTCTGATCCTGGGCTTCAGCGACGTGCTCACAAACGCGGCCATGGTGGCGGGCGCCGCGGTTGCCCTGCAGCAGCAGGGCTCAACAAACATCAATGGATTCCTAGGCGTCTCCATTGTGAGTGCGTGTGTGGGGGCTTTGCCTGTTGAGCGGGCAGCAGGAGTTTTAGGGGGCTTTCCTGTTGAGCAGGCAGCAGCAACAGTGCTGCGGTGCGTGCCGGGAGGACGTGCCGCTTTGCACGCTGGCCCCCAACTGGCAGCGGGCAGCAGTGGGTAGTGAACAGGGCAGGATCACTACATAACAGTATCACTACATAACTGGCCCGCGCTCCCCGCAACCACCTGCCCTGCAGGTCCTGCTGGTGGTGGGCACGTTTTACCTGGCCTGGCTGCTGTGCCCCAACCCGCTGTCGCGCACCTTCCTGTACCACCGCCTGCGCCTGCGCGGCCAGGCCGCGCTGCTGCTGCGCCAGCGCAAGGCCTGGCTGTTTGGCGTTGCGCTGACGACGCTGGAGAGCTTTGGGTTTGCGCTGCTGGGATCGTATTCGTACTCCATCCTGGTAGGCCCATGTGGGATGTGAGGGGGTGGCAGCCTTGCTGTGCGCGCCGTGCCTGCACTGGTGGGCACGCACTGCAGCCCTGGGTGCCGGCCCCCCGCTAGCGCACTGTCATTGCGACGGGCGCCCCGTGCTGTGCAGGCCAGCGACGACTGCCGCTGGTTCCTGCTCACCGCATCGCTCACGGCCATGGTAGGCAGCGGCCTGCTGGGTGCACTGCTGGCGTCGCGCCCCGGCCGCCGCAGCAGCGTGCGCCTGATGTACGTCCTGGCCGCCTCCCCCTTGGTGCTTGGTATCCAGGTGGGTGAATGGCTGGGGTGCTGTGTGCAGGGCCCATGCGCAGTGCTGGCATTCATCACGGCCAATCATAGGCGCCGCAAGGCTGCAGGGCTGGGCGGTTGTTTGTGGCCTCCCGGGCCGCCGCATCTGACCAATTTGCCAGAGGGGATGTGTGGCAGCAGCACGCTCCGCACGGCGTCTTGTGGCATCCCATGCATGGCGCACAGCATGACATCCCATGGCGCATATATGCATTACATGCGTTACGTAATGCTGCTCCTCTGCCGCAGCTCGTCCTTCTGGTCTATGGCGGTACCGTGGGACTCTACTTTGCAGGCACCGTCTTCAGTGCGCTCTTCATCTTGTGAGCTGGGCGACAGTTTGGTGGTGGCGCAGCGTTCTGAGGGAGCCCAGCTCGCGATTCCTGCGTGTTTGCCGGCTGTGGCGAGGGCTCCCAGTACATATGCGCGTGGTGTCCCGTACAGGTTGAACTTGGGCAGAAGCTCTCTGAAAGTTGGGAGTATGTCCGGGCTAACTGTAAACCACCATACCCATGTCCCTGCCCCTACCCCTCTCCCAGCTCTGCGGCGGTCACGGGCCTGCTCACGCTGCACACTGTGCCAACACGGGAGACATTTGCACTCGTGAAGACGCTGCAGGTGGGTGGCAAGGGGTCTGTTTCTTCCATTGCAGCAATCCTCAGCGCTGAGGGCAGCGTGCGCTGCCCCGGCCAACTCTGCTGCAATCATTGTTTTAGACCGGCCTGCTGTGCGTGTGTGGCATGCCTGTCTGGCTCGCACACGTGGCACGCCCTTTGCCCCATCCCGCCCGCCACAGGTGTCACTGGGCAGCCTGGCCATTGTGGCGGGGTTGGTGGTGGGAGGCGTCTCGGCCAACCGCACTGCGGGGGCCTGGGTAGCGGGAGCGTACGAGCTGGCCCGCCTGCCACTGGTGGCCGGCCTCATCTGGTGGCACCGCCGCGAGAACCTCGCCGGCCCCTGAAGCGCTGCCGTGCTTTTGTTTCCTGAGATAACTTATACGCAAGTCAGAACTTGTCATCCATCGCCCCTGCTTGTTCACAGTCATCCCTGCCCCGCCTGAAACAACTGTGCTGTTCTTAAAAATGACCGATAGTGAGCAAGAGGAAGGTATGCAGGAACGTCAAGCATCTCAACTGTAGGGGTCAGAAGGGGTACAGGTGGGTGCCGCCGGCAGCGCAGCGGCACGTCAAGGGAACTTGGGCAGTGCTGGCACTACTGCCACCAGTTACACAGTCAATGGATGGTCATAGTCAAGGCATGAGCGAGGGCGCTTTCCGCTTGGATGCACCCAAGCTTGCTACGCCTCTTCCTCCTCTACCGCCGCCAGCTTGGACCGCTTGGCTGACCGGGTGTACGACCGCAGCGCCCACTCCGTCTCAGCATGCGGCTGGTCCAGCGTGCCCAGCTTGATCTGCGCAAAGGGATGGGCGGCAATGCGGTGAGGTCAACAAGCAGGACGCAAATGGGTGGTGTGGTGCAGCGCCGGTCCAGACTGCGCGCCAAGCCGGATTCACGATTCCCGCAGGCCACATCTGCAGCCCGCCCGGCTGCAATCTGCTGCCGCACAAGTCGCTGTAACGTGCTACATGTCACACCACTGCACAAAGCGGCCGCACCTGGTACAGCTTCATCTCGAAGCGCGGCCCGCACTCCTTGAGCTGGATGGACTTGGCCCCCTTGGGCATCTCGTACGTGTGGTGCCGGAAGGAAATGAAGTCGGACTGCACAGGGTGGTGGAGGGCAGGATGTGATTGGTCAGTTAGTGCCGCACATCTGCGAGCTTCGGCCATCCTGCCATTACAGGCACCCTGCTTCTTTGGCAGCTTGCTCAGGCCCGCAGCACCATGCATCACCCAGCCTGAGCTGCACCCCTGTGCCCGCCGAGCTTGCCTGGTTGGCAAAGGTGATGACGCGCTTGGAGTCGTGCTTGGGTGGCGGGAACAGGTACTTGAGGATGGAGGATACTGCAGGGCACAAACAAGGAGGAACAAACAAAGCGGGAATTAACCTCTCATCCCCACAACGTGGCGCACCATGACGCCATGCTACGTGGTGCGTGAATCCCGCAGTGTGCCCACTTCGCCAGCCCAAGCTCACCTCGCTGGCCCAGCTTGGAGGTGAAGCGGTCAAAGATCAGGTGCGGGTACGCCTCGCTGATGGTGCCCACCTGCGGGGCACACCATACACAGGACCGGACGACATGAGAAAGGAGCTGGGTGGCTGGATGCAGGGAGGCACACTTTTCAGCGCAAGCGTTGGCAAGTGCCTCTCCAGCTGGCCTGCAATGTGGCGCCAACGCCCTGCCGTGCCTTTGCCCGCTGGCCCCGCACCTGCTTCTTGTCACCAATGTCGTGGCGCAGCACGGTGTTGAACACGCCAAAGTAAGCGGTGGGCCCGTCTGCAGGGCGTGAAGCAAGAGCAGCAGGGGCCGCACCGTGCATCAGCAGCACCTCCGCAGCAGCAGCGGCGCCGGCAGCGGCAGCAGCAGCGGTGGCGGCGGGCCGGCAGCAGCCCGGCACAGGAGCAGCACCAGCAGCCCCACAGCAGCACCAGCAGCAGCCCACCCCAGCAGCAGCGGCAGCAGCACCACAACAGCAGCAGCAGCGGCAGGCTCACAGGGCAGGTGGCAAACTACGAGGCCGTCTGGCTCCCCTCGGTGCTCGTGCACCATGATGAGGTCTGTGAACTCATGCGACCGGCACGACTCCACTAGCTCGCTGACCACCTGAGGGAGGGCAGGAGAAGACGGGGGTTGGTGATTGGACAGGCAGGGAGGGCAGGGAGGGGTGGTTGGGCAGGGGCCGCAGGGGCCAGCGAGGCGAAGCGCCACGTGCAGCCAAAAGCGGGGCTGCAGCACAGGCAGGTAGCGGGGCAGGCCAGTTGTCTCCGCCCCCTCAAACCGCCAAGCCCTGCACCGCCAGCCGGCGGCTGCCGTCCCCCAAGCACAGCAGCGCACCATGCCGCCGCGGTTGACGCGCTGCGCATTGGGGAACAGCAGCTTCACTTCCTTGGCAAACTGCACCAGCCTGCAGCGGCGGGAGCGGGTGGGAAAGGCGGGTGAGCGCCCTGGCGCAGAAAGCAGCAGCTGGAGCCACGGACAGGCACATCGGCGCAATCAGCAGCGACGACTGTTTCCTTAGGCGCCATCACACCACCTGGCCCGAGGGCCAGCACAGTAAAATAGGCTCAGCACAGCAAAGCAGGCCCCCAAGCATGCCGCGGCTGCCCCCACGCCAGTGCGCACCGCGACGACGGGTCTCGGCTGGTTGTGATGAGGATCTTGGGGTCGCGCTCCCCCGCATGCGCATACTCGTCATCTATGTGGCTGCGTGGCACCGCTGTGTTGTCGTCCTCCAGCTCCACCTGCAGCATGCGCAGCAGCGGCTTGGTGATCAGCATCGGCAGCAGAGAAGGGAAGCCTGGTCCTACCGCAGCTGCCACACAACCAGCAACCCCCCAAACCAACTCACAATAATGTCCTTTACATGTGGATATACACAGAGGTGGGTTGCTGCCGCACCTGCTTGCGCAGCTCTGCCTCCTCTCTCCGCAGCTCCGTGGGAATGGGCTTGCCCTCTGCAATAGCCAAGGCGGCGGCAGGGCGGCGGTGGTGGGGCGGCAAATATGAGGTGGCTAACAACTGCGTTGGCACTGCACCGTACAGAGCAGCAACCTTGAGCAGCAACACGCACGACGCTGAGCTGCAGCAGCCCTTCCTTTTGAGCAGCAGCAGGGCGCACCCTCGAGCGCCTGCCGGATCTTGCGCTTCTTCTCATACAGCTCCTTCTCCTTGCCCTCCAGGCTCTTGCGGTACAGGAACTCCTTCCTGAGCCGCGCGTTGCGCCGCAGCATGGCGGCGGGTCAAGCGGGGAGCGCGGCCTGCACAGGCGGCAGTGTTTGGTGGCAGCAGGTGAGCGGCGGCAGCGGCAGCAGCGGCAGCGGCGGCAGACGGGGCAGGCACGCATGGCGCGGCGGCATGGCGCTGCTGAATCAAGCAACCTTTCTGCACAAGCTAAGCGCCTTCAAGCGTGCAGGGCCCTCACCAGACGGAGCGAGCGGCGGCGAGCGAAAGGGCTGGCGCTGCTGGCCAGCTGAAACAACTCCAGATGCTTGTTGCACAATTTCTAGTATGCAGCAATGGCCCCGAGCGAGGGACCGGCCCCCGCATTTCAGGCGCCTCGAGCATGGCCAGGTCATGGCGTCCGTTTGCTCTTGTTTGCATCTCGATTCACTTGTAATCGGTCCTAGATGGAGTGCTGCAGTAGCGCCGCCGACGCTGGAACCGGCCGCCGCCTCGCGCTGCCGCTGCCGCTCCGACGGCACCTCCTCCTCTCGCCAGCCCCACTTCTGTTTCCCAGACTCATCCAGGCGCCCCGCTCGTTCAGGTGTGCTTAGTTGCAGACTGCGACAGTAGCAGCAGGTTCTGGGGGTCGGATGGACGCGCTCCAACATCTGTTGCCGAGGGCCGGGGGGTGGGTACGTCGCCTCCACGACTGAGCAACTCGATTGAAGCATTCATTTCGGTTCAACAACAGATTGCATGGCAGACAGATGCCAGGGGCGGAATGCTGCTCATATAGCGGGGGGCACTGCAAGTGCAGGCGAGCGACGAGCTCGCTGGCGGGGCGGGGTGGCCCATGCGCCGCAAGGAGGGCCTTGGCGCTCATTCTGCATGCGAGCGGCTGCTTTCAGTGCGCTGTCCAAGCATCTTAGAGAGAGCTGGAGCCGCACAAACGCCTGGGCGGACGCCTTCACAGCCTCTCCTCTCGCCGGGGCGCAGGGGCGCGCGGGCGGACCGCGCCAGGGTGAGGGGCGGAGGGCTGGAATCTGCAGGATGCGCCGCGGGCTGTTGCCCGCCTCGGCAGCGCCGGCGGTTGCGGCGGCGCAACGGCAGCCGGCAACCGGCGGTGGCCGTCCACGGGGAGCTGCCATTTGCCTCAAGAGTGGCATTTCAGCCGGTGCCGACCAACGGCAATGCATCCCAAACTTCAGGTGGCTGCCGCCACATCTGCCGCCGCTGCCGCCGCTCCAGGCCCCCACGTGACCCTCACCACCGCAGGTTGAGCGGCAGCAGCCATGGCGTTGCGAATGGCGAGGACGCTGTCGCTGTCCGCTGTGCTACTTGTAGCCTGCGCGGCAGCCGGCGCAGCGGCGGACAGCGGCGCTGGGTGGCGGACGGGCCGTGCCACGCACTACTCTGCACCTGGCGACCAGTGGACCATCCACGACGGCTCCTGCACCCACAAGTACATTTGGCCCGACATCGGCCCAGGTGGGTGGGAGGGGTCTGCCGTGTGGTGGCCTGCTGCGGCAGGGCAAGCACATCCACATTTGTAGCTGTGTATTAACTGCCTTCGCTGCCGGCGCTGCGCAGGCTGGGACGCGGGCGCAATCTCCGACCAGAATGACGAGTTCATCGGCTCCTGCGGGTGAGTACTAGCGCAGCATCGACCACACAGCTGGAGGCTTTTTCCTGGGCCACTGTATCACTTGCACTTCTGACACTGATTCCCAGCCGCTGCACCCTGCTCCCTGCCACCTTGCAGGCGCTGCTACGAGATCCGCTGCAACCCAATCAAGTTCAAGGATGGGTACGGCGCTGAGCTGGACCGCACCAGCGTCTGCTATGACCCCAGCGCCAGTGTGGTCATCCAGATTGTGGTGCGGAGGGGAAGGGGTTCTGGCCATCGAGCGAGGCACTGCCTGGTTTTGGGAGTGAACTGGGCTCGGCAATTTGGGAGGCAGGCGACATGGCCTGGGAGGTGTGCCCTGTTTGCCGCCCACCTCCTACAAGCCGCATGCCTTGCCGTCAAATGTGGATGCGGCACTAGCCTTGCTGGTAATCGAGTCCTCCCCATTGCTATGCTGTGTTGCCACTGCAGGACGCGTGCCCATGCAGCTACCCAGGTGAGGCTGAGGCAGGGCTAGTGGGGGAGTGGGGAGTGGGCATGAGGGGCGTGGGGAGTGGGCATGAGGGGCGGCAGGGGTGCCTTCAGCACCGCATCAAATCATGCCCGAACCTGCTGTGCTGCGCAGGCAACTACTACTCCAACAAGCGGTGGTGCTGCGGTGAGGGCATGCTGCCCGCAGGCTGCACACTGAGCCACAGCGTGCAATGCCGTGCTGCACCGGCCGTCTGTGGGACTCAATGCCCGCAAGCTGCCGCCTCACTCGATCCAGCCCTGCCCACATCCTTTGCCGTCGCAGGAGACATGGACCACTTTGACATCAGCGTGTGGGCCTTTGAGAAGTTGGCAGACCTCAAGTGGGGCGTCATCGCGCTGTAAGTGCTCTGCTGTCACCTGCGGGTGGCTTGCTCGCATGGGCACTGTGGGATGGCAGGCAGCGCCTGCTCTACTCTATCAGTCTTGTGGACTGGCCGTCACATAGCGCGCTGCCCCTTCCTGCTGCAGGCAATACCGGCCAGTTCCGTGCGGCTACCAGCCTGCAAAGCCAGCACCCAAGCCAGCCAACCCCACGCCAGGCATCCCACCGGGGCCCAATGATAAGCGCCCCTGAGCGCGGCCAGGCAGCGGATCTGGCTGCAACTTGACTGCTGTTACCGTGTGATGTTGCTTCGTGATGGCCATACCTTCCATGTCCTTGTGCCTGTGGTCCTTGGGTTGCACCAGGCGCACGCTTTGTCCGTCCACCTTGAACCCAAAATGTTCATGTCTGCCTTCCTTGTTCCCTTCCTAGCCCCTCCTACAAACTTCACGGCTGCAACGCCCCTGCGTTTAGCGCTGTCCCAAATGTAGTCCCATCTCTTGCGCTTCCCTTGCCCACATGTCTCCCCTGTATTGAATGCCCCCTCTTCTTGATCCACATTGCTTAAACGTCACTGTCCTCATTCTTGAATTAAATGTTAGAGCTGAGAAGTTAAGCTTCCAAGGCAGGCAGCTGGGCTGCGCAGGCGGGCACATCATCGCGGCGGCGCCACCCGCGTCAGCTCCCGCGTCAGCTGGTGCAGCTGGCTGGGGGTGAGCAGCCTGAAACGCCACAGGTTGAGCAGGTGGGCCACCATGCAGCGGCGGAAGGGGCCGTCCCTGCCCAGCTCCTCGCGGTGCCCCGCCGCAAAGGCGGCCAGCGCCGCCGGCAGGTCGCCGTCGGCGTGCAGCGGACGGCGGTGCAGGAACAGGTTCCACTCGAACATGAAGGCGCGCTCCTCGGGGCAGAGGCCCTTGTGCTCCGCCAGCCGCTCGCGGCAGTCGCGCTGCAAGGGGAGAGGGCAGGGAGGGGAGGGGAGCAATGAGGGGGCAGGAACGGTTGGGGCTAATGTGCCGGCTGAGGAGCGGACACTGCGCGGCACAGAGGAACGTATGCATCTGTCCAACACACCGCCAGATACAGCATGGCAGAATGCACCTCCTGCCAGCAAACCGACAGCAATCCATGTATTAGCATCTGCCAACCAAGCTGCACAGAACAAGGCGCCCACACAAAAAACACCACAAGCTTGCCTGCCACTCGGACAGGTCTCCCTCGCTGTCGCTGGCGTCGCCGCCCGCCTGCCCCGCCTCTGCAAACAGCTCCTCCCGGGTCATGGCCACACATGTGCGGCTGTGGTAGAACTTGGGCCGCCCCTCGCCATTCAGCAGCGCCAGACCGCTGCTCGGCGGGTGGCCAGGCGCCGCCGCCGCCGCCGCCCTGCCGCGCCCCCGGCCGCTTGCGCCGCCGCCGGCCCTGCCGCGACCCCGGCCGCCCGCCGGCTTGGCCGCCCGCTGCCCGCTGGCCGCCGTTGGCCCTGCCTCCTCTGCAGCCGTCAGCTCTGTGCCGCTGTCGCTGAGCGTCTCAATTGAATACATGCTACTGGCGGCTGGCGCGCTGCTGCTGGGCTGGGGCGGCGCGTACCCAAGTCGCACAGCAATGTCCGCCTCTGCCTGCCGCTCCAGCTCCTCCTCTCGAGCGTCCTGAGGGGCGGCGCCCCAGGGCCCCAGCCGCCGCCGCCGCTGCCAGCGCGGGCAGTGGAAGTAGAAGGGGTAGCGGTTGTGTGACATGGACAGCAGGTCCAGCAGCGGGTGCTCCTCCAGCCGGCCCAGCTGGCGCGGCAGGAACTCCAGCTTGGGGGTGAGCCAGGCTGCGGGAGGGTGGGGGAGGGAGGAGAGGGAGGAGAGATGCGCATGAGAGGAGGCATGGATGGCAAAGGCGCAGCTGTTGGGCAAGTACACTGTGCATGGAGAAGCAGACATGGCAGCCGAAGAGAACCAGCACTTTGCAACCACCAGCTCCCAATCCAACTCGTCTCTGCACCCACATACCCACCCGCCCCCACCCACCTGGCTTGCAGCGCAGGTACACTTCCAGGCCTCCATCCGGCAGCACCCCCGAAAAATAGGAGGCGTGGTAGCCATGCATGGCCCCAATGTGCTGCTGCAGCGCCGCGTACGAGTGGCAGCGCAGGCCGCGGCACGAGGCCAGCGGGCAGCGGAAGCCGTTCGCCACGCTGCGCACGCTGCAGCTGCCGTCAAAGCTGCAGAAAAAGTAGGTTATCTGCGGCTCAGGCTGCTGCTGCTGCTGCTGCTGCTGCTGGATGGCGGGAGGTGCCTGCCCGCCGCGCTGCTGCACCCCACCGCCGCTACCGCTGACCAGCGTGGCGGTGTAGCGGAATGGCGGGTGGCTGTCACCGCCGCTGGCCACCCCGCTGCCGCTGCTGCTACCTCCAGCTGCCGCCTGATGCAGCCCAAACCCTCTACTATCCAGCTGGAACCAGGGGGAGCCAAGGCCCCGCTCTGCACTGCCGCCACTTGCACCCAGCTGCGGCACATGTGTGGTCAGCACGCCGTGCTGCCGCTGGATGAAGCCCTGCGCGGTTGCAGGAATATAGCTTGAGTTGATGCCAGCGCAACATGCGGAGCCAACCAACGTGATAAGTGAAGCAACAGGGCTGCAGCGCCGTGCAGCACAGAGTGCTCAAGGTGCCCCCAGGTAGCCAAATGCACCAGCCCAGCTGCTAGCTGCCCAGCTCACCTCTGTCTTCGGGCGCCCGCCCAACAGGCCATCCAGCGAAATGACGCTGTAGCCGACTTGTGAGCCGCTCGGCAGCAGCGTAAACGCGGCTGCAGCAGTGATGCTGGGCTCCAGCAACCGCCCTTCATTGCCACTGCCACCGCCGCTGCCGCTGCCTGCTGCACTGCTGCTGCTCCGCCGGTGCATCGCCGGCGCCAGGCTGGCCAGCAGCGCCAGCTGCCCGCACTCTGGTGGCTGCGTGCGCTGCCCCTCTGCCGCCGCTGCCTGTGCCACATCCCGCCGCCGCTGCTCCTCGCTGCTGAGGTGGTAGCGGTACCGCCACCGCGCATCGCCGGCAAATGGGTGCAGCAGGACCACCGCTAGCCCAGCAGCTGGGCGGGCCGCACCCAGCGGCAGGCTCAGTGACAGCTGGGCATGCCGCTCGGGGGGCAGGCGCACCGCCCGGGCAGACACTGGGACATACGCCTGCAGGGCAGGGAACGAAGCAGCATGCTACTGAAGAGCAGGGTGAGCGCTCAATGCTGGCAGCGCGGTTCCCAACTGCCTCTGGCTCTGCCCATCCACGCCCCAAAATGCAAAACCTGGCTGGCGCAGCGCACCTGGGTGCCGTTCTGCGGTGCAACGATGCAAACCGCCGCCACCAGCACATGCCGAGTGGCCCTGTCTGGGCTGCTGCTGCCTGCTGCTGCACTGCCGGTTTGCATAGGCACGCCAGAGGGGCCAGGCCCACCCGCTAGCTCCAGCTGGAGCTGCAATGCTGCGCCATGCCTGGGCCAGGATGAGACAGGCAGGCAGCAGGAGTCTTAGCTCTTTGACAGGTGACCAGGAGAGCTTGCGATCATGTGCATGTGTGTGTGCCAGGCTCTGTGCCGCCTGCGGGCCAGGCAGGTAGCACTGTCCAGGCGCCAGCAGGCGGCTGGCGGCAGCGGCGGCGGCGCACCCCTGCTGCAGCGTCCTGCGCCTGGAGCGATCCACGTAGCTCAGATTACGCCGCAGAATGGTCGGCGTCTGCAATGGGGCATTGCAAGCGCTGGGACGAGCGAGGGAACTGATCAAATGGCTCAAAGCCGGGCGGACTGCTTACCCGCCCTTTGTCGCGTGCATCCAGGATGTTTTCCAGCTCGGTGGCTTGCAGCTGCAGCGCTAGCGCCTCTGCCGCCGCAGCGGGCTGCACCATCGCGAGCTCCCCGCTGCGCCGCCTTACAATACATGCATCTGGAGCGATCACCGATGTCGGGGAGCAAGCATGAGGCGCAAGCCGAAGAGGCACTGCTGCGCATTTGTTTGCTCGCCCCTTCTGGCGTGCCGGAGCGCGCCTGTTGAATTGCAATCGGGCCATGCCTGATCGCTCATCAAGGAAGCAAGCAGGCTACAAGGACTCTTCTGCAGCCCACTACAGTGGCCTTGTCGGGAGGCTCACAGTCAGCGGTCCGGACTGCCATCGTTCGTCATGCACTGGGTGGTGGCGGCGCTGGCGGTCGCCACGAGCCTGGCCGCCCTCCCTCTGGCAGCAGCCGATGGCGCTTGCTATCGTTTCGGCCCCAGGGTGGACTGCGGTGCGTGATGCATGTTTGGAATACAGTGCAATGACATTTGAGACAGGCGCCAGGCGGCAGGGGCACAGCCCGGGGCACCGCCGCCGCCAGCACGTGAAACCCTAGACGCTGTGTTCACCTCGCAGCTTGATTACACGTCCATCCTTCTGCACGCAGGCTATGCTGGCATGACGCGGGCGGAGTGTGAGGGCAAGGGCTGCTGCTGGGCACCCGCCGAGTTTGAGGGGGCGCCCCACGTCGACCTGCCCTGGTGCTTCAAGGCCAACGCGGGCGACAGCAAGTACCAAGCCGACGAGCTGGACTGGGGCGAGGGTGAGGGGCATGGACTGGAATCACTCGAGCATTGCTGAAGGGCTTGGGCTGCTGAGGCTGGTCTGGACACTGGGGTGCGCGGCGCGGGGCTCACGAGTCAAAGGCAGCGCCCCGGACGGTTGTGGGCGCCTGCTGTAGAGGAGCGGACGGTGGTGCGGCTCCATCCATGCCTGCCCACCTCATGTTCAAGCTCCCCACTGCTTGCACTGCAGATGGCAGTGTGAGCGGCACGCTGAAGCAGTACAAGAGCGCCCAGCCGGAGCTGGGGCCCGATGTGCAGGTGCGCCCGCTGCGCCAGACCCATGGGCGGTCTCATGCCAGCTGCATGGGTGGCTGGTTGCATGGCAGGATGGGCCGGCGGTGCTGACCTTCTAGCGGCGCAGCTCGGCAAGGAGCAGTGCGGGGCATACAGCTGTTGAGCAGCAGCCTGCATGCAAGTCGACTCAACATGTCCCTCTCATCCTGCGCTGCCTGGGCATGCTGCAGTCGTTGAAGCTGGCGGCTGAGCCTCTGACCGACTCGATCCTGCGCATCAGGCTGACAGACGCCAACAGCAAACGGTGGGAGGTGCCCACCTGGCTGTTCCGCACCTCCCTGCTGCCCGGCGGCGGCGGCGGCCCCGACAGCAGCCAGGCAGCAGGCAAAGCTGCCGCCCAGCCAGGGGAAGCAGGCCCTGCCGCTGCGGACCGCCCTGATGCACCTGCAAGCGGCAGCGGCAGCAGCAGCGGAGCCAGCCCCCAGAACAACCAGCAGTTCAAGTTGGAACTGAGGGAGGCGCCGTTTGGCATTGAGGTGTCTCGCCTGGGCGGCAGCAGGGCGACTGTGTTCAACACCACCGGCACCCGCCTCGTGTACAAGGCAAGTGGAGAATGGTGTTTCAGTTTGCCATGTGTTCCTTTTCTGTAGCGTAGCGGTCGTTGCTGGCTGCCCAGTGTGGGCCTGCTTGGTGCAGCCACAGCATCATGTGAACTGCCTGCTGCTATGCATTGCTACAGTGCGACTCATGTCCTGGTTCTGCTTACCGCCATTGCAACATCATGCTGCCCAGCAGGACCAATACCTGGAGCTGAGCTCCTGGGTGGCGCCCACCACCCTGCTGTTTGGCGCAGGCGAGCGCGCCTCCAACACGCTGCGCCTCGAGTGAGCGAGCCCAGCACTTGGTCATAGCATAGCGTGTGCAGATTGCGCTGTGCACGCTCCGCTGCCAAACCTGCGGGGTTGCTTCAGAGAGCCTGACATAGGCACCAGCGCCAGACTCAGCCCGGTGTGCTTGGCTCTTGATCCTGCCTCCCCTTCTGTGCAGGCGTAACGGCATGCCACGCGCCCTGTGGAATCACGATCTCGGGCCCACCTTCCTGGAACAGGTGCATTGGTTAGGGAGCCGGGTAGTGCCGCTGGGCACACATCCTGGCCTGCATGCAGCATGCCACTTTGTGACAGTCTCCTGGAGCACCATCAAGCGCTAGGGCTCTCTTCCTATTTGTGTGCTCTCCCCAACTCCCAACCATGGCAGAACATGTACAGCAGCCACCCCTACATCCTGGCGCTGGAGGAAGGTAGACCCAAGGACAGGGGGCGGCTGTACATGACCTGTGGGAGATCAGCTGTCTGGTAGCCGCGAGCTTGTGTCTGTGGCAGCTTGTGTCCTTTTTGCAGACTACACAGCATGCAACACGGCACAGTTCTCCAGGTGCTTCGTCTACATGGGGCTTAAAACCCGCCCTTTCCCATCTCGCAGACGGCTCGGCGTGGGGCATGCTGCTGCTCAACTCGAATGCGATGGATGTGGTGCCAACCGAGGACCGCCTCAGGCAAGCGGCAGCAGGGTCTTGCGTTCCAGACACATCTGCTGCAGTGGCAGCGAAGATGCACCTGTTTCAAATCGGACCTGCTCATCAATCGTGACAGCTGTCTAGATGCATCTGCAGCTGGCGCGTGACTGGCGGTGTGCTGGACGTATTCCTGCTCATGGGACCCACCCCGCGGGACGGTGAGTGCTGCAGCATGCTGACTTCAGCAGCGTGGCGGTGGGTGGAATGGCAGGAGGGCAGCAAAGTTGGTGTGCATGCTGTCGGCAATGCAAGCACTGCCTCATCCACATGCTGCCCTGAATGAGTTGTGCCCATGCAGTGCTCACCCTGAATAAAATGAGTTGTGCCCATGCAGTACTGGACCAGCTGACCCAGGTGGTGGGCCGCCCCGCCCTGATGCCCTATTGGACGCTTGGATGGCACCAGTGCAAGTGAGCTGGGCCACAGCTGTGGTGGTGCTGCTATTGTGGAGACGTGCACCAAGCTGCCCTGCTGCAAGGGAGCCCGCTGAATGGTATGCTCCTGCTGTCGCACCGACCAATCTGCGTGCCTGCTCACCTGACCCCCCCTCTGCAGGTATGGCTACAAATCAGTATGGGAGGTGGAGGCAGTTGTTGCCAACTACTCAGCCGCCGGGCTGCCGCTGGAGACGATCTGGACCGATGTGAGGGGGGTGTTACCTTGCCAGCTGTGTCATGGGCATGGCATGGCATGGCCTGGCATGGGCGGCTTTAGGACGGTGCTGCCATGCCGGTCGGCCATGCATGCGCACAGCTTGCCCTCGTGTATCTGTTTGATATATTGATGCCGGTGTGCCCCCTCATACGCTGCAGATTGACCACATGGATGGGTGGAGGGACTTTACCTTCCACCCCCAGAACTACCCGCTGCCAGAAATGCAGGTGGGTGGAATTGCGGCGGAGGCATGGCAGCTGTGCGTCGAACATGGTGCACCGGGCATGCTGCACGGGCAGCAGTGCACACCCTTAAGTTGTGGGAGCTCGTCAGGATACAGCTATAGCCATGTCTCCCACTCCAATTCGATCCTTTTGCGCAGCGCTTTGTGGAGCAGCTGCACCAGAACGACCAGCGCTGGGTGCCCATTGTGGACCCTGGAATCAAGGCAAGGCTGTGGCATGGGCGGGCACCTTGGCAAGCAATGGTGCTTCGTTGCGCTGGGTCGACCTGTGTCTTTCAGCCTTCACCAGCAGCGCCCGCCTGCAGAGCTGCTGCGCGATCGACATCGCATTTGCATGGCGTCATGGCGGCGCTTGCCATGTGCGTGCGGTCGTGCGTGCCTGCAGCGCCTGACCCATGTGGGGCGTGATCAATGCTGCAGGTTGACCCTGGGTACGCTCCCTACGACGAGGGCACCAAGGCCGACATTTGGATGAAGGGCGTTGATGGCAAGCCGTACCTGGGCTGGGTGAGTCGGAGGGCTGATGTCACACAACTGTGAGGCTCATCAGCCGCATGCCAGCGGGCAACATGCCATGATTGCAAAGCCCACAGTCCGCCTTTTTTTCTCAGGCGACAAAGATATCTATCGTATCCCAACCGGGCTCCTGTCAAACTGCAATGAGCCGCCCGAGCTTCCCATGCCCCTGGCCTTGTTCTGCAGGTGTGGGCGGGTGCCACGCACTTCCCCGACTTCTTCCTGCCTCGCGCCAGGGACTACTTCACCCGCCTGCTGCGGGAGCACCGTGACCTGGTGCCCTGGGACGGCATCTGGGTGAGCTGCTGTGGAGAGTGCCTGGGTCTGGTCACCACCCTCCGGGAGGGTCGCGCAATGCAAGGCGGGCATGCCCCACATTTGCCCATGGCGTGGCCTGGCATGGCATGGCAGCTTTGGTCTCAGCGTGGCACGGCGGCTGAGGTTGGCATGGCGCGCTTTTACATGCCATGCTGGCCATGGCATGCCCCAGCATGGCACGCCCACTGATGCACCATGGCCTTCAACTATTTTGCCACTGTTCCCCCTCCCCTTTTCCAGATCGACATGGACGAAGTCTCAAACTTTTGCACAGGCGACGTCTGCCAGCTGCGCTCTGAAGCAGCCACGACGCCCGAAGGCAACCCTTCTGTTGCACAGCTGCGTGACGACCCACCCTGGGTGCGCGATCTGACTTGTTGACTTGTTGTGCAATATGGCCCAGTCCTGTACCCATCATTGTTAGCGGCTTCTTCGGGCCATGCACTTGCCCCAGCTTGCAGTCATTGCCATGTCACTTCTCAGCAGCAAATCGCCACCTGCCTGCATTGCCCCCATCCTCACAGGTCTGCCACCTGGACTGTTGGGAGGCAAACGACATCAACGACACACAGCGCCGCTGGCTGCACCCGCCCTACGACGTCTCCAACAGCCTGTCCCGCCTGCCCCTGGGGTTCAAGGTGCGCTGGTGCCCAGAGGTTGGGTTGGTTTAATTAGGATTGACGAGTTAGGTTTGTTAGCCTGCTGCACATGCAAGCTGGGTTGGCACGCACCCCAGATACAGGATGCGACAGTAGCGTGCGTGTGTGGGGCCCATGCCCAGACCGGCACCCAATCTTTCACTGAAACCTCCACAAAACCACTGCACAGTCCATGTCTGTGCTGGCCACCCACCACGATGGCTCAGTTGAGTACAACACTCACAACCTGTACGGCCTCTCCGAGTGCCTGGCCACACATGATGCGGTCAAGGATGTGACAGGGTGAGCTTATCACAGACTAAATGCTGCTGGCTGTGCCTGCTGGCGCTGCAGCAGCAGCCGTTTGGTTGTGTTCAGGCCGGCAGTGAGCTCAATGTACAGCCGCTGCACATGCATTGCTTTGTTTGTTGGCTCAACAGGGTGCTCCATGCAAGCATCACTGGCTATTATGTTGATTGTTGCTTGTCCCCAACCTGATCGCCTGCCCGCCCAACCTGATCGCCGCCCCGCCCGCTGCAGGCAGCGCCCCTTTGTGCTGAGCCGCTCCTCCTTTACGGGCACCGGCTCGTATGCGGGGCACTGGACGGGGGACAACTCGGGTGCGGAGGAGGCCGAAGCGCGTGTGGCTTGGGCGGTGCACAGGCTGCATGGCCAAAGCCTCATGTGGAGGGCACAGCTCCTGGGGCAGGGCACATGTTGGTGTATTCAGGCAAGCCTGCTGTGGCCCACCCGGCTGCCCTCCCATCCCACCCGCCCCTTGCAGCCACGTGGGAGCAGCTGGCGCAGTCGATCCCTGGCGTGTTGAACATCGGCCTGTGGGGCATCCCCTTTGCTGGCGCCGATGTGAGCGCAGTTAGGGGGGAGTGTGGGGGAGAGTAGGGGAGTGTAGGGGAGTGTGGCGCCTGGTTGGAGGCTGCACGCAAGCCGCTGCACAGCGGGTTGGGATGTGGCGGGTCGAAGCCCTGTTGTTCCAGCACTGCTCAGCCGCTCGGCACGCTGTGCCCGCTCTGCTCCCATATATGCAACAGATCTGCGGGTTCCAGGGCGACACCACGCCATCGGGAATGCCTCGTCCACTCCTTTTCTGCTCCCCCGCTCTTCCGCAAATTTGCGGGTTCCAGGGCGACACCACGCCGTCTGCCATGCCTCATCCACTCCTTTCTGCTCTCCCTCTGGTTCTTCCGCAGATCTGTGGGTTCCAGGGCGACACCACGCCCGAGCTGTGTGCCCGCTGGGTGTCCCTGGGCGCCTTCTACCCCTTCAGCCGCAGCCACTCCGACCTGCACTCCAGCTACCAGGAGCTCTACCGTTGGTGGGTGCTCGTGCATCACAGCAGCGAATGCTGCGCGCTGTGGGGGAAGCGAGCAGCTCTTAGCTTACCGGCCCCGGGCCTGCGGGCAGCACACAAGCTGTGCTGTGGCAGCCATTGCTGATGCCCATAGCATGGCCTGCATGACACCTGCTTGCTCTCGAGCAACGTTCCAGCACACTGAGCTGCCCTCCACCTCTTCACTCGCCCGCCCCCATTCTACAGGCCGGAGGTGGCCGCCGCTGGCAAGCGCGCACTGGGCATGCGGTACAAGCTGCTGCCGTACCTGTACACCGCTGTGCATGCTGCGGCCGACACAGGCGCGCCCATCATGCGGCCCCTGTGGTTCAACTTCCCGCAAGACAAGCAAGCGCAGCGCAACGACAGGCGAGTGCTGTGTTGACTGCTGTTCATCATGCAATAGCCGGTGGGCGGCGGAGCTGATGGCAGGTAGGTTGCGTCATGCGTTCCGGGCAGCTGCGACGCACACCAAGCTAAGTGTGCTGCCATTGCAACTGGCTGTGGAGGAGGCCTGCAGTGTGGCTCACGTGATGAGCCGCGCTTCACATACCGCCGCTGCCGCTGCCAGCCAACCCCCGCAAAGCAGGCAGTTCATGGTGGAACACACTCTTCACATGCATGCTGGCCCTGCCGCCGATCCCTTGTTTGCAGGCAGTTCATGCTGGGCGACGCGCTGCTGGTCAGCCCGGTGTTGGAGCAGGGGGCCACGAGCGTGGAGGCCCACTTCCCGCCAGGCACCTGGCACTCGCTGTGGGAGGACGGCCACGTGGTGGAGGCGGGGTGAGGCTGGGGGATCAGGCTGTTGGGTGGGGAAGGCGGTGTTCTATCGCTTCCATTGCGGGCTGCAGCTGGTGCGCGCTTGCTGTTGGGTACTCTCTCTCTCTCTCTCTACTCTCTCTCTAATTGCATGTGGTATTGTGCTGCCATCCAGCCCGTCCTGCTCAATGGGCATTCCTGGGCTTCTGAGCTGTTTCCCCTTGCTTTGCCGCGCCGCAGCAAGGACGGCAAGACTGTGAAGCTGGAGGCGCCGCTGGGAGAGATCCCGCTGCACATGCTGGGAGGCCAGGTGAGCGCGTCGGCCCCAGTTGGGAGCTGCTCAGCGGTCTGCTCAGCAGCAGTGCGTTTCTTCGGTCCTTGATGCTGCCCGTGCATTGCATATTGCTCACCCCTCAACGCTGCCCTGCTCCCATCCTGCCTGCCACAGGCCCTGCTGTTGCACTCCCAGCCCGGGCTGACCACCACCGAAACCAAGCGCAGCCCGCTGGTGGCAGTTGTAGCGCTGCCAACTGTGCTGGCGGATGGGCAGCAGGGTGCTGCTGCTGGCGGGCCCACCCTGTCCCTGCTGGGTGCTGAGCAGGAGGGGCGGACCACCATCAGCTGGACGATGTACA
>VFQQ010000881.1_pt1 | contig 49951 bp, 53 predicted proteins | sample 3512341 | NCBI WGS metagenome assembly VFQQ01 (sample SAMN10412373, study PRJNA504923) | tailings metagenome | isolation source: Relicate 2 Philex TSF1 revegetated site | place: Philippines: Tuba, Benguet | collected 2017-08-29 | reverse complement strand
CAGTGTTGCCGGCTCGAACGGGTCGTCCTCGTGCAGGCGGCGCGGCCACTGTATCTTTTCCGGCCGGCTCTTGGCGGCGATCCGGGGGCCGACGATTTCTTCCCACGACTGGACGAGCCCGACAGAAATGCCGGCGCGCTTGCGCAGAACTGGATCGAGGATTTCGGTGGCGAGATCGCTCACCGGAACGGGATTGCCGTAACGGCTTTTCCCTGCCATGTGCGTTCTCCGGACTATGCACCCTTACCCAAGGCGCGGATCAATAGCACGATCAATGGCACCACAGGCAAAACCCCGCAAGAGCGCAGCGCCACCCGGCAGCGATATCGCAGCGCCCCTGCTTGAATGGTACGACGCCAACCATCGCGAACTGCCGTGGCGCGTTTCGCCGCGCGAACTGGCTTCCGGCATCCGCCCCGACCCTTACCGCGTCTGGCTTTCGGAAGTCATGCTGCAGCAGACGACCGTCGAGGCGGTCAAATCCTACTTCCGTGCTTTCCTTGAAAAATGGCCGGATGTGAAATCGCTTGCCGCAGCAGAAGCCGACGACGTCATGAAGGCCTGGGCCGGCCTCGGCTATTATTCGCGCGCCCGCAATTTGAAAGCCTGCGCCAATCTCGTTGCCGCGCGAACCGGCGCCTTCCCGGACACGGAAGCAGGCTTGCGCGAACTGCCCGGCATTGGCGCCTACACGGCAGCTGCAATCGCGGCCATCGCCTTCGACCGGCCCGCCGCCGTGATGGACGGGAATGTCGAGCGCGTCATGTCGCGCCTGTTCGAGATTGCCACGCCGCTGCCGGACGCCAAGCCCGAAATCCGTGCCATACTGGAAACACTGGTGCCGCCGGCCCGCCCGGGCGACTTTGCGCAGGCGATGATGGACCTGGGCGCGACGATCTGCACGCCGCGCCGCCCGCGCTGCATGCTGTGCCCGCTGCGCGACAGCTGCCAAGCGCTGGCGCACGGCGACCCGGAACTCTATCCCGTCAAGGCTCCCAAAACCGAAAAGCCGGCACGCATGGGTGCGGCATTCGTTGCGGTGCGGCCCGATGGCGCGGTGCTTCTGCGCAAGCGTCCCGAAAAAGGCCTGCTCGGCGGCATGAGCGAGGTGCCCACCACCGCATGGACGGCGCGCATCGACGGCGAAACCACCATTGCCGGCGCGCCCTTTGCCGCCGCCTGGCAGCGGGCCGGCAGCATTTCGCACGTCTTCACCCATTTTTCGCTCGAACTCGACGTCTACCGTGCGGAGGTCGCGGATCGTCCCTTGCCTGCGGGCAGTTTCTGGGCTCCAGTCGCCACGCTTCACGGCGAGGCGCTGCCGACTGTCATGAAAAAGGCAATCGAGGCTGCCATACCGGGCGCGACGAAAAAACCGCACACAGCAAAGAGGCCTTCATGACCGAAATCCGCCATATCGTCTTCGACATCGGCAAGGTGCTGATCCACTACGACCCGGACCTGCCCTTCAGCCGGCTGATCCCGGACGAGACGGAGCGGAAGCGGTTTTTCGAGACAGTCTGCACGCATGACTGGAACATCGAGCAGGATCGCGGGCGGACCTGGGAAGAGGCTGAAAGCCTGCTGATCGCCGAGCATCCCGGCCACGAGGAAAATATCCGCAACTTCCGCCGCCACTGGCACGAGATGGTGCCGCATGCCTATGACGACAGCGTCGAACTGATGGAAGCCCTGATCGACAAGGGCCATGATGTGACCATGCTGACCAACTTCGCCGCCGATACCTTCACGGAGGCACGTCAACGTTTTCCGTTCCTCGAGCGTCCGCGCGGCGTCACCGTTTCGGGCGAGATCGGCATGATAAAGCCCGACCGCGGCATCTACGACCACCACGCCTCGACCTTCGGCCTCAATCCGTCGGAGACGATCTTCATCGACGACAGCGCGAAGAACGTCGAAGGCGCCAAGGCCGCCGGTTGGCAGGCGGTGCTGTTTACGGATGCCGCAACGCTGCGGCGCGATCTGGAGCAGCGAGGCATCGAGCCGTGACGCAGGGCGTCGAGCCGGCCGAGATTCAGCTGCGATACCACGCCGCCATCAACGCGCTCGATTATCAGTCCATCGAGGCGATGTTCGCCGCCGATATTGTCTATGATTCCGGCGGTGTCGGCGGGATCATATCGGGCCGCGATGCGGTGATGGCAGCCTTCCGGGTCTATTTCGCGGAGTATCCGGATCAGGTTTCCGAGGATTTGTCTGTCGAGACGCTATCGCCAAACACCGCGCGCTCGGCGTGGGCGCTTCAGGCAACGAGCGCGACCACAGGCGCGCCTTACAAGCGACAAGGCACCGAAACCGTAACCGTTGATCAAGACGGGAGGATCGTTCGGGTGACCGTCGAGGGATGAACTGCCCAGAGCCTTACCGGATGAGGTGGAGCCGCCCCTCATCCCGCTGCCGCGACCTTCTCCCCGTATAGTGACCGGGAGAAGGGGCTGGCCGCAACGCTGGTGATCTCCCTCTCCCCGTTTTTCACGGGGGTCCAGAGGACGGGCGAGACCCGTGGCTCGCCCCGGAATGGGTAAGGGTGAGGGGCTGTATCCATAAAGGCCTGAAACGATCTGACAAGAAATGCCAAAACGCTCGAGGATGACCTCGAGCGTTCGGGATCAGCCGGTGACTGGAAGCCGGCCCATCGGTGGTCTCTAAAAAGCCGACCTGAAAATCAGGCCCCTGCCCGCTCCATGCCGAGGCGTGCGATGCGGCGCAGTTCGTCGATCTGGGTCAGGCCGCCATTGCGCTCATAATGCCAGAAGGTCCAGCCATTGCAGGACTCCAATCCTTGCAGGACAGCGCCGACGCGATGGATCGAGCCGGCGTTATCGCCGACCGCCAGCGTGCCGTCGGCGCGCACTTTTGCGGCCCAGCGCTTCTTGGCGTCGTAGAGCGTCGCGCCCGGCTTCAGCATGCCGGAATCGAGCAGGTTGACGAAGGCGACGCGCGGCTCGGCGCGCTTGCCGGAAAGCACCGTCAGGTCGGCTGCCTCAAGCGGCACCACCGCCGCGATGCGCTCGTTTGCGGCGTCGATATAGTCCTGCTCGCGCTCGATGCCGATGAAGTGGCGGCCAAGGCGTTTTGCCACGGCGCCGGTCGTGCCCGAGCCGAAGAAGGGGTCGAGCACCACGTCGCCCGGCTTGGTCGATGCCATCATGATGCGGGCCAGCAGCGCTTCCGGCTTCTGCGTCGGGTGCAGCTTGTCGCCATTGTCGTTCTTCAGCCGCTCCGTCCCTGTGCAGATCGGGAACAGCCAGTCCGAGCGCATCTGGATGTCGTCGTTGGAGGCCTTCAGCGCATCGTAGTTGAAGGTGTAGCTCTTGGCGTTCGGGTCGCGGGATGCCCAGATCATCGTTTCATGCGCGTTCTGGAAGCGGCGGCCGCGGAAATTCGGCATCGGGTTGGTCTTGCGCCAGACGATGTCGTTGAGGATCCAGAAGCCGAGATCCTGCATCGAGGCGCCGACGCGGAAAATGTTATGGTAGGAACCGATCACCCAGATCGTGCCGTTGGGCTTCAGCACACGACGCGCGGCCAGCAGCCAGGCGCGGGTGAAGGCGTCGTAGGCGGCGAAACTGTCGAACTGGTCCCAGTCATTGTCCACCGCATCGACCTTGGACTGGTCGGGGCGGTGCAGGTCGCCATTGAGCTGGAGATTGTAGGGCGGGTCGGCGAAGATCACGTCGACCGATTTTTCAGGCAGTTTGTCGAGGGCGGCGACGCAGTCGCCCTTCAGGATCGTATCCAGCCATTCGGCTTTCTGCGGCAGGGGGGAAAGGTCGGCGAGAGCACGCACGGCTGACATTCTGATACCCGAAATACGCGTTACTGTTTACACCCCGTTATGGTTACCGATCAGCGTAAACATTTGGTGAAGCGGGTTGCGTCACGACCAATAATTTGCGGTGAGCCTGTCCATGGTGTATGCCGCGCCGCGAATATATCGCTTGCCGCCTTGCGGCCTTTCTTCCCAGCTATTGCGGATTTCCATGACCCAGCCTGATCTCGTCATTTTCGATTGCGACGGCGTTCTCGTCGATTCAGAAATCATCGCCGCGCGCGTCGAGGCGGAGTTGCTGACCGCCGCCGGCTTCCCGATCGAGCCGGAGGAACTGGCCGAGACCTATGCCGGCCTGACCTTCAAGGACATCATGCTGCGCATCGAGGAACAGTCGCAGATACCGTTCCAGGCATCGCTGATCAGCCAAGCAGAATCGCTTGTCGACCGCCGGCTGCAGGCCGAAGTTCGCGCCATCGAAGGCGCGCATGAGGCGGTGGCTTCGGTCACCGGCCCGCGCTGCATCTGCTCCAATTCGAGCAGCGAGCGTCTCAACATGATGCTGGAAAAGACAAGGCTGCTGCCGTTCTTCTCGGGCCGCATCTTCTCCTCGTTCGACACGCCGTCCAAGAAGCCCAAGCCTGCGCCGGACGTGTTCCTGCATGCGGTGGCGACTCTTGGCGCCGATCCCGCACGCACTTTCGTCGTCGAGGATTCGGTTCACGGCATTTCCGGCGCGAAGGCTGCCGGCCTGCGCGTCATCGGCTTCACCGGCGCTTCGCACAGCTATCCCGGCCATGCCGATGCGCTGACCGAAGCGGGTGCTGAAACCGTCATCCGCCGCTGGGCGGATTTTCCCGGTGTCGTAGCCGCACTTCTCGAATGGTCGGAAGACGCTTGAAGCGCGTCTCGCGCTTCAAGCTTGTTTTTATGCATCTCGCTGTCGCAAAACTGCCGCGCACTTTTGCGCAACGCGCTTCGTCACTCGGCGGCGGCAGTCCGCTTCTTCGGCGCCGGACCTTCGTCGAAGCCGGCATAGATGCGGATGTTCTGCTCGGCCGGAACCGGAACCGAAACGCCCTTGTCGTTGAACACGAACTGGGTCGCAGCCGTCTTATCGGTCAAGCTGACCGGAAACTGGGTGATCTTGGAGTAGAGCACTTCCTCACCGCGCACCACGACGACGCGGATCGGCAAGGTCACGCTTCCCGGCGCACCGGCCGGACCCGGCACGATCTTGCCGGCAGCAGCGACATCGATGGTCAGCGTTCCGTCGCGGGTCACGCAGGCGCGGGTCACGTCAGCGATAGAAGCCTGGTAGGAGAGCTTCGTCGGGTCGTCCTGGCCGCCCTTGGCATAGCTGCTGAAGAAGGCTGTCCCTTCACGCAAGGTGATGTTCGGGCAATAGGCCCTGAGGTCGCTTTCCAGGATCCTGCCGGCCTGATCGGGCTTGCTGGCTGCGTCGAAGCCTTTCGCCGCGTCGTTGGATTGGCAACCGGCGGCGGCAATCATAAAGCTCGAAACTGCAAGACCGGCCAAAAAACGACTGTCGATAAATCGAAACTGCATATGCTGCACTTCCCTCTCTCAAAGCTGTCGCTGTATATCAACGCCGCGGCAAAAATGCGACTGACGGGATTCAGTTTTTCACCAATCTGCTTTTCCACAGAGTTTTCAGTCGCGTAGACAGCAAGCCACCACGACGAACGGATGACAATGATTTACGTCAGCACTCGCGGGGAAGCTCCCGCACTCGGCTTCTCGGATACGGTTCTTACCGGGCTCGCGCGCGACGGCGGCCTTTACATTCCGAGCGAATGGCCACAGTTCAGTGCCGTCGAAATCCGCGCCATGCGCGGCCTTCCCTATCCGGACCTCGCCATTCGCCTGCTGACGCCGTTCCTCGGCGGCGAGATCGCGGCACCCGCCTTCGAGCGCATCGTGCGCGAAGCCTATGCCACCTTTCGCCATGACGCCGTCTGCCCGCTCGTGCAGACCAATGCGAACACTTTCGTGCTGGAGCTGTTCCACGGCCCGACGCTCGCCTTCAAGGACGTCGCCATGCAGTTGCTGGCGCGGCTGATGGACCATGTGCTCGCCGAACGCGACCAGCGCGCGACGATAACCGCCGCGACTTCCGGAGACACCGGCGGTGCGGCGATCGACGCCTTCGCAGGCCGCGACCGTGCCGACATGTTCGTGCTCTTCCCGCATGGCCGGGTCTCGCCGGTGCAGCAGCGGCAGATGACCACCTCGACCGCGCCCAATGTCCACGCACTCTCGATCGAAGGCAATTTCGACGATTGCCAGGGGCTGGTGAAGGACATGTTCAACAATCACGGTTTCCGCGACCGTGTATCGCTGTCCGGCGTCAACTCGATCAACTGGGCACGCATCATGGCCCAGATCGTCTATTATTTCTCGTCAGCGATTTCGCTCGGCGCGCCGGACCGCCCGGTGTCCTTCACCGTGCCGACCGGTAATTTCGGCGACATCTTCGCCGGCTATGCCGCCAAGCGCATGGGCCTGCCGATCGAACGCCTGGTGATCGCCACCAACGACAACGACATCCTCGCCCGCACGCTTTCGAGCGGCGAGTACCGCACGACCGGCGTCGTCGCCACGACCTCACCGTCGATGGACATTCAGGTGTCGTCGAATTTCGAGCGCCTGCTTTTCGAAGCCTCGGCTCGCGATGCAGGCACTGTCCGCCGCTACATGGCCGGCCTCAAGCAGTCGGGCGCATTCGCCATCGACGCCCCTGCCCTTGCAAAGATCCGCGGCGAGTTCGACGCCGGGCGCGCGACGATGGACGAGACCGCGGCAACCATTCGCGAGACGCTGAAGGCAAGCGGCTATCTGCTCGACCCGCACACCGCGACTGCCGTTCATGTCGCCAACCGCCAGAAGGGCGATGCACCGATGATCGTGCTTGCCACCGCGCACCCGGCCAAGTTCCCCGCTGCCGTCGAAGCGGCCAGCGGCGTGGTGCCGGCCCTGCCTGCATGGCTTGCCGGAATGATGGAGCGCGAGGAAAAATACACGGTACTTCCATCCGAGCTTAAAATGGTGGAAGATCATATTAGCCGTCACACACGGGCGGCGCGTTAAGGAGTAATATCTATATGGGTGTTGAGGTAAGCCGTCTGTCGAACGGCCTGACAGTCGCCACCGAAACCCTTCCAAGTATCGAATCCGTCGCATTGGGCGTTTGGGTCAAGTCCGGAGCCCGCAACGAACGCGACGACGAGCATGGGATGGCCCACCTCCTTGAACACATGGCGTTCAAGGGGACCAACAGGCGAAGCGCTTTTGAGATCGCTTCCGAAATCGAGAATGTCGGCGGCGAGATCAACGCCGCCACCAGCGTCGAGACGACCTCCTTTTACGCCCGCGTGCTCGCCGATGACGTGCCGCTGGCGATGGACCTGCTCTCCGATATCCTGACGGAGTCGAAATTTGACCCCGAGGAACTGCGGCGCGAGCAGCACGTGATCCTGCAGGAGATCGGAGCCGCACACGACACGCCCGACGACGTCGTGTTCGACCACTTCACCGAGACCGCCTTTCGCCATCAGACGATCGGCCGTTCCATCCTCGGCACGCCCGAGACCGTCAAATCCTTCACCTCCGGCCAGTTGCATTCCTTCATGGAGCGCCAGTACGGCGCAGACCAGATGGTGGTCGTGGCCGCCGGCGACGTGAAGCATGACGTGTTCGTCCGCGACGTAGAGCGGCGGCTGGGCAGCTTCCGCGCCAAGTCCGACAGCGTCGTGCCGCAATATGCGCATTATGTCGGCGGCGATTATCGCGAGCATCGCGATTTGCAGGATGCGCAGATCGTGCTCGGCTTCGAAGGCCGCGCCTATCATGTGCGCGACTTCTATGCCTCGCAGGTTTTGTCGATGATCCTGGGCGGCGGCATGTCTTCGCGCCTGTTCCAGGAAGTGCGCGAAAAGCGCGGCTTGTGCTACTCGGTCTATGCCTTTCATTGGGGATTTTCCGACACCGGCATCTTCGGCGTTCATGCCGCGACCGGCGAAGGCGATATCGCAAAGCTGGTTCCGGTGATCATCAAGGAACTGGAGAAGGCCGGCGAACATATCGGCCAGGACGAACTCGATCGCGCCCGCGCCCAGTATCGTGCCGGTCTCATCATGTCGGGCGAAAGCGCTTCCAGCCGGGCTTCGCAGATCGCGCGGCAGATGCTGCTTTTCGGACGCCCCATCGCCAAGGAAGAGCTGATGGAGCGGCTTTCTGCGCTGACTGTCGATCGGTTGACGGACCTTTCCTCGCGCCTGTTCTCGACCAAGCCGACGGTAACCGCCGTTGGACCGGTGGGCACGTTACCGCCTTATGAAAGCATTCTCGACGCGCTTCCGAGACTGGACAACGGTCTTCGCAAGCTGGCCGTTTGAGCCCTCGCAAAAGCGATGATCGCGTTTCCTTTTTTCCGCCGAGACTTTCCGGCGCTGAAAGGCGAGCGCGTCAGCCTGCGGGTGCCGGAGTCGGGAGACTATCGCGAATGGGCGGCCCTGCGCGCCGAAAGCCGCGCCTTCCTCGAACCGTGGGAGCCGCGCTGGGCTTCCGACGAGCTTGAGCGCGCCTCGTGGCGTCAGCGGCTCGGGCGCTACCGCGAGGATTTCGCCAATGGCAGCGCGGTTGCCTTCTTCATCTTCGAGAATGCTTCGGGGCGGCTGGTGGGCGGAATCACCATCGGCAATATCCGCCAGGGCGTCGCGCAGAGCGGTCAGATAGGCTACTGGGTTGGTGAGCGATACGCCGGAAAGGGCTACATGGTCGACGCCCTTCTCCTGCTCGTGCGTTTCGCTTTCGATACGCTGAGGTTGCACCGGATCGAGGCTGCCTGTATTCCCGAAAATTCGCGCTCCGTTCGTGTGCTTGAAAAAGCCGGATTTCAGCGTGAAGGACTTTTGCGATCCTATCTCAGGATCAATGGTAACTGGCAGGATCACTACCTCTACGCCCTGATCGCGGACGATCGGCTTGGCGTCAGGACAAAGGGCTGATTTTTGGCATATTCTCGACGGATTGAATGGCTTCTGGCCTTTGTCCTTGCGGCAGTCATGAGCCTTTGCGCGGCCTCGTCGGCATTTGCCATCGAGCCCATCAAGATCGCCCGCGACGATGTCGCGCTCGATCTTTCCGGTGCTGTCGAAATCTACCGGAATCAGGGCGAGAATTTTCAGGTTTCCACAGCTCCCGGCCCCGATGGCATCGTGCGGCGAATCGAGGTCGAAGCCAATGACAAGCGCTCCAGCGGCGACTGGGCCGTCTTCGCGCTCGCCAACACCACCGAGCAGCAGATCGACCGCCTTATCGTCGCGCCGCATTTCCGCCTGGTGAATTCCGGCCTGTTCTGGCCCGACCTAGGCTCCAGCCGCATCACCGCGATCACCCCGAGCGAAGGCTTCGCGCTCGACCGACAGGCAAGCCCGGACGCCGATGTGTTCCTGGTCACGCTCAACCCCGGCACCGTCGTTACCTTCATCGCCGAGCTCGCCTCGCCCAAGCTGCCGCAGGTCTATCTTTGGGACCCCGAGCCCTACAAGGATTCCGTCAATTCCTACACGCTCTACCGCGGCATCGTCATCGGCATTTCCGGCCTGCTGGCGCTGTTCCTGACCATTCTTTTCGTCGTCAAGGGAACCTCGATGTTTCCGGCGACTGCGGCACTTTCATGGGCGGTCCTGGCCTATATCTGCGTCGACTTCGGCTTTCTCAACAAGGTCATCGAGATATCGCCCGGCAATGAGCAGATATGGCGAGCCGGCACGGAGGTCGGCCTCGCGGCGACCTTCGTGGTGTTCCTATTCGCCTATCTCAATCTCAACCGATGGCACGGCCATTTCAGCTACGGCGTCTTCGCCTGGATATTGGGACTGGTGCTGATCGCCGGCGTGGCGGTCATCGATCCGGCGGTGGCTGCCGGCATAGCGCGGCTGTCCTTCGGGGCGACGGCGCTGCTGGGCGTCGGCCTGATCGTCTATCTCGGCATTCGCGGTTACGACCGCGCCATCATGCTTATCCCCAGCTGGGTGATGGTTCTGCTGTGGCTCACCGGGTCGTGGATGGCGATAACCGGTTTGCTGGACAACGACGTCGTCCAGCCGGCACTTGGCGGCGGCCTGATCCTCATCATCCTGCTGATCGGCTTTACCGTCATGCAGCACGCTTTTGCCGGCGGCGCATTGCATCAGGGCCTGTTCAGCGACCTCGAACGCCAGGCGCTGGCGGTTGCCGGTTCAGGCGACATCGTCTGGGACTGGGACGTGTTGCGCGATCGCGTGGTGACACGGCCGGATGTCAGCCTGCAACTCGGCCTTGCGCCCAACAGCCTTGGCGGCCCTGCCCGCAACTGGCTGCCGGTTCTGCATGCCGACGACCGCGATACGTTCCGCACCACGCTCGACGTCGTGCTGGAGCATCGTCGCGGACGAGTGGCGCAGAATTTCCGCCTGCGCGGCGCCGACGGGCATTATCACTGGTTCTCGCTGCGCGCGCGTCCCGTCATCGGCTCGGACGGCGAAGTCATCCGCTGCGTCGGCACGCTGATCGACGTGACCGAGCAGAAGAAATCCGAGGAGCGGCTGCTGCACGATGCCGTGCATGACAACCTCACCGGGTTGCCGAACCGCGAGCTTTTCATGAACCGGCTGGAGGCGATCATCTCGATCGCCAAGACCGAGGAGAAGGTGCGCCCGACCATCTTCGTCATCGACATCGACCGTTTCAAGCATGTCAACGACAGCCTCGGCATCTCGGCCGGCGACACGATCCTGCTGACGATCGCAAGACGCCTGCACCGCATTCTCAAACCGAAGGATTCGCTGTCGCGCTTTGCCGGCGATCAGTTCGCCCTGATGCTTTTGTCCGAACAGGACCCGGCCCGCATTGCAGCGGTTGCCGATGCCATCAAGCAGGCGATCCGCTCGCCGATCACCTTTGCCAAGCGCGAGATCGTGCTGACGGCATCCGTCGGCCTGATCACCTGGACAGAAGCCCAGGCGTCGGCCGAGGACATGGTCAAGGATGCCGAGCTCGCCATGCACCAGGCCAAGCGTTTCGGCGGCGACCGCATCGAGCCCTTCCGGCCTGCTTTCCGCTCGGTCGGCACGGACCGGCTGCAGCTCGAATCCGACCTGCGCCGTGCCGTCGAGCGCAAGGAGCTTACGCTTGCCTACCAGCCCATCGTGCGTCTTGAAGACCGTAGCGTCGCCGGTTTCGAAGCGCTGCTGCGCTGGGACCATCCCCGCCGCGGGCAGATACCGCCGTCGGATTTCATCCCCGTCGCCGAAAGCTGCGGCCTGATCGTTCAGCTCGGCCTGTTTGCCATGCAGCGCGCGGCGGAAGATCTCGCCGGCTGGCAGAAGCAGATCGGCGACGCGCCGCTTTCGGTGTCGGTGAACCTTTCCAGCCGCCAGCTCATTCGCCGCGACCTCGTTAGCGACGTGCGCTCGGTCATCGCGCGCGCAGGCCTCAAGGCGCGCTGCTTCCGCCTCGAACTGACCGAATCGCTGGTGATGGACAATCCCGAGCAGACGGCGCATGTGCTGGCCAAGCTGAAGCAGCTCGGCATCGGGCTGTCGCTGGACGATTTCGGCACCGGCTATTCGTCGCTGTCCTACCTCACGCGCTTTCCCTTCGACACGATCAAGATCGACAAGAGCTTCCTTGACGACTCCTCGCCCAAGAGGACGGTGCTTTTGAAATCCATGGTCAACATGGCGCATGAGCTCGGCATGTCGGTGGTCGCCGAAGGCATTGCCGACGAGAACGACGCGCTGCAATTGCGCCAGATGGGCTGCGAATATGTCCAGAGCTACATGTTCGGCTCGCCGATTGCGGGCGACGCCGTGCTCAAACTGTTGAAAGAGCAGTATCCAGTCGCTCAGGCGTGACCGGCTTCGTGGCTTAGATGGGCCAGATCGACGCCGATAGAGGCCAGCACGCGATCATATTTGCGATCGATATCCCCATCGAATAGGAATTCCGGCTTGGCCGGGCAGGTCAGCCAGCCGTTCTGGGCGATCTCGCTTTCGAGCTGGCCCGCACCCCAGCCGGCATAGCCCAGAACCATCAGCGCGTGGCGCGGTCCTCTGCCTGACGAGATCGCGCGCAGGATGTCGACAGTTGCCGTCAGGCAGATGTCTTCCGACACCGGCAGTGACGATTCCACCTTGTAGTCGTCGGTGTGGAGCACAAAGCCGCGGCTGCGGTCGACCGGGCCGCCATTGCGCACGACGAAATCGCGCGCCGACGGCGGCAGGCGTATCGCCTCCTGCTCGTCGAGAATGCCGAGTTGCACCAACAGATCGGGAAAGAGCAATTGCTGCGACTGGTTGATGATCAGGCCCATCGCGCCTTCGTCGCTGTGGGCGCAGACATAGATCACCGTACGCGCGAACCTCTCATCCTTCATCCCCGGCATGGCGATGAGGAACTGGTCATCGAGAAACCCACGTTTCTCCGCTGCATTTTTCTGACGCAAAAGGTCCATTCGGGAAAAGTAACGCTTTTTCGACACGCTTGAAAGATACGCCTTAGGCCAATGTTGACAGATGTAGGGCGTGGCCTCACGCAAAAATGATGGTGGCGAAAGGATGAGCCGGTTGCGTAATACTGCCTGCAAGGTCAAATCGCTGGCATGAAAAGCTCGACCGTCGCCGCAATCGGCCTGTTTGCCATGGCAACCGGCGCAATGCCTGCGCTGGCATCCTCCACCGACTGGTTCGAAACGCAGGGCGGCAGGGTGCGGCTGGTCACATCCGGCAAGCCGGACGCCGCGGGCCGACTTCAGGGCATTCTCGACATCGATCTCGATCCGGGCTGGAAGACCTACTGGCGTGATCCCGGCGACGCCGGCGTGCCGCCCCAGCTCGACATTAGCGCCAGCACCAACATTTCGAGTGCCGTGTTCGATTTCCCTGCCCCGCAACATCACGATGACGGCTATTCGAAATGGGCTGGATATGACCAGTCGGTCGCGCTGCCGGTCACCTTTCAGCTCAAGGCGGCCAATAAGCCGGCGATGATCGACGCTCATGTCTTCCTCGGCATATGCGAGACGATCTGCATACCGGTCAGCACGAAGCTGTCGCTCGACCCCGCCAGCGATCCCGACAACGCCGACGATGCGGCGCTTGTATCCGCCGCACTGGAGGCATTGCCCGCTGCCGAGCAGCCGGATTTCGGCGTCAAGATCGTCGGCAAGGACGAGAAAACCTTGCTTGTCGAAGCTGTCTTCCCCGGCAATCCGACATCTGCGGATTTCTTCATCGCCGGTGACAGCGGCTATTCCTTCGCTGCGCCCAAGCGCGTGGAAAAGGGCGGCAAGACGCTGTTTTCGGTGGAGATACTGAACCGTCCCGCGCAGGTGCCTGCCGAAGGCGGGCTGCACTATACGCTGGTTTCCGATGCCGGTTCCGTCAGCGGCGTCCTGCCCTATATGTAACGCACCGAGAGCTTCGAAATCGCCCCGGTGATTGCACTCGAAACGATAAGCCGATACCCAATCCTCGAACCATAACCGAACAAAGCGAGAAACTTCATGACGATTTCCGTTGGCGACAAACTGCCTGAAGCGACGTTCAAGACCATGACCTCCGACGGCGCCAAGGCTGTGACCACCGCCGAGATTTTTGCCGGCAAGAAGGTCGTTCTGTTCGGCGTGCCGGGCGCATTCACGCCCACATGCTCCAACAACCATCTGCCCGGCTATCTGGAAAACCACGACGCGATCATCTCGCGCGGCGTCGATACGATCGCCGTCGTTGCCGTCAACGATCATTTCGTCATGGGCGCATGGGCAAATTTCACTGGCGGCGAAGGCAAGCTGCTCTATCTCGCCGACGGCAATGGCGACTTCGTCCGCGCTGCCGGCCTTGAAGCCGACCTCAGCGGCGGCGGGCTCGGCATCCGTTCCAAGCGCTTTTCGATGATCGTCGACGATGGCAAAGTTACAGCGCTCAACATCGAGGACTCGCCCGGCCAGGCCGTTGAGTCGGGAGCGGCAAAGCTTCTCGAACAGCTTTGATGTGAACAGACCGGACGTGCTGGAACTCCGCGCGTCCGGTCATTCCGTAGTTTCGACGGATTATTTCTTGAACGGCGCCATGCCCATGCGCGCCAATTCGTCGGCGCGCTCGTTCTCCGGGTGTCCGGCATGACCCTTGACCCAGTTCCAGGTCACCTTGTGGCGCTTGTTCGCCTCGTCCAGCGCCTGCCATAGCTCGCCGTTCTTCACCGGCTTCTTGTCGGCGGTCTTCCAGCCGTTCTTCTTCCAGCCGTGAATCCATTTCGAGATGCCGTCCATCACATATTTGCTGTCGGTGTGAAGGTCGACCGTGCACGGCTCCTTCAGCGCGTTGAGCGCCGAGATCGCAGCCATCAGCTCCATGCGGTTGTTGGTCGTATCCGCCTCGCCGCCCGAAAGCTCCTTGGTCTTGCCGTTGAAACGCAATATCGCACCCCAGCCGCCCGGACCCGGATTGCCCGAGCAGGCGCCATCGGTGAAGACTTCGACTGATTTGTTCATTTCAACCCATATTCGGATGCGGAATTGATCTGGCGATGGAACCGCACCTTGCGGATGAATTCCATCGGGTCGCGTTTCTGGACAAGCGCGCCGTCCGGAATGGTCAGCCAGTCGTAGAGCCGCGTCAGCATGAAGCGAAGTGCAGCACCTCGCGACAGAATTGGCAGCGCCTGCTTTTCCGCATCGCTCAACGGCCGCACCGCCTGATAGGCGGCCAGCATCGCCGTACCCTTGGTGAGATTGAACGAGCCGTCCTTCTCGAAGCACCAGGCATTCAGGCAGATCGCCACGTCATAGGCGTAGAGATCGTTGCAGGCGAAATAGAAATCGATCAGGCCCGAGAGCCTGTCGCCGAGAAAGAACACATTGTCGGGAAACAGGTCGGCATGGATGACGCCTGCGGGCAGATCCTTCGGCCAGTTGCACTCGAACACGGCGAAATCGGCGTCGACTTCCGCAGCCAGACCCTTTTCCACCTCGTCGGCGCGATCGTGCGAACCCTGCCACAGCTTGCGCCAGCCGGCTATGTCGAGCGCATTGGGCCTGCTCAACGGGAAATCCGTGCCGGCGACATGCAGGCTTGCCAGCGCGGTACCCACCTCGCGGCAATGCGCCACCGTCGGGCGGCGCATCCACATGCCTTCCAGAAAGGTGATCACCGCGGCCGTGCGGCCGGCCAGCGTGCCGGTGACGCTGCCGTCGCGCCGATGCACCGGCAGCGGGCAGGAAATTCCCTTCCCGGCCAGATGCTCCATCAGCCCGAGGAAGAAAGGCAGGTCGCCCTTGTCGACACGCTTCTCGTAGAGGGTCAGGATGTAGGAGCCGCTGGTCGTATGCAGCAGGAAATTCGAGTTCTCCGAGCCTTCCGCAATGCCCTTGTAGGACAGAAGGTCGCCGATCGAATATTCCTTCAGAAACGCGCCGAGCTCGTTTTCGGAAACGTCCGTATAGACTGCCATCATGCGGTTCCGTTGACGAAGGCCATGTCCGACGGGGTCAGCTTCATGTCGCGCAGCACGCTCATTACCGGGAAGTTCTCCGTTTCCGTCGCCGTTATCGCCAGGTCCACCTTCACGTCGAAACGAGCGCGGAAGGCATCGATGATCTCGTCGACGATGATTTCAGGCGCCGACGCACCCGCCGATAAGCCCAAAGTCGAAATGCCGGCGATGTCATCCCACGGAATTTCGGAAGCGCGCTGCACGAGAAGCGACATTTTCGCACCCGCGCGCTCCGCAACCTCGACAAGGCGCTTGGAGTTCGACGAATTCGGCGCGCCGACGACGAGGAAGAGATCGGCACCCGACGCGGTTTCCTTCACCGCCTCCTGACGATTCGTCGTGGCATAGCAGATCGATTCGGCCGAAGGCGCCATCATTGCCGGGAACCTGTCCTGAAGCGCACGGATAAGCCCGGCGGTGTCTTCGACGGACAAGGTCGTCTGGGTGACGAAGCCGAGCGCTTCCGGATCGCCGGGGACGAAGGCTGCGACATCGGCCTCGGTCTCGATCAGCGTCACCGAACCTTCCGGCAACTGCCCCATCGTTCCGATGACTTCGGGATGACCGCCATGGCCGATCAGCAGCACGTGGCGGCCGAGGCGCTGGTGGCGCATGGCCTGCTTGTGGACTTTCGAAACCAGCGGACAGGTCGCATCGAGATAGAACAGGTTGCGCGCCTGCGCATCCTCCGGCACCGATTTCGGCACGCCGTGAGCGGAAAACACCACCGGGCATTCGCGATGCTCGGCGGGGATTTCGTTCAGTTCCTCAATGAAGACCGCACCGAGATTCTGCAGGCCTTCGACGACGTAGCGGTTGTGCACGATCTCGTGGCGCACATAGACCGGCGCGCCGTATTTCTTCAGCGCCAGCACCACGATCTGGATCGCGCGGTCGACGCCGGCGCAAAATCCGCGCGGCTGGCAGAGCCGGATGGTGAGTGGTGGCTTGGATGAGATTTCAGGCATGGCGTCCGGTCTTTTCGATAGTGCCGAAATGATGTCTGCACCCACCTTATGTCAAGGCCGGCGGTATCATTAGATCGTTTCCCGTCATCTCGATATTGCCCCTCACCCTTACCCTCTCCCCGTGAAAAACGGGGAGAGGGAGGCGTCAACGTTGCAGCTAGCTTCCTTCTCCCCGTCCTTCACGGGGAGAAGGTCCGGCAGGGGATGAGGGGCTACGCGAGCGCCACAACCACACACCAAGCACACCGGCGAGCGCTGCCGCCAGCCCGTACCAGGTGACAGCATACTGCAGATGGCTGTTGGGCAGGTCGATCATCGTAACGCCGCCGACCGGCAGGCCGCCGGGATTGGGCGTCTTGTCTGCATCGATGAAGAAAGGCACGAGTGCCGCGCCAGTCGGCAGGCCGGTGCTCCCAGCCATGACATCGCGGTCCTTCCAGTAGAAGACGTTCTTGGCGGTATCGTTGTCGGGAACCATCGAGGACGGTTTTTCCGCCAGCGGATTGCGGGCAAGGCCGGTCACTGTAACCTCGCCGGCAATCTGTCCGGCTGCACGCTTGGCCGCATCCTTCAAATCATAGGGCACGAAGCCGCGATTGACGAAGACGGCGCGGCCGTCGGCAAGCTTCAGCGGCGTGTAGACGTAGAAGCCGGAATCGCCCTCATAGGTGGCGAAGAAATGCCGTTCACTTTCATGCAAGAACTGGCCGCTGACCGTTACCGGCCAGTAATCGACATCGCCGCCCTCGGCGAATTTCTTCTCGATATCGGCAAGCGGCAGTGGCGTCGAATGGATGCGCTGGTCGATCGTCGCCAGCAGCGCTTCCTTCCAGTGCAGGCGCTCGACCTGCCAGGTGCCGAGCCCGATCAGCACGGCAAAAGCCGCGAGGCCGACTGCCAATGCGAGCCATTGCGCCGGCCTGCTCGCACGGAAACCGGATGCAGCAGAGCCACTCATTGCGGCTGATCCATGCGCCCTTCGGCAGCCTTGTTGCGGTATTGCAGCGTGATCAAAACGCCCTTGATCAGCCGCAGCGCCGTCAGGCTTAGCAGGACCGTCAGCGGTATCCACAAGAGGAAATGCAGCCAGAGCGGTGGGTTGTAGGTGACCTCCATCCACAGCGCCAGCCCGACGACGATGAAGCCGATGATGAGGATGACGAACACCGCCGGGCCATCGCCGGCGTCGGCAAAGGAATAGTCGAGCCGGCAAGTGCCGCAGCGCGGCGCGACCGTCAGGAACCCCGAGAAGAGCCGCCCTTCGCCGCAACGCGGACAGCGACCTTTCAATCCTGCCGCGATCGGCTCAACCGGCGGCCAGATGGCCTGATCTTCGTTCGTGGATTGGCTCATGGGATTGTCTCTTGCACCGGCGTCACGATCATTTCCCGATCATTGCGCCGAAAAAGCGGAAGGCGGCCGTGCTGCCACGACCGCCTTCCAATAACACGATACGGTGCCTTAGTGGCCGTGAGCGATCGTCGCGCCTACGGACGCCCAGACATAGATCGAGGCGAACAGGAAGAGCCACACCACGTCGACGAAGTGCCAGTACCAGGCGGCGGCCTCGAAGCCGAAATGCTGCTTCGGCGTGAAGTCGCCCTTCATCGCACGGATCAGGCAGACGAGCAGGAAGATCGTGCCGATGATGACGTGGAAGCCGTGGAAGCCGGTCGCCATGAAGAAGGTCGCGCCGTAGATCGAGTCGTGGAACGTGAACGGCGCGTGGATGTACTCATAGGCCTGCACGAAGGAGAACAGCACGCCGAGGCCGACCGTCAGCGCCAGGCCATTGATCAGGCCCTTGCGGTCGCCATGGATCAGCGCGTGGTGCGCCCAGGTAACCGTCGTGCCGGACAAAAGCAGGATGATGGTGTTGTAGAGCGGCAGGTGGAACGGGTCGAGGACCTCGATGCCCTTGGGCGGCCAGACGCCACCGGTAAACTCGGCACGGGCAACCTGATGGACCTCGTTGGGGAACAGGCTGGCGTCGAAGAATGCCCAGAACCACGCCACGAAGAACATAACCTCCGAGGCGATGAACATGATCATGCCGTAGCGCAGGTGCAGCGACACGACGCGGGTATGGTGGCCCTCATGCGCTTCCTTGATGGTGTCGCCCCACCAGCCGTACATGGTGTAGAGGACGATCGCGAGGCCGATCGCGAAAAGGTACCAGTGGCTGGACGCCAGGTTGAAGCCAAAGAACGGGAAGTTGCCCTGCTTCAGAAACTGCATCCAGGCGACACCGCCGATCGCCATGATGAGCGCACCGAGCGAGCCCAGAAACGGCCACGGGCTCGGGTTGATGATGTGATAGTCGTGATTCGGTTTTGCGTGCGCGTCAGCCATGTCAGCCCCCGAGGTTTCCGTCGGTATTATCGTTAGTCTTGATTGGTCCAGCTTGCGGCGCTGCCGCAACCGGCTTTACCCCCTCTATGGGGAAAAAGGTATAGGAAAGCGTGATCGTCTTCACGTCTTTCAGTTCCGGCACGTTGACGATGTCGGGGTCGACATAGAAAACGACCGGCATGTCGAGCGTCTCGCCCGGCTTCAGCGTCGTATCGGTGAAGCAGAAGCACTCGACCTTGTTGAAATAGGCGCCCGCCAGTTCCGGCGTGACGTTGAAGGTCGCGCGGCCGAAGGTCGGTTTGTCGAACATGTTCGTCGCCGCATAGTGGGCCTGCGCCGTCTCGCCGATCCTGATCGTCATGTCGCGCGCCACCGGCTGGAACTTCCACGGCAGCCCGCCGGACGTGTTGGCGTCGAAGCGGATCGTCACCTTCTGGTCGAGGACGCGGTCGGAATACTGGTCGACGCGCTGCGTGGTGCCGCCATAGCCGGTGACCTTGCAGAACATCGCGTAAAGCGGCACCGCGGCATAGGCCATGCCGATCATGCCGGCAAAGAAGGCGGCGCAGACACCCGCTACCACCTTGTTGGATTTCTGCGTCTTCGGATCGACCAGTGTCTCTCGGTTCATTCGGTCCTCACAGCGCACGATCGAGGATTGCGGGGCCGAACTTGATGATCGTCGAGACGTAGAAAATGATCACAAGTACCGCGAGCCCGAGGCCGATGGCGATCGAGCGGCTGCGGCGCGCCTTTTTCTGCTTGTCGGTCAGCGTCACCAGTTCGTTCTCGATCATGCCCAGACTCCCGAAGCAAGCGTGCGTTCGACCACGCTGTCAGCCAGATAGGCGGCGAAGATGACGAAGAGATAGAGCAGCGAGTAAGCAAACAGGGCCTTGGCCGGCTTCATGATGCGGTCGCTGTCGGGCATGACAAGCACTTTCCAGGAATACCAGACGAAGCCTATACCCAGCGCCGTTGCGACGACGCCATAACCGGCCGTGGTAAAACCGAAAACCCAGGGCAGCACGCCCACGGGGGCAAGAAGGAGCGCGTAGACAAAAATCTGCTTGCGGGTCGAAGCCTCGCCGGCAACGTTCGGCATCATCGGGATGCCGGCGCGGCCGTAGTCCTGCGACTTGAACAGCGCCAGCGCCCAGAAATGCGGCGGCGTCCACAGGAAGATGATCAGGAACAGGATGACGCTTTCGAGGCTGACCGAACCGGTAGCCGCGGCCCAGCCGATCATCGGCGGGAAGGCGCCGGCGGCACCGCCGATGACGATGTTCTGTGGCGTCGAGCGCTTCAGCCACATCGTGTAGATAACGGCGTAGAAGAATATCGTGAAGGCAAGCAGTGCCGCCGACAGCCAGTTGACCAGCACGCCCAGCGTCATCACCGAAAGCGCCGACAGGATCAGGCCGAAGACCAGGGCCTCGCCCGGCAGCACGCGGCCGGACGGCACGGGGCGGCTGGCGGTACGGGTCATGACCGCGTCGATATCGGCGTCGTACCACATGTTCAGCGCACCTGAGGCGCCTGCCCCGATGGCGATCGCCAGAATGGCGACGACGGCGATGAAAGGATTGATCGAAACCGGAGCGGCGACGAGGCCGACGAATGCCGTGAACACGACAAGCGACATCACGCGCGGCTTGAGCAGCTCGATGAAGTCGCGGGCGGTTGCTTCCGACATGCGGAAGCCTCCATCGTCCAGCGTGTTCTTGTCAACCAGGGCCATGCCTACGCAGTCCACTCTTTCGGTTTGGCCGAAACCGCCGGCAAGCGGCGGTTTCGTATCTTGTCAGCCGCGCTTACTTGATGCGCGGAAGCTGTTCCCACTGATGGAACGGCGGCGGCGAAGGCAGCTGCCATTCCAGTGTCGTCGCACCTTCACCCCACGGATTGGCACCCGCGACGCGCTTCTTCGAGAACGCCTCGAAGACGCCGTACAGGAATACCAGCACGCCGAAGGCCGAGATGTAGGAACCGATCGAGGAGACGTGGTTCCAGCCGGCGAAAGCGTCCGGATAGTCGATGTAGCGGCGCGGCATGCCGGCGAGGCCAAGGAAATGCTGCGGGAAGAACACCAGGTTCACGCCGACGAAGGTGATCCAGAAGTGGCTGTTGGCGATGAACGGCGAGTACATGTAGCCGGTCATCTTCGGGAACCAGTAGTACCAGGCCGCGAAGATCGCAAACACCGCACCCAGCGACAGCACGTAATGGAAGTGAGCCACAACGTAATAGGTGTCGTGCATCGAGCGGTCGAGGCCGGCATTGGCGAGCTGAACGCCCGTGACGCCACCGACAGTGAACAGGAAGATGAAGCCGATCGCCCAGATCATGGGCGTCTTCATCGAGATCGAGCCGCCCCACATCGTTGCGATCCAGGAGAAGATCTTCACGCCCGTCGGCACCGCGATGACCATCGTGGCGAACACGAAGTAGCGCTGCGTGTCGAGCGACAGGCCGGTCGTGTACATGTGGTGCGCCCAGACGATGAAGCCGACGGCGCCGATCGCGACCATGGCGTAAGCCATGCCGAGATAACCGAACACCGGCTTCCTCGAGAAGGTCGAGACGATGTGGCTGACGATGCCGAAGCCCGGCAGGATCAGAATGTAGACTTCCGGGTGACCGAAGAACCAGAACAGGTGCTGGAACAGGATCGGGTCGCCGCCGCCTTCCGGCGCGAAGAAGGTCGTGCCGAAGTTGCGGTCGGTCAGAAGCATGGTGATGCCGCCTGCCAGAACCGGCAGCGAAAGCAGCAGCAGGAAGGCGGTGATCAGCACCGACCAGGCAAACAGCGGCATCTTGTGCAGCGTCATGCCCGGAGCGCGCATGTTGAAGATGGTGGTGATGAAGTTGATCGCGCCGAGGATCGACGAAGCACCTGCAATGTGCAGCGACAGGATCGCCAGATCCATTGCCGGACCAGGCTGGCCGGAGGTCGAGAGCGGCGGATAGATCGTCCAGCCGCCGCCGACGCCGTGGGCACCGGGAGCGCTCGGCATGAAGGCCGAGAGGATGAGCAGGATGAAGGCCGGCGGAAGCAGCCAGAACGAGATGTTGTTCATGCGCGGGAACGCCATGTCCGGCGCGCCGATCATGATCGGCACCATCCAGTTGGCGAAGCCGCCGATCAGCGCCGGCATGACCATGAAGAAGATCATGACCAGGCCGTGAGCGGTGGTGAAGGCATTGTACATGCTCTTGCCCGCATCGATCGCGGCGTCACCTTCGACGCCGTAGACCATGGATGCAAGACCATGGAAAACCTGAATGCCTGGCTCGGCCAGCTCCCAGCGCATCATCACCGACAGGAAGCCGCCGACGATGCCCGCCATGATCGCGAAGATCAGGTAGAGCGTTCCGATATCCTTGTGGTTGGTCGAGAAAACCCAACGAACAAAACCCGAAGGTCTGTGATCATGATGATCGTGAGCTGCAGCGCCTGCCATATTCCGCTCCGTTCCCTAATGTCTGTACAGCTGCGGCATCAATTGCCGGCAGCTGCCACCTTGCTGGTGCTGTCGATTTCGGCCATCAACGCCTTGTTGGCGCCATTCAGGTCGGTTTTGGCCGCAGCCAGCCACGTCGTATACTGCGCATCCGAGACGACCCGGATGGCGATCGGCATATAGGCGTGGTCCTTGCCGCAAAGCTCGGAGCACTGGCCGTAATAGAGGCCTTCTTTTTCCGCCTTGAACCAGATCTCGTTGATACGGCCCGGCACCGCGTCCGTCTTGACGCCGAAGGCCGGCATCGCGAAGGCGTGGATCACGTCGCTGGCAGTAACCAGGACGCGCACAGTCGTGCTGATCGGAACGACGATCTCGTTGTCGACCGCGAGAAGACGCGGATAGACGGCCTTGTCTTCCTTGCCGGCGGCTGCGCGGTCCCCTTCGGCCAGCATGGCCGAGTTGAAGGAGAGCGGCTCGTCATTCTGATATTCATAGTCCCAGTTCCACTGGTTGGCGGTCGCCTTAAGCGTGATCTTGGCCTCTTCCGGCGGCGTGTACTGCGACGTCAGCAGCTGGAAGGAGGGCACCGCGATGAAAAGCAGGAGCACGACCGGCCCGACTGTCCAGATCACCTCGATCAAGGTGTTGTGGCTGGTGCGCGACGGTACCGGGTTCACGCTGGCGCGGAACTTGATGATGCAATAGGCGAGCAGGAAGAGCACGAAGAGCGTGATCGGGATGATGAACCACAGCGTGTAGTGCTCGAACCAGGTGATCTGCTCCATCATGCCGGTTGCTGCCGGCTGGAACGCCGTCTGCCACGGCGTCGGCTGCGCCGCATAGGCTGCAGCGGTGGCGAAAAAGGCTGCCGCAGCTCCGGCACTTGCAAGGATTTTTCTCATCGCCCTCATTGTCTCCCAATTCCATGCGTCCGGGCCGCACGAATATGCTACCGCACCGGAAAGGGAATCCCGGTGGTCCTAGCGGTGGTTCAAACCATACTCTCTTTCCGACCGCAAGAAAGGAGCACGAGAACCCATGCGGCATTTTTGCGCGCAAGCCCCGGTTGGACAAAGTATTTTCGGATTTGCGGTGGAGGATCGCTATAGAGGATGAGAAATCCTTATTACGGCCACACCGCGCCAAACATGTCGGCGCCGTCGCAATTCAGGCGAATTTCGCTTGGAAAAACGGGCAAACTGCCGCTATTGGCTGGTTCGGTCACTGTCTTGCCCTATAATTTCTGTCGTCACGGTACGGTTTTCCGTGATTCGCAATGGAGCCATCATGAAATCTCGGCTTTCGAGAACCTTGGCGAAGGTCGTCCTTTTCGCCGCTCTGTCCGGAACGGTCATCCCGGCGGGCGCGCAGCAACAGCCTGCGCCGAGGCCCGCCGCCCCTCAGGCCGCACCCGCGCCGGCCAGTCCGGCTCCGCAGGCGCCGCAGCCGCAGGGTGGTTCCGTTCGTTCGACGCATGGCGCATGGTCGATCATCTGCGATACGCCGGCTGGTGCCACCGCCGAGCAATGCGTGATGATGCAGAACGTTATCGCCGAGGACCGGCCGGAGATGGGCCTGTCGGTGGTGGTGCTGCGCACGGCCGACAACAAGGCTGAAATCCTCCGCGTTCTGGCCCCGCTCGGCGTTCTCCTGCCCAACGGCCTTGGCCTCAATGTCGACGGCAAGGATATCGGCCGAGCCTATTTCGTGCGCTGCTTCGGCGACGGCTGCTATGCCGAGGTCATCCTCGAAAAACCGCTGCTCGACACCCTGAAGACCGGCACGTCCGCCACCTTCATCGTCTTCCAGACGCCTGAAGAAGGCATCGGCATCCCTGTCGACCTGAAAGGCTTCGCCGAGGGCTTTGCTGCCCTGCCCCAGTAAGATAGGCGCGCGCATTGCCGAAACGGGCCAGCGCGCCTACATCGTGGGTCGATTGATTTCTCTTGAAAACAAGGCGGACCCGCCATGAACAGCCTTCTCGGCCAATTCGACATTTCCGAAGACCAGATCCGCCGGATCGTCAGCGACACGATCAACGGCAGCGACGACGGCGAGCTGTATCTCGAATACAGTGAAAGCGAATCGCTGATGTTCGACAATGGCCGGCTGAAGACCGCCAATTTCAACACAGACCAGGGTTTCGGCCTGCGCGCCGTTGCCGGCGAGGCGAGCGGTTACGCCCATTCGAGCGACCTTTCCGAAGCAGCACTTTTGCGCGCCTCGGATGCGGTCTCGGCGGTCAAGGGCGGCTATTCCGGCACGCTTGCAGCGGCCCCTGCCCGCACCAACCGCCATCTCTACAGCGATGAGAACCCGATCCCGTCGCCCTCATTCGAAGCCAAGTCGAAGCTGCTTCAGGAAATCGACGCCTGGCTGCGCGCCAAGGACCCGCGCGTGCGCCAGGTGACGGCATCGCTTGCCTCGTCATGGCAGCATGTCGAGATCCTGCGCGCCGACGGCCAGATCGTCCGCGACGTGCGCCCGCTGGTGCGTATGAACGTTTCCGTCGTCGTCGGCGAAGGCGACCGGCAGGAGTCGGGCTCCTACGGCATGGGCGGCCGCAAGGGTTTTGGCGAGTTTCTTATCGAGGACAGCTGGAAACATGCAGCCGACGAGGCGCTGCGTCAGGCACTGGTCAATCTCCAGGCTATTCCCGCACCCGCCGGCACGTTCGACATCGTGCTTTCCAGCGGCTGGCCGGGTGTCATGCTGCATGAAGCCGTCGGGCATGGTCTGGAAGGCGACTTCAACCGCAAGAAGACCTCGGCTTTCGCCGGCCTGCTGGGCCAGCAGGTTGCGGCCAAGGGCGTTACCGTCGTCGACGACGGCACAATCGCCGAGCGGCGCGGCTCGCTGACCGTCGATGACGAGGGCACGCCAACCAACCGCAACGTGCTGATCGAGGACGGCAAGCTGGTCGGCTACATGCAGGACCGCCAGAACGCCCGCCTGATGGGCATGAACGCCACCGGCAACGGCCGCCGCGAATCCTATGCCCACCAGCCGATGCCGCGCATGACCAACACCTACATGACCGCCGGCGACATAGCGCCTGAGGAGATCATCGCCTCGGTGAAGAACGGCGTCTACGCCGTCTCCTTCGGCGGCGGGCAGGTCGACATCACCAGCGGCAAGTTCGTGTTCGGCTGCACCGAGGCCTACATGATCGAAAACGGCAAGGTGACCCAGCCGATCAAGGGCGCGATGCTCATCGGCAACGGCCCGGACGCCATGCACCGCGTCACCATGGTCGGCAACGACATGAAGCTCGACACAGGCATCGGCATGTGCGGCAAGGCCGGCCAGGGCGTCCCCGTCGGCGTCGGCCAGCCGCATCTCCGAATGAACCAGATGACGCTCGGCGGCACGCGGGTGTGATATCTTTAAGGCGACTTGCAGTGCGGTGCAGGAAATTATAGTTTTGACGTTGAAACTTTAATTTCCTGCGCTCCATTAAAGTCCCCTTGAATGAACCCTATCGAATTTAAAGACTCACCGGCAGGCACTTTAACTCCGACCATAGCCGGACAATTGGCATTCGTGCCAAATCCGCTGCCGCCGCAAATCGACTATCCGAAGATCATCGGCCCATTCAGTCGCGCAATGCAGGCGATTGGAGAGCTGAATGGACTCGGCCATCAGTTGGAAAATCCACTTATCGTCATACGCCCTCTTCAACGTCACGAAGCTCTGCTTTCATCTGCCATGGAAGGCACTTTCACCACAGCCAACGCACTTGCCTTGGCGGAAGCGAACGCCGACCAGTATGTCGATGAAGCGACCAAAGAGGTCCGCAACTACGTTCGCGCCTTTGATGAAGCGCGTCGCATGCTGGGAGAGGTTCCGGTTTCCAACCGGCTCATCAAAGCGACACATCGCGCCCTGCTTTCCGGATTGACGACACATCGCGGAGCCAACAAGCAGCCCGGCGAATACAAGACGCAGCAAAATTTCATCGGAGGATCGACACGAAGGATCGAAGACGCACGTTTTGTGCCTCCGCCTCCGCAAGAAACAGAAATCGCGATGGCGGCGCTCGAACGTTATCTTAATCGCCAAGACGACGCAGGAATTCCGCCTCTCGTTGACGCAGCACTGATGCACTATCAGTTCGAAGCGATCCATCCCTTTGCGGACGGCAATGGTCGAGTCGGACGTATCCTTATTCCAATTTACCTTATGCAACGTGGCGTTCTGCAAGAGCCGCTTCTTTACTTCAGCCCAGCCGTCGAGGGGCAAAAGGTAAAGTATGTCGATACGATGCTCACCGTCTCGAAAAGCGGCAATTGGAGTGATTGGATCATATTTTTCTTGGAAGCGGTAACGGCGGCATGTGCCAAATCCGCGGATACAATCGGTCGTCTTCTTGCCTTGAGAGGCCATTTTCGCCAGTTGATCGCAGAGTCGGGTGGCTCCGCAAGATACGCGATCATTTCCGATCGCCTCTTTTCTTCGCCAGTCATTTCAGCGCCAGAGGCGGCAACGTTGCTGCAAGTCAGTTATCCAGCGGCGCAAAACGCTCTGACTCGACTTGAGAAGCTGGGTATTCTCAAAGAGCTTGATTACACGTCGCATCCAAAACGTTTCATAGCCACGTCAGTGCTGGACATAACTGACCCCATGAATGAATGACTGTCTTTTCAGGGCAGCATTTTCCATTACCAAAACGCAGAATTCACCGCCGCTTCTTCGGCTTCTCCAGCAGCGCCACAGCCTCGACATGCGGCGACCACAGGAACTGGTCGACCGGCGTGACGCTCTTCAACCGGTAGCCGCCGTCGATCAGGATGCGCAAATCGCGCGCCAGGGTCGTCGGGTTACATGAAACGGCGGCGACCAGCGGCACTTCCGATTTCGCGATCTGCTTGCACTGGTCCTCGGCGCCGGCGCGCGGCGGATCGAATACCAGCCCGTCGAAGGCCGCCAGTTCCTTGTATGTCACCGGGCGGCGGAAGAGGTCGCGCTTTTCCACAGTGACGCGCTTCAGGCCGGAGGCGAAGCGAAAACCGCGATCAAGCGCGGCAAGGGCCGCCGCGTCACCTTCGACCGCATGGATTTCCGAGCGCGCCGCAAGCCGCAAAGCAAAGGCTCCGGCGCCGGCAAACAGGTCAAGCACCTTCTTCGACTTCTTCAGATGCTCGCCGACAAGCTCGGCCATGACCTCTTCCGCCGATGCGACAGCCTGGAGAAATCCGCCGGGTGGCGGCGCGACCGCAACATTGCCGAATGTCACGACAGGCTTCTTCGGCTCGACGATGATCTCGCCGTCTGCCGTCACCCGCGCCAGCCTTTCGCGAATCGCAAAGGCGGAAACCGCCATGCGGGCCTTATCCTCGAGCTTGCCGCCATCCTGAGCCGCCACATCCAGCCCGGAGGCCGTGTGGGTGACCGTCATGTGGAACGGCTGGGCGGTCTTGCACAGCAGTGCCGCCAGTTGCCGCAGCATCGGCAGCGCGCGTTCGATTTCTGGCTCGATTATCGGGCATTCCTCGATATCGATGATCTGGTGCGAAAGCGCCCGATTGTAGCCGAGCAGCATGCCGCTTTCGGTGCGACGCACCGAAAAAATGGCGCGGCGGCGCGAATGCGGCGCGCAGGCAACGGTGGCGGAAACCTCGGCCTCCACACCCCGGCTTTTCAGCGCCTGCACCACCTTTTCGCGCTTCCAGTCGAGATAGGCCTCCGCTTCGAGATGCTGCAGGGCGCAGCCGCCGCAATCGGTGAAATGGCGGCATGCCGGATCGATGCGCAGCGGCGATTCTTCCAGCACCGCGATCAGCATCGCACGATCCTTTTCGCGCGCCGCCGTCACCGTCTCGCCCGGCAGCGCGAAGGGAATGAAAACCGGGCCGCCCGAGATATCCGCGACACCGTCGCCCTGTGCGCCAAGCCGCGCGATCTGAAACTGAGTGCTCATGCCTTTACCCCGGCCAGCAGGAATTCACGGTTGCCGTCGCTGCCTTCGATGGGCGAAGGGCAAATGCCAAGCGCGCGCCAGCCCGGCACCGCATCGAGCCAATCTTTCAACGCTTCGGCAATTAGCGGTGCATCGCTCGGGTTTTTCAACAAGCCGCCCTTGCCGATCGCCTCGCGGCCTGCCTCGAACTGCGGTTTGACCAGAAAAATGCCGCTCGCCCCGGATTGCGCCAGCGCGAGTGCGGGCGGCAGAGCGAGCTTCAGCGAAATGAAGCTGACATCCGAGACGATCAGGTCCGGCGCATGCCCATCGAGATCGCCGGCAGACAGCTCGCGCGCATTCAGCCCCTCAATGCATCGCACACGCGGATCGGCCTTCAGGCTTTCACGCATCTGGCCGTGGCCGACATCGATCGCGGTCACATGTGCCGCGCCACGCTCCAGCAGAACCTGCGTGAAGCCGCCGGTGGAAGCACCGATATCGAGCGCCGTACTGCCGGAAGGATCGATGTCGAAATGATCGAGCCCGGCAATCAGTTTAAGCGCGGCGCGCGAAACATAGTTCCGGGCCGGGTCGTCCACTGCGATCACGGCCTCGGCCGAAACACCCTGCCCGGCCTTGGCTGCAACGGCGCCGTCGACTTTCACCGTGCCGCGCTCGATGGCATCGCGTGCCCGCGAACGGCTGGCAAACAGGCCGCGCGCGACGAGCAGTTCATCGAGCCTCTGGCGCGTTTCGATTTTGGAAGCGGCATTCATCCGCCTTCATTGGCGAATGCATGGCGGGAACGCAAGCTTCAGAAGACGATGATGCGCGAAACCGTGCGCTCGGTGACCGGCAGCAAACCTTCGTCGAAGCGCCGGATCAGTTCCGCCCGCGCACTTTCCAGAAAGGTCGGAGCCCTGGAATAGGATTCATTGAGCACGACGAATTCCGGTTTGCGCTCGTAGGAAAAGCCGCCGCGTATGTCTCCCATCTTGCTGGCGACGATTTCCATCACCGCCTGCTCGAGTTTCATATCGTAGCGCATTTGCGCCGTCGCCGGCGCGCTCAGCACGGCCAGACATGCCGCGCTCCCCAAAAGCATCTTCATTCCGCTCTCCCTGCCCGAAGAGTTTTCTAGCCGCGACGCGCTAAAAATGGCCCAAGAGACAAGGTAAGCAAAAACTCAAGGTTGAAAGTAAACGAAGTCTCAACCTCGCCGCCACTGCTTACTTTCGCGACACCCATTCCGGGCGCAGCAGCGCCATGACCAGTTCGTCGCGATGCTCGCCGCCGAAATAGGCACTGCCGCGTGCTATGCCTTCGGCAACGAACCCGCAGGCCTCATAGGCCTTGCGGGCGCGGAGATTTTCCGGATAGACACCCAGCCAGAGGCGATATGCGTTCGTTTGTTCGAAAACCGCATTCGCCACTGCGGCAAGCAGGGCTCTGCCTGTGCCCTTTCCGGGCTGCCGAACCGCGATCCGCTTTATCATTGCTACGCCTTCAGGCGAGGCCCAATCGCGCACGATGGCGAACCCCGCGCGATCATCCGATGCATGCGCAATGAAATATGCGTGCCGGCCATCGTTCAAAGCAGCCGCGTGGCGCTCTTCATCCCAACGTCCGACCAGCCGGGCGTACTCTTCGAGCCGCTCGGTCTGCATGATGAAGGGAATGTCTGCTTCCGTTGCCCGCAAGAGTTGGAGTGCCGGGGCAACTTGCATCGCGTCTCTGGTCAGGCCGTGGCCGAGCGCACCGACTGGCCGAGCGTCGCAAAAACCGTGCGCACGATGCCGGTCGAATCGAGCCCGGCGTCGACATACATCTTTTCCGGCTTGGCGTGGTCGGTGAACTCGTCCGGCAGCACCAGCGGGCGCACCTTCAGGCCGGTGTCCAGCAGGCCTTCCTTGGCCAGGAAATGCAGAACGTGGCTGGCGAAGCCGCCGATTGAGCCTTCTTCCACCGTCAGCAGGACCTCATGCGAACGCGCGAGCCGGCGCACCAGATCCTCGTCCAGCGGCTTGGCGAAACGCGCGTCGGCTACCGTGGTGGAAAGCCCGGCTGCGTCCAGTTCCTCGGCGGCCAGCAGGCAATCCTGCAGCCGCGTGCCGAAGGACAGCAGCGCTACCTTGGTGCCTTCCTTGACGATGCGGCCCTTGCCGATCTCCAGCACCGAGCCACGCTCGGGCATCTCCACGCCGACGCCATTGCCGCGCGGATAGCGGAAGGCGATCGGGCCTTCGTCGAAGCTGGCAGCGGTGCGCACCATGTGGCGCAACTCCGCCTCGTCGGCGGCCGCCATGACCACGAAGCCGGGCAGCGAAGCGAGATAGGTCGTGTCGAAGGCGCCGCAATGGGTCGGCCCGTCGGCGCCGACGAAGCCGGCGCGGTCGATCGGGAAGCGCACCGGCAGCTTCTGGATCGCGACATCGTGCACGACCTGGTCGTAGGCGCGCTGCAGGAAGGTCGAGTAGATCGCCGCGAACGGCCTCAGCCCTTCCGTCGCCAAGCCGGCGGCGAAAGTCACCGCATGCTGCTCGGCAATGCCGACATCGAAGGTGCGCGTCGGAAACGCCTCGCCGAAAAGATCGAGCCCGGTGCCGGAAGGCATGGCGGCGGTGATGGCGACGATGCGGTCGTCCTCGCGCGCTTCCTGGATCAGGCTTTCGGCGAAAACCTTGGTGTAGCTCGGCGCATTGGCCGGGGCCTTGGCCTGCGCGCCGGTGATGACGTCGAACTTGTTGACGCCGTGATATTTGTCGGCGGCAGCCTCGGCGGGCGCGTAGCCCTTGCCCTTCTGCGTCACGACATGGATCAGGATCGGGCCGGTGCCATTGTCGCGGACATTCTTCAGCACCGGAACGAGGTGCTCCAGATTGTGCCCGTCGATCGGGCCGATGTGGTAGAAACCCATCTCCTCGAACAGCGTGCCGCCGGTGACATAGCCGCGCGCATGTTCCACCGCGCGGGTGATGGCGCGGTCGGCGCGCGCGCCGAGATAGGAGGTCAGTTTCTTGCCGAGATCGCGGATGCCGGCATAGGTCTTGCCCGACGCCAGCCGCGCCAGATAGGCGCTCATCGCGCCCGAAGGCGGCGCGATCGACATGTCGTTATCGTTGAGGATGACGATAAGCCGCGCATTGAGCGCGCCGGCATTGTTCATCGCCTCATAGGCCATGCCCGCCGACATCGCCCCGTCGCCGATGACGGCAATGACGTTGTTGGTGCCGCCATTGAGGTCGCGCGCCACCGCCATGCCGAGACCGGCCGAGATGGAAGTCGAGGAATGCGCCGCGCCGAAGGGATCGTATTCGCTTTCGGTGCGCTTGGTGAAGCCGGACAGCCCGCCTTCCGTGCGCAGGGTGCGGATGCGGTCGCGGCGGCCGGTGAGAATCTTGTGCGGATAGGCCTGATGGCCGACATCCCAGATGATGCGGTCGTCCGGCGTGTCGAAGACGTAATGCAGCGCGACCGTCAGTTCGACCACGCCGAGGCCCGCGCCGAGATGGCCGCCCGTAAGCGAAACGGCGTCGATCAGTTCTGTGCGCAGTTCCGACGCCAGTTGCGGCAGGGCGCTTTCGGGCAGCAGCTTGAGATCCGCGGGAACGCGGACCTTGTCCAGCAGCGGCGTCTTGGTTGGCAAAGTCACGAGGTCGGGGCCTGTCTGTAATCCATTTAGTCTACAGATTGGAGATAGAGCGTCGGCCCCGGAAAGTAAATGTGCGCTGGTGACGCGCTCACCTTACTTTAGGCGACTCAACTTTCAGGCAAAGGTATGAATTCCTTGTCGTCGCCGGGCACGATGTCGAAACGGCCGGTCTTCCATTCTTCCTTGGCCTGCTCGATGCGTTCCTTGGACGACGAGACGAAATTCCACCAGATGTGGCGCGGCGAGCCCAGCGACGCACCACCAAACAGCATGAAATGCGCGCCGTTTTCGGCCGAAACGACGATCTCGTCGCCCGATTTCAGCACCAGCAGCCGGTTTTCGGGGAAACGGTCGCCGGAAATCACCACGCTGCCGTCGAGCACATAAATGGCGCGCTCCTCGGCGTCGGACGGAATGCTGTAGCTGGCGCCGGGTGCGAGGCGGATATCGGCATAGAGCGTGTCGTGATAGGTCGTCACCGGCGCGCGCATGCCCTCAAGTTCACCGATAACCACACGGCCCGTCACGCCCCCGGCGCTGAATTCGGGCAGCGTGGCGCTTGCGGTATTTTCGAACACCGGCGCGATCTCCTCCTTGTGGTCGGGCAGCGCGATCCATGTCTGCAGGCCCGACACGGACATCGGCGCGCCGCGCATTTCCTCGGGCGTGCGCTCCGAATGAACGATGCCGCGCCCAGCCGTCATCAGGTTCACGTCGCCGGGCGAAATCACCATTTCGGTGCCGAGCGAATCGCGGTGCCTGATCTTGCCGTCAAACAGGTAAGTGACCGTCGAAAGGCCGATATGCGGATGCGGGCGCACATCGAGCGCCTTGCCTGCCCGCAGAATCGCCGGCCCCATCCGATCGAAGAAGATGAACGGCCCGACCAGCCGGCGCTTTGCCGTCGGCAGCGCCCGGCGCACCTCGAAGCCGCCGATGTCCTTGGCGTTGGGAATGACCATCAGTTCGATGGCATCGCAGGAAAAGGCATCACCCGGTTCGGGATCGCGTGCGGGAAAAAAGCTCATGGGACACTCCGATCTGCGGTTGCGTTCAACCTTGTGCAGAGAGGCTACGCCCCAAGCGCGACAATCGAAAGCCTCATACCGGAGACGGTATGTTCAATAGCTGAGCGAGAGGCGCGCCGATATCGGCGCGCAGCAAGCGTCATGCATTTGCAAAACGCAGCGCTGAGCGGGCCTTCGCCTTGGCGGCTTCTTCCTCGCGGTTGCGCGGATGCTGGTGCGTTTCCATCGAATGCAGCAGTTCGTGCGCTACATCCGCGATCTGATCGACGGCGCGGTTGAAGATTTCCTCGTTCTTCTTGGAAGGTTTCGTCGAACCGCTCAGCTTGCGGACGAACTGGAGTGCTGCATCGCGGATCTCGTCATGCGTCGCCGGCGGCTCGAAATTGAACAACGTCTTGATATTGCGGCACATCGTCTGCTCCCGGATTTTCCATCGACCCTTTGCCTGATGGATAACTGGGCGCGTGGTGCCACGACGTCAAGTCATTCGCCGTCGAGTGGCTCCGTGCCTACCGGCTTGCCATCGCGCGACAAGCGGATTTTCTCGACCTTGTCTTCGGCAGCCTTCAGCAGCCGATCGCAATGGGTCTTCAGCGCTTCGCCGCGCTCATAGATCCTGATCGACTGGTCGAGCGGCACGTCACCGCGCTCCAGGTCATCGACGATCTTTTCCAGCGCCTCCAGCGCCTGCTCGAAGCTCATCGCCTTGATCTCGTCACTCGGCTCGGTAGCCATCATTCATCCTTTCATCAGGCGCTTCACATGCGCCGCGACCGAGAACGACAGGCCCTCGAGGTCGTATCCGCCTTCAAGCAGGCTGACGAGCCGGTTGCTGGCGTGGCGCGCAGCGCGATCCATAAGCTGGCCAGTCGCCCAGTCGAAATCGTCTTCGGTCAGGTTGATCTCGGCCAGCGGGTCGCGGTGATGCGCATCGAAGCCGGCCGAAATGATGATCAGGTCCGGCGCGAAATCGTCGATCGCCGAAAACACGCGCGAGCGCATCGCCTCGCGAAAAATGTCGCTGCCGGTCTGCGGCGATAGCGGCGCGTTGACGATGTTGCCGGCGCCGGTCTCGTTCTTTGCGCCCGTGCCCGGATAAAGCGGCATCTGGTGCGTCGAGCAATAGAGCACCGACGGGTCGTCCCAGAAAATGTCCTGCGTGCCGTTGCCGTGGTGCACGTCCCAGTCGACGATGGCGACGCGTTCGGCACCATGCTTTTTCTGCGCGTAACGCGCGGCAATCGCGGCATTGTTGAACAGGCAGAAGCCCATCGCCGTCGTCTTTTCGGCGTGGTGCCCCGGGGGGCGGCTGGCGACGAAGACATTATCGGCCTTGCGGGAAAACACGTCATCCACCGCAGCGTTGGCAGCGCCAATTGCCGTCAGTGCCGCAATCCAGCTTTTCGGGCTTGCCACGGTGTCGGCGTCGATGGCGCGGATGCCTTCCTCGGGAATCGCGGCCCGCACCTTATCGACATGGCTTTCGGGGTGGGCGTAGAGAATCGTCGCCTCGTCGCCCTCCGGCGCCTGGATGCGGTCGAGTGCGGCAAAGGCCTCGTCTTCGAGCACGCGCGCAATGGCGCGCAGGCGGTCCGGGCGCTCCGGATGGCCGGGCGGCGTCAGATGTTCGAGATAGATCGGATGCGAATAGAGACGTGTCGTCATGCAAACATCCTATCAGGAAAGACCGTGCCGCCGCCATGCGTCGGCACCCGAAGCCTGGGGAAAATCCTTTTTGCGAAATCATAGGTCGGCATCGGGGGATGATTTTGCAAGCGTCTCGCGTTAAGTCTCAACTGCTGTCAGGTGCCCGCCGCGAGGCGGGAGAATCGGGAACACGGTGAAAATCCGTGGCGTGCCCAACGCTGTAAGGGGAACCGCATCGGCAAGTGCCACTGTTCGCCAGAACGGGAAGGCGCCGGACGCGGGTCGAACCCAAGCCAGAAGACCGGCCCGGCAGAGATGGTCATCCGCATGGACGGGCGGAACGACTCTTTCGATCGCAAGGGGAAATGCGATGAATGCCGTCCGCAGCCATGCCTGCCGTGAAAACGCCTTCGAAGACGCCGAACGCGATGCCGTCTACCGCGCCATCTTCACGCGCCGCGATGTGCGCAGTCATTTTCGCCCCGACCCCATAGACGACGCCATGCTGGCCCGGCTGTTGCTCGCAGCCCATCACGCGCCTTCCGTCGGCTCATGCAGCCGTGGAATTTTGTCGTCATCCGCGACACGGAACGCCGGCAGGCGGTGCGCGATATTTTCCTCGCCGCACGCGAGCAGGAACTGCCTAATATCGCCGAGGAGCGGCAGGCGCTCTACCGCAAGCTCAAGCTCGAAGGCATCTGCGAAAGCGCTCTCAACCTTTGCATCACCTGCGACCGTACGCGCTCGAAAGGCTCGCCGCTCGGCCGCTGGCACAATCCTGAGATGGACATCTACAGCACCGTCTGCGCCGTGCAGAATTTCTGGCTGGCGGCGCGCGCGGAAGGCATCGGCGTCGGCTGGGTCAGCATCATCGACGCGCAGGCGCTGAAGGGATTGCTGAATATTCCCGACCACGTCGTTCCGGTGGCCTATCTCTGCGTCGGCCATGTCTCGGAATTCGCACCGCGGCCCGACCTCGAGCTGAATGGCTGGGGCAGCCGCCTGCCCCTTTCCAGCCTCATCATGAGCGAGACCTTCGGGGGCAATGGCGAAGATGTGCTGAAGGAAATCGCCGACGAGGCGCGCCGCTAAGAGCCGGTCTTCTGGACCCGCAAGCCGTTCAGAAGCATCTTGAAGGCTGCAACGGCTTTCCGCGACGTCGCCTCGGGATCGTCGGAATTCGCAATCTTCTGCGAAGCCTGGCTGCTTGCGCCGTTGATCAGCCGCGCCGCCGTTGCCGGATCGAGATCGGGAACGACGACCCCCTCTTCCTGCAAACGAGTCAGGTTTTCCGTCATCGAAGCCTCGCAGGCGCTGGCGTTCGGCCATTGCGACGGATCGCCCAGCACCGCCGGCCCGTCGCGGAACACGATGCGCTGGATTTCCGGCTCCAGCGCCAGTTCGATGTAGCTGGTGCATTCGTCGACGAAATGCTGCCAGCGCGTCGGCGCCTTTTCGGCGATTTCGCGCACCCGCACCGCCATTTCGCCGTCGATCTCGGCGATGACGGCCTGGAGCAGCCCCTTCTTGTCGCCGAAGTGATGATAGAGCGCGCCCCGCGTCAGGCCGGCGGCCGCCGTGAAATCGTCCATCGACGCTTCCGCATAGCCGACCGTGCCGAAGGCATGACGCGCAGCATCCACCAGCTTGGCGCGCGTTTCGGCTATCATCTCCTTGCGTGGTTTATGCGCCATCAAATCTCCTTCGCATACGATGCGTATATTATTTGACATACGTGGCGTATGCAACTATCTAGATTTCATACGCCACGTATGTAAGTGGTGCCCCTCTGGAAATCCAGGAGCGTTCGATGCCCAACCCCTATAACGAGATTTTCAAGGCTCCGGGAGCCAAAGGCTTCGCTGCCGCCGGTTTCGTCGCAAGGCTGCCGATCGCCATGGCGCCGATCGGCATCGTCGCCATGCTGTCACAGACCCATGGCGAATACTGGCTGGCGGGTGCCGTCTCGGCAACCTATGCCCTGACCAACGCCGTCATCGCCCCACAAATCTCACGGCTGGTCGACCGGCATGGACAAGCGAAGATCCTTACGCCGACGACGATCATCTCGGTGATCGCCTTCGCGGTGCTGCTGGTCGCCACCAACCAGAACTGGCCGATCTGGACGCTGTTCGTGTCGGCGCTTCTGGCTGCGGCAATGCCCAGCATTCCGGCCATGGTGCGGGCGCGCTGGACCGGGATTTTCCACGGCCGCCCCGAACTCAACACAGCCTTTGCCTTCGAATCGGCGGCGGATGAGCTCGTCTATATCGCCGGCGCATCGCTTTCGGTAGGCCTCAGCGTCGCCCTGTTCCCCGAAGCCGGAATGCTGGCGAGCACGCTGTTCCTCGCCTTCGGCTCGGCGGCGTTCATCCTGCAACGGTCGACCGAACCAAGAATCAGGCAGCTGGAGCACGGCGGCGGTGGCTCTGCGATTCGCCAGCGGCCGGTTCAGATCATCACCTTTGCTCTCATCTTCATCGGCGCGATCTTCGCGACCGCCGAAGTCAGTGCAGTGGCGATCACCAAAGAACTCGGCCAGCCGAGTGCCGCAAGCCTTGTCATCGGCGTCTATGCGGTCGGTTCGTTCGTGGTTGGCCTGATCGTCGGTGCGCTGAACCTGACCATGCCTTTGCAGCGCCAGCTTGCCATAGCGGTTGCCGTCATAGCACTCACGACATTGCCGCTCTTGGTCGCCGACACCGTGCCGCTGCTGGCCGTGGCTATCTTCTTCAGCGGCATCGCGATCTCGCCCACCTTCATCACCGCCTTCGGCTTGATAGAGCGCCGCGTGCCGGCGTCGATGCTGACGGAAGGCGTCACCTGGGTGATGACCGGCATCGGCATCGGCATGGCGCTGGGTTCGTTCGCTACCGGATGGGTGGTGGACAATTACGGCGCGCATAACGGCTTCTGGGTGTCGGTGGCGGCCGGAACGATTGCGCTGATGACCGTGCTTCTGGGCCAGCGGTCGCTCAGTGGAGAGCGCCGCACGGTTTCGCCCCTGCCGCAGCCGGCGGAATGAGCCGGCTGCAAGGATGAAGGGCCTCGGTCACCCGACCGAAGCCCTTGTCTTTAGAGGATTTCCGTCTTGGCGATCTTGATGCCGAAACCTTCGAGGCCGATGTAGTGGCGCTCGCGCGAGGCGATCAGGTTGATCGAGGAGATGCCGAGATCCTTCAGTATCTGCGCGCCGAGGCCGATCTGGCGCCACTCGTCCTCGCGCCGCCGCGCTTCGGCGTGATCCTCGCGATCGGTTGAAGGCCGGTTGCGGCCGTGGTCGGTGACACCAACCGAACCTTCGCGCAGATAGACGATTACACCGCGCTTGCGCTCGCCCAATGCCTTCATGATCTGGTCGAGACGACATCCGGTGCCGAACACATCCGTCACCACATCCTCGGCGTGAAGCCGCACCGGCACCTCGACGCCATCGCGAATATCGCCGAAGACGATGGCCAGATGGTGCATCGTGTCCCAGGGCAGCGTGTATGTGAAAGCCTTGGCCTTGCCACCGGGTGTCTCGACATCGAAGCTATCGACACGCTGGATCAGCGTTTCCTGGCGCTGGCGATAGGCGATCAGGTCTGCGACCGACACCTGCTTCAGCCCGTTCTTCTCGGCGAACGACGCCACCTGCGGCCCGCGCATCACCGTGCCGTCATCATTGACCAGTTCGGAAATGACGCCGACCGGCGGCAGCCCGGCAAGCTTGCACAGATCGACGGCCGCCTCTGTGTGGCCGGAGCGCATGAGTACGCCGCCCTCACGCGCGATCAGCGGGAATATATGGCCCGGACGCACGAAATCATTCGCGCCGACATTGCCGTTGGCGAGGTTGCGCACCGTCAGCGTGCGGTCATCGGCGGAAATGCCGGTCGTCGTGCCATGCTTGAAATCGACGCTCACGGTAAAGGCCGTTGTGTGGGCCGAATCATTGTCCGCCACCATCGGAGCCAGATTGAGCCGCCGCGCGTCCTCGCGCATCATCGGCGTGCAGACGATGCCGGACGTGTGGCGCACGATGAAGGCCATCTTCTCGGCCGTGCAGTGCACGGCAGCAACGATCAGGTCGCCCTCGTTCTCGCGCCCGTCATCGTCCATGACGACGACAATTTCACCGCGTTCGAAGGCCCGCAGTGCCTCGACGACTTGTTTCTGATCGTAGGACATAGTGCTCACTTTTGTTCGCAAGGGAGTAGGGGAATAGGGGAGTAGGGCAGTATGTTGCCGGTCGAATTCCCATATTCCCTTACTGCCTTATTCCCCTACTCCCATACTCCCCTAAATCCTTCCCGTCTGACCCCGATGGCGCAGATAATGGTCGGCGATTGCACAGGCAACCATGGCTTCGCCGATCGGCACGGCGCGGATGCCGACGCAGGGATCGTGACGGCCTTTTGTTCGCACCTCGACATCGTTGCCGTCGACATCGATCGACTGGCGCGGGGTCAGGATCGACGAGGTCGGCTTGACCGCGAAGCGCGCGACGATCTCCTGCCCGGTCGAGATGCCGCCGAGAATACCGCCGGCATTGTTGGAGAGGAACACCGGCTTGCCGTCATTGCCGATACGCATTTCGTCGGCGTTATCCTCGCCGGTGATGCGCGCCGCCCAGAAGCCATTGCCGATCTCGACACCCTTGACCGCGTTGATGGACATCAGGTTCGAGCAGATATCCTGATCGAGCTTGGCGTAGATCGGCGCGCCTAGCCCTGCCGGCACGCCCTCCGCCACGATCTCGATGACCGCACCGACCGAAGAGCCGGCCTTGCGGATGCCGTCGAGATAATCGGCGAAAACCTGTACCGAACCAGGGTCCGGCGTGAAGAACGGGTTTTCCGGATCGTCGATGAAATTCCAGTTCCAGCGGCTGCGGTCGATCTCCTTGACGCCCATGGAGATCAGCGCGCCGCGCACCGCCATGCCCGGCACCACCTTGCGGGCCAGCGCACCGGCTGCGACCCTTGCAGCCGTCTCGCGCGCCGAGGAGCGGCCGCCGCCGCGATGGTCGCGTATGCCGTATTTGGCGTCATAGGTGTAGTCGGCGTGGCCCGGACGATATTGCCGGGCGATCTCGCCATAGTCCTTGGAACGCTGGTCGACATTCTCGATCATCATCGACACCGGCGTGCCGGTGGTGATCATCGTCTCGCCGTCCTCGTCCAGGACGAAGCCGGACAGGATCTTCACCTCGTCCGGTTCGCGACGCTGGGTGACGAAGCGCGACTGGCCGGGGCGACGCTTGTCGAGTTCGCTCTGGATGTCGGCCTGCGTGAAGCGGATGCCCGGAGGACAGCCGTCGACAACACAGCCCAAGGCTGTGCCGTGGCTTTCGCCCCAGGTGGTGACGCGGAACAGATGTCCGAAAGTGTTGTGCGACATGAGAAACAGCCCTGCCCGGCCGCTAGCCGGTTTCGTGCTGCGTTCTATTGGCGTTTTCGGCGGTGGTCAAACCGTCATCCAAAAGGATTAAGTTTTGACACATTCACGATGTTAATGAGCGTTTCGCTCTATGATCCGCTGCTCGCTGCCATCCGCTGGCGCGCAAGGAATTTGGGAGGACACCCATGCGTACCCTGATCGGCGCTGTTGCCACCGCATTGATGATTTCAAGCGCCGCTTATGCCGCCGAGGCCGAAGGCCACATCAAGAAAATCAACCGCGATGCTTTGACCATCACGCTTGAAGACGGCAAATCCTACAAACTGCCGGACGAGTTCGATGTGGCGGCGCTGAAGGAGGGCATGGATATCGTGCTCGCCTATGACGAGGTCGGCGGCGTCAAGATGATCACCGACATGCAGCTGCCCGAATAGGGCGTTCGCTCGGCTTTTACTGCCATTCCAGATAATCGTCCTGCAGCCGCAGCACCATGTCCTGCGGCACCTCAAGTGCTGCAGCCTGACGCCCCGGCATGTTTTCGACAAGCCGGAAGATGGTGCGGATGACGCCGCCATGGGTCACGCAGACCGTCGGCCTCCTCAGCGCCTCGAACCAGGGCTGCACGCGCTCGAGCAGCATCTGGTAGCTTTCGCCGGCATCGCCCGGCGGAACGAATTCCCATTTGTTGGTCTTGCGGGCGCGTGTGCAGCCCGGCTCGCGCTCTTCCAGCTCGGCAAAGGTCGACCCCTGCCAGTCGCCGAAATGCACCTCCACGAGACGCGCGTCGGTGCTGTAGCCGGTCGGGTCGAGCCCCATGACCGTGCGAACCCGCTCCATGGTCTCGCGGGTGCGCCGCATCGGGCTGGCGACGAAGTCGAAGCGCAACGGGTTTTCGATCAGTTCTGCCAGCCGAGCGCCATTGCGGTCAGCCTGAGCCCGACCGACATCGGTGATGTCGGTGTCGGCCTGTCCTTGCAGGCGGCCTTCGGCGTTCCATTCGGTCAGGCCGTGGCGCACGAAATAGACAAGCGGAGGCATAGCGTGTCCAAAAAATTGCGGAATGCCGGACTAGAGCGAAATGACCTTCACTTGAATCGCCATCTCGCTCTAAGCTTTTGTTTTTGAATCATGATCTTGTCCGAAAAGTCTGCAACTTTTCGGGATCATGCTCTATTCAGTCCTTGACAGTCGAGATGTCCGGCGCATCGACGGCCTTCATGCCGACGACGTGATAACCCGAATCAACATGATGCACTTCGCCGGTGACGCCGCGCGACAGATCCGACAGGAAATAGAGACCGGAATCGCCAACTTCCTCGATCGAAACGGTACGGCGCAGCGGCGCATTGTATTCGTTCCACTTCAGGATATAGCGGAAATCGCCAATGCCGGAGGCGGCCAGTGTCTTGATCGGTCCGGCCGAGATCGCGTTGACGCGGATGTTCTTCGGGCCGAGATCGACGGCGAGATATTTGACGCTCGCTTCAAGCGCCGCCTTGGCGACACCCATGACATTGTAGTTCGGCATCACCTTTTCGGCGCCGTAATAGGTCATGGTCAGAAGCGAACCGCCATCGGTCATTAGCTTCTCGGCGCGCTGTGCGATCGCCGTGAAGGAATAGACCGAGATATCCATGGTGCGCAGGAAATTGCCATGCGTGGTGTCGAGGTAACGGCCGGTCAGCTCGTCCTTGTCGGAAAAACCGATGGCGTGGACGACAAAATCCAGCTTGCCCCACTCTTTCTCGATCGTGGCGAAGCAGGCGTCGATCGTTGCCATGTCGGTGACATCGCAATGGCCGCAGAGATGCGCGCCGATTTCGGCTGCCAGCGGCTCGACACGCTTTTTCAGCGCCTCGCCCTGATAGGTGAAGGCAAGTTCGGCGCCCTGGTCGGCGCAGGCCTTGGCTATGCCCCAGGCGATCGACCGGTTGTTGGCCACGCCAAGAACAAGACCGCGCTTGCCGGCCATCAGGCCCTGTCCAACCGCCATGTGATCACTCTCCGCGTTCTGAAATCAGGAAATGCCCCTATCGCATAGCCACCGGGCACCTTCAAGCTTTCAAAAATAGGGATGAGTGGTCTCAACAACCCGCGAAGTGGTTACTTGACCGACTTCTTCATCAGCATTTCGAGTTCCGGGTCGCCATGTTCCGGCAGCATGACGCGGACATGGGCATAGAGATCGCCGTGCCCGCCGGCTTTTTCCGGCAGTCCCCGGCCCTTGAGCCGCAACACCTTGTCGGAACTCGACCACGCCGGAACGTTGACCGCCAGCCGGCCGGTCGGCGTTTCCACGGCAACCTTCGCGCCAAGAACAGCATCGCCCAGCGGAACCGGAAGATCGGCATGCAGATCGCGCCCCTCGACACGGTAACGCGAATGCCTCCTGAAGCGGATTTTCACCAGCGCATCGCCTGGACCGCCAAGACCCGGCTCGCCCTGCCCCTTGAGGCGAATCGTCTGGCCGTCCTCGACATAGGCCGGCAGCTTGACCGCAATCTTGCGGCCGCCGGGAAACATCGCCATGACCTTGGCAGCCGTTGCAGCGTCCTCGATGCTGACATCGAGCGTCGCGTTGAGATCGGCGCCTGCCGGCGCACGCTGCCCGCCCGCGCCACCGGCGCGCTGGTTAAAGGCATGACCGAAGAGTTCGCTGAATATATCGCTGTTGGAGCCGAACGGATCGGCACCCGCGCCCTCGCTGCGAAACTCGAAGCGCGAGCCGCCGGGACCCTGCTGGGCGTGCTGGCGGCGAAAACCCGCAAACGGATCGCCTCCGCCAGGATGGCCCTCGAAACCCTGGAACTTCGGCTTGCCTTCGGCGTCGATCTCGCCACGATCGAAAGCGCCCCGGCTCTTGTCGTCGCCGAGGATTTCATAGGCCTGGTTTGCCGCCGCGAACCGGTCCTTCGCCTTGGGATCGTCCGGGTTCTGGTCCGGATGATGCTTCTTGGCGAGCTTTCGGTAAGCCGATTTTATCTCTTTGGCCGATGCGTTCTTGGCAACGCCCAGCACTTCATAGGGATCGCGCATGCTTACTGCCTGCCGGAATCTGGAATTCTTGCTCGCCCCTATATGCGCCTGCCTAGGAAGAAATTCCAGTCTTGGTGGGCGTGACTGCACTTAAAACCTTGGTCGGGATTCGAGCTCTACGTTGCCCCCCTCTGGCCTGCCGGCCATCTCCCCCACAGGTGGGGAGATTAGCTGTGTCGTCCTCAATACCTATCCGGCAACGTTGGCGATTAGCGAAACCAAAGATGAAGGCTAATCTCCCCACCTGAGGGGGAGATGGCCGGCAGGCCAGAGGGGGGCGCGAAGGAACGCAACCATCGCGACAAGCTGAAATGCGCGATTGCGCGCTAAGACACCGGCTGAAACGCCAGCATCCGCCACGCCCCGGCATCGGCCAGGCAAGCTTCACCTCGAAAAAGGCTGACGCCGTCGAAGCTTTCGCGCGAGGCGGTGAACTTGCGGCAGAGAGCGCCGTTTTCCTTGTGCTCGATCATGTTGCTGATCGCGCCGCGCGAGCCGGTGTTGGCGTTGGCCCATGGCAGCGGGCTGGTGCCGAGGCCGTTGATGTCGGCTGCGGAGACGGCATTGCGGATGGTCGATTCGTCGGAAATCCTGTCGGCATCGACGGGCGCCTGCGGGTTGGACGCAACCGTGCCCGTCAGCAGCGAGCGGTCGACCTCAGCCTTTTCGAGGCTGAAACCGCCGGCGGCACAGGCAGAAAGTGATAGGCCAGCAGCCATCACGGCCGCCAGTTTCAGGCGGCCCGGCTGGAAAAGGCACGACAAACCATCTCTCCACGCTTGCGCAAGGCGCGACAATCGGCAATCTCCCGGGCCAGCAACATCACATTGAGTGGAAACTATGGCTGAAACAGACTTAACAGAAGGTGACTTCACCGACAGTCCTGAACCGTTTCGGCTTTTTGCGCAATGGCTGGATGACGCTTCCGGGAGCGAAATCAACGATGCGAACGGCGTGGCGCTCGCAACCGTCGACACTGACGGCATGCCGGATGTGCGCATGGTGCTGCTGAAAGGCTTCGACGAACAGGGTTTCGTCTTCTATACGAATTTCGAGAGCGCCAAGGGCCGCGAGATTCTGGCGACGATGAAAGCGGCCATGTGCTTCCACTGGAAATCGCTGCGCCGTCAGGTCCGTATTCGCGGGCCTGTGGAAATCGTCAGCGACGCCGAGGCCGAGGCCTACTACGCCACCCGCCCGCGCGGCAGCCGAATCGGCGCATGGGCTTCGAAACAATCGCGCCCGCTGGAAAGCCGCTTCGCGCTGGAAAAGGCCGTTGCCGAATATACGGCCCGTTACGCGATAGGCGACATTCCGCGCCCGAAGCACTGGTCCGGTTTCCGCATCGTGCCGCAGCAGATCGAGTTCTGGCACGATCGCCCGTTCCGCCTGCACGACCGCGTCGTGTTCAGCCGGACAAGCGACGGCGGCTGGGACAAGAAACGGCTTTATCCCTGAGCAATTCCAGGAAAAGTGTGTGCGGTTTTCCGTCCGGAATTGCGTTCAAACGTCAGGTGCGCCTACGGCTCATCGCCCGGCTCAGGCCGGCGGCGATCGCTATGGCCAGCAGCGGCCATTTGGCCCAGAACGTGCCGCTCCAGCTCAGAAGGTTGATCGCGACGAGCATCGCGCCGATTACTCCCAGTGAAGCCACCTTGCGATCGATAAGGTTCGTGGTTCCGGCCCACGACATCCCGGCAAGAACGCCGTAGGCGAGGACCGGCCAGGCAGCCCAGAAGGTGCCGTGCCAGGTGAACAGATTGATCGCGACCAGACCGGCAGCGACCAGCCCCATGACCGAAAAGCTGCGGGAAACGGTTTTCTTCGATGGAACCTGCGTCCAGCCGGTTTGCCGCCCCCATTCGGCCGCCGCCTGCGGTCTCGCCTCTTCCTCCGCGCGCGCCGCATATGCCCGGGCATTTTTCAGGCCACCGACCTGGACGGCATAGCTTGGCACGGCCTCGCTGATGTTCTTGACCGACAACTGGCCGAGGAACTCGAACCCGACGGTCATCTTGTTGCGGACCTGATCGTGGACTGTATTGGAGATCACGATGCCGCCCGGTGCGGCCGAGGTCTGAAGGCGGGCGGCGATGTTGACGCCATCGCCATAGATATCTTCGCCGTCAGCGATAACGTCGCCGAGATTGATGCCGATCCGGAATTCCATCCGGGCTTCGCTCGGCTGGCCGGCATTGCGCCCGGCCAGTTCGTTCTGGACGTCGATTGCCGCGCGCACCGATTCGACCACGCTTGGAAACTCGGCGATCAGTCCGTCGCCCCAGGTGTTGATGACGCGGCCGCCATGCGCTTCGATCAGGCGCACCATGGCATCGCGATATTGTTTCAGCGTGGCGAGCGTCTGCTCTTCGTTCGCCTCCATGAGGCGCGAATAGCCCTGAACGTCCGCCGAGAAGATGGTCGTCAGTTTGCGATGCGTGGTTGCCATCGACGTCCTGCAGTCAGCCGATTCCGGTCATCGTGTTTCTAAACCAGCGCCGAAGGCTGCGCTAGGCGCAAACGGTTTTTCCGCCCGCGGATGTCGGCTGGCCAAAACCTCAACGTTACAAAAAATTAATGATTTCATTCAGTTGGCGTTCATAGTCCAAGCACCAGATTACCGTGCATGGGCTTGGGTAAACCGAATGAGGAAACGATGAAAAAGATCCTGACCACAGTATGCGCCGCCGCCATGGCACTGACCGCAGTTGTTTCGACGATGGCAACCGCCGACGCAATGCCCCTGCCCGTGATGAAATCGGGCAATAGCGACATTCAGCAGGTCCGTGACGGACCCGACCGCTTCTATCGCCGCGGCAACAACTATTATTACAACGGCCATCGCGGCTACCGGGACCGCCGGCCCGGCTATCGGCGCCACAATGGCTACTGGTTCCCGCCTGCAGCCTTCATCGCCGGCGCGATCATCGGCGGCGCTATCGCCAACCAGCCGGGACCGGCCTACCGGCCCGCGCCCGCCTACCGGCCGGCAAGCAACGCCCATGTGCGCTGGTGCTACAACCGCTACCGCTCCTATCGCGCGGCAGACAATACCTTCCAGCCCAATTACGGGCCGCGCCAGCAGTGCGTATCGCCCTACATGCGATAAGGCTTAGCCGCTGATGAAACGGCCCCGCCTCGGCGGGGCCATTTCTTTGGCGTCACTTCTTGCGGCTCATGAAAGCGACGAAGGCAGCCTTGGCCTCTTCGGATTTCAGCCGCTCGCGGAAATGCTCGCTTTCCAGCTTGATCCGCGCAGTCAATTCTTCGCGCGGAGCACGCATGAGGTCGCGTGAAATCTTCAAAGCCTGCGGCGGCTTGGCCGCAATCGCCTCGGCAGCGGCCAGCGTCTCGGCCTCAAGCCTGTCTTCCTCGACCACCGCGTAGATCAGCCCGGCATTTCTCGCGCGTTCGGCGGAAAATCCCTCGCCAAGCCCCAGCAGCGCGAAAGCCTGCTGACGGCCAAGAACCGCCGGCGCAAGCAGGCTTGAGCCGGCTTCCGGCACCAGGCCGAGATCGACGAATGGCGTCCTGAACACCGTGCGCGGCGTGGCGAAGGTCAGGTCGCAATGCAGGTTCAGCGTCGTGCCGATGCCGACCGCGATGCCATCGACGCCAGAGACCATCGGCTTTTCCGATTCGGCCAGCGCCAGCAGGAAATCCCAGACCTCCGTGCCGCCATCGCCGCCCATGGCGACCGTCATGAAGTCAGCGAGGTCGTTGCCGGCCGAAAACGCGCCGGGCACGCCGAACACCACATTCACCCGGATTTCCGGGTCGGCATCGGCTGCTCTCAAAGCTGCTGAAAAGGCCCCATACATGGCGCGGGTCAGCGCGTTCTTCTTGTCCGGGCGGTTCATCCGGATGATCTGCACGGCGCCCCGCCGTTCGATGATAATATGCTCGCTCACGGTTCGAAGATCCTTGTAATGCTTCAAGCTGAAATCAGGCTTTTGGCCGCAGCAGAAAGGCTTGGCGCCCCACCGACGACCCGGTCCTTCAGCGCCCGGCTTTCGCCCAGCAGGTTTTCGGCGAAGAACCGGCAAAGCGATTGCCGCGCCTCATTTTCTTCCGCCAATGCACCGCGCGCCAGATAGGCGCCACCGGAAGCCAGCGCGAACAGGCGCAGGTAAGGCGTGGCTCCCGCCAGTGCCTCGTCCACGCGGCCGTCGGCTGCGAGTTTCTGCAGATGGCGCGTCGCGTTGGAAAGATCGTCGAGCGCATTGTCGATGGCGTTGGCGGTCTGGCCGAAGCCATGCAGGTTGGATGTGCGCAGCGCCGTGACGATCTCGGCCAGTTCGGAAATATAGCCGAAGACATGCTCGCCGCCGCCCTGCGGCAGCTTGCGCATGACAAGGTCGATCGCCTGGATGCCGTTGGTGCCCTCATAGATCGGCGCGATGCGGGCGTCGCGGTAAAGCGCTGCCGCGCCCGTCTCCTCGATGAAGCCCATGCCGCCATGGATCTGCACGCCGAGCGAGGCGACATCGACGCCGACATCGGTCGAGAACGCCTTGGCGATGGGCGTCAGCAGATTGGCGCGATCCTGCCAATGCTGCTTGTCGTCGCCTTCGGAGGCGCGCGCCTTGTCGGTGGCGTAGGCGCAGGAATAGCTGATGGCGCGCGCGATCTGCGTCAGCGCCTTCATCGTCAGCAGGTTACGCTGCACGTCGGGGTGATGGACGATTGGGGCCATGCCCTCGCCCTGATAGGTCGACGCCTTGCCCTGCCGGCGTTCATTGGCATAGGCGAGCGCCTTCTGGAATGCGGCTTCCGCCACCGCCACGCCCTGCATGCCGACCGCCAGACGGGCATTGTTCATCATGGTGAACATGCAGGCGAGACCCTTGTTCTCCTCGCCGATCAGCCAGCCGACGGCGCCTGCCTCGCTGCCCTTCACGAAGCCGTCGCCGTAGATCATCGTGCAGGTCGGCGAACCGTGGATGCCGAGTTTTTCTTCCAGACCCGAGCAGAACACGTCGTTGCGGCCGCCGAGCGAGCCATCGTCGTTGACGAAGAATTTCGGCACCAGGAACAGCGAGATGCCGCGCGTGCCGGCCGGTGCGTCGGGCAGCCGCGCCAGCACCATGTGCACGATGTTGTCGGTGAAATCATGCTCGCCATAGGTGATGAATATCTTCTGGCCGAAGATGCGGTAGGTGCCGTCGCCCACCGGCTCGGCGCGAGCGCGGAGTGCCGCAAGGTCCGAACCGGCCTGCGGCTCGGTCAGGTTCATCGTGCCCATCCACTCGCCGGAGACGAGCTTTTCCAGATATTTCTGCTTCAGCTCCTCGGTCGCGTGCTTTTCCATCGCCTCGACCGCGCCCATGGTCAGCGTCGGGCCGATTGCGAAGGCCATCGAGCCGGAATTCCACATTTCTAGCGCTGCCACCCCCAGCATCGCCGGCAGCGCCTGCCCGCCATATTCCTCCGGGCCCTGCAAGGCGTTCCAGCCGCCGTCGATCCAGCGGCGGTAGAGTTCCTTCCAGCCGGGCGGCGTGGTCACCGCCGCATCCTTCAGCACGGCCCCCTTCTCGTCGCCGATCTTGCGCAGCGGCGCGACTTCGTCGGTGGCGAAGCGGCCGGCTTCCTCGAGGATCGCGTCGACCAGATCCTCGCTCAGCTCGCCGAACGCGCCTTCGTCCAGCCCGGCTTTCAGCCCGGCAACGTGTTTCAGCGTGAAGGAAATCTCCTCGACAGGTGCGCGATACATGTTTGGCTGCTCCTCCTCAGGCACGTTTGACGCTTGCCCGCACCCTATGCGGTGCGGGTGCTCACCGCTAGTTTCTTTTGACGTTTACGTCAAATTTCACGCGGATGTTGCGCTGCCCACGCACATATTTCGTTAACCATGATGGCTCAGGATACCTGCTTGATTTGCAGGAACCTTCCTTTGCGTTTTTTCAACCATCGTCCTCGCCGCAATGCGCTTCTGGCGCTCGGCGCGGCAATGGCTCTTCATCTGGCGCCCGCCATGGCCTCGGACTTTTCCGAGCCGTGGAAGAGTTCCGACCGCGCGCTGGTGGTCGACGCCTACGAGTACAATCCCATCGACTGGCCGAAGCTCGCCACCGACAAGCGCATCGTCGGCTTCATCAACAAGGCGTCCGACGGGCTGTCGCCGCCCTACGCCTGCACCGGCAACGAAACCGAGGTGAAGCTGTGCAAGGCGCTGTGGAAGCGCCATGCGGTTGCGCGCGAGCTCTACCAGACCCGCAAGTCGATGGCCAAGGCGCTCGGCCTGAAATGGGGCGCCTATCACCTCGCCCGGCCCGGCAACCCTATCGACCAGGCCAACAATTTCATCGATTTCGCCGCACCCGACGCCGACGACCTGATGGCCATCGACATCGAGGAGAACGACCCGACGAAGTGGATGTCGCTGGAGGATGCCGAGGAATTCGTGCGCCACATCCAGCGCCGCACCGGGCGCTTCCCGATCCTCTACACCAACGGCACCACCGCGCAGCACATCGCTGACAACCGCGATAAATACCCGCTGCTGTCGCGCCTGCCGCTCTGGTACGCGCGCTACAAGCCGGAAATCGGCCTGCATTTCCCGAAGGGCAACTGGCAGAGCTACGCGCTGTGGCAATTCTCCGCGCAGGCCAATTGCAGCGCGCGCAGTTGCCCCTACCGCGTGCCGGGAACCGAGACCGACATCGACGTCAATGTCGCGCCGATGAACGCTGCGGAATTGCGGGCAGCCTGGCCCTTCGGCGGCCTGCTCGACGTGCCGCTGGAAATGATCGCCAGCGTGCCCTTGCCCATTGGCCGCGAAGCGGGGCTGGCTGGCAATGTCACGCTGTCCTACGCTTCCGTTCAGCCTGCCAGCGCGATTGCGGCCCTCGAAAACGCGTTTCACGTGCGCGGCCAGCAGCACCCGGACCGTTTTGGCATGGAAGTCACTGATGAGCCGGCAATTGCCCTGGCGACGGCCGAGGTCGGCCTTTTCGGCAGGGTTGCCGCTTATTTCGCGTCGCTGAAACAGAGGGTGGTGTTGGCGTTCAGCGACACACCGGGTGTTGATCCGATGACGACGGCGACGATCCCGGGAAGGACGGAAGTGCCGTGAGGGGGTGCGGCAGCTTTGATATGGCTGCGCTCTACGGCGCCCCCCTCTGGCCTGCCGGCCATCTCCCCCTCAGGTGGGGAGATTAGC
>VFQQ010000880.1_pt1 | contig 50093 bp, 56 predicted proteins | sample 3512341 | NCBI WGS metagenome assembly VFQQ01 (sample SAMN10412373, study PRJNA504923) | tailings metagenome | isolation source: Relicate 2 Philex TSF1 revegetated site | place: Philippines: Tuba, Benguet | collected 2017-08-29 | reverse complement strand
TCACCTCCTCGCGCCGCTCATGCTCGAAATCGACGTCGATGTCGGGCGGATCGCCACGCTCCCGGGACAGGAAGCGGGCGAAAAGGAGATCCTGGTCCTTCTTGGTCGGATCGACCGCGGTGACGCCCAGACAGAAACAGACCACCGAATTGGCCGCCGACCCGCGCCCCTGGCAGAGGATCGGCACGGGCCGACCGCGCGCCCACTGCACGATGTCGTGCACGGTGATGAAGTAGTTCGGGTAGTCGAGCTCCTCGATCAGGGCGAGCTCCTTGTTCAGGAGGTCGACGACCTTCGAAGGGATTTCCGGCTCGTCGGCGTAGCGCCACTTCGCGCCCGCCCAGGCCAGGTCGCGCAGGTGCTGGATCGCCGTCTTGCCCGGCGGCACAGGCTCGTCCGGATACTCCTCCTTCAGCTTGCCCAGGTCGAAGGCGATCCGTTCGGCGATCTCGACGGAGCGTTCGACGACGCCCGGCCAGGCCTTGAACAGACGGGTCATCTCGTCGGGCGACTTTAGATGGCGTTCGGCGTTGGCCTCGAGCCGGAAGCCGGCCTCGGCGATCGTGCAGCCCTCGCGGACGCAGGTCAGGACGTCCTGCAGCGGCCGCCGCTCGGGGCCGTGGTAGAGGACGTCCCCGGTCGCGACCATCGGCGTGAGGGTCCGCTCCGACAGCGCCGCCAACTGATGCAGCCGCTTGGCGTCCTGGGCGGCGTAGCCTCGCGACGCGGCCAGCCAGACGCGGTCGCCCAGTTCGCCGCGCAACCGCACGACCTGCCGTTCGAAGGCCTCGTCCAGCCGGGCCGGCGGTACGATCAGCACCAGCTGCCCTTCCGAATGATCGAGGAAGTCCTGGCGAAACAGGATGCACTCGCCCTTCTCCGCGCCCAGCTGACCGTCTGTCAGCAGACGGGTCAGGCGGGCATAGGCCTCGCGGTCCGAGGGATAGCAGAGCAGGCTTGGCGTCCCGTCGTCGAAGTCGAGCCGGCAGCCGGTCAGGCTGCGGGTCTTCAGCTCCTTCGCCTTGGCCCAGGCCCGCACCACCCCGGCCAGACTGTTGCGGTCGGTGATTCCAAGGGCCTCGACGCCCAGCGCATGCGCCGTCGCCGCCAGCTCGCCCGGATGTGAGGCGCCGCGCAGGAAGCTGTAGTTGGTCGTGGCCTGGAGCTCGACGTAGCGGGTCACGAAATCCGCCCCCGGGCGCGATCCCCCTTCAAGCGCCGCTCACCCTCGAGGATGAGCGGAAAAAAGGGGGGTTTCACGCGAACACCCCGTGCAGCCACCAGCGCGGCGGCGTCTCCGGGTCGTCGTAGAGACCCGCCCGAAACAGCCAGAACCGCGCGCCGGTCTCGTCCTCGACCCGGTAGTAGTCGCGCACGAAGCCGGGGCCGACCTTGTCGATCGGCTTGCGCCACCATTCCTCGGCGATGCGTTCGGGCCCCTCGGCGCGCTTCACCCGGTGGCGGCGGCCGCGCCAGGTGAAGGCGACGGGCGGTTCGTCGGGCAGCTCGGCCATGGCGGTGATCGCCTCGGGATGCGGGAACAGGCGGATCGGCCGCGGCTTGTCGGGATCCCAGCCGTCGGGCGTCGCCGGGCCGATCGCCGGCGCAGGGCGGACGGCGCGTTCGGGCACGTGGCTCTCGAAGGTTTCGGCGCGCCAGACGGCCGCCTCGCCCAGGCGGTTGGCCAGGCGGTCGACCAGGGCGGCCACCCCTTCCTCGGCCAGGGCCGTGCGGCCGGACTCAAGGCTGCCCTGGGCGGCCGACAGTCTCTCCACCCCGTCGGCGAACAGCGTGACCACCTCGATGCCGAAGCCGGGGTCGATCGTTTCCAGCTTCGGGGCGAACAGCCGGGTCAGGACGCGCGCGTCGCGGCCGGCCAGCGACAGGCCCACCTTGGCCGGAAAGGCCTTGCCGTCGAGACGGTGGAAGGTCAGCTCGAAGCCGCGCGCGCCCTGCCCTTCGACCTGCAGCCGCCGACAGAGCCGCTCCGTGATGTCGCCGGCGGCGCGGACCAGATCGTCCAGCAGGCTGATCGGCTCGGCGAAGGCCAGACGGTCGAACCAGGGCGTCGGCGGCCGCCGGAAGGTCAGAGCTTCCTCGGCCCGGCCCAGGGCCTGATCGAGGCGGCGCAGCACCATGGGCCCGAACCGCCGGGTCAGCTGGGCCCGCGGCAGGCCGAGCAGCCGCTCGATACGGGTCAGGCCCAGCCGCGGCAGCTGCGCCGCGGAGACCTCGTCCAGCCGCAACGCCGTGATCGGCAGCGAGGCCAGCAGCGGAGCCTGCCCCCCGGGATCGGCGACGATCCGCGCCTCTCGGCCCGCTCCACGCCCGCCTCCATGTCCGTCTCCATGCCGCGCCAGGGCCCAGGCCGCGCCGGCCGTGTCGGCGACGGCGGCGCGGGCGGGAATGCCGTTCGCCGCCAGCCGCTCCAGCAGATCGTCGGTCATGGCCGCCTCGCCGCCCCACAGGTGCGAGACGCCGGTGATGTCGAGAAACAGACCGTCCGCCCCGTCGACCGCCACGGCCGGCGAATAACGCACGCACCAGTCGCAGACGGCCTCCAGCGCCTGGGCGTCGGCGGCCGGATCGGCCTCCTCGGCGCGCAGCTCCGGAACCAGCGCCGCCGCATCGGTCGCCTTCTGGCCCGCGAAGAGCCCGACCGCCCGCGCCGCCGGGTCCACTGCGTACAGACGCCGTACGCCGGCCTCGGTCGTCAGCAGGACGAGGGGCTTCTGAACGCCGCTCATCCCCGCGGACTTGGGATCACGCCCGCCGTCTGACGGGCGCGTCGTTCGCCGCGTCCAGGCCGTGATCGGCCAGTCCGGAAACCACACGGAGAGGATGCGCGCCATGGTCGGCCTCCTGCCTCCCTTCGAAGATCCACTCGCCGGGACGTCCGCCCCGGCTCCGTTCCAGCGTCGCCCGCCAGCGCGGCGGACCCAGCCCGGGCTCACCCGCCGGGGGATCGCCAGGCGCGGCGGCGACTCGCCAGCGGGTGGCCGCCGCCGAGCCGGTCTCCGGCTTGCGCGCGGTCCCGCCCCACGGCCGCCGACGGATCACCAGACCCGTCGCGCCGTGCCGCTCGCAGGCCAGCTGCAGCCGCCGCCCGGCGGTCAGGTCGACGTCCTCGACCTCGCCGATCACCGCGGCCACGCCCGCCGAACCCAGAGCGTCTTCCAGGGCCATCAGGGTCTGGACCTCGTCCGGGGTCCTCACCTGGATCAGCCGCGACGCCGGCAGCCCCAGCCCGGCCAGTCCCGGCGCATAGAGATCGTCGCGCCGCATCACCCAGATCACCGCGCCTTGGCCGGCCATCGACCGGGCCAGCATCGCGGCGAAGCCCGCCGCGACCGCGCCTGTCTCGACCTCCATCCCCCCGCTCGCCAATTCGTGCCAACGGCCCAACGGCAGCCCGCCGCCCGGCAGGCAGTCGTCGACGCACGGGTCGCCGAACGGCAGGACGGAGGTTGGAGTCCGAGTCCCCGCTTCGAGAGCGGCGACCTGGCCTTTCAAGGCCGCAAGACGCGCCTGACGCGACCCCGGCATGACGATCTCCAATGTTCCACTTTTGTTCTCGCTCCGCGGGGTTGGAGAGTCAAGCCTTGCCGTTATGGTGCCCCACCGAACGACCGTATGACTCGGAGACCGATGTCGTGAGTTTCAAGCGCATCCTCATCGCCAACCGCGGCGAGATCGCCATCCGCATCGCCCGGGCGGCCGCCGACCTGGGAGTCGCCGGCGTCGCGATCTACGCCGAGGACGACGCGACCTCGCTGCACGTCCGCGCGGCCGACGACGCGGTGGCGCTGCGCGGCTCGGGGCCCAAGGTCTACCTCGACATCGACGCGGTGATCGCCGCGGCCAAGGCGGCCAAGTGCGACGCCGTCCACCCGGGTTACGGCTTCCTGTCCGAGAACGCCGCCTTCGCCCGCGCCTGCGCCAAGGCCAAGATCGCCTTCATCGGCCCGTCGGCGGAAGCGCTGGAGACCTTCGGCGACAAGGCCAAGGCCCGCGCCCTGGCGGCCAAGGCCAAGGTTCCCGTCCTGGCCGGCACGGGGCCGATCGACCTGGCCGGCGCCAAGGCCTTCTTCAAGAAGAACGGTCCGATGATGCTCAAGGCCGTGGCCGGCGGCGGCGGACGCGGCATGCGGGTGGTCCGGACCGAGGCCGAGATCGAATTCGCTCTCGCCGCCTGCGCGCGCGAGGCCCAGGCGGCCTTCGGCGACGGCCAGGTCTATGCCGAATGGCTGGTCGACCAGGCTCGCCATATCGAGGTCCAGGTCGCAGCCGACGGTCGCGCCGTCGTGGCGGTGGGCGACCGCGACTGCTCGGTCCAGCGCCGCAACCAGAAACTGGTCGAGAGCGCCCCGGCCATCCTGCCCGACGCCTTGCGCAAGTCGCTGCACGAGGCGGCCGAACGCCTGTGCGCCGCCGCCAAGCTGCGCACCCTGGCCACGGTCGAGTTCCTGGTCGACGGCAAGGGCGGCTTCGCCTTCATCGAGACCAACGCCCGCCTGCAGGTCGAACATACCGTCACCGAGGAAGTGACCGGCGTCGATCTGGTCCGCGCCCAGATCGAGCTGGCCGCCGGCCGCACCCTGAGCCAGGTCGGCCTGGCCGAGACGCCGCCGGCGCGCGGCTTCGCGGTGCAGGCCCGCGTGAACCTGGAAACCCTGACCACGGACGGCGCGACCCAGCCGGGCGGCGGCCGCCTGACCGCCTACGAGCCGCCCAGCGGCCCCGGTGTCCGCGTCGACGGCTTCGGCTACGGCGGCTACGTCACCAGCCCGGCCTACGACAGCCTGCTGGCCAAGGTGATCGGCCGAGGCCCGACGATGGAGGCCGCCTGTCGCCGCACCGACCGTGCGCTGGCTGAATTCCGGCTTGAGGGCGTCCAGAGCAACGCCGATCTGCTGCGGGCGATCCTGGAACAGCCGGCGGTGCTGAAGGGCGCGGTCACCACCCGCTTCCTGGAAGACAACCTAGCCCGCCTGCTGGAGGTCGCCGCCACCTTCGCGCCGGAGACGGCGGCGGACGGCGAGACCCCGGTCGACCCCGCCGCCCCCGCGTTCGAACACCTCGACGGCGCCGCCGAGGTGGTGGCCCCGCTGCAGGCGACGGTCGGAACCATCGAGGTGGCCGAAGGCGATCTGGTCCGGCCGGGCCAGACGATCGCCATCCTCGAGGCGATGAAGATGGAGCACGTCGTCTCGGCCACCGAAGGCGGCCGCGTCCTGCGCCTGGCCGCGCACAAGGGCGAGACCCTGCTCAAGGGCCAGCCGATCCTGTTCCTGGAACCGGCCGACGCAGGCGAGGCGGTCGGGACGGCGCAGGTCGCGGTCGACCTCGACCATATCCGGCCGGACCTGCAGGAGGTCATCGACCGTCACGGCTTCACCCTCGACGAGAACCGTCCCGAGGCGGTCGCCAAGCGTCGCCGGACGGGCCACCGCACGGCGCGCGAGAACATCGAGGACCTGCTCGATCCGGGCAGTTTCATCGAGTACGGCGCCTTGACCATCGCCGCCCAGCGCCGTCGCCGCACGGTCGAGGACCTGATCAAGGCCACGCCGGCCGACGGCCTGATCGCCGGGGTCGGCGCGATCAACGGCGCCCTGTTCCCGCCGGACCGGGCCCGCGTCGCGGCGCTGAGCTACGACTTCACCGTCCTGGCCGGCACCCAGGGCCATATGAACCACAAGAAGACCGACCGGCTGCTGCACGTCATCGAGGAGCAGAAGCTGCCGGTTGTCTGGTACGCCGAGGGCGGCGGCGGCCGGCCGGGCGACACCGACGGCACGGGCGTGGCCGGGCTGGACGTCACCACCTTCGGCAAGTTCGCCCAGCTGTCCGGCGAGGTTCCGAAGATCGCCATCGTCGCCGGTCGCTGCTTCGCCGGCAACGCGGCCGTCGCGGGGCTCAGCGAGATCATCATCGCCACCAAGGATTCGAACCTCGGCATGGGCGGGCCGGCGATGATCGAGGGCGGCGGCCTGGGCGTGTTCAAGCCCGAAGACATCGGCCCCAGCGGCGTGCAGTGGAGCAACGGCGTCATCGACATCCTGGCCGAGGACGAGGCGGAAGCCACCGCCCTGGCCAAGAAGGCCATGTCGACCTTCCAGGGCAAGGTCGCGGACTGGACGTCCGCCGACCAGCGCCTGCTGCGCCAGTCGATCCCCGAGAACCGCCTGCGGGTCTACGACATCCGGCCGCTGATCGAGACCCTGGTCGACGCCGGCTCGTTCCTGGAGCTGCGCCGCGGCTTCGCGCCGGGGATGATCACCGGCTTCGTGCGGGTCGAGGGCCGGCCGATGGGCCTCATCGCCAACGACCCGCGCCATCTGGGCGGAGCGATCGACTGCGACGGAGCCGAGAAGGCCGCCCGTTTCCTGCAGCTGTGCGACGCCTTCGACCTGCCGGTGCTCAGCCTGTGCGACACGCCGGGCTTCATGGTCGGACCCGACAGCGAGGCCGCCGGCGCCGTGCGCCGCGTCAGCCGCATGTTCATCGCCGGCGCCAAGCTGGGGACGCCGCTCTTCACCATCGTCCTGCGCAAGGGCTACGGCCTGGGCGCCCAGGCGATGGCCGGCGGCGGCTTCCATTCGCCCTTCTTCATCGCCAGCTGGCCGACGGGCGAGTTCGGCGGCATGGGATTGGAAGGCGCCGTCCGCCTCGGCTACAGCAAGGAGCTGGCCGCCGAGACCGATCCGGAGAAGAACAAGGCGTTGTTCGACCAGCTGGTCGGGCGGCTCTACGCCGCCGGCAAGGCGACCAGCATGGCCGCCGCTCTGGAGATCGACGCCGTCATCGACCCGGCCGACACCCGCCGCTGGATCCTGCGCGGCCTGGACAGCTGCCCGACGCGCAGCCGGCGGGCGCGACGTTGGGTCGATAGCTGGTAACCCCTAACCGCCGTCATCGTCGGACTTGTTCCGCCGACCCATGCCCGGTGCGTCAAACGAAAAGGGCGCGGAGCAGTCCGCGCCTTTTCTGTTTCCGCCCATGTTCATGAGTCCTCGCGACGAGCGCGAGGACGACGATCGGGAACTGCGGCCCGCCGCCTAGGCGATGATGTCCGGCTTCAGCTGGGCCTCGAGCTTGCTGATCTGATCCTTCAGGACCAGCTTCTGCTTCTTCAGGCGCGCGATCTGGAGCTGGTTCGGCTGCGGCTGCTCCTCGAGAGCCGCGACGGCCGCATCGAGGTCCTGGTGCTGCTGCCGGAACTGCAGGAGACGGGCGCGCAGTTCCACGTCGGGAAACGCGATCAGCCCGTCGTCGTCGTCGTTCATGTACACGGCCTCCCCGAAACGACGCAGAAAATACAGCCGCCGTTGACGCTACGCCATGGCCTTCGCAAGGCGACGTAGAGCTTCACCCGGCGGCGCGCTGTTCCAGGCCCAGGACGCCCGGGTCAGCGCGCCCAGGACGTCGGGCTCCGACGCCTTGCCGGCCAGGGTTTCGAGCGTCTCCATCAGCACCCGCTCCGCTCTCAGTTCGGCCGCCTTCACATCCTCGCGCAGCCCCTCCCGGGCAGCGTCGGGGAACGGCGGGCCGCTGGTCTTCAGGGTTCGGCGCACGTTGCGCAGCGGCCAGAGCACCGTCTCGTCCCAGCGCACGGTCGTCTGCACGCCGTTGGCCAGGGCGTCGGGATCGGGATTGGCCCAGACCGCCCACAGCAGCAGCGAGGTGTTCAGACCGTGCTCGTCCTGCAGCACGAGCGTCGTCTCGGCCACACCCGGCCGCGCATAGACCTCGAGGGTCCAGTCCCAGAGACTCAAGACTACAGGCCTCCGCCGAGAATCGGGGCGATGTCCTCACCCCAGCGTTTCACCGGCTCCCAGCTCAGGCCGAACAGGTCGAGACAGCGCCCGACCGACTGGTCGACCATCTCCTCCAGCGTCTGGGGCGCGGCGTAGAAGGCCGGCAGCGGCGGGGCGATGACCGCGCCCATCTCGGCCAGCCGGACCATGGTGCGCAGATGGCCCAGATGCAGCGGCGTCTCGCGCACCATCAGCACCAGCGGACGGCGCTCCTTCAGCGTCACGTCGGCGGCCCGCGTCAGCAGCGACGACGTCACGCCGGTGGCGACTTCGCTCATGGTGCGAATCGAGCAAGGCGCGATCAGCATCCCCAGCGTGCGGAACGAGCCGGACGACACCGCTGCGCCGACGTCGCCGACCTTGTGAACCACGTCGGCCTTGGCCGACACCTCCGCCACCGTCAGCCTGGTCTCCTGGGCGAGGGTCAGGGCCGCCGCCTTGGACAGGATCAGATGGCTCTCGACGCCCAGGTCGCGGCAGGCGTCCAGCGCGCGCAGGCCATAGGCCACGCCCGACGCGCCGGAGATTCCGACCACCAGCCTCTGTCGCGGAGTTTCATCCATACGTACTCCTACCGCGGTCGCCCCTGTCACGGAAAGGCGCCGATCAAGTGGCGCCCCGGTGCAACGATATGTGATCTGACTCGTCGCCGTCGCGGGTGTTCACTCCTCGGACAGCCCTAGAAGAGGAGGCGATCGTATGGCTCTGGATGCCCGCATTCGCGAACTCGGCAACCGTCATCAGACATTGGAACGGTTGATCGAGGACGAGATGAGCCGGCCGGTTTCAGATGACATCCGCCTGAAGGAGCTGAAGCGACAGAAGCTCCGCCTGAAAGAAGAGATCGAAAGCCTGCGAATGCGGGTCCACTGAATGAGAAAGGGCGCCCCGGCCGAGCCGGAGCGCCCTTTTTCTTCACCGAGCTGACCTCGACCGAGATCAGTCCTCGTCGTCGGCGTCCGCGCCGCCGAAGTTGCTGAACACGTTCGCGTCGTCGGTTTCGTGTTCCGGCTCTTCCTCGACCACCACCTCGGCGGCCGGGCGCAGGCTCTCGTCGGTCGGCACGATGCCGCGCTTGGCGTCGTCCTTGGCCTTCTTGTCGGCCGCCTTGCGGACCACGCCGTCGAGGTCGATCTGGGTGGTCAGGCCCAGGGTGACGGGGTCGACGGCCTTGATGTTGGCGCTGTTCCAGTGCGTGCGGTCGCGCACCGACTCGATGGTCGCCTTGGTGGTGCCGAGCAGCTTGGCGATCTGGGCGTCGGTGACTTCCGGGTGGTGGGTCACGAACCACTTGATGGCGTCAGGGCGATCCTGGCGGCGCGACACGGGCGTGTAGCGCGGCGCCTTCTTCACCGGCTTCAGCAGCTCGGCGTGACGGCTCTTCTGCGCGACCATGCGGTAGGCCGGATTGGCCGCGGCCCTGTCCAGTTCCTCGCGGCTCAGCTGGCCGTTGGCGATCGGGTCGGCGCCGCGGATGTCGCGCGCCACCTCGCCGTCGGCGATGCCGCGGACTTCCAGCGGATGCAGGCCGCAGAAGGCGGCGATCTGCTCGAAGGTGAGCGAAGTGTTGTCCACCAGCCAGACGGCGGTCGCCTTCGGCATCAGGATTTGATCGGACATGTCGTGCTCCAGATACGACGGCGCCCGGCCTTTCGGCCGGGCGGGGTGTTGGAAATCACATATAGAGCCGATCACGGACAAAGGAAACGAGGTTCAATCGCGGCCCTTGGTCCCGGCCCCCAGCGCCCGGCAGGACGGGTCCGTCCACAGCTCCCTCTTGCCCCTTCCCCAGTCCACCGTGGCGCGGCCGTTCAAGAGCTCGACGACGCCGTCGCCAGTCTCAACAGCTAGGCGATGCTCCCCACACGCGACGATCCTGATCGCCGCGGGACGGACGCCGATAGCCGCCAGACGCCGAGCGACGGCCTGTCCCCGACGAGCCGACAGCCGCATGTTCTCCTCCGGGGTTCCCGCCGAGTCGGTATGGGCGGTGACCTCGACCCAATCCGGCGCGTCGCGGCGCATGACGGTCTCGATCTTTCGCCAGGCCTCTTCGTTCGGCGGATCGATCTCCACCCCGCCGGAGCGGAAGTAGAAGACCGGGTCGAAGGCCTCATGACGCGGCGGAGGCGGCGATACCTGGCCCGCCGCCGAGGACGGCGGCAGCGCCAGAACCGCGACCAGCATCAGACCCGCGCGCGCCATCACTCCTTGTCCTCCCGCCCCTAGCCTGCGATCAGCACCACCTTGCCGACATGCGCGCCCGCCTCCAGGTGCGCATGGGCCCTGGCCGCTTCGGCGAGGGGGAAGGTCGCGTCGACCACCGAGGCGACCTGGCCGGCGGCGACCCAGGGCCAGACCACCCGCTCGATCTCGGCGGCCAGACGGGCCTTCTCGTCGGCGGAACGCGGACGCAGGGTCGAGCCGGTGATCACCGCCTGCTTCTGCATGATGCGGAACACCGGCACGTTCAGCACGCCGCCGCCCAGGGCCGCGATGTAGACGATGCGCCCGCGATGCTTCAGCGCGTCGAGGTCGCCGTCGAAATAGGACGCCCCAACCATGTCGAGCACGACGTCGACGCCGCCCTCGGCCTTGGCGACGGCGGCGAAGTCCTCGGCAGTCGTGTCGATCGCCACGTCCGCGCCGAGGTCGAGCGCCTGCCGGGCCTTGTCGGCGCCGCGTCCGGTGGCGATGACCTTGGCGCCCGCCGCCTTGGCCATCTGGATCGCCGTTGTCCCGATGCCGGACGTCGCGCCGTGGATCAGCAGCGTCTCGCCGACCTTCAACCCGCCATGCTCGAACACGTTGGCGTAGACGGTGAACGCCGTCTCCGGCAGCGCCGCGGCGTGGACCAGGTCCAATCCCTGCGGGATCGGCAGGGCGTGGCGGGCGTCGACCACGGCGTACTCGGCGTAACCGCCCCCGCCGACCAGGGCGCAGACCAAGTCGCCGACCTTCCAGCGCCCCGCACCCACGACCACCTCGCCGGCGATCTCCAGGCCCAGGGTCTCCGGCGCGCCCGGCGGCGGCGGATAGGCGCCCAGCCGCTGGACGATGTCCGGCCGATTGACGCCGGCGGCCTTCACCCGGACCAGGATTTCGCCCGCGCCGGGCGCCGGGATCGGCAGGGTCGCCGGCTTGAGCGCCTCGGCGGGTCCCTTGCCGCCCTCGATCGCAATGGCGGTCATCGTCTCGGACATGGTGTAAGCTCCGCAGGGTTGCGCCTGAACGCCGGCAGGCGTCAGATAAGTGAAACACGGCGACGGCGATAGGGAGGCCCCCAGATGCTGGAAGAACCGGCAGGCCCTCGCGGACAGCGCGGCGACGCTCTGCTGCAGGCGACGCGCGAGGATCTGGAGCTCTACGGGGTTTCCGAACTGGAAGAGCGCATCGAACTCCTCGAGGCCGAGGTGGCGCGCACCAAGGCGCATATCGAGAAGAAACGCGCCGGCCGTTCGGCCGCCGACGCCTTCTTCAACTTCGACAAGAACTGACAGGGAGCGCGCCCGGACACTGATCGCTTGGCACGGCCGTTGCAGCCGATCCGTCGAGCGGGCAGCTTCGTCCCGCAAGGTTCAGGCAAGGGGCTATAGGGTCCATGAGCGATTTTGGTGCGTCGGCCGCGGCGCCGTGGCGTGCGAACGTGATCAGCGACTTCGCGCGCTCCGAATTGTTCGACCGGACGTTCCAGGAAGGCATGGACCTGGTCGAGGAGACCGCCGCCTATCTGGACGGCGGCGGCCGCCAGGATTCCAAGCTGCTGTCCCGCAGCGCCGCCCTGGCCTACGCCTCGGAAAGCATGCGCCTGACCACCCGCTTGATGCGGGTCGCGTCCTGGCTGCTGGTCCAGCGCGCCGTCCGCGAGGGCGACATGGCCCCGGAAGCCGCCTGTGACGACCGCTACCGCATCGAGAACGACGAGAATCGCTCCGACAACGAAGCCCTGCACGATTTGCCGCTCGCCCTGCTGGAACTGCTCGACCGCTCCAGCCGCCTGTACGACCGCGTGCGCCACCTGGACCGCCGCATGTACGTCGAAGAGACCGAAGAAGCCGCGCCGAATCCCGTCCTGACCCAGATGGATCGCCTGAAGGGCGCGTTCGGGGGTCTGGAGCTGTAGTGCTCCGCTTCCCGTTTACGGCAGTGCGCGAAACCGACCGCGAGCGGGTTCCCTCCTGTTTAACGATCCATGCGCCGACGCGGATGCGGCCTGCGAGCGATTCCCGCGACGAGCACATCTGCCGCGTCACGATCGAGGGCTTCGAGGACTGGGACTTCAAGGCCTACGGCGCTTTCTCGTTCCAGGCCGCTGTGCTGGCCATGGAGACGGCGCGCATGCGTCTAGCGACAAGCGGCTGGGAAATTTACTTCGGCGACGAAGGTCCCGCTTTCCTGAACTGGCCTGACGTCTAGGGAGGCGCTCGAGCTCGCTGCGTGGTTCGAGGCGCCGGGCTGAGGCCCGGCTCCTCACCATGACGAACTCAGAATCGTCGTCCTGAGGAGCGAGCTCTCAGGCGAGCGTCTCGAAGGACGCACCGAATCTCAAACTCGAAAGACCCGCAGCGGGGACATGCTCCGGCGTAGCTGGTGCGTGTCCCTGGACCCGACAGACGGGGACACGCACCCCTGCAGGAGCGTGTCCCTGCTCATTGCGTGGTTCGACACGCGCTCTCCGAGCGCTGCTCACCATGACCAGGCGCCCAGTCATCCTGAGCAGGCACGAAGCGCCGTCTCGAATCACGCAACGCGCGACAAACGCGAAAAGGCCGGCCGCAGCGATGCGGCCGGCCTTTCGTGTCGGTGGAAGCGGCTGACGCCTACTTCTTGCCGGTGAAGGCGCCGAACTTGGCGTTGAAGCGCGACACGCGGCCGCCGCGGTCCAGCAGGTGGGCGTTGCCGCCGGTCCAGGCCGGGTGCGTCTTCGGGTCGATGTCGAGGTTCAGCACCGCGCCTTCCTTCCCGTAGGTCGAGCGCGTTTGGTACTGGGTGCCGTCCGTCATCACCACGGTGATGAAGTGGTAGTCGGGATGGGTGTCTTGTTTCATCGGATGGTCCAGCCGACTGAGAGGAAAATGTGTGGGACCGGCGCCGAAAGACGGTGCGGTCGAAGACGCGCGGCTATACAGAACGGGCGCGTCAAAGGCAAGGGCCCCTTCCCATGAGTGATACTTCCGCGAACCCAGCCGTGGCCGACGGCCGCCCCGGCGCCGGCGCGGAACTGCTGTCCGCCATGACCGAGGACGCCCAGCGCCGGCCGCGCAGCCGTGATGTGCGGACCCTGGGCCGACTGCTGCCCTTCATCGTCCGCCACTGGCGTCACGCTGCGGCGATGGCCTTCTTCCTGCTGTTCTCGACGGCCGCCACCCTGGGTCTGACCGTCGCGCTAAAACTGATCACCGACAAGGGCTTCTCCTCGCCGCAATCCCTCGACCTCTACTTCCTCGGCGGGGTGGCGGTGATCCTGGTGCTGGCGGTGGCGACCTCCGCCCGATTCTTCTTCATCACCGTGCTGGGCGAGCGGGTCGTGGCCGATCTGCGCAAGGCGGTCTACCGCCATGTGCTGACGCTGGACGCCTCCTATTTCCTCAAGACCCGCACCGGCGAGGTGCTGTCGCGGATCACCACCGACATCACCATCGTCGAGAATCTGGTCGGCACCTCGATCTCGGTGGCGCTGCGCAACACCCTGTCGCTGATCGGAGCGACGATCATGCTGGCGACCCTGTCGCCGACGCTGACCCTGTTCGTGATGCTGCTGGCGCCGATCGTGATCGCGCCGATGTTCCTGGTCGGTCGCCGGGTCCGCAAGCTGTCGACCAGCGCCCAGGACCGGTTCGCCGACGCCATGGGCTACGCCGGCGAGAGCCTGGACGCCCTGGAGACGGTGCAGGCCTTCGGCCGTGAGAAGACCGCCGACAGCCGCTTCGGCGAGGCGGTGGAGCTGGCCTTCCGCACGTCCAAGCGCCGGGTGTTCGTGCGCGCCCTGATGACCGCCATGGTCATCGTCCTGGCCTTCGGCGGCGTCGGCTTGATCCTGTGGCAGGCGGCGCACGCCGTGCTGGCCGGAACCATGTCGCCGGGCACGCTGCTGCAGTTCGTGACCCTGTCGGTGATCGCGGCCTCTTCGGCCGGCACCCTGGGCGAGGTCTGGGGAGAGGTGCAGAAGGCCTCCGGCGCGATGCTGCGGATCTCCGAACTGCTCGACGCCAAGCCCGGCATCGCCGCCCCGGCCCGGCCCAAGGCCCTGCCGACGCCGGCCAAGGGCGAGATCGCCTTCGACAAGGTCGTTTTCGCCTATCCGGGCCGCCCGGACCTGCCGGCCCTGAACGGCTTCGACCTGACCGTGAAGCCCGGCGAGACGGTGGCTCTGGTCGGCCCCTCGGGCGCGGGCAAGAGCACCGTCCTGCGCCTGCTGCTGCGCTTCTACGACCCCCAGCAGGGCGGCGTCCGCCTCGACGGCGTCGACCTGCGCGAGGCCGATCCGGAAGAGGTCCGCGCGCACATGTCGCTGGTCGCCCAGGACTCGGCGCTGTTCTCCGGTTCGGCCCTGGAGAACATCCGCTTCGGCCGCGAGGACGCCACGATCGAGGAGGTCCACGCCGCCGCCCGGGCGGCCGAGGCCTACGGCTTCATCCAGGCTCTGCCCCAGGGCTTCGACACGCCCGTCGGCGAACGGGCGAAGACCCTGTCGGGCGGCCAGAAACAGCGCCTGGCCATCGCCCGCGCCCTGGTCCGCGACGCGCCCATCCTGCTGCTCGACGAAGCCACCAGCGCTCTGGACGCCGAGAACGAGCGCCTGGTCCAGCACGCGCTGGAGAACGCCATGGGCGAGCGCACCACCCTGGTCATCGCCCATCGCCTGGCCACCGTCCTGCGCGCCGACCGCATCGTGGTCATGGAGAACGGCCGCGTGGTCGAACAGGGCAAGCACGCCGCCCTGGTCAAGAAGGGCGGCCTCTACGCCCGCCTGGCGCAGCTGCAGTTCGGCGTGGAAGCGGCCTGATCAGCCCGCCGCCGGCAACCCCAGCCCGCCGGCGATGAAGGCCCAGACCTGGTCGATGACCCGCTCCTTCGCCGGCGGCGTCGGCGAGGACAGGGCGGTCGCCACGGCCTGGCGGATGCCGCCCATGATCGCCGCGCCGGCCAGGGTCGGATCGATCGCCGGGTCGATGAAACCCATCCGCTGCCCGTGCGCGATGTTGTGGGCCGCCAGCTCGACCATGGCCCGACGCCGCGCGGCCTCGACCGCCATGGCCTCGGCGCTGCCGCTCAGTGGCCCCATCAGCACCGCGGCCAGCGGGTCGGCGTACATGAAGGCGATGGTGGCCTCGAGCCGGGCCCGCTCCCGCTCCGCCCACGGCAGGCCGCCGTCGAGCCGCTGGTTGGCGACGGCGTCGTGGCGGTCGTGGAAGTCGTCGATCAGGGCGGCCAGCAGGCCCGCCTTGGAGCCGAAGTGATGATAGGCCAACCCGACCGACACCCCGGCCCGGCGCGCCACGTCCGCGATCTCGAAATCGCCGGCCCTCTCGACCAGAGCCTCGGTCAGGGCCGCCAGCAGCCGCTGGCGCGCGCTGCTCCGACGAGGGGCGGACAGATCGACGATCGAGGCCTCAGGCACGTTGACTCCTGAACTGAATTCAATTCAGTCTATTCCACGAAAGCGCCCGACGCCAGAGGCGCGCTCCAGGGAGTGACGCTTATGGACGCCGCCGCCAGCACCATCGACCGGGCCTCGCCCTGGCTGAAAGGCCGCGGCTTCGCCGAGGCCAAGGCCGAGTACGACGAGCGCGGCTACCTGATCTTCGAGAACGTCCTGTCGCCGGACGAGGTCCAGGCGATCCGCGACGCCCTGGCGCCCTACCTGGACGGCGGCAAGTCGGGGCGGAACGACTTCGAGGGCTTCAGGACCAACCGGGTCTACGCGATGCTGGCCAAGTCGCCGGTGTTCGCCGATCTGGCGATCCACCCCCTGCCCCTGGCCTTCGCCGAAGCGGATCTGGGCCCCACCTGCCTGCTGTCGGCCTGCCTGGCGATCAAGCTGCATCCCGGCGAGACGGTGCAGCCCTGGCACACCGACGACAGTCCCGTCGGCACGCCCCGGCCGCGCCCGGCCTACGGCCTGTCGGCCTTCTGGGCGATCGACGACACCACCGAACTGAACGGCGCGACCGAGATTCTGCCCGGCAGCCACCTATGGTCGGACAACCAGGTCGCCGGCGGCCTGACCCTGGACACCTTCGCCAACAAGACCCCGTTCGAGAAGGACGGCGATCCCGGCGCCCGGCCCGACTCGGTGAAGCTGACCATGCCGTCGGGCTCGCTGGCCATCGCCAAGGGCAACCTGTGGCACCGCGGCGGCGCCAACCGTTCCGACGCCCCGCGCCTGATCATCACGCCGCAGTACTGCGCCGGCTGGGCGCGACAGCTGGAGAACATGAGCTTGGCCGTGCCGCCGGACGTGGCCAAGACCCTGCCCAAGCGGGCCCAGGAGCTGATCGGCTACTCCATCCATCCGCCCTTCATGGGCTACGTCGACGGCGTGCATCCGAGCAAGGTGATGGGCTAGGCGGCCGCCTGCGACCGCCGCACCTCGGCCAGGATGTTGCAGAACAGCGCGCCCTGCTCGACGGCGTCGTCCAGGGCGACGTGGGTGTGCGGCAGCTCATCGAACCAGGCCCTGGGCATGTTGCGTTTCACCGCGTCGCGGAAATCACCTTTCAGCGCCACCATCGCCAGGGTCTTGATGTCCAGCGCCGCGTGGGAGAACGGGCTCTCGTCGGCGAACCGCATCAGGTACCAGTAGACGAACATGAAGTCGTAGGAGGCCGGGAAGCCCACGAAGACCGGCTTGCCCGGCAGAGCCTTCAGCCAGGCCACATAGGCGGACATGGCCGTCTCGGGCGCCTGGCGGTCGACCTGCACGGCGGCGAAGGCTTCGGGGTTCTGCTCCCACCAGGCCTGGGTGCGCGGATGCGGCGCGGCGCCCGGCAGCGCCTCGAGATTGGCGGAGAAGGTCGCGACCAGCGTCTTGTCGGCGAGATAGGCCGCGGAGGCGAAGCTGAGCATCGAATGGGGGCCGGGGATCGGACCATCGGCCTCGATGTCCGTGCTGACGTAGATTTCCGGTTTAGCCATGAACCGCCCTCTAGCGGTCTTTCGAGAGGAAGGCGAACGCCGTTCGATCTGGAAGCGCCGGCGAGGATCCCCCCCGTCATGGTCGGACTTGTTCCGCCCGGCCATGAATACGGGCGGCGATGGTGTCGGGCCGGGATCTCGACCTCAACACGCGTGGGTCCTCGCGACGAGCGCGAGGATGACGGGTTGGTGACGCGCCTGCTCAGGATGACCGGGTCGGAAGCGCGATGATCTAGTCGCCCTGAGCAACGGCGCTAGGCCACGTGTCGGAGGACGCGACGACTGTCCGCAGCGCCGCCCTACCGCGCCAGATCCGCCGGGACGGTCGGTTCGCTCAGAAGATGCTCCATGCGCTTCCAGCGGGCCGCCTGGCCGGGGCCGGCGCGTTCGACATGCTCGCGGACCATGTCCTGGCCCAGACCGTAGTTGATGACGTAGCTGCGGTACTGCTCGCTGAAGCTGACCGTCTGCTCGGCGCGCTTGCGGGAGACCAGACCGTACTTCTGGGTCAGCGCGATCGCCGTCTCGCGGTCGATGCGGCCGGAGAGATAGTCCGCGGCGATGGTGAAGCGCGAGCCGGCGAGCTTCTTCTGCGCCTCCAGCAGCCCCAGGAACCGGCCGGCGTCCTTCGCATCCAAGCCCGCCAGCGGATACAGGACCGAGGTCTCGAACTTCAGCCGCTCCTCACCCGGGAAGGCCAGGTCGATGCCGTAGTTGGCCGAGCCCTCGGCCAGCAGCGACTGCGGCGAATAGAGCGGATAGACGGTGAACTCGACCCAGCCCTTGCCCTTGGACAGGTGCTCCTCGAGCAGCAGATTGTAGACGTGGTGGCCTGGATAGCCCTCGTGGCAGCCCAGGTCGACGGCCCGGCTCAGGCGCACGGGCAGGTCGGTGTTCACCTGGATCAGGCTGTGGGCGTCGCCCTTGTACCAGTTGTACCCCGACCAGGACTTGCCGTTGACGAACTCCAGGGTGAAGCGCTCGTTGGCCGGCAGCTTGATGTGCGCGACGGTGCGCTTGCGGCATTCGGCGATGGCCGCGTCGAAGACCGGCCGCAGCTTGTCGGTCGGGATAACGAACCGCTCGTTGAAGCTGTCCACGCGCTGCCACAGCGGGCCGTCGCCCGGGACCAGCTTCTCGATATCCGCCAGGACGGGGTCGTAGCTGGCCAGCGGCTGGAGCTTGGGCCGGACGCCGAACAGGCCCTCGGCCTCGTCCTCGAAACTCAGCTTCTCGCCCTGCATCATCCGCAGCCGCGTTTCGGCGGCCGTCAGCTGGCCGGCGAGGAAGGCGGCGCGGCGGGCGGCCAGCCCGTCGGAGGCGGGCAGGTCCGCGACGGCTGCGGCCAGTTCGCTGGAAAGCGCCTCGACCTCGGCCTGGAGCTTCGGCAAGGGGGTCTTGTCGCCCTTCGCGGCGGTCCGCCATTCGGCCGGGCCGTAGAAGGCGTCGATGTAGCCGTCCTCGTGCTCGCCGATCCGCAGGCTGAGCTTCACATACTGCTCGGCGATCGGGTCCAGGTCCGAGTTGGCCAGCACGGGCGTGGCCAGCACGGCGGCGGCGGCGAACAGGGAGACGGCCAGGCGACGGATCATTTGCGCATCCATTGCTCCCGGGCTTCGACGGCCAGGCCCGGGAAGTCGCTGAAGACGCCGTCGACCCCTGCGTCATAGAGCGCCTTGAGCAGCGCCGCCACGTCCCCGTGCAGCCGCGGCCGATCCGGTCGCACGGCGAGGCCGCGCTGCAGCGACTTCGGCAGGAAGTAGTTCTCGGCCCGCACCGTCCACGGATGAACCTGCAGGCCGGCGGCGTGGGCGTCGGCGACCAGGGTCGTCGCAGGCAACAGCCGCTCGCCGTCCTGCGGGACGACATAGGACCTGTCCGGCCCGACGCCGTCGGCATAGGCCGCGATCGCCTTCAGCCCCTCGGCCGTCACCATGTCGGCGTAGCGGACCTGCGGCGCGTCGGCGGGCGCCCCCTCCGAGTCGACCAGCTGGACCAGCCTGGCGCGGGTCAGGCCGCGCAGCGTCTTCAGGGGCCCGACCTCGAAACACTGCACGAAGACCTTCGCCCCGGCGTCGTCCAGGCCGTTGGCCTTCAAGGCCTCGGCCATGCGCGGCTCGAACGACAGGCCCAGCGAGGCGAAATGGGCGGGGTGCTTCATTTCCGGATAGACGCCGACGCCGGCCGCCTTGGCGATGGCGACCACCTCGTCGAAGGTCGGGATCGCTTCCTGGCCGTCGTACTTCACATTGTCCGGGCGCAGCTGCGGGAGCCGCTCGCGGCAGCGCAGGGTCTTCAGCTCGGCCAGGGTGAAGTCCTCGGTGAACCAGCCCTCGATCTTCTGGCCGTCGATCACCTTGGCCGTCTTGCGAGCCGCGAATTCCGGCCTGGAGGCGACATCGGTCGTGCCGCCGATCTCGTTCTCATGCCTGGAGACGAGGCGCCCGTCCTTGGTGATCACCAGGTCCGGCTCGATGAAGTCCGCCCCCTGGGCGATGGCCAGCCGGTAGGCCATCGGCGTGTGCTCCGGCCGTTCGCCGCTGGCTCCGCGATGGGCGATGACGATGGGCCGGGCGGTCCGGGCCAGGGCGGGCGCAGCGGCGGCCAGGGCGAGGCCGGCGACGGCGAAGGTGCGACGGGTCATGTCCATTCTCCGGACCTAACCGCGCGATGTGACGGGCTCGTCAAGGCCGAGGCGGTTTTCCTGCGGCGCGCATCGTGATTACCCTGGCCCGGGGAGGACGACGCCATGCTCATTCTACGGATCATCGCCGTGATCCACGGCCTGTCGCTCATCGCGGGCGAGACCTATCGCAGCTGGGGCGCGGACCGTCACTGGCTGTTCGTGGTCGACGACTACTGGATCGCCGGACTGCTGCTGCTCGGCGCCTGGCTGGTGCGGTCGGCGGACGTGCGCACCCGCGCCCTGTTCGCCGCGGGCTGGGGAGCCAACGCGGGCATGCTGTACAGCAGCTTCTTCGGCAAGCTGATCGAGCCGGCGTCGACCAACGCCGGCAACTTCGGGATCGGGATGCTGACCCTGTTGGTCGGGCTGGCCTTCGTCACGGCCGTGCTGGGCATGGTCGCGAGCATCCTGCTGCCCGCGACGCCCCGAAACGCGACGGCCTAGGGCCGATCGACATTCGTGGAAGCGTGCGGAAATCTACCCGAACGCCCTCGCGAAAGCGGCGGGCCAAGTCGACCATACCGCTTCACCGCCGACGGCCGACTTGAATCTCGGCTTGGGTTCCCGCCTTCGCGGGAACACTCGGAGGAAAACAGGCCAAACTGCCCGAATGTCGACTGGCCCTAGCCCGCCGCGTCCAGCTTCTCGAGGATCTGCGGGTGCAGCTCCAGGTTCGCCGCCAGGATGCCGCCGGCGCCGGGGACGTAGGGCTCGCCCTTCAGGTCAGTGACCTTGCCGCCGGCCTCGGAGACCATCAGCAGGCCCGCCGCGGTGTCCCAGGGCTTCAGGCCTCGCTCCCAGAAACCGTCGAAGCGGCCGGCCGCGACCCAGGCCAGGTCGAGCGCGGCGGCGCCGTAGCGGCGGACGCCGGCGACGCGCTGGCTGATCTGGTGCAGCTCCTTCAGGAACTGGCCGTGGCCCGGGACGCCCAGGAACGGGATGCCGGTGGCCAGCAACGCCTCGTCCATGTGCTTGCGGGCCGCGACGCGCAGGCGCTTCTCGTTGCCCAGCCAGGTCCCCCGGCCCTTTTCGGACCAGAAGATGTCGTGGCTGATCGGGTTGTAGGTCACCGCCGCGACGACCTGGCCCTCGCGTTCCAGCGCGATGTTGACCGCGAAGTGCGGGATCGCGTGCAGGAAGTTGGTGGTGCCGTCGAGCGGGTCGACGATCCAGCGGTGGGTCTTGTCGGTGCCTTCGATCCAGCCCCGCTCCTCGCCCAGGAAGCCGTAGCCCGGACGCAGCTTGGTCAGCGCCTCGAACAGGACCTGCTCGGCCTTGAGGTCGGCGTTGGACACGAAGTCGGCCGCGCCCTTGCGGGAGACCTGCAGCTCGGTCACCTCGCCGAAGTCGCGCGCGAGACCGCGCGCCGCCTTGCGGGCGGCGTCGATCATGGAGGTGATGAGCGAGGAAGCGGTCATGTCGGTCTTAGTCCGCGCGGCGGACGTATTCGCCGGTCTCGGTCGAGACGAGGACGCGCTCGCCCGCTTCCATGTAGGGCGGGATGAGGATGCGCATGCCGTTGTCGGCCTTGGCGGGCTTGTAGGACGAGGAGGCGGTCTGGCCGTTCACCACGGCGTCGGCCTCGACGATGGTCAGCACCACGTGGTCGGGCAGTTCGATGCCGATGGCGCGCTCTTCGTGGAACTCGACCACGACGGTCATGCCGTCCTGCAGGAAGCGGACGCGGTCTTCGCCGACGAAGTCCTCGTGCAGGGTGATCTGCTCGTAGTTCTCGGTGTTCATGAACACCAGCATCTCGCCTTCCGCATAGAGGAAGGTGTGGTCGCGCTGCTCGAGCGTGACGCGCTCGACCTTGTCGTCCGAGCGGAAGCGCTCGTTCAGCTTGCGGCCGTCGATGAGGTTCTTCAGCTCGACCTGGGCGAAGGCGCCGCCCTTGCCGGGCTTCACGTGGGAAGCCTTCACGCAGACCCAGAGTCCGCCGTCGTGCTGGAGCACCATGCCGGGCTTGATGGTGTTGCCGTTGATCTTAGCCATGGGGATGTTTTCGCCGGTGTGGGGCTGGAAATTGGGCGCGGAAACTAGCGATCAGGCCGCCCGATAGCAAGGCGGGCGCGCAATGCGTGGTTCGGGACGCTCGCCCGAGGCTCGCTCCTCACCATGACGAACATGAGTTGGCGCGCTGCGTTCGTCACCCCCAGGAGCGGACCGTCGGGCGAGCGTCTCGAACGACGCAGGGCGTCAGCGCCCCGCCAGGCCCTCGGCGATCGCCGCGTTCAGCGCCTTCACCGCGGCCGCCGGGCCGTCCGGGTGGGCCCAGACGCCGGCGCTGACGGCGGCGAAGTCGGCGCCCGCCCTGGCGACCACGGCGGCGTTCTCGGCGGTGATCCCGCCGATGGCCACGCAGGGAACCTCCATCGTCTCCTGCCAGATGGTCAGGATCTCCGGCTCGGCGCGGGTCGGGGCGTCCTTGGTCGTGGTCGGGAAGAAGGCCCCGAAGGCGACGTAGTCCGCCCCGGCCTCGGCCGCCTCCATCGCCAGGTGCCGGCTGTCGTGGCAGGTCACGCCGACCATCCTGTCGCGGCCGACCAGGCGGCGCGCCTCGGCGTAGCCGGCGTCCGACTGCCCCACATGAACACCGTCGCAGCCCAGCCGCGCGGCCAGGTCCGGGCGGTCGTTCAGGATCACCGCCACGTCGCAGGCGTGGGCGATCGGGGTCAAGGCCTCGACGGCGGCGGCGATGACCGAGTCCGGGACATCCTTGAGACGGATCTGCAGGGCGGCGACGTCGCCGGCGCCGAGAGCGGCGGCCAGGTCGCGGCCGAAGGCGGCCAGGTCGTCCAGGCGCGGCGGGGTGATCAGGTACAGGCGGCAGTCGGCGGTCATATGCGCCGTCTACACCAGCACGCCCCGGATCGCATAGGCGACGGCCGCGGCGGTCATGGCGCAGGCGACCAGCAGCGCGGTAAATCGTACGATCCGAACCGGCAGCAGGGAGGCGTCCTCCTCCAGCGGCGTGGCGAAGACGTTGGCGGTCTCTCCGCCCCCCGGCGCTCGCCCGTCCTCGATCTGGCCCTGCCCCGCCAGCCGCAGGATCTGGATCGCGCCGAGGCCGATCGCGGCCAGATAGACGACCAGAAGCACGAGCCGCCCCATCTCGGCGGGAGTCGCGTTCGCCGCCAGCGATTCCGACGCCGCGGCCTCCGCGCCCGCCTCCGGCAGCACCGCCACCAGGCCGGCGGCGAGCGTGACGAACCCGGCCGGGCCCATGGCCACCATGACCCTCAGATAGGCTCGGGACGCCTCGAGCCTGCGCCGCGCGGCCAGCGCCACGCTCCAGATGCAGAGCGCTCCCATCGTCAGGCCGAGAATAGCCATCACCCAGAAGGCTCCGCCGGAGACGCTCGTCAGCGATTCCGAGTCCCAGAAATGGCCGCCGCGATTGCGCAGCACCATTTCGCGGAAGTTCTGACCGGCGATGACCTGGAGCGGCGCCACGATGGCGAACACCCCGACCGCCATCCGCAGACCCATCCGCGCCGCGGGTCGCAGCGGATCGGCGAGAAGCGTCCGGGCGCTGATCGCGCCCAGCAGCAGCGCCGTGGCCAGGAACGAGGCCAGCGTCAGATGGACGAACCGCGCGGCGAAGCTGGGCGGCAGGACGGCTCCCGGCGCGATATCCTGGAACCAGCCGTAGGCGGGCAGCACGCAGAACGCCGCGAGGAACGCCCCCGTCGCGGCGATCGAGGTCGCCGTGAAATGCAGCCGCGCGCCGATGCCGCGCCAGCCCGCCAGGGTGACGCCGAGCCCGCCGGCCTGCAGGGCGAAGCCGGCCACCATGCCACGGTCGAGCAGCGCTCCGGCGTGAGGCGAGATCAATCCGGCGAAGAGACCGAGGGCGAAGGCGGCGCCGAAGATCCGGATCCAGAATCGGTAGAGGTCACGGAAGACCAGGCGGCGCGTCGCCAGCCACATCGCCTCGAGCATCATCGCGAGCGCGCCGGTTCCCATCGCAAGGCCCAGCATCGCCGTGACGAAGGCGAACCGCAGTCGAGCCAGCAGTTCTGCGTCCAGGTCCATCGACCACGCCCTTGCAGCGCTCTCTCGCCCCGACTTCCCTTTACGCGCGAGTGAGCCTGGGGCCTTAGCGACATCGCGTCGCACTAACGGCGCCGAAGTCGGCTGCAATTGAGTTGCAACGACGCCGGCGGATCGCTAAATGCGTCTCGTTATCAAGTCGGGACAGGCTCGTGTACGTCTGCAACTGCAACGGCATCCGTGAACGTCAGGTCCGCGCCGCCATCGAGGCGGGCGCGACGCGTCCGGCCGAGGTCTTCCGCGCCCATGGCTGCAAGGTCCAGTGCGCCCGTTGCGTCTGCGAGATGCGCGACATGATCGAGCAGTCCCAGGAATCTCTGCGCTTCGCCGCCGAATAGGCGGCTCGGCGCCCACCCTTCATCTTCCCGAGGAAGCTCTGTCGACCGAGCGCTGCTCCGGTCGACAGAGCTTCCTGCGCGTTGAGCCGGCGTCGGCGCGAAGAACCTCCAGAGCCCCGCGGAAGCAGTCGCGAACCGCTGGTGAGAGGCGTTTTCAGAAGTTTTCGCGAGATGTAGAAGCATTCGCGAAGATTTCTGCGCAACCGAGAAACACTTGCAGACATAGCGGTTGCGGACATCAGGACGAAGGTTCAGGTTCGCCCCAACTCGAAACCAGTAAGGAGCACCACGCCATGAAGGGCGATCCTGCCATCATCAAGCTTCTGAACGCGGTGCTGACCAATGAGCTGACCGCGGTCAATCAGTACTTCCTGCATGCGCGCATGTATCAGGACTGGGGCTTCGCCCGTCTGGGCAAGATCACCTACGACGAATCCATCGGCGAGATGAAGCACGCCGACAAGCTCATCAAGCGCATCCTCTTCCTGGAAGGCCTGCCCAACCTGCAGGACCTCAACAAGCTGAAGATCGGCGAGACGGTGCCGGAATGTCTGGCCGCGGACCTGGCGGTCGAGGTCGGCGGCCGCAAGGACCTGATCAAGGGCGTGCAGGCGTCCGAGGACGCCCACGACTACGTCAGCCGCCAGATCTTCAAGGAGATCCTTTCCGACACCGAAGAGCATATCGACTTCCTCGAGACCCAGCTGTCGCTGGTGAAGTCGCTCGGCGAGCAGAACTACCTGCAGAGCGCGCTCGGCGAACTGGAGAACGAAGGCGGCCACTAGGGCCGGCCGGCGCGTTGCATGGTTCGACACGCGGGCTTCGCCCGCTGCTCACCATGACTGGCGCTAGTCATCCTGAGCAGGCCCGGAGGGCCGTGTCGAAGGACGCAGGGGGTCTGGAACCCCATTCAGCCTCTACCGGTTTCCCGACGACAGTAGGGAGACCGCCATGCAGATCGCCGAGACCGCCCGGGACGCCATCGACGGCCTGGCCAACAGCGAGGGGCGGTCGACGAGACATCTCCTGATCGGCCTCGGCGTCACCGCCGGGGCCGTTCTCGCGTCCGCGTTGATCGCGCGGGCCAACGCCCCGACCGAAGACCACCCGGACATCCGGCGCGCCTACGACAAGCTCGACGACACGCCGCTCGCACCATCGAAGAGCGCCTTCGCGGCGATCTGGCCGCCGCTGTTCCTGGCCCTGACCTTATCGGGTCTGCGGGTCTGGAACGCGCCGGCCAGTCCGGCCCGGACCCAGGCCCTGACCCTGTGGGGCGTGGCGCAGGCGCTGAACACGACCTGGATGGCGATCGGACCCAGGCATCTGGGCGGCCAGCTGGCGACGGCGATCGCCTCTCTGGGAACCTCGGCGGCCTACGCCTGGCGCGCGCGCCAGGTCGACCAGCCGGCCGCCAACATGGTCGCGCCCTACGTCGGCTGGGTGGCCTTCGCCAACCTGCTGACCGGCGACCTGTGGCGACGGAATCGCGACAAGCCGACGATCCGCTGAGCCCTTTTGCATCATTGCGATTTTTCAACTTGCCATCCGGCCCGGTCCGAGATCACCGTTTCGTGAGGGCAAGTCGGAGAACAAGATGCGGAAGTTCGGAATCCTGGCCGCCGTCGTGGCCTGCGGGGCCCTCGTGGCGGGCTGCGAGACGCTCAACGAGGACCAGTGCCGCGTCGGCGACTGGGAGGGCATCGGCTACACGGACGGCGCCAACGGCCGCCAGCCGGACCGCTACGGCGACCATGTGAAGGCCTGCACCAAGTACCAGATCATGCCCGACCAGGCGTCCTACATGCGTGGGCGCCAACGCGGCCTGCCGGTCTACTGCACCCTGGACCGCGGGTTCTCGGAAGGTCGTCAGGGCCGGACCTACCACGGCGTCTGCCCGGCTCCGCTGGAGCGCGACTTTGTGACCGGCTACGACGACGGTCGCGTCGTCTATGACGCTCAGCAGCGGGTCGACCGCGCCGACAGCGACATCTCCTCGGCCCAGAGCCGCTGGAACGAGGCTGATCGCAAGCTCCGCAACGAGGAGAACCGGCTCGTCGATCCGAAACTGTCCGACAGCGATCGGGCCTGGATCCGCGAGGCCATCAAGCGCCTGCGGGACGACCGCCGCCAGGCGGACGAGGACATGCGCGAGGCCCGCTACCGCCGCGACGAGGCCGAGCGAGAGGTCAACCAGCTCCGCTACCGCTTCAGCCCGCGCTACGGGAGCTGGTAGGCGGCCAACGAAAAGGGCCGGCGCCCGAGGCGACCGGCCCTTCCATCGTCGAGACTGCGGACGACTACTCCGCGGCCGCCTTGCTGACGCCGATCTTCGGGTCCAGCTCGCCGGCGTTGTAGCGCTTGGCCATTTGGGCGGTGCTGAGCGGCTTGATCTTGGAGGCCTGGCCGTCGGCCCAGAACTCCCTGAAGCGCTGCTCGCAGACCTTGCGCATGGCTTCCTTGGCCGGCTTCAGGTAGGCGCGCGGGTCGAACTCGCCCGGCTTTTCCATCAGCAGCTTCCGGATCGCGCCGGTCATGGCCATGCGGTTGTCGGTGTCGATGTTGATCTTGCGCACGCCGTGCTTGATGCCGCGCTGGATCTCTTCCACCGGCACGCCCCAGGTCTGGGGCATCTGGCCGCCGAACTCGTTGATGATGTCCTGCAGGTCCTGCGGCACCGACGACGAACCGTGCATCACCAGGTGGGTGTTGGGCAGGCGGCGGTGGATCTCTTCGATCACGTTCATGGCCAGGACGTCGCCGTCCGGCTTGCGGCTGAACTTGTAGGCGCCGTGGCTGGTGCCCATGGCGATGGCCAGGGCGTCGACCTTGGTCTCGCGCACGAATTCGACCGCCTGGTCGGGGTCGGTCAGCAGCGAGTCGTGGTCTAGCTTGCCTTCGAAGCCGTGGCCGTCCTCGGCCTCGCCCATGCCGGTCTCCAGCGAGCCCAGCACGCCCAGCTCACCCTCGACCGAGACGCCGCAGCTGTGGGCCATCTGGACCACGCGGCGGGTGACGTCGACGTTGTAGTCGTAGTCGGCCGGGGTCTTGGCGTCTTCCTTCAGGCTGCCGTCCATCATCACCGAGGTGAAGCCGTACTGGATGGCGGTGGCGCAGGTGGCCGGGCCGTTGCCGTGGTCCTGGTGCATGCAGACCGGGATGTTCGGGTAGAGCTCGACCAGGGCGTCGATCAGACGGGCCAGCACCACATCGTTGGCGTAGCTGCGCGCGCCGCGCGACGCCTGGATGATGACCGGCGCGTCGCAGGCCTCGGCGGCCTCCATGATCGCCAGACCCTGTTCCATGTTGTTGATGTTGAAGGCGGGCAGGCCGTAGTCGTTCTCGGCGGCGTGGTCGAGAAGCTGACGAAGGGTGATGCGGGCCACGATCTAAGGTCCTCTTGCGCTTATTTTTTGTGTTGTGGCGCTGGTTTAGTCGCACGAGCGCCCCGCGTCACCCCCTGGTGTCACGGACGCGTGATCACGATTGCTGGCGACGCGACGTCAACGACGCCGCGTCCGCCGTCGGTCGATCAGACTTCCAAGGCCGCGACGCCCGGCAAGACCTTGCCTTCCATCCACTCCAAGAAGGCGCCGCCCGCGGTCGAGACGAAGGTCATCTCGCCCGCCACGCCGGCGTGGTTCAGGGCCGCGACGGTGTCGCCCCCGCCGGCGACGGCGACCAGCTTGCCGGCCTGAGCCAGCTCGCCCGCCTTCTTGGCCGCCGCCACGGTGGCGGCGTCGAACGGCGGCACCTCGAACACGCCCAGCGGGCCGTTCCAGATGAAGGTCTTGCTGTCGTCCATCGCGGCGAGCAGGCGCTCGACCGTCTTGGGGCCGGCGTCCAGGATCAGGTCGCCGTCCTTCACCTCGTCCAGGGCCAGAACGCGGGTGGCGGTGTTCGGCTTCACCTCGGCGGCCACGACCACGTCGACGGGCAGCAGCAGCTCGCAGCCGGCCTTGGCGGCCTTGGCCATGATCTCGCGGGCGGTGTCGCCCAGATCGTGCTCGCAAAGCGACGAGCCGACCGGATGGCCCTGGGCGGCCAGGAAGGTGTTGGCCATGCCGCCGCCGATGGCCAGGCGGTCCAGCTTCTCGACGAGATTGTTCAGCAGATCGAGCTTGGTCGAGACCTTAGCCCCGCCGACGATGCCCAGAACCGGCTTCTTCGGGGCGCCGAGCGCAGCGTCCAGCATGTCCAGCTCCAGCTGCATCTGCAGGCCCGGATAGGCCGGCAGCAGGCGGGCCAGGCCCTCGGTCGAGGCATGGGCGCGGTGGGCGGCGCTGAAGGCGTCGTTGACGTAGAGGTCGCCGAGCTTGGCCAGCTCCGCCGCGAAGGCCGGGTCGTTCTTCTCCTCGCCGGCGTGGTAGCGGATGTTCTCCAGCAGAGCGACGCCGCCGTTCTCGAGACCGTCGACGACCGCCGCCGCTTCGGCGCCGATGCAGTCGTCCGCGAACGCCACCGGCTGCTCCAGCAGCGCCGACAGCGGGCCGACGACGGGCTTCAGGCTCATCTCCGGAACGCGCTTGCCCTTCGGCCGGTCGAAGTGGGCCAGCAGCACCACCTTGGCGCCCTTGGTCGACAGGAAGCGGATCGTCGGCAGCACCGCGCGCAGGCGGGTGTCGTCGGTCACCCGGCCGTCGGCCATCGGCACGTTGAGGTCCACGCGGACCAGGGCGCGCTTGCCGGCGAGATCGGCGGTTTCGAGGGAGCGGAAGGGCATGTCGGAGTCCTGATGTGTCTTACGCCGTCGCTGCGGCGGGATTCCGGATGGCGTAGACGAAACTCATCGCCTCCCCCGGAACGTCGTCGAGTTCGTCCACCCGCGTCATGCCCAGCTTCTCGAGCACATGGATGGAGGCGGTGTTGGCCGGGCGGACCAGGCCGAAGACCTCGTCCCGGCCCAGCGCGTCGAACGCATGGTCGAGGGCGGCGCGCCCGAATTCGGTGGCGTAGCCCTGCCCCCAGGCCTCGACCGCGAAGCGGTAGCCCAGGTTCAGCTTCTCGACCTCGCCGTAGAGCCGCAGGCTGAGCCCGCCGAAGCCGATGATCTGGTCGGGCGCCTCGGCGCGGGCGATCGCCCAGACGCCAAAGCCGTGCTCGTCCCAATGGACCATCCAGCTCGCCAGCACCGCCCGGGCCTTCTCCAGGTCTGGAAACGGCCCCGCGGGATTGGTCTGGTTGGTGCGGGGATCGCCGTAGATCGCGAACAGGATGTCCGCGTCGTCGGAAGCGGGGCGGCGCAGGCGAAGTCTGGAGTTCGATCCGCTCACGCCGCCGCCGCTTCCTGGATGCTTAGAGGAACTTCGCCATCACGAGCGCGGTGTCGCTCATGCGGGTCGCGAAGCCCCACTCGTTGTCGTACCAGCTCAGCACGCGGGCCAGCTTGCCGTCGATGACCTGAGTCTGCGGCAGAGCGGCGGTCGAGGAGGCGGCGATGTGGTTCAGGTCGCTGGAGACCAGCGGGTCCGTCGTCGTGGCCAGCACGCCCGACATCGGACCGTCGGCGGCGGCCTGCAGGGCGGCGTTGATCTCGGCCACGGTCACTTCACGGCCGGCGACGACCTTCAGGTCGATGACCGAGACGTTCGGGGTCGGGACACGGATCGACGAGCCGTCCAGCTTGCCCTTCAGCTCCGGCAGGACCAGGCCCAGGGCCTTGGCGGCGCCGGTCGAGGTCGGGATCATGCTCAGGGCCGCCGCGCGGCCGCGGTAGAGATCCTTGTGCATGGTGTCGAGGGTCGGCTGGTCGCCGGTGTAGGCGTGGATCGTGGTCATGTAGCCACGTTCGATGCCGAACAGGTCGTGCAGGACCTTGGCCACCGGGGCCAGGGCGTTGGTGGTGCAGGAGCCGTTCGAGACGACGATGTCGTCCGCCGTCAGGGTGTCGTGGTTGACCTTGTAGACGATGGTCTTGTCGGCGTTGTCGGCCGGAGCCGAGACCAGCACGCGCTTGGCGCCGGCGGTCAGGTGCGCCGAGGCCTTGTCCTTGGACGTGAAGATGCCGGTGCACTCGAAGGCGATGTCGACGCCCAGATCCTTGTGCGGCAGGTTGGCCGGGTCACGCTCGGCGGTGACCTTGATCTTGCCCATGCCGACGTCGATCCAGTCCTCGCCGGTCGTCACCACGCCGGGGAAGCGGCCGTGCACGCTGTCGTAGCGCAGCAGGTGGGCGTTGGTCTCGACGGGGCCCAGGTCGTTGATGGCGACGACCTCGATGTCCTTGCGGCCATGTTCGGCGATCGAGCGGAGGACGAGACGGCCGATACGGCCGAAGCCGTTGATGGCGACGCGAACAGTCATGTTTTTGGGGCTCCGGCGCGAAATTCTATCAATGGCGCGGGGTTTTGAAGACATAGCGCGCGAAGTCAACCCCGCGGCCCCTGCGCGGGGGTCATATCCGGTGAGGCTTTGTTACAGGACGGCGACACAGTGGCGTCGGGCGGAACGGTAACTACATATGTGACAAATAGAGGAAGGCCGCAGCCTTCCGTCACGGCGTTCCCAGGAGTTCCCATGCGTAAGATCCTAGGCCTCTACGACAGCCCGCAGCCCCATTGGGTCGGCGACGGCTTTCCCGTCCGCTCGATGTTCGCCCACGGCGCGATGGGCGGCGGCGAGGTCAGTCCCTTCCTGCTGCTCGATCACGCCGGCCCGGCCGAGTTCTCGCCGAGCGATCGCCGACGCGGCGTCGGCGTCCACCCGCACCGCGGCTTCGAAACCGTCACCATCGTCTATGAGGGCGAGGTCGATCACCGCGACTCCTCCGGCGGCGGCGGTCATATCGGGCCCGGCGACGTCCAGTGGATGACGGCCGCCTCGGGCATCCTGCACGAGGAGTTCCACTCCGACGCCTTCACCCGCCGCGGCGGGGTGATGGAGATGGCGCAGCTCTGGGTGAACCTGCCGGCCGGGGACAAGGGCGCGCCGCCGGCCTATCAGACCCTGGTCGCGACCGACATTCCCACGGTCGAACTTCCCGACGGCGCCGGGACGCTGCGGGTGATCGCGGGCGAGTACGACGGCGCCGAGGGTCCGGCCCGCACCTTCACCCCAATCGACGTCTGGGATCTGCGGCTGAAGGCCGGCGGGCGGACCACGCTGGCCCCGGCCGAGGGCCGGATGCTGGGCCTGGCGGTCCTGTCCGGCACGGTGCAGGTCAACGGCGACGCCGTCGCGCGCGGCGGCCAGTTCGTGCTGCTCGATCGCAACGGCGGCGAAGTCGTGATCGAGGCCAACAACGCCGCCAAGATCCTGGTCCTCAGCGGCGAGCCGATCGAGGAGCCCGTCGCCTGGCACGGCCCGTTCGTGATGAACACCCGCCAGGAACTGGTCCAGGCGATCGAGGACTTCAACGCCGGCCGCTTCGGGGCGATCCCGGCCTAGGAGCCGTGCGTGGTTCGAGACGCGGACCCGAGGGTTCGCTCCTCACCATGACGCATTCAGTATCTTGCTGAGTTCGTCATCCTGAGGAGCGAGCCTTCAGGCGAGCGTCTCGAAGGACGCAGCAAGTCAGCCCGCCACCACCTTCACCTTGGAGGCCGCCTCGCGGGCGTTGGCGCGGGCCGTGTCGGTGTCGGCGGCGCGGGCCAGGGCGACGCCCATGCGGCGGCGCTCGAAGGCTTCCGGCTTGCCGAACAGGCGCAGGTCGCTGCCCGGCACGGCGAGCGCCTCAGCCACGCCTTCGAAGGCCACGCCCTGGGCTTCCAGGCCGCCGTAGATCACCGCGCTGGCGCCCGGCTCGCGCAGGCCGACGTCGACCGGCAGGCCGAGGATGGCGCGGGCGTGCAGCGCGAACTCGCTCTGCACCTGGGTGGCCAGGGTGACCAGGCCGGTGTCGTGAGGACGCGGGCTGACTTCCGAGAACCAGACCTCGTCGCCCTTCACGAACAGCTCGACGCCGAACAGGCCGCGCCCGCCCAGAGCGGCGGTGACCTTGCCGGCGATGTCCTTGGCCGAAGCAAGAGCGGCTTCGCTCATCGCTTGCGGCTGCCAGCTCTCGACGTAGTCGCCCTTCACCTGGCGATGGCCGACGGGGGCGCAGAAGGAGGTCTCGACCTCGCCCGAGGCACCGACCGCCCGGACGGTCAGCAGGGTGATCTCGAAATCGAAGTCGATGCGCCCCTCGACGATGACCCGGGCGGTCTCGACCCGGCCGGCCGACAGGGCGTAGTCCCAAGCCGCGCCGATCTCGGCGGCGTTCTCAACATAGGACTGCCCCTTGCCCGAGGAGCTCATCACCGGCTTGACGAAACAGGGATAGCCGACGGCGGCGGCCCCGGCCTCCAGTTCCTCCCGCGACGAGGCGAAGGCGTAGGCGCTGGTCGGCAGGCCCAGCTCTTCGGCGGCCAGCCGGCGGATGCCCTCGCGGTTCATGGTCAGCTGCGTCGCGCGGGCCGTCGGGATGACGGTCACCTCGCCGGCCGCCTCGATCTCGGCCAGGGCGTCGGTGGCGATCGCCTCGATCTCGGGCACGACCAGGTCGGGCTGCTCGTAAGCGATCAGGGCCTTCAGCGCCGCCGCGTCGGTCATGGCGATCACATGGCTGCGGTGGGCGACCTGCATGGCCGGCGCGTCGGCGTAGCGGTCGACGGCGATCACCTCGACGCCCAGCCGCTGCAGCTCGATGGCCACTTCCTTGCCGAGCTCGCCCGAGCCCAGGAGCATGACCTTGGTCGCGGAAGGGCTGAGCGGGGTGCCGAGTTTCATTGATCGCCTTCGGGTTCGTAGAGAGTCAGTCGGTTGCCGAACGGGTCGAGGAGGCCGAGCTCCAGCCCGCCATGGCCGGGCTCCAGGCCGGGCCGCAGATAGCCGTAGGCCTTGCCGAGCAGCTCGGCGTGATAGTCGCGCAGACCCTGCGCCTCGATCCGCACCTGGACGCCGGGAGAGCCGTCGCCGTGGTGCTCGCTGAGATGCAGGCGCAGCCCGGCCCGCCGGACCTCCATATAGAGGGGCGCGCCGGCCGAGAAGCGGTGCTCCCAGGCCACCTCGAACCCGAGGTAGTCGACATAGAAGCCCCGCGCCTTGTCGATGTCGAAGATGCGCAGGACGGGGATGACGGCTCCGAACGTGATCCCCATCGCCGTCAGCCCAGCTTCGCCTTGGCCGCCTCGGCGACGCCCTCGGCGGTGATGCCGAACTCCTTGTAGAGGCGTTCGAACGGGGCCGAAGCGCCGAAGCCGGTCATGCCGACGAAGACGCCGTCCTCGCCGATGAACCGCTCCCAGCCCATCTTCACCGCCGCCTCGACCGCGACGCGGACCTTGGCCTTGCCGATCGTGTCGGCGCGGTACTTGGCCGACTGCTGCTCGAACAGCTCCCAGCAGGGGGTGGAGACCACGCGGGTGGGAACGCCGCCGGCCTGCAGCAGCTGGCGGGCGCCCATGGCGACGCCGACTTCGGTGCCCGAGGCGAAGATCGTGACCTGGGCGTCGCCGCCCTCGGCCGCGGCCAGCTCGTAGGCGCCCTTGGCCGACAGGTTCTCGGTCGCGGAGGCGGTGCGGGCGACCGGCGTTTTCTGGCGCGACAGGGCCATGATCGACGGCGTCGTCTTGTGCTGCAGCGCCGACCGCCAGCACTCGGCCGCCTCGATGGCGTCGGCCGGGCGGTAGACGTTCAGGTTTGGCATCGCGCGCAGCGAAGCCAGGTGCTCGACCGGCTGGTGGGTCGGACCGTCCTCGCCCAGGCCGATGGAGTCATGGGTCATCACATGGATCACCCGCACGCCCATCAGGGCGCCCAGGCGGATGGCCGCCCGGCTGTAGTCGGCGAAGCACATGAAGGTGCCGCTGTAGGGGATGACGCCGCCGTGCAGCGCCATGCCGTTCATCGCCGCGGCCATGCCGTGCTCACGCACGCCGTAGTGGACGTAGCGGCCGGCGTAGTCCGGCGCGTCGAACGGGACCATGCCCTTGACGTAGGTGTTGTTCGAGCCGGTCAGGTCGGCCGAGCCGCCGATCATCTCGGGGATCGCCGGGGTCAGCGCCGTCAGGGCCGAGCCGCTATGGACGCGGGTGGCGTTGGCGACCGGATTGGCGATGTTGGCGTCGATGTGGGCCTGCAGCGCCGTGAAGGCGTTCGCCGGCAGGTCGCCCTTCATCGCGCGGGTGAAGTCGGCGCCGTCCTTGTGGCCCTTCAGGCGCTTGTCCCACTTGCGGCGAGCCGAGCCGCCCTTACGGCCGGCCTTCAGCCAGGCGGCGGCGATGTCCTCGGGAAGCTCGAACGGCGGCAGCGGCCAGCCCATGGCCTGACGGGCCAGCGTCGCCTCCTCGTCGAACAGCGAGTAGCCGTGGCCGTGGACGTCGCCCTCCTTCGGGCCCGCGCCCTTCGAGATCTTGGTCCTGCAGGCGATCATGGTGGGGACCTTCTGACGGGTCGCCCAGCGCAGGGCCGCGGCGATCTTGCCGTGGTCATGCCCGTCCACCGCCTTCACGGCCCAGCCCGCGGCCTTGAAACGCAGCATCTGGTCGCCGGTCTCGGAGATCGTCGCCTCGCCGTCGATGGTGGTGTTGTTGTCGTCGAACAGCACCGTCAGCTTGCTGAGCTTCAGGCGCCCGGCGAGGCTGATCGCCTCCTGGCTGACGCCTTCCATCAGGCAGCCGTCGCCGGCGATCACCCAGGTGCGGTGATCGACCAGGTCGTCGCCGTAGCGGGCGTGCATGCTGCGCTCGGCCATGGCCATGCCGACGGCGGTGGCGATGCCCTGGCCCAGCGGACCGGTGGTGGTCTCGACGCCCGGAGTGTGGCCGTACTCCGGATGGCCGGGCGTAGCGCTGCCCCACTGACGGAAGTTGCGGATCTGGTCCATCGTCACGGCCTTGAAGCCGGTCAGGTGGAGCAGGCTGTAGATCAGCATCGAGGCGTGGCCGGCCGACAGCACGAAGCGGTCGCGATCGGCCCAGTCCGGCTTGCTGGCGTCGTACTTCAGGAACTTGGTCCACAGCACCGTCGCCACGTCGGCCAGGCCCATCGGGGCGCCCTGGTGGCCGGACTTGGCGTGATGGACGGCATCCATGGAGAGAACACGGATGGCGTCGGCCATCTTCACGGGGCTGACGGACATATTGTTGGCCTTATCAAGCTGGAATTGCGTGGGCAGGCGCCCGTTCGCACGTGAGCGCGTTTGTTTCAACCCGCCTTCCTGTCACGCCTCGGTGCGGGCTATAGAGTAGGACCCAGGATCAAGGAGCCGAGAATGTCGGGAGAGTCCGAGGGAAGCGCCCTCGATCTGGCCGTGCGCCGGCTGGAACGCGCGGTGGCCTCGCTCGAAAGCCGGATGACGGCGAAAACCGCGGACAGCGACGCCGACGGCGGAGACCTGTTCGACCAGGACCACGCCCGCCTGAACGCCGAGCTGGACGCATCCAGGGCCCGCGAGAGGGCGCTGGAGGAAGCCGGCGCCCAGGCCTCCGAAGCGCTGGGCCGCGCCATCGCCGAGATTCGCGCCGCCCTGGGCGACGACGCGCCCGCCCCTTCGACCGGAACGGAGGGCTGATCGATGGCCCAGGTGATCGTCCACATCAACGGCAAGCCCTACAGCGTCGGCTGCGAGGACGGGCAGGAACGCCACCTGACCGAGATCGCCCGACTGTTCGACAGCCAGGTCCGCCAGGTCAGCCAGGACGTCGGCCAGCTCGGCGAGACCCGCCTGTTCCTGATGGGCGCCTTGCTGCTGGCCGACGAGATGGCCGACCTCAAGCTGCGCCTCGCCCATGTCCAGGGCGAACTGGCCCGCCTGCAGACCGAGCACGCCAAGACCGAGACCAAGGCCGTGGCGGCGCTGGAGAACGCGGCGAAGCGGATCGAGAAGCTGGCGGGGGCGTGACCCTACTCTCCGTCATCGTCGGACTTGTTCCGACGATGACGCGGTAGGAGGGAGATACGGCCGCAGGGGAACTTGAGCCACGCCTCTCGACGCCCTATCTTGGCCTCCGGCGGGTCCTGCTGCGGCTCTCGTCGAAGGCAACAATATCCCAGCGACCTTAATTCACTCGAAGGGAGCTGTCCCTGTCCGTCCCCGTGGGGGCGGATACATGGCGCCCACCTGGTCATCCAGGTCGAGGGGGTTGAACCGTCCTTCACGGCTCTACGCGGCGCCGCCACCTTCTCCCTGCCCAGCTCGTTGCGTGGTTCGACACGCGCCTTCGGCGCTGCTCACCGTGACTTTTCTGGGCTAGTCATCCGGAGCAGGCCGCACAGCGGCCGTGTCGAAGGACGCACAGCTTGCCCCCCTCCCCCGCCATCGCCGCCAAGACCGCGCTTCGCCGCGATGCGCGCGCGCGGCGCAAGCAGTTGGCCGTGGAACATCCGGGGGCGAGCGCCTTCGTTGCGGCCCACGCCCCCGCGATGCTGGCCGCTCTAGGCCTCGACCGCCCCGGCGTCGTCGCGATCTACGGCGCGATCGGCGCGGAGCTGGACCCCGCCCCGATGGGCGAGGCTCTCGCCGCCGCCGGCTGGGCGCTGGCCCTTCCCGCCTCAGTCGATCCGCAGGCGCCGCTGCTCTTCCGCCTCTGGACGCCCGGCCGGCCGCTGACCGCCGACGCGGTCGGCATCCTGGCGCCGCCGCCCGCGGCCAAGGTCGTCCGTCCCGACCTGGTGATCGTTCCTCTGCTGGCCTTCGACCGTGCGGGCGGACGCCTGGGCCAGGGCGGCGGCCACTACGACCGCACCCTGGCGGCCCTGCGCGATCTCGGCCCGCCGCCGCCCTTCGTCGGCCTGGCCTACGCCGGCCAGGAGATCGCCGACCTGCCCCGAGAGCCGCATGATCAGCCGCTCGATGGGATTCTGACCGAGGCGGGGTATATTGGCGTTCGAAAGGACTTCTGAATGCGCTTCGCCTTTTTCGGCGACGTCGTTGGCAAATCCGGCCGCGACGGTCTCGCCGACCACCTGCCCGGGCTGCGCCGCCGCCTCGGGCTCGAATTCGTCATCGTCAACGCAGAGAACGCGGCCGCCGGCTTCGGAATCACCGAGAACACGGCCCGCGAGCTGTTCGACGCCGGCGCCGACTGCCTGACTCTGGGCAACCACAGCTGGGATCAGAAGGAGGCGCTGACCTACATCGTGCGCGAGCCGCGCCTGATCCGGCCGGCCAACTATCCGATCCTGTCGGATGCGCCCGGTCGCGGCAGCAACCTGTTCCAGACCGAGAGCGGGCGGACCATCTTCGTCGTCAACCTGCTCGGGCGGGTGCACATGGACGCCATGGACGACCCCTTCGCCGCCGCCGACCGCGAGCTGGACAAGGCTCCGCTCGCCCAGGTGGCCGACGCCGTGCTGGTCGACATGCACTGCGAGGCCACCTCGGAGAAGATGGCCATGGGCCACTACTGCGACGGCCGCGCCTCGCTGGTCGTGGGCACCCATACCCACGTCCCGACGGCGGACGCCCAGATCCTGCCTGGCGGCACCGCCTACCAGACCGACGCCGGCGCCTGCGCCGACTACGACAGCGTCATCGGCAACCAGAAGGAAGAGCCGCTGCGCAGGTTCACCACCAAGATCAGCCAGGGCCGCTACCAGCCCGCCTCCGGGCCGGCGACGGTCTGCGGCGTGTTCGTGGAGACCGACGACCGTACGGGCCTGGCCCGCCGCATCGAACCGATCCGCCTCGGCGGCCGACTGAGTCAGACCGAACCGGCGGTGGAGCTGGCGACGGCGTAAGGGGTGAAGACGACATGAACCAGCAGACCTGGACGGCTGTCGACGATTGGTTCGGCGAGGTTCTGTCGCTGTCCGACCCGGCGCTGGACGCCGCCCTCGCCGACACCGCGGCGGCGGGAATCCCGGCGATCAGCGTCGCGCCCAATCAAGGCAAGCTGCTGCAGCTCCTGGCCGCCTCGATCGGCGCGCGCCGTATTCTCGAGGTCGGCACGCTCGGGGGCTACTCGACCATCTGGCTGGCCCGCTCTCTTCCCGCCGACGGCCGGTTGGTCACGCTGGAGATCGATCCGCATCACGCCCGGGTCGCCGGGGCCAACATCGCCCGCGCCGGCCTGGCCGACCGGGTCGAGATCCGCCTCGGCCGCGCGGTCGACAGCCTCGACGCCCTCGCGGCGGAAGGCGGCGCGCCCTTCGACTTCACCTTCATCGACGCCGACAAGCCGTCGAATCCCGACTACTTCGACCGGGCGCTGAAGCTGAGCCGGCCCGGCTCGCTGATCGTGGTCGACAACGTCGTGCGCGGCGGCGCGGTGGTCGATCCGAAGGGCGACGCCAGCATCCAGGGCGTCCGTCGGCTGCACGAACGGCTGGCGGCCGAGCCTCGCGTGAGCGCCACCTCGATCCAGACCGTGGGCCTCAAGGGTTACGACGGCTTCACCCTGATCCGGGTTCTCGCCGCCGCATGACCCTCTATCTCGTCCGTCACGGCCAGACGGAGTTCAATCTCGCCGGTCGCTATCAGGGCCGCCTCGACTCGCCGCTCACGTCGCTGGGCGTCGAACAGGGACGCCGGATCGGGCAGCGCCTGGCCGACCTGCTGCCGGACGGCGCGGACCTCGTCGCCAGTCCGCTCGGCCGCGCCGCCCACACCGCCCGCCTCATCGCGGAGGCCGCCGGCCTGCCCGCGCCGCGCCTCGACGACCGCCTGATGGAGGTCAGCCTCGGCAGCTGGGACGGCTTGACCGACGAGGACATTGAAGCCGTCCATCCCGGCGCCCGCGACGGGACCGACCGCTGGAGCTGGTACTTCGCCTCGCCCGACGGCGAAAGCTACGGACAGCTGGCCGCTCGCGCCGGCGCCTGGCTGGCCGAGGCGGCGGTTTCGCCCCGGCCGCTGGTCGCCGTCAGCCACGGAGTCACCGGCCGTGTGATCCGCGGCCTCTACGCCGGACTGGATCGCGAGAAGGCGCTCAAACTGCCGGTTCCGCAGGATGCCGTGTTCAGGCTGGCGGGCGGCGAAGTCGAGCAGATCGACTGCGCCCCGCTGGAAACAACCGTCAACGGACGCTAGAAGCGCCCAACCACAGATTTGCGAGACTGAATCCGACCCATGGCCGGCCACTCAAAATTCAAGAACATCATGCACAAGAAGGGCCGCGCCGACGCGCAGCGGTCCAAGCTGTTCTCCAAGCTGTCGCGTGAAATCACCGTGGCGGCGAAGATGGGTCTGCCCGACCCGAACATGAACCCGCGCCTGCGCCTGGCCGTGAACAACGCCAAGGCCGAGTCGGTGCCCAAGGACGTCATCGAGCGGGCGATCAAGAAGTCGCAGATGGGCGACGCCGCCGACTATTCCGAGATCCGCTACGAGGGCGTCGGCCCGGGCGGCGTCGGGATCATCGTCGAGGCCCTGACCGACAACAAGAATCGCGCCGCGGCCAACGTCCGCTCGCTGTTCTCGAAGATGGGCGGCAACATGGGCGCGACCGGCTCGGTGGCGTTCAACTTCGACCGCGTCGGCGAGATCACCTATCCGGCCAAGGTCGCGTCGGAAGACGCGATGATGGAGGCGGCCATCGAGGCCGGCGCCCAGGACGTCGAGAGCGACATGGACGAGGAAGGCTCCGGCCACACCGTCTACACCGCCTTCGAGGACCTGAACGAGGTCGCCGGCGCGCTGGAGAAGGCCTTCGGCGAGGCCTCCTCGACCAAGATCATCTGGAAGCCGAAGAGCACGACGCCGGTGACCGGCGACGCCGTCGCCACCCTGATGAAGCTGCTCGACGCCCTCGACGACGACGACGACGTCCAGAACGTCTACTCGAACGAGGACATCAGCGACGAGGACCTGGCGAAGCTGGGGTGAGGCTTCTCTCGCGGCGAAAATGAAAAGGGCGCGGATCACTCCGCGCCCTTTTTGTTTTGGTCTCTGGCGCCCTTACCCCCAGGGGGGAGGATCGACCTACTTCTGGTCCGCGTAGTCCTTGACCAGGGCGTAGAGGAAGTCGCGCGCGTCGTAGAGGGACTTCACCCGCACCCGCTCGTTCAGACCGTGGACGCCGTTGCCGCTGTTGTCGGAGAAGATGCCCGTCAGGCCGTAGGTCGGGATGCCGGCGGCGTTGGTGTACTTCCCATCGGTGGCGCCCGTGGTCTGGAACGGCACGATCGGGACGCCCGGCCACAGCTTCGCAGCCTGCTTCTTCAACGGCTCCATGACCGCCGGGGTCAGCGGCGGCGGCGGCGGGGTGCGCAGGCTGGTGTCGTCGGCCTTGATCGCGACCTTGTCGTCGCCGACGACCTGGATCAGGCGCTGGCGCGTCTCCTCGGCGGCATGACCGGGGAAGATGCGGCAGTTCACGTTGGCGCGGGCCCGTTGCGGCAGGGCGTTCGGCGCATGACCGGCGTTGGCCATGGTCGGGACGCAGGTCGTGCGCAGCATGCTGTTCCAGGTCGGGTTTCGCGAGACGATCGCCGCCGCCTTGGCGTCCGACGGGTTGGCGACCAGGGCCTTCATGGCCGCGCCGCTCTCGGCGTCGACCAGCGGGGCCATGGCGGTGAAGTAGGCCCGGGTCGTCTCGTTGAGCTGCACCGGGAAGTCGTCGGCGTTGACCTTGACCAGCGCCGCCGACAGTCGGGCAAGGGCGTTGTCCTTCACCGGCCGGCTGGAGTGGCCGCCGGGATTGGTCACCTCGAAGTGGTAGTCCTGGTAGACCTTCTCGCCCGATTGGATCGACAGCGAGACCGGCTTGCCGGCGTCGTCCAGCAGGCCGCCGGCGCCCTCGTTCAGCGCCAGGCCGGCGTCGATCAGGTCACGGTGCTTGGTGACCAGCAGGTCGGCGCCATTCAGCGCGTCGTCGCTCTCCTCGCCGCAGGTCAGGGCCATCTTGATGGTCCGGCGCGGCTTGTAGCCCTCCTTCTTGTAGCGGATCAGGGTGTCGACCCAGATCGCCGCCTGGGCTTTGTCGTCGCTGGCGCCGCGGGCGTAGAAGAAGCCGTCCTCCTCGACCAGCTTGAACGGATCGCGCTCCCAGTCCTCGCGCTTGGCCTCGACCACGTCGATGTGGGCCAGCAGCAGGATCGCCTTGGCCTTGGGATCCTTGCCCGGAAGGACGGCGACCAGGTTGCCTTCCTTCGGATGCGACGGCTCGACGATGATGTGCAGGTCGCTGTCGGGGAAGCCGGCCAGGCTGAGGCGCTTGGCCATCGCCTTCGACGCCTCGGTGCAGTCGCCGGCCGACAGCGTGGTGTTGATCTCCACCAGTTCCTTGTAGGTCTCGCGGAAGGCCGCCTGATCCGGCCGCAGCGCGCCCTGCGCCCCCGCCAGCGCCGGCAACGCCGCCGCCATGATCCCCGCCGCCGCGCCACGCCGCCAAACGCTCATCGCAAAGCCCCCATAAAAGAAACAGAGCGCCACTTTCGACCCCGAACCCGGCGTCATGCAAGCATGCTTGTCCGCCGAGCGCTTTCGGCGTTCCCTAGGCGGTCCCGCCGACCCCAGGGACGACCTCCATGGACTGGACTCACGCTCTCATCTTCAAGCCGGACTACTTCCTGCCGCTGCTCGGCGCCATGATCGCCGGCAGCCTGGTCGGGATCGAGCGCGGCCATCGCGGCCAGCCCGCCGGCTTTCGCACCCACGCCCTGCTGGCGGTGGCGTCGGCCTTGCTCATGGTGGGCGCCAACCACCAGGTCGACTGGATCACCAGCGAGGCGCCGCTGGCCGTGATCCGCATCGACCCCGTCCGCATGGCCCACGGCATCCTCACCGGCGTCGGCTTCCTGTGCGGCGGCGTGATCTTTCGCGAGGGCTTCACCGTCCACGGCCTGACGACGGCCACCTCGCTTTGGACCACCTCGGCGCTGGGCGTGCTCTTCGGCATGGGTTTCTGGAGCGTGGCCATCACCGGCACGGCCGCGACCCTGTTCATCCTGGCCGTCCTGCGCATCGTCGACCGCTGGCTGCCGCAACAGCAGGTGGCCGAGGTGATCATCCGCTACAAGCGCGACGGCGCGCCGGACGCCGCCCAGGTCCGCGACCAGCTGCGCACGCTGAAGCTGGAGCCTTCCCCGTTCAGCAACCGCCTGACCAAGAAGGGCCTGCTGATCGAGCACGGCGCGACGGTGCGGGCGCCCAGTCTGGCCCAGATCGACGCCCTGGCCGCGCTGCTGCGCGCCGACCGCAAGGTCGTGGAGTTCGAGATCCTGCCCCGTACGCACTGAACCTTTGCGGTTCGTTCACCACTCGGGCATTGAGTAGAACACATGATGAACGCGCCGATTCGAATCCTGGGCCTCGATCCCGGCCTGCGCCGCACCGGCTGGGGCGTGGTGTCGATCGAAGGCTCGCGCCTGGCCTGGATCGCGCACGGCGTGATCGCCCCGCCGGAAGGCGCGCCGCTGTCCGAGCGGCTGCTGCACCTGTTCCACGGCGTCCAGGCGGTGATCGAGACCTACGCCCCGCAGGAGGCCGCGGTCGAGGAGACCTTCGTCAACAACAACGGCCAGTCCACGCTGAAGCTGGGCCAGGCCCGCGCCGCCTCGATGATCGCCCCCGCCCAGGCCGGGCTGCTGGTCGCGGAATACTCCGCGCCGGTGGTCAAGAAGGCCGTGGTCGGCACCGGCTGGGCCGACAAGAAGCAGGTCGCCTTCATGATCGCCCGGCTCCTGCCGGCGGCCGGAGGCCCGACCCAGGACGCCGCCGACGCCCTGGCCGTCGCCATCGCCCACGCCCATGCCCGCAGGGCGCGTCCGGCCGGGGTCGCCGCATGATCGGCCGGCTCCGGGGGATCGTCGCCGAGATCGGCGAGGAGGAGATGCTGATCGACGTGGCCGGCGTCGGCTACGTGGTCCGCTGCGGTTCGCGCACCCTGGGTCGGCAACCCGCCCTCGGCGACGAGACCCTGCTGCACATCGAGCACCAGTGGAGCGAGGCCCAGGGTCCGCGCCTGTACGGTTTCGCCAGCCGCGACGAGCGGCGCGCCTTCGTCGTGCTGACCGCCATCCAGGGCGTCGGGCCCAAGGCCGCGATGGCGGTGCTGGACGTCGCCACGCCGGGCGAACTGGCCGGCGCGGTGGCGCGCGAGGACAAGGCGCTGATCGGCCGCGCCAACGGCGTCGGCCCCAAGCTGGCCCAGCGCATCGTCACCGAGCTGAAGGACAAGGTCATCACCGACGGGCCGGTGCTGATCGCCCACGCGACCATTCCCGCGCACGAGCCCGCCAAGCCCTCGGCCGCCGGCGAAGCCGTCGCGGGCCTGATGGGCCTGGGCATCGCCGAGCCCTCCGCCCGCCGCGCGGTCGAACAGGCCGTCCTGCGTCTGGGCGAGGAGGCCGAGATTCCGGCTCTGATCAAGGCGGCGCTTCAGGAGATCGGCCGGTGAACGCGTTGCGTCCTTCGACACGGCCCTGCGGGCCTGCTCAGGATGACGATGGACGTAGTCATGGTGAGCAGCGCGAAGCGCGTGTCGAACCACGCGGTGGGCCTCGGCCATGAACGACCGCATCGTCTCCGGCGAGGCCGCCCCGTTCGAGGGTTCCGACAAGGCGCTGCGTCCGCAGACCCTGTCGGAGTTCGTCGGCCAGCAGCAGGCCAAGGGCAACCTCAAGGTCTTCATCGACGCCGCCCGCGACCGGGGCGAGGCGCTGGACCATGTCCTGCTGTTCGGCCCGCCGGGCCTCGGCAAGACCACCCTGGCCCAGATCGTCGCCCGCGAGCTGGGCGTGAATTTTCGCGCCACGTCCGGCCCGGTGCTGGCCAAGGCCGGCGACCTGGCGGCGATCCTGACCAACCTTGAACCGCGCGACGTGCTGTTCATCGACGAGATCCACCGCCTGGCCGCCAACGTCGAGGAGATCCTCTATCCGGCGATGGAGGATCACGTCCTGGACCTGATCATCGGCGAGGGGCCGTCGGCGCGTTCGATCCGCATCGACCTGGCGCCCTTCACCCTGGTCGCCGCCACCACCCGCGCCGGCCTGTTGGCCACGCCGCTGCGCGACCGTTTCGGCATTCCGCTGCGGCTCGAGTTCTACACCACCGCCGAGCTGCAGCACGTGCTGCTGGGCGCCGCCCGGAAGATGGGAACGCCGCTGTCCGACGACGGCGCCGAGGAGATCGCCGCCCGCTCGCGCGGCACGCCGCGGATCGCCGGCCGCCTGCTGCGCCGGGTGCGCGACTTCGCGGCCGCCGACGGCGCGGCGGTCATCGACCGCGGCCAGGCCGCCCGCGCCCTCGCCCGCCTGGAAGTCGACGAGGCCGGCCTCGACAGCCTCGACCGTCGCTACCTGCGCGCGCTGATCGAGAACTACGGCGGCGGTCCGGCAGGGGTTGAGACCATCGCCTACGCCATCGCCGAGGCCCGCGACGCCGTCGAGGACGTCATCGAGCCCTACCTGATGCAGCAGGGCTTCATCCAGCGCACCCCGCGCGGCCGCATCGCCTGCGGCAAGGGCTACCTGCACCTGGGCCTGACCGCCCCTCCGGCCGCCGCAAACCCGCAGGGCGGGCTGTTCGAATAGGGAACCCTTCCCGCCCCTGAGTGTTTGCGCAGCTGTTCGGTGGGAGCCCCTTCATGATCGTCCGCACGCTCGTTCTGGCCGTCGCCGCCCTGTCGCTCGCCGCCTGCGGTGACGGCAAGGGCCGCTGCAAGGCGCCCGCCGTCCCCAAGGCCAACGCCGACGGCACGGTCGGTCCTGTCCGCCCCATCGCCCCGGGGCAGGACGGCTACGCCCGCCAGCAGGCGATGGACGCCAGCGACGGCGCCAAGGCCTGCGTCCAGCGTTACGCCTGGCGGCTGGCCAAGAGCCCCGACGAGACGCCGATCGTGGCCCAGGCCGCGGTCACCGCCTGCGACGCCGCCATCGCCAAGGTCACGGAAGCCGAGCAGTCCGCCTACGGAACGCGCGACCTCAACGAGGCGCACCGCCGGAACGTCGAGGTCATGACCCGCTGGGCGACGCTCTACGTCGTGCAGTACCGCGCCGGGGTCTGCGACTGACGCGCTTGTGTCCGACCGGGCCGGTGACCGTGATCGCCCGATCCACTATCGACGTCGCTGATCAGCGCGCCAGGGGGCGTGCGCCGAGGACGACGGTATGAGCGACACCCCGACCGCAGGCCGGTTCGAGGGCCGGGAGCATATCCTCCCGGTGCGGGTCTACTACGAAGACACCGACTTCACCGGCGTGGTCTATCACGCCAACTACGTCCGCTATTTCGAGCGCGGGCGCAGCGACTTCCTGCGGCTGGCCGGGGTGTCGCACACCGAGCTGCTCGAACGGCGCGACCCGGCCGCCTTCGTGGTGACCAAGATCGACATCGACTTCCGCAAGCCGGCCCGGATCGACGACGCGCTGCAGGTGCGCACCACCTACGACAGCGCCAAGGGCCCGCGCCTGCACATCACCCAGCGGATCACGCGGGGCGAGGAGCTGATCGCCGAGGCCAAGGTGTCGGCCGCCTGCATCACTATGGATGGCCGTCCCCGCAAACCGCCGCCGGGCCTCGTGGACGCCATCAAGTCCTACTTTCACGAAGTTGATGGCTAACGGCCGTTAACCTGCACGCCTTAGTTTCACCAAAGCCGCCGGGATGATCGGCGGCGATTCTTCTAGACCGACCGGGGGACCCCCTACGCCATGGACGCACAGCTTTCCGCCGAGAGCTTTTCGATCGTCTCGCTGTGGATGCACGCGGACTGGGTGGTGAAACTGGTCATGGTCGGTCTGGCCCTGGCTTCGCTGTGGTCGTGGGCCGTGATCCTCGACAAGCTGTTCCGCTTCGGCGGCCTGAAGCGCCAGGCGGACAAGTTCGAGGACCGCGTCAGCTCCGGTCGTTCGCTGGAAGACATCGCGGCCGAGGCCGGTGACTCCAACCAGCCGCTGCCCAAGCTGCTGACCGCCGCGCTGCGCGAGTGGAAGGACGCCCGCGCCAAGGGCCCGCTGGGCGACACCCAGACCGCCCTGCTGATCCAGCGCATCGACCGCGTCATGGACACCCACATCGCCCGCGAGAGCGCCAAGGCCGAGGACGGTCTGGGCAGCCTGGCCATCGTCGCCACCGCCTCGCCCTTCGTCGGGCTGTTCGGCACGGTCTGGGGCATCATGACCGCGTTCCAGGCCATCGCCATCGAGCAGAACACCTCGCTGGCGGTCGTCGCCCCGTCGATCGCCGAGGCGCTGTTCGCCACCGCCATCGGGCTGGCCGCCGCCATCCCGGCCTACATCGCCTACAACAAGTTCTCGACCGACGCGGCCAAGTTCTCCGGCCGCCTGGAAGGCTTCGCCGACGACCTGTCGACCGCCATCCAGCGCCGCCTGGCGGAGAAGATCTAGGCCATGGCGCTTTCGACCCACGACGCGTTCGCCGCGGGCGGCGGCGGTCGCCGGCGACGCCGACGCGGCCGGCGCGGGGCGCTCAGCGAGATCAACGTCACGCCGCTGGTCGACGTGATGCTGGTGCTGCTGATCATCTTCATGATCTCCGCCCCGCTGCTGACTCCGAGCGCGGTGCCGCTCGAACTGCCCGAGACCGAAGCTAGCGCGATGCCGGAACAGAAGAACGAGCCGATCACCTTGTCGGTGCAGGCCGACGGCAAGCTGTTCATCGGCGACACCGAGATCCCGTTCGCCGCGCTGCGGCCGCGCCTCGATGCGCTGGCCGGCTCCGGCTATGATCAGCCGATCTATGTTCGCGCGGACGGCAAGGTGGCCTACGAAGTCGTGGCTCGGGTCACGGCCGCGCTGGCCAAGGGCGGCTACACCAAGATCAACCTGATCACCGACACCGGCGGCCCGTCGTCGGGCGGGTCCTCGGCTCCGGCGGCGCTGAAGCCGGCGGCGGAGTAGCCGATGGCGCGGCAGAGGACAGGCATTGCGCCAGCCCTCGTGGTGTCGGGCGTCGTCCACGTCGGCGCCCTGCTGGCGGTCATCTTCCTGGGCGGCGTCTTCAAGAAGCCGATGGAGATGGGCGGCGGCGTGCCGGTGACCCTGGTCGCCGAAGGTCCGCCGATCCTGCGCGAAGCGCCGCAGGGTCCGGAAGAGCAGCTGCCGCAGGTCGAGGAGCCCGCGCCCCTGCCGCCCGAGCCGGAACCCGCGCCGCCCCCGCCGCAGCCCAAGCCGACGCCAACGCAGCCGCAGCCGACGCCGCCCAAACCGACGCCGACGCCCACGCCGAAGCTGGCCCCGACGCCCGCCAAGCCCACGCCGGCCAAGCCGACGCCGCGCTCTCCCCTGGACCTGGACCGGCTGCTCAGCGACGTGCAGTCGTCCAAGCCCGCGAAGCCGGCAGGCGGCCGCCAGGGCCCGCCGAAGCCGAACACCACGCCCGCTCCCGGATCGAACGCCGGCGAGATCAGCCAGGCCGCGAAGGGCTACGCCAACAATCTGGGCAAGGACCTGGGCCGCCGCTGGAATCCGAACTGCGAGGTCGAGGGCGGCGACCGGGTGAACATCACCGTCCAGCTGATCATCAGTTCCAACGGCCGTCTGCTCGGCGATCCGAAGATCATCCGCGGCGCCAAGGACGACCCGATCACCAAGGCGGCGATGACCCGCGCCATCATGGCCGCGCGGGCCTCGGAGCCGTTCAAGGACTTTCCGCCGGAACTGGCGGGCGAGAAGTTGAATTTCAACCTGAACGCCCAGACCGCCTGTTCGATGTGACGACCGCCAGGAGACCCCGATGACCCTCAGACCCGTCCTCGCCGCCCTCTGCGCCCTGGTCGCCGTCGCCGGCTTCGTCGCCGCGCCGCAGACCGCCCGCGCCCAGATCGAGATCGACGTCAACCAAGGCGACGTCCGGCCGCTGCCGATCGCCGTCCCGGCCTTCACCGGAGCCGGTCGCGGCGCCGAGATCGCCCAGGTGATCAGCGCCAATCTCGACCGTTCGGGCCTGTTCGCCCCGATCGACCCGGCCGCCTTCCCCGAGCGCAGTCTGGACGTCAACGTCCAGCCCCGGTTCGACGCCTGGAAGACGATCAACGCCCAGGCCCTGGTCAACGGCAACGTGGTGGTCGAGGGCGACGGCCGGCTGCGCGTCGACTTCCGGCTGTGGGACGTCTACTCCGGCCAGCAGCTGCTGGGCCTGCAGTTCACCTCGACGCCCGAGAACTGGCGGCGCGTGGCGCACAAGATCAGCGACGCGGTCTACGAGCGCCTGACCGGCGAAAAGGGCTACTTCGACACCCGCATCGTGTTCGTCGCCGAGAGCGGCCCGCGCGACAAGCGGATCAAGCGCCTGATGATCATGGACCAGGACGGGGCCAACCCCTCCAGCCTGACCGACGGCAGCTACATCGTCATGACCCCGCGCTTCTCCTCGACCAGCCAGGAGATCACCTACATGGCGCTGCGGCCGACGGGCTCCAGCATCTACCTGTTCAACATCGAGACCGCGCGCCAGGAAACGATCGGCAAGTTCCCCGGCATGGTGTTCGCCCCGCGCTTCTCGCCCGACGGCGGCCGCGTCGCCTTCTCCGTCGAGCGTGGCGGCAACAGCGACATCTGGGTGATGAACCTGACGAGTCGGGCCCAGACGCGCCTGACCACCGACCCGGGCATCGACACCTCGCCCAGCTTCTCGCCGGACGGCTCGCGGATCGTGTTCAACTCCGACCGCGGCGGCAGTTCGCAGATCTACGTCATGGGGTCCGACGGCTCGGGCACGCGGCGGATCTCGCGCGGCGGCGGCCGTTACTCCACGCCGGTCTGGAGCCCGCGCGGCGACTTCATCGCCTTCACCAAACAGACCGGCGGCCAGTTCCACATCGGCGTCATGCGTCCGGACGGTTCCGACGAGCGGATCCTGACCACCAGCTACCTCGACGAGGGCCCGACCTGGGCGCCCAATGGGCGGGTGCTGATGTTCTTCCGGGAAACGCCGGGCGGTGCTCCGCGTTTGTGGACCGTGGACATCACCGGCCGGATTCTGCGTCCGGCGCCCTACCAGGGTTCCGGTTCGGACCCGGCTTGGTCGCCGCTCCTCAACTGACCGGTGAATCGAGGTCGAATGACTTCATCCTGACGTCATTGTGAGGAAAAGTCATAGTCCTGCGTAACAGAGACCCGGAACCTTTCACCTATAAGGCCCGGGAGGGATTTGAGACCAAGGAGGGAGCTTCATGAGCTTCGACACCAAGCGCGCTGTTAGACTGGCGCTGATCCTAGCCGCCACGGCATCGATGGCCGCCTGCGCCTCGAAGCCCAAGCCCATGCCGGAACCCGGCCCGGGACCGACCGGTCCGGTCGGTCCTAGCCAGCCGCAACCGCAGCCGGGACCAGGCCCCGTCGAGCAAGGCGTCCTGCCGGGCTCGCAGCAGGATTTCGTCATCAACGTCGGCGATTTCGTCTACTTCGACCTGGACAGCTACGAGGTCCGCGGCGACGCCGCGCCGATCCTCGACGCCCAGGCCGGCTGGCTGCAGCGTTACCCGAACGTCCAGGTCCGCATCGAAGGCAACGCCGACGAACGCGGCACCCGCGAGTACAACCTCGCCCTGGGCGCCCGCCGCGCGAACGCCGTCCGCGACTATCTGGTCAGCCGCGGCGTCTCGTCCTCGCGGATCGCGACGATCTCCTGGGGCAAGGAACGGCCGGTCGATCCGGGCACCGGTGAAGAAGCCTGGGCCCGCAACCGGAACGGCCACACGGTCATCGTCTCGGGCGCCCGCTAAGGGCCGTCCGTCACGGGAACGGGTTGGAGGGGGTCGCCGCCGCGCGATCCCCTTTTGCCATTCGCCGGCCGCCTTGCTTATCTGAGCCGCAATTTCGACGCCTCGCGGGACCTAGTCTGCCAGCCATGACGCGCAAGACCCTGATCGCCTCCACCCTCGTCCTGTCCTTCGCCGTCGCCGCCGGCGCCGCCTGGGCGCAGACGCCGATGCCCGACCCGCTCGACGACCGCTCGGTGAAGCGGCTGGAGAAGATGGAGAAGGTGGTGCGCGAGCTGCGCTCGATCGTCTTCCAGGGCCGGGACAGCGGCAAGCCGGTGGTGGTGCAGCCGGCCGAGACCGAAGCCCAGATGCAAACCCTGGCCGATCGGATCGCCGACCTCGAGGGCTCGCTCACCCGTCTGAACGGCCAGAACGAGAACCTCACCCTCGAACTCGATCAGGCCCAGCGCGCCTTGAAGGATTCCCAGACCGCCAACCGGACGCTGGCCGATCGGCTCTCGAC